>WNFC01000711.1_pt1 | contig 33662 bp, 33 predicted proteins | sample 5400541 | NCBI WGS metagenome assembly WNFC01 (sample SAMN13153342, study PRJNA577476) | soil metagenome | isolation source: 120 cm saprolite under Douglas fir tree site 2 hole 2 replicate 1 | place: USA:California | collected 2015-04-18
AGGATCATGTCGCGCGCATCACGATCAATCGGCCGAAGCAATACAACGCGTTCACCGGCGACACGCTCAAGGAGCTGACCCTGGCCTTCGAGGCGGCCGGCGCCGACGAGGAGGTGGGCGTCGTGGTGCTGACCGGTACGGGAGACAAGGCGTTCTCCTCGGGCGGGGACGTGAACTGGGAAAAAGAAGGGGGGCTCGAGCGCCAGATCCTCGAGCCCTACCTGATGCACCAGACGGTGTCTCACTGCCCGAAGCCCGTCATCGCCCGGGTCAACGGCTACTGCATCGGCGGCGCGAATCACCTGGCCTACTTCTGCGACTTCACGATCGCCGCCGAGCACGCCATCTTCGGCCAGAACGGCCCGCGGGTGGGGAGTCCCGCCTGCGGGGCGATCGTGAGCTACCTCACGAGGGTGATCGGCGCCAAGCGGGCGCGGGAGATGTGGATGCTCTCCCGGCGCTACAGTGCGGCGCAGGCGCAGGACATGGGGCTGGTCAATGTCGTGGTGCCGCTGGCGAAGCTGGACGAAGAGGTGGACAAGTGGTGCCGGGAGCTGCTGGCGCTGTCGCCGACGTGCCTGAAGATCCTCAAAGCGTCGTTCGTCGAGGAGTTCAGCTATCTGTTCGGGCAAGGAGACCAGCTCAGACGATACATGACCACGCCGGAGTTCTGGGCGGAGGAGCAGCAGGAAGGCGCGCGCGCGTTTCTCGAGAAGCGGGCGCCGGACTTCTCGAGGTTCCGGCGCCGGCGGGGATCTTCGGGCGCGGCCGGGACCTGATCTTCGCCACGGCGAGGATCTGGAGCGGTCTCCCTATACGACAGGAGGTCGAACAAACCAGACGATCACGATCGTGACAAACAATCCGAGACTTGCATACCATGCATAGGAGGCCGCGTCGGTTTCCAGATGATTGCCTGATCGGACAACCGTCACATCGGTAACGTACAGAATCTCGCACGCGCCATTGCCGGTGTCGTCGCGGGTGAGACTGGTGCGCCGGGTAAAGATGTCCCGGCCCGCGCTCGTCACCTTGTAGTCGACGAGCAGTCCTTTCATTCGAATCTGGTCTCCGGTCCGAATCGCCTTGATGTCCCCCGCGATCGCCTTGTTGGCAGGGATGAGATGATTGTTTGAAATCTTCTCAGCGGCAAAGGGCGGGGTCACGATCCCGGACCAGCTGTACTCGCAGGTGAATTCTCCGCTTCTGTACTTCACCTTTCGATAGGAGCCGTTGGTGATCACGTCCCCCCACACCAGGCAGACGTCCTTGATATTGCCGGGGTCTGCTTTGTGATCCAGGTTGAGCAATGCGTCGCCGCGGTGCTGTGAGACCACCAATCCTGAAATGTCGTAGGTTGCCTTGGGCGTGAGCGTGTACGCGTATCCTTTGATGATCGCGGAAAAGACCGGTTTATTGCTCGCCCCTTGCCGTGGCTCGGTCTTTTTGACGGTGTCGTCGATGAACGATGCTTCCGGCAGGGGGATATCGCGGAGCGACAAATAGGTCGCGCTCATGACACACACGACCAGTGCGAGGGCAAGCCACCCCTGGGCAGACTTCACGGTGTGTTGATCAGGCGGTGGCGGGGGCCTTGTGCAGGCGGCCGTCCTTCATGATGACGAGCAGCGCATCCTGACTCTGCAGGCGCTTGATGTCGGCGAGAGGATCGCCGTCGACGAGCAGGAGGTCGGCGAGGTAGCCGGGCTTGACCTGGCCGAGGTCGTCCGGGCGGCCCATGATCTCGCCACCCATCCTGGTGGCGGCGACGAGCGTCTCCATCGGGGTGAAGCCGAGCACGTCGACGAAAAGGAGCAGATCGCGGGCGTAGGTGCCGTGCGGGTTCCACGCGAAGCCATAGTCGCCGCCGGGCAGGACACGGATGCCGCGCTTGCGCATCTGGCCCATTGTGTCCACCGAGGTCTCCAGCTCCTGCACGATGCCGCGCTCGCGGGCCTGCTCGGGGGTGAATCCCCACTCGCTGGCCGCGTAGCAGGTCTGGTAGGTCAGGCCGAGGGCGGGGACGACGAAGCACCAGTCGCGGTTGGCCTCGAGCAGGTCCAGCGCCTCCTCGTCGGCGAAGTTGGCGTGATAGATGATGCCGAGCCCGTGCCGCACGCACATCTTCACGGACTCGGCGCTGCGGGCGTGCGCGCACACGCGGACGGCGCCGGCGCGCGCGATCTCCATGGCTGCCGCCACCTCGGAGTCGGTCATCACCGCGCGCTGGGAGCGGCTGTTGCGCGGCCCCGTGTCGCCCGAGATGTTGAGCTTCAGGAGATCGGTGCCTTCCCGCACGAGCAGGCGGCAGACCCTGCGGATCGCGTCCGGCCCGTCGGCGACCCAGGCAAAGGTCGGCGTTTCCAGATAGGGCAGGTGCAAGGCGTTCTCGTCGCCGAGCCCGCCGGTGACCGTGATCTCCGGACCATTGGCGAGATAGCGCGGGCCGGGAATGCGGCCGGCCTCGATCTCGTTGCGGATGACGATGTCGAGCCGGGGCTTGGCCGCGGCACCCGAGAGCACGCTCGTATAGCCGCAGTCCAGCATCGTCCGGGCATTGCGCATGGTGACGAGGACGTGCTCCTCCGGGGGCAGGCGCGTGAAGTCCGCGTTCGAGGCTGCGTCGGGATAGCTGACGTGGCCGTGCGGCTCGACTAACCCAGGCATCAGGGTGGCGCCGGCGCCGTCGATGACGCGCGCGCCGTCGCGTGGGAGGCCTCCGCCCTTCTGCACCGCGGCGATGCGCTGGCCCTCGATCAGCACGTCTCCGGAAAACGGCGCGGCCCCGCTCCCGTCGAGAATCGTCGCGTTGGCGATCAGCGTCCTGTCCATGGCCTCCTCCTCGGCCCCCACCATAGCACGCAGCCGCTCGGTGGGCGCCTCATCCCTCACGCTCGGTACTTCGTCCCGCCGCCCGCTAAACGCCACTTGACACAGCGCCGCTTTGGGCAAATCCTCGGTCGCGTCGCGCGACTCGCCTGGTCGCCCACGTGAGCACGAGCCGACGGAGTGAGAGCGATGGAGCGAGCGGCGCTCCGGAAAGGGGGTCCGTGAACTGGCCGAGGGGGCGGGCGGCTCGGTGGACGCCGTCACTGGGCCGGCATCGGTCAATATCGAAAATTCCGGCTCAGTGTCTTTCACGCGTATCGGGCTCGGCAAGTGGAGAGGAGCGGGGTCATGAAAATCCGCATCACCAGCCTGGCATTGGTGTTTCTCACATGCACATTCGCGCTGGTCGGTCGCCCCCTTGCGGGGAACATCGTGATCTATGTCGATGAGGGAGACAAGACGAGGGCCAACCCACAGGGCTTTGGAATAGGCTCCTACACGATCGATGGCAAGAATTTGACCAAGATCCAAGGTGCGAGAGCAACGGATCCTGTCAACGGAAACCAGCTCGGGTTTGCCTATAACCTCCCTGTTACCGTGACGAACGGAGATTTCATTCTCAGCAGCCCCCCAAACGGTAACGAGCCGACTCCGATACTTTCCGATGTCATACGCTTTCAAGCCAAGCAGCTCTTCTTCTACTCGGATTTCCACGTAGGGGAGGGAATCCTCGGAACTCCCTCAGCCGACGTGACCGGTGGAACCGACCCCATGGCCGTCGGTGTCAAAGACACCATCACAAATCAATTCGTGTTTCCCGTGCCGAACCGGGCGGTGGCTGGGCAACTCGAAGGCAAGGATGACGCCAATAACGGCGCGACCTATCAACCGAAGGCGACCGACCCGGGCGGCGACCCCAACAATACGATCGTATACAAGATAAAGAGTGAGGGCACCGGAGGCATCGAGCTGAAGGAGAAGAAGGTGGAGTCGATGATAGACCAGAAGAAATCGATTGACTACAATGCTTCACAACGAACTCTCACGATCTCGGGTGATCGCGTCGTCGACACCGGCTTCTTCGACGATCCTCTTCTGAATGCCGATGTCAATGTTCCCGTGTTCTCACTCGTGGGGGTTTCTGCCGATGGCAACTTTCTTTTCGTCCCCCAAACGAGCAGTGCGTTCAGCCTGTCGAGCGGCAGCACCGCCTTCCTGTTGGCGCAGCTTCCGAGTCTGACGTATTCTCCGACGGACAACACCTTCTCCGGAATGTTGACGAATCTCTTCTTCAATACGGATTCTGGATCGATCTGGGTTGACGACACGATCAACTATCTCAATCCAGACTGGCCCTTGTTCGATCCAGGAGTCCAGTTTCTCTTTACCATGCAGCCGGACGCCGACATGGCTGCGCTAACGCGGTCCTTTTCGGTCGATGGGAGCTCTGGTGGCAGCAACGGTATCGAGGCCGTCTCCGTCGCCGCACCTTCGACGTTCTTCCTGCTGGTCGCAGGCCTCCTGGTAGCTCGCGGGCGGCGTGCGCTACTCTGGCTCCGAGCATGCCCTGCTCGCGATGAGGACAAACATCACCGGGCACGGCCGCCCGCGCTCAGCCCTTGACGGAGCCGGCGGTGAGCCCCTGGACCATGTATTTCTGGAAGATCAAGACCAGCAGCACGGCGGGCAGCGCGCCGAGGAAGCCTGAGGCGGCGATGACCGAGTAGTCGATGTTGATCTGGCCATTCATGCCTGCGATCACCGGGGGCAGCGTCGTCGTGCCCGGCTTGGTGTTCAGCACCTGGGCGACGATGAACTCGTTCCAGCACAGCATGAAGGTGAACGCGCCTCCCGCCACCAATCCCGGCCCCGACACGGGCAGCACCACGCGGTAGTAGGCCTGCAGCCGATTGCACCCGTCGACGAGCGCGCTCTTGTCGAGCTCGGCGGGCACCGTCTCGAAGTACGCCTTCATGATCCACACGGTGAAGGGCAGCGTGAACGAGCAGTAGGCCAGCACGAGCCCGGTGAGCGAGTTCGAGAGCCCGAGCGCCCGCAGCATCAGGAAGTAGGCGGGGACGAGCACCACCGTGGGCAGCATACGGGTGAACAGAAGCGCGAACAGCGACAGCGTCTTGAGCGGGAACCGGTAGCGCGCGTACGCGTACCCCGCCGTGGTGCCGATGACGAGGTTCAGGATTGTCACCACCACCGCCACCACCACGCTGTTCAGCATGGATGGCAGGATCTTCGCGGCCTGCCCCTCGGCGTGAAAACGGATCAGGCCGAGGATCATCTTGTAGTTGTCCATGGTGACTTCGGGCGGGATCAGCGCGAACGGCCGGGCCAGGAGATTCTTCTGGTACGAGACGCTGGTGACGAAGAGCCACACGAAGGGCCCGACGAGCCAGAGCGCCACGGCCAGGATCAGCCCGTACAGGACGACGCGGCTGCCCGCGGAGCGCCCCTTGTAACGCCCGCCCCGATATCCGCGCCCGACCGTCGCCATCTCGCTACGCTTCTGGCTCGAATCGGGCCAGGATCAGGCGGTGATAGATGAAGGCGAGGAGAAGGCACAGCGCGGTCAGCGTGTACAGGATGGCGGTGCCCGGCCCGAACTTGAAGAAGGCAAAGGTGGTCTGAAAGCCGAGCCACGACAGCGTCGTCGTGTCGTTGGCGGGGCCGCCCATCGTGAGGACGTAGATCAGGTCGAGCATCAGGAAGCCGTTGACCGTGGCCAGCACGAGGACCAGGAACATGATGGGCCGGAGCGCGGGCAGGGTCACGTAGCGGAAGCGCTGCCAGTAGCCCGCCCCATCCACCTCGGCGGCGCTGTACAGGTCCTCGGAAATGGACTGCATGCCCGCGAGGAAGAGCAGGCTGGCGAATGGCGCCTGGTTCCACATGTACACCGAGACGAGGACATTGAGCGCGCTCCACCCGTCCTTGAAGAATGCGATGGAGCGATCGATCAGGCCGAGATTGTGCAGGACGCCGTTCAAGGCCCCGAACTCGAAATCGAGAATGCCGATCCACAGCAGCCCCACCACCACGCGGGACAGGGACCAGGGGATGAGGAGACAGCTCCGCATCAGCGGGCGCCCGACGAAGCGCTCGTTCAGCACCAGCGCCATGCCGAGCCCGACGAGCACCGCCTCGACCACGAAGGCGAGGACGAAATAGACCGTGCGCCAGAGCGAGCTCCAGTAGAGGGGGTCGGCGAGGATTCGCGCGTAGTTCTGGAGCCCGATCCAACGGAAGAGGGGCACGCGGACGCCGAACAGCTCGATGGCGGGCCCGCCGGCCCGGAGCAGATTGACGTCGGTGAACGACAGCCACAGGGAGTAGAGCAGCGGGAACAGGACGACCACGAAGATGCCACCCAGCGCCGGCAGCACGAGGGCGAACGCGAACCATGCCTCGGACAGCCGGATGGAGCCGAGGCCTAGCCTCGGCGCCGCGATCCGGTCGGGGATCGTGGACCGGGCGTGGTCAGCGCTCACGGATCACCGCTCCCGGAATCCGGGCGAATCCGCGCGAGACCGTCTACGCCAGCGACTTCTGGAGCGCGGCGAGATCCTTGAGGCCCTTGGGCACCGTGATGGTGCCACGGATCATGTTCTGCACGGTGGCCACCGCCTTGGTGTCGTACTCGCCGTACCACGGCTCCTTGTAGGCGCCGATGACCTTGCCCTTCTTGTACTGCTCGCGCAGGAGCTTCAGATCGATCCAGCGGTCGTAGGACTGGATGATCTCTGGGTGGTCGTACATCTCTGGATACGGGTTGTCGAGGCCGGCGATCAGGCACCACTGCCGCTGCACGTACCAGTCGCCCTGCAAATTCCCGCCGAGGAAGCGCGTGAGTTTCCACGCGTCGTCGAGGACCTTGGTCTTGGCGTTCACGGTGTAGGAGTCGGTCCACATGTACGTGTTGCCGGTGCCGGGGTACATCGCCATCTTCGCCTTCTTGGGGGCGAGCTTCGAGTTCTCGGGCTCGCCGGCAATGGTCTTCAGATAGTAGGAGTGGTTGGTGTGGTAGGCGTAGCGCCCCGTCCAGAAGAGCCGGTGCGTGTCCGTGGACGACGTCTTGGTCAGCACCTCGGGGTTCACCAGGTCGGCCTTGTACACCTTCTGCCAGCGCTCCATGGCCTTGGCCGCGCCCGGCTCCTGATCCACGATGACCCGGTTCTTGGCGTCGAAGACGTTGGCGCCCTCCGAGAAGCAGTCGGTCATGAACTGCGGCATCACCCCCGACGGGCTGTTGTTCCAGTTCGGCAGGAACGGCGTGTCGCTCACCTTGTCGCGCTTCAGCTTGGTGCAGTGCTCCACCAGCTCGTCCCAGCTCTTGGCGGGCGCCTTGATGCCGGCCTGCTGCAGCATCGGCTCGTTGTAGATCAGGATGAAGAGACTGGTGAAGTAGGGCAAGCCGAGGAGCTTGGTGCCGTCCTTGCTCTTCAGGCTGTCGAGGTTGGCCGGCGTCATCTTCTTCTTCAGCTCATCCGTCCCGGGCAGGTCGTCCACCGGCCGGATCAGCCCGTTCTCGTACCAGCGCTCGCGGTTGTTGTGGTTGCAGTACATGACGTCCACGATCTCGCCGGCGAGGGCGCGGGTCTCCATGGTCGGGTGATACTGCGCCCACGGGATGGCCTCGTACTTCACCTGGGCGTTGTACTTCTGGTTGTAGAGCTTCACATAGTCGTTCACCGTGTCGGGCTTGAACACCCACCCGGAGAAGCTGACGGGCTTGTCGGCGCGCGCCGGTCGCGGCAACCCCTCGGCGAGCACGGCCGAGGCCCCGAGCACTCCCGCGTTCCTGAGAAACGTCCGCCGGCTGATGGGCGTCATGGTGATCCTCCTCTGACCGCGGGGTTCCGATCCGACTCCCGCGGTGATGGTGCCCTCGCGACAGGACGTCGTCAAGGCCCGCGTGAGCGGGGCGAACCTTGGTACCATCCAGGCTGGAGCCGCCGCCATGACGATGCGTATCGACCCGGGTGAATTTCGCGCGCGCCCCCTTCGCGTGCACGCGCTGCTGCACGACGTCCCGCTCGAGGACGTGTGGGCGATCCGTCTCCCCGGTGGCGGCGCCGGCCGCACGATCGAGGACGTGCGGACCGTGTTCATGGCGGGAGTCGAGGCGGCGCCCCCGGTCGTCAAGAGGCTGTTCCGCTTGCGGTGGCGAATCGGAGCCCTGCTCGGATGGGATCGGCAGCGTCCGGCGTGGAACGCTGAATCCTACGCGGATCGTCTCAGCCCGGCGGATCGCGCCCTGTCGACGGCCGCTCCGGGGACACCGGACGGACGACTCAGCCTCCTCTACCGGTTTGAGGACGAGCAGCTGAGCGAGCTGCGCAACGCGACGGTGCATGCCTTCTCGTCGCTCTCGATCCGGCCCGCGCCGGGCGGGTACCTGGCGTACCTGGCGATCTATGTGCAGCCCGTGCACGGGTTCACCAGGCTGTACATGAAGGCCATCGCGCCCTTCCGCCGGCTGGTCGTCTATCCGGCCATCATCCGGAAGATGCAGAGTGCGTGGGCGAAGCGCTATGGCGGAGAGACCGGGGTCGAAACGCGGCAGTTCTCGTAGACAGACAAGGAGGATCGGCATGCTCAGGATGCGTCGGACTGTCGCGATGGCCGCGGTCGCCGCGCTGGCATTTTCGGGGTTCGTGGGGGCCCAGGAGGCGCCGATCCTCATCGGCGCGTCCATCCCGCTCACCGGCGGCGTCGCGATGTTCGGGCAGCATTCGCGCTGGGGCGCCGAGCTGGCCATCGCCGAGGCGAATGCCAAGGGCGGGGTCCTCGGCCGCAAGCTCGAGATGGATTTCCAGGACAATCGCTGCAATCCCGCCGAGGCCGTCAAGAGCGTCACCCAGATGCTCGCCGAGAAGAAGTACGTCGCCATCTTCGACGGGCTGTGCAGCTCGGCGGCGCTGGCCATCATGCCGTTGGTGGAGCGCGCCGGCATCCCGTTCGTGGTGGCCAACGCCTCGGCGACGTCGATCGCGGAGCGATCCGGCGTCGGTGGCAACAAGTGGACCTTCAAGGTGAATCCGACGGATGGCAGCATGCTGGACGCGCTCGTCACCTGGCTCGACAAGGACGGCAAGGCCGGCAGCATCGCCTTTCTCGGCGAGGATACGGACTTCGGCCGCGCCGGGTCGTCGGGGCTGGAGGCCGCGCTGAAGAAGCGGAACCGCAAGCTGGCCACGGTGGACTTTTTCCAGAAGGGCACGGCAGACTTCACGCCCGTGTTCACCAAGATCAAGGCGCAGAAGCCCGGCTTGCTCGCGCTGTACGCCGTCGATGCGGATTTCCAGAACGCGATCCGCCAGTGGTACAGCATGGGCGGCGGCGTGCCGCTGACCGGCCGCGTGCTGGTGGACCAGGTGCCGAAGGAGATCATGGACAGCGGTTTCCTGGACGGCACCACCTCGGTCCAGCCCTATGATCCGTCCGTCGACACGCCGGGCAACCGGGCTTTCGTGGAGGCCTTCAAGAAGCTGCACAACGTGCCGCCGATCCTGGTGAGCTTCGAATCCTACGAAGCGACCAAGGTGCTGATCGACGCCATCCGGCGCGCGGGCAGCGCCAATCCGGCAGCCATTCGCGATGCGCTGGCCACCACCAAGCTGCCGTCGATGCTCGGCACCACCATCGAGTTCGACGATCACAACCTGGCGCACAACAACGCGATCATCCTGACCATCAAGGGGGGCAAGGTCCTGGTCCTGGGCATGAGCAAGACCTGAATGTAGTGGACCTGAGCTTCTGCCTGCAGCTCCTGCTGAACGGCATCGTGATCGGCGTGATCTACGCGCTGGTCGCGATGGGGCTCTCGTTGATCTTCGGCGTGCTGGAGATCGTCAACTTCGCCCACGGCGAGTTCTACATGCTGGGGGCCATGCTTGCCTACTTCCTCACCATGAATGCGAGGCTGGGCTACTGGCCGACCATCCTGGTGGTGACGGCGGTGGCGGTGGGCCTGGGCTACGTGCTGTACGAGGCGCTACTGGGCTCGCTGCAGGGCGAAGGGTTCGAGCGCAGCATTCTCCTGACGCTCGGCCTGTCCATGGTGCTTCAGAACGGCGCGGTGTTCGTGTTCACCACCACGCCCAAGATGATGCAGACCCGCTACAGCTACAGCAACGTCAGCCTGGGCGATCTGCGGGTGCCGGTCATGCGGCTGCTCGCCCTCGGCCTGGGCCTCCTCGCGTTCGGCGCCCTCTACCTGATCCTCTACCGGACGCGGGTCGGCAAAGCCATGCGTGGCGTGGCGCAGAACCGCGAGGCGGCATTGATGGTGGGTATCGACCCGCGCGCCGTCTCGCGCCTTGCCGTCGCCATCGGCGTTGGGCTGTCGGGGCTGGCGGGCGCGGCCCTCGCCCCCGTCTACGCGGTGCATCCCCTGATGGGCTTCAGCTTCGTGTTCAAGGCCTTCGCGATCATCATCATCGGCGGGTTGGGCAATGTCGCCGGCGCCGCCATCGCCGCGGTGGGGCTGGGTGTTCTCGAGAGCTTCGTGGGTGGGTTCTTTCCGCTGGTCATGGTCGATGCGCTCGCCTTCACCTCCATGATCGCGATCCTGCTCTTGCGGCCGCAGGGTCTCTTTGGACGCGGGGTCCGCGTATGACGGCGGGGTGGCTCCGGGCGGTGGCGGTCGTGCTCGGGGTCGCCGCGCTGTTCGCGATCCCGCGCGTGACGGGCAACGAGTATGTGCTGGCGCTCGGCGTCAGCTTCGCCACATTCGCCGTGCTCTCCGGGGGGTTGAATCTCGTCTACGGATATACCGGCTTGCTCTCTTTTGCCCAGGTCGGGTTTTTCGGCATCGGCGGCTACACGGCGGCGCTGCTGGTGACGGAGCGGGGCTGGTCGCTGTGGGCGGGCGCGGCGGCGGGCGGCGCGCTCGCGGCGCTGGTCGGTCTCGTGGTCGGCTATTCGTCGCTGCGGCTCTCTCGCCACGCGTTCGCGATCGTCAGCCTGAGCTTCGCGCTCTTGTGCCTGATCGTCGCGCGCGACTGGGTCTCGCTGACCCGGGGCGCCATGGGCATTCCCGGCCTGCCCATTCCTTCCATGGATCTGCCCGGCGGCCTGCGCTGGCGACTCGCGCAGCCGGCGGACTTCTACTATCTGCTGATGGGCTTCGCCGTGGTCGCGCAGGCGGCGATCTATCTCGTCGTCAGCTCGCGGCTCGGTCGCGCCATGCGGGCGATCAAGCTGAACGAGCCGCTGGCGCAGTCGCAGGGGATGAACCCGCTGAGCTACAAGCTGCTGGCGATAGCGCTCTCCGCGCTGCTCGCGGGCATCGTGGGCGGATTCTTCGTCTTCTATCTCACGATCGTCGATCCCTCGATCTTCGACTTCTACTACACCGAGACCATGCTCATCATGGTGATCATCGGCGGGCCGGGCAGCTTCTGGAGCGTGCTGGCGGCCAGCGCCGTGCTCAGCGCGCTCCCCGACCTGCTGCGCTTCACGACCGATCTGCGCATGGTGCTGTACGGCGCCGTCCTGATCGCGGCCATGCTGCTTTTTCCCGGCGGTGTGGGCGGCTGGCTCCGGCGCCGGCGGATGATGCGGTGGCGGCGGTCAGGCCTGGCGGCGCGATGACGGCGCTGCTGGAGGTGAGGGGACTGACCAAGCGGTACCTGGGCCTCACCGCCGTGGACGACGTGTCGCTCGAGGTCGAGGAAGGAGCCGTGCTGGGGCTGATCGGCCCGAACGGCTCGGGCAAGAGCACCATCGTGGATTGCATCAGCGGATTCCAGCCGGCCAGCGCCGGACGCTGGCTCCTCCACGGCCACGAGCTGACGGGCCTGCCCCCGCACCGGATTGCCCGCGCCGGCCTGACCCGCACCTTCCAGGCCGTCCGCGCCTACGACGAGCTGACGCTCGTGCAGAATCTCTGCGTCGCGGCGCAGGAAAGCGATGGGGTCGGGTGGCTGCGGGCGCTGGGGCGCGGCTCGGGCCTGCGCCGCGCGGAGGCGGGGGCGGAGGCGCGCGGCCGCGATCTGCTCGCCACCGTGGGGCTCAGCGAGTACGCCGAGGCGCCGGCGGCGATCCTGTCCTACGGCCAGCGCAAGCTCCTCGCCATCGCCGCGAGCATGATGGCGCGGCCGAGGCTGGTCGTGCTCGACGAGCCCGTGGCGGGCGTGAATCCCACGATGATCCGGCGCATCGAGCAGGTGATCCACAAGCTGAATGGCGAAGGCGTGACGCTGGTCATCGTGGAGCACAACGTGGACTTCATCATGTCGCTGTGCCGCCGCGTGATCGTGCTGGACGCCGGCCGCAAGATCGCCGAGGGACCGCCCGCGCTGATCCGCAGTGACCCGGGCGTCCTCGCCGCCTATCTCGGCCGGACCCGCGCCGCCCAGCTCGGGCCCGGCCCTCGCTGACATGGCCGCCGGCGACATCATCCTGGAGATCGATCACCTCTCCGCCGGCTATACCGATGAGCCGGTGGTGGTGGACTTCTCCGCCGCCATCCTCGAGGGCACGGTCACCACGGTGATCGGCCCGAACGGAGCCGGCAAGTCCACGCTGCTGCGCGCCGTCTACGGGCTCATCCGGCATTTTGCCGGCAGCGTGCGGTTCCGCGGCCAGGCCATCGAGCGCCTGCCGCCGCGGGAGCGCCTGACGCGCGGGATCGGCTTCGTGCCGCAAGGCCGCTGCAATTTTCCGCTGATGACGGTGCGGGAAAATCTCGAGCTCGGGGCCTACACGCTGCGGGGCCCGGCCGTGGCCGCCGCCATCGAGCGCGTGGTGGCGGAATTTCCGCTGCTCGCGGCGAAGCTCGCCGTGCTGGCGGGCAATCTGAGTGGCGGCGAGCAGCAAATCCTGGAGATCGCGATGGTGCTGGAGGCGGGGCCGCGGCTGCTCCTGCTCGACGAGCCGTCGCTCGGCCTGTCGCCGGCCAACCAGGATCAGATCTTCGCCACGATTGCCGATCTGCGCGGCCGCGGCCTGACCGTCCTGGTGGTGGAGCAGAACGCGCACGGCGCTCTCCAGATCTCCGACACCGGCATCGTCATGGAGCTGGGCCGCCTCTTCATGGCCGGGCCGGCCGGCGAGGTGATCGCCGACCCGCGCATCAAGGTCGCCTACCTGGGAGGCGAGGCAACCGGCGCGCGCTAGGTGACGCGGCCGGTGCGGGGCGGGATCGCGGCGCGAATCTTCGCCCTGGCCGCGTCCGCTTCCGCGGGCGGCAGCCGGCGGATCCGGATGGTTCGCTCCACGAAGCAGTCCTGGTCGCCCACGATCAGCAGGTCCAGGAACCTCCGCGTGCCGGGTATCTGGGCGCGAAGACCAGAGGCTGCGGCACTCGCGGCCTGCTTGCTGAGCAGGGCCTGGATGGTGCGCGTGACGCGCGGGATGACCTCGCGGGCCGGCTCTCCGTCCACCTGCACGCGGTAGACGCCCTCGGGATCCACGCCCTCGACGGAGAGCGGCTGCGAGCGGCACACGCTCACCAGGATGCGGGTCTCGCCGCTGCGCGGATCGTGGCGCGCGTCGAGGACGCTCAAGCCCTTGTTGCTCGGCTGGCGAATCAGGGGGGCCTCGGCGGTTTCCGCGCGGAAGCGGAGCGCCACGCGTGCGTTCGGCTCGAGCACTGGCACGGTGACGAATGCCTCCTTCACCACGTGCACCAGCTCCTCGGCGCCGTCCCAGACGCTGCCGAACGGGCGATGCTGCTCGACGACCATCCCCACGATGCGCCGGGCGGTCGGATTGGTCACCGTCACCTCGCGGCCGTCGTCGCGCACCTGGAAGACGAGCGCCTCGTAGTCGGCCATGCGCTGGTACAGCTCGCGCTGGGTCGCGATCCAGAAGTTGCTGCGCTCGGCGAGGTTGATGGCATAGCGCAGGTAGTCGAGCGTGCCCTTGCCGTCGTTCAGCGAGGGGTCGAGGGCCAGCTCGGGATGGTACTGGAAGCTGTAGACGCCGTTCTCCAGGTGATCGTCCACCCCGGCGACGCGGGCGCTGTGGCCGCCGAAGATCGTCTCGACCAGCTCGTAGGCGGCGTCGAACTCGTGGGTGCGGTCCCAGCCGCGCAAGGGACGCCACTCCGCGTCCGTCGTGACGACGGGGTGGAAGGGGAACCAGATGCCCGGGGTGGCGATCGTGCGCCGGACATCGGTCACGTAGGTGAGCGGCCGGCCCCCGATCGAGCCGCCCACCATCACGCTCGGGTTTCGCACCCCGTACTCGATCATGTGGTAGTAGCAGAACGTGCACAGGCCGAGGATCCGCTCGTCGTGCGCGTACAGATAGTCCATGGCGTCGATGGTCTCGGGATGCATGTGTCCGCCCGCGTGACGACCGCAGGTGTCGACGGCGAACCCCAGGTTCTTCGCGGCATTGCGCACGTGCTCGTACAGCCCCGTGCCGCGGATGGCGGTCGGCGGGTCGCCGATGGAGCTGTCGTTGTGCAGGGCCGGCTCGATGAAGCTATGGCGGCTCGTGCGTGCCACCCATTCCGCGGCCATCTCCGTGGAGATGTTGGTGGAGAAAGCCGGATCCTCGATGTCATAGCTGGCGGGGATGAGGTTCTCCGCCTGGTAGTCGAGAAAGTTGAAGTCGAGCATCCCGTGCACGTCGTGGCGGAACGAGAGGACGCCATCGTGGGCGCCAAACGAGCGCAGACGCGTATGCCACAGTGGCTCGAGACCGGCCTCCAGCAGGAGGCGCCGGAGAAAGAAGAGCAAGGTGTCGCCCCAGTGGGTGGGGTTCGCCCAGTGGCGGACCGCTTCCACGTTCAGGTGGGCCTGGAGCATGCCGCCCAGGAGCTCGAGCACCTGGTTGGCGACGTAGGTCGTCCGCTCGGTGAGCACGATCGCCGGCCCAATGGTCGTCGCCGTCGCAGTGGTGGCGCTGGTCAAGTCGCCCGTGAGCTCGACCAGGTCGCCCAGCACGCGACTGCCCGGCGCGGGCGTGACCCGGTGCGCCGGGTGGCCGGCATAGCCGCTCACGTAGATGCTCTCCCATGCCGCGTTCGCGAAGAGAGAGCCCGGCAGCCAGCGCCAGCCGGTATAGCCGGTGACCGCCGCCGGCGTGCAGGCGGTGAGCCCGAGCAGGTGCGGGGGGATGTTCGTCTTGCCTGTGACGATCAGGCGACGATCGCCGTCGCGCAGCCAATGCTCGAGGCGCTCGATGGTCTCGCCGGGCAGGTGAGCCGCGTTCGGAACGAGGACGGCACGATACCCGCCGAGCCGCTCGTCGGTGAGGTCAGTTTCCTCCACCACGTCGTGCTTGAGGTTGCAGCGGGCGAGCAGGACGCTCGCGGCGTTGGGCGCCAGATACGCGAATTCACCCTTGAGCCAGGTGCGTGGGCGCCCCCAGGCGTCGGTGAACGTATAGGTCTCCCCGCGAGCGGCGGCCTCGGCAGCGTAGGCATCGCGACTTCGCCGGCCGAACAGCACCGCGATCTCATGCCCTCGAGGCCCGAACCATCCCGTCACCGGATCACCTCCTGATTTTCGATTGAGTCACGTGACTCTCGTGTCCGTCATCTATCGTCTGAGGGCTTCGATAGGATCGAGACGCGAGGCCCTCCGGGCGGGATAGAAGCCGAAGAAGATCCCCACTGCTCCGGCAAAACCGAGGGCGAGGACGATGGCGCTGGCCCGGACCACGATTGGCCACTGGGCGAAATACGCGATCCCGTACGAGCCGGCCAGCCCGAACGCGATACCGAGCCCGCCGCCGATCAGCGACAAGGTGACGGCTTCGACCAGGAACTGGGAAAGTATATCGCGCCCACGGGCGCCCACCGCCATGCGGAGGCCGATCTCACGTGTGCGCTGGGTGACGGACACGAGCATGATGTTCATGATCCCGATGCCGCCCACAGCCAGGGAGACCGATGCGATGCTCGCCAGAAGCAGCGTCATGATTCGTTGTGACGCGGCGGCGGCCTTCGCGATCTCGACGGGGTGACGGAGGTTGAAATCATCCTCCTGACCGGCCATGACGTGGTGTCGCTCCCGGAGCAACGCCTTGATATCTGCTTCGGCCGGCGCGATGAGCTCGGGTGACACGGCCGAGCAGAAGATGTCGTCAATCCACGTGATCCCCATGACCTTCTTCTGGACGGTGGTGACGGGCATGAGGACCAGGTCATCCTGGTCCTGGCCTGTCGTCGTGTGCCCCTTGGGCGCGAGCACGCCCACCACCTGGCAGGTGAGCTTCTGCACCCGCACGGTCTGGCCGACCGGATCGTCCTCCTGCCCGAACAGGTTGTCTGCGACCGTCCGTCCCAGGACACAGACCTTGGCGGCGTAGTCGACGTCTTCCTGAGAGAAAGACGTCCCGCGCTCGACGGTCCAGCGTCGGACCGTGAAGTATTCCGGGGCGACACCCCGCACCCGGGTGGACCAATTCTGGTTCCCATACACGACGGAGGCCCGCGTATCGACATTGGGTGACACGTTCGACACGAGGGAGATTTGCTGCTGAATCGCTTGCTGGTCTCCCAGGGTGAGGCTGGTCGTGCCGTGGGTGCCGGTCCGCACACCGTTGACGTTGCGGCCCCCGGCTTCGATCCAGATCATGTTCTCGCCGAGACTGCGGATTTGCTCCTGGACCTGGTTGGACGCGCCCTCTCCCACCGCGACGCTACAGATGAAGGCGCCCACCCCGATGCTGATGCCCAGCATCGTGAGCACGCTGCGCAGCGGGTGGCGCACCAAGGCTCGGAGGGCGATTCGAACTACCTCGCGGAGACGCATTGCTGATAGAAGTGTCCACCATGCTCGTCATGCTGGCAAGCCACGCGGGAGGCTTGCCCTCGGTAGGGCTTCTGATATTCTTTGCGCTCTGGCTGCCGTTGGTGGATGGAGAACCCACGAGGAGGCTCGACGATGAGCACGGAGCGGGATCGGGCGACGGAAGGCGTGCTCTGGCCGCGCGGACGGAAGACCGTTGACGTGCGGCCTCTGGCCAAGCGCCTCGGCACGCTGGACGGGATCACCATCGGCGAGCTGTGGGACGATCTCTTCCGCGGCGACGAGATCTTCCCGCTCCTCAGGGAAGAGCTCGCGCGGCGCTTTCCCGGCCTGCGCTTCGTCGACTATCGGGTGTTCGGGTCGACGCACGGCGGCGAGGAGCACCGCACGATGGCCGAGCTTCCGGACAAGCTGCGGGAGCACGGCGTGGACGCCGTCATCTCGGGGATGGCCTGCTGAGGCAGCTGCACGCCCGCCGTGTTGCGGGCAAGCGCGTTGGTCGAAGGGCTCGGCGTCCCGTCGGTGTCGCTCACGTGCGAGGGCTTCCTCGGCCAGGCCGTCACCACCTCGGCCGGCCTCGGGATGCCGAACCTGCCGGTGGCGCTGGTGCCGGGACACGTTGACGTCCAGACCGCCGAGGAGCTCCGGCGGAACGTCCTCGCCGTCACCGTGAACGCGGTCATCGAGGGTCTGACCGGGGTGCCCGCCGACGCCGCCGACGTCGTCGAGCCGGATCCCGCGACGATCGTCTTCGAGGGTACGCCCGACGAGGTGAACCGCGTTTTCTACGAGCGTGGCTGGAGCGACGGCCTCCCCATCGTCCCGCCCACCGAGGCGCGCGTCCGCGAGTTCCTCCGCTTCACCGATCGGCAAGCGGACGAGGAGCTGGGCGTCCTCCTCCCCGACATGCGGAGCGCCACCGTGCGGACCGTGGCGGTCAACGGCGTGATGGCGGGCTGCCGCCCCGAGTACATGCCCGTGCTGGTGGCGCTGGTCGAGGCCATGGCCGATCGTGGCTACGGCGTCGAGCACAGCGGCAACACGCCGGGGTCCGAGACGCTCATCGTCCTGAACGGGCCGATCATCCGCGAGCTCGAGTTCAACTACCAGCAGGGCGCGCTGCGCGACGGCTTCCAGGCTAACACCACCGTGGGACGCTTCTGGCGGCTCTATTTGCGGAACGTCGCCGGCTTTCACCTGCACAAGAACGACAAGGGCACGTTCGGCAACACCTGGCGGGTCGTCCTCGCGGAGAATGAAGACGCGCTCGCGCGGATCGGCTGGACCACCATCGCGCAGGACCAGGGCCTGGCGGCGGGGGCCAACGCGGTGACCATCTCGCGGTTCACCGGCGGCGGCGTCATCGTCTCGGTGTTCGGCGACGGGCCCGACCGCATGATCCCGTATCTCGCCGACGGGATCGCCCGTCACGTCGGCTGGGAGGTCATCTTCACGGTCGGCATGGCCGACGGCGCGCAGAAGCCGCTGCTCGTCCTGAGCCCGATCCTCGCGGAGACGCTCGCGCGCGGCGGGCTCTCGAAGCTGGACGTCAAGCGGCGCCTCTTCGAGCTCGCCCGGATCCCGGCGTGGAAGTTCGAGCGCTACATCGGCGGCTGGACCAACTTCACCCCGGGGCGGCCGACGCTGGCGGACCTCGTGCGGCGGGGCCGCGCGCCCGCGGTCTTCGCGGAGTCCGACGACCCCAATCGGCTCGTGCCCGTCGTCGCGAAGGCCGAGGACATCATGATCGCCGTGAGCGGAGACCCGCTGCGGACGAACGCCTACGTCTTCGCCCACAACGGCATTCTCGGATACCCGACGACGAAACCGATCGGAGCGAGGAGGAGTCCATGAGACGAGTGCTTGCCGTCCTGGCCGCGGCCGCGTGTCTGCTGTCGATCGCCGTGCTCGCCTACCGGCCCGCGCCGGCGGCGAACGTGTCAGAGGTGCTCATCGGCGAGCTCCTGCCGCTGACCGGCAACTTCGCGAGCCTCGGCCAGCAGTACCTCTGGGCCGGGCAGACGGCCGAGGACATCGTCAACAACGACTACCCAGACCTCGCGGTGCCGCTCGGACCGGGCAAGGGATTCCCCGGGCTCGGCGGCGCGAAGATGACGCTCGTCGTGCGCGACACCCAGAGTCGCGGGGAGCAGGCGCGCACCATCGCCGAGCAGCTCATCACCGTGAACAAGATCCACTTCCTGAACGGCGAGGGCACCAGCGGCAACACGTCCATCGTCCAGCCGATCGCCGAGAGCTACGGCATCCCGATGGCCTGTCACCCCTGCGCCTCGCCGACGCTCACCGAGAAGGGGTTCAAGTGGTTCTGGCGCACCGGGCCCCACGACAAGGTCATGGTGGCAAGCGTGTTCTCCTTCCTCAAGGAGTGGCGCGAGCACGGCGGGCCGACCGACCTCAAGACCGTTGCGTTCCTCATGTGCGACAACCTCTTCTGCCAGGACAACCGCAAGGTCGCGGCCGAGCTGGCGCCCCAGTCCGGCTTCCAGGTCGTCCTCGACCTGACTACCAAGACAGGCGCGACCACGCTCGCCTCCGAAGTCCAGCGGGTGCAGGCGGCGAACCCGGACGTGCTGTTTCTCGTGCAGTACCCGCCGGAGACGACCGTGTTCCAGGGCGACGCCAAGCGCGCGGGCTGGATGCCGAAGGTGGTCGCGACGAGCAACGGCGCCTACTCCGATCAGACCTGGCTCGAGGCGCAGAAGAAGACCAACGGCGGGGTGGGGATCCTGGGCCGCGATCCCACGGCCATCGACCTCGTTCACGACCGGCCGAGCTGGAAGAAGGTCAACGAGATCTACAAGAAGTACAGTCACGGCCAGAACATGGGCGAGCTGGCGATGCGCGAGATCACGGGCCTGCTCTGGATGGCCGACACGATCAATCGCGCGAAGTCGGTGGATCCGGCGGCGATCGCCAAGGCGGCGGCCGAGACCAACATGAGCCCCTCCCAGCTCATCATCGACTACAAGGGCGTCCGCTTCGACAAGAACAACCAAAACGAGCTGGCGACGGGCGTGGTGACCCAGATCGGCTGGGACGGCGAGAAGCACACCATCTGGCCGTGGGAGCTGGCGAAGCGCGCCAACTTCAAGATCATCTTCCCGAGCCCGAGCTGGCAGGAGCGGGACAGCAAGCCCAAGCCCGCGAGCTGATCGCACCGGCGTGCCGCTCCTCGTCCAGGCGATCGTCAACGGGCTCCAGATGGGGTTCCTCTACGCCCTCGTGGCGGTGGGGCTGACCATCATCTGGGGCCTGATGGAGATGATCAACTTCGCCCACGGCGAGTTCCTGATGCTGGGGATGTTCGGGGCGTGGTGGCTCAGCGTGACCTTCGGCCTCGACCCCCTGGTCTCGATCCTGCCTGTCGGGCTCCTGATGTACGGCCTGGGCGTGCTGATCTACCGGCTGCTCATGCGGCGCGTCCAGCGTGGCGATCCGTTCACGCAGATCTTCGCGACGGTCGGGCTCCTCTTTCTCCTCCAGAACTCCGCCGTCGCCGTCTTCACGAGCGATTACCAGTACCTCTCCAACACGCTGCTCACGCGGCTGAGCGGGTCGAATCTCCGCATTCTCGGCATCAACCTGGGCGTGCCGCTCTTGATCGGCGCTCTCCTGGCGCTCGTGCTGTTCCTGGCCCTCTATCTCCTGATCGACCGGACGGAGTTCGGCCTGGCGCTCCAGGCGACGGCGGAGGACCGCGAGGCGGCGATGCTGGTCGGCATCCGGCCCCAGCGCATGTTCGCCGTGGCCTGGGGTCTCGGGGCCGCGCTGGTGGCCGTGGCCGGATGCATCCTGGCCAACTTCTTCGCCGTCTATCCGCAGGTCGGCCTTCCGTTCACCGTGCTCGCCTACGCGATCGTCGCCCTCGGCGGCTTCGGCTCCATCCTCGGCACGCTGCTGGCGGCCCTGGTGGTCGGGGTGGTGCAGAGCGTCACGTCCGTCTACCTGCCGCCCGCTTTCAAGGACGCCTTCGTCTTCGGCTCCTACATCCTCATCGGGCTCCTCCGGCCCCAAGGCCTCTTTGGCCGCTTCTAGAGTCGCCCTGGCCGCCGGGCTCGTTCTGGCCGTCGCCTATCCGCTGCTCCTCCAGTGGGGCGGCCTGCCGTTCTACCAGACGATCGGCTTTCTCGTTCTGCTCAACGCCATGCTGGGCATCGGCTGGAACGTCATCGGAGGGTGGGCCGGGCAATTCGACTTCGGGCCCCAGGTGTTCTTCGCGGTCGGCGCGTACACGGCCGCGCTCCTCTTCGTGCACCTGGGCCTGAGCCCCTGGCCCGGCATGGCTGCCGGCGTGCTCGTGGCGATGGTCCTCTGCGCCATCCTGACGTATCCGCTCACGCGGCTTCGCGGGCACTACTTCGCGATCTCCACGGTGGCGATCTGGATGATCGCGCAGCCGATCGGCGCCACCTGGGAGTACATCAACGGCAGCCGCGGCCTCTTCATCCCGGTCGAGACGGCGCAGGGCCCTCTCCGCGCCGTCGAGAGCCTCCAGTTCGCGGGGCGCACCAAGGCGCTCGGCTACTACTACGTGGCGCTGGCGCTCTTCCTCCTCACGCTGGGGCTCGCGCGGCTGGTCGAGCGCTCCAAGCTCGGCTTCTACTTCCGCGCGATCCGCGACGACCAGGAAGGCGCCGAGGGCATCGGGATCGACAGCCGCCTCTACAAGGTCCTCGCCCGCTGCATCACGGCGGGGGTTTTCGCTGCCGGCGGCGTGCTCTACGGCTTCTGGGCGCTCGCCGTCTTCCCCGAGCAGGTGCTGGACCTGAACTGGAGCACGCTGCCCATCATGGCCACGGTGGTGGGCGGGATCGGGCGCCTCTGGGGGCCGGTGCTGGGAGCGGTGATCCTGATCCCGATCTCGCAGATCATGAGCACCACGCTCGGCACGGGGCCGTTTGCCGGGCGCGGCATCGACCTCATCGTCTACGGCATCATCATCATCCTGATCGCGGCCTTCCGGCCGACCGGCCTGCTGTCGCTGCCGTGGGCGCGCTGGTTCCGGCGATCGGCCTGACCGTGCCCGCCCTCCTCGAGCTTCGCGGCGTCACCAAGCAATTCGGCGGCTTGATCGCCAACCAGGACATCTCCTTCACGATCGGCGCCGGCGAGATCGTCGGCCTGATCGGCCCGAACGGCGCCGGTAAGACGACGCTCTTCAACTGCATCACGGGCTACATGCACCCGGAAGAAGGCCAGATCAGCTTCGGCGGGGCGGACATCACCGACGCGCACCCGGCCCGCGTCTGCGGGCGCGGCATCGCGCGCACCTGGCAGGTCGTGCGGACGTTCGGCCGGATGACCGTGCTCGACAACGTCATCTGCGGCGCGCTCAAACGCACCAACCGCGTGAAGGAGGCGAGGACGCGCGCGGTGCGCCTGCTGGAATTCAGCGGGCTCGCCGACAAGGCGACCTTGCCGGCGGCGAATCTCACGCTGGCGGACAAGAAGCGCCTCGAGATCGCGCGCGCGCTCGCCACCGAGCCCCGCATGCTCCTGCTCGACGAGGCCATGTCCGGGCTCACCCCGACCGAGACGGCCGAAGCGGTGCAGCTGGTCCGCCGGATCCACGGCGAGCTCGGCGTGGCGCTCTGCGTGGTCGAGCACGTGATGGAGGTGGTGATGCCGCTCTCGCAGCGGGTCATCGTGCTGGACTACGGCCAGAAGCTCGCCGAGGGCCCACCGCAGGAGATCGTCAGGAACGAGCAGGTCATCAAGGCGTATCTCGGAGAGCATCGGGGGAACGCGCCGGCATGAGCACGCCCGCCCCGGCGTCGGCAGTGAGCCCGCTCCTCGAGGTGCGTGACGTGCACGTGGCGTACGGCGCCGGCGTGCTCGCCCTCCAGGGCGTGTCGTTACAGGTGCGGCCGGGCGAGATCGTCGCGCTGGTCGGCGCCAACGGCGCCGGGAAGACGACGCTTCTCAAGACGATCGCGGGCGTGGTGCCGCCACAGCGCGGGGAGATCCGCTTCGCGGGGCGCGCCATCGGCGAGCTCGAGGCGCCGGACCGCGTCAAGCTGGGCTTGGCCCTCGTGCCGGAAGGGCGTCGGCTCTTCAGCCGGCTGACCGTCGCCGACAACCTCCGGCTCGGGACCTTCATCAGCTCCGACCCCGCCCACCGGCGCGAGATGCTCGACCGGATCTACACGCTCTTTCCCATTCTCAGCGGGCGCCTGCGCCAGCGCGCGGGCACGCTCAGCGGGGGCGAGGGCCAGATGCTGGCGATCGCCCGCGCGCTCATGTCGCGGCCGCGCTTCCTCATGCTGGACGAGCCGAGCCTCGGTATCATGCCCCGCCTCGTGGATTCGATCCTGGAAGCGCTCGCGCGGCTGCACCGGGCCGAAGGGCTGGCCATCTTCCTGGTCGAGCAGAACGTTCCGGCGGCGCTGGAGCTGGCGACCCGCGGCTACGTGCTCCAGACGGGCCGCGTCGTGCTCGAGGGCACCAGCCGCGAGCTGCTCGGCAGCGAGCTGGTGCGCAAGGCCTACCTGGGGATCTGAGCGGCCGCGAGACCTAGAGGCGCGCCATCACCTGGCGCGCGAACGCTTCGGCGACGTGCCATTTCTGTTCCACGCCGATGGCGAACATGAGCTCTTGCAGGCCCTGGCGCTCCAGCTCGCGGATCTGCTCGGTCACCTCGTCCGCGCTGCCGACGAGACAGGTGGCGCGGATCAGGTCGGCGTCGATCAGCTCCGCCTCGCCCGGATGCAGGTGGGTGTAGTGGAACTCCTGGGTACGGAAGTGCCGGTGCTCGGGTGGAGTCTTCTCCACGAGGGCGCAGTACTGCTTCCACATGGGCCGGAGGAAGGGCGGCGGATCGACGCCCCGCTCCCGCTCCTCGTCGTAGAAGTAGTAGACGGTGGCCATGACGTTCGGGCCCACGGTGCCGATCACCCGCTCGGAGTCCGCCGCCTCTCCCGGCTCGAGCAGCGCGATATTGGTGAGCGCGCAGTTGCGGAACTGGTCGAACGCGCGGCCGGCGCCCGCGGCGCCCTTGCGCGCGTGGCCGAGCGCCTCCGCCACCGGCACGCCGCGCGGCGGGATGGCGAACACCAGCCCGTCGCCGTATCGCCCCGCCAGCTCCATCGCTCGCGGCCCGAAGCCCGAGACGTAGAGGGGAATTTTCGGCTCGAGGTTCATGTACTCCTTGTCGTGCATGAGGATCTTGATGGGGCGCGTGACGCCGTTGTAGGTGTAGTCCACCACCTCGCCGCGCAGGAGGGCGCTCAGGACGCGGAGATACTCGGCGTAGTCGGCGATCCGCATCGGCCGCTGTCCCATGGTGCGCATGGCCGTGTTGCCGGTGCCGATGCCGAGATGTATGCGCCCTGGAGCGAGCCGGTTGAGCGTGGCCACCGCCGCCGCGTGCACTGGCGGGATGCGGGTGCCGCAGATCGCGGTGCCGGGGCCGAGGCGGAGCCGGCTGGTCTGCGTGGCGGCCAGCGCCAGCACCGCGTAGCAGTCGGAGAAGAGCATCTGGCTGTCGGTGACCCAGACGGAATCGAACCCAAGGCTCTCGGCATGGTTGAAGAAGCCGATCTCGTCGATATTGGCCATGACGCAGACGCCGAAGCGCATGTCAGCTCCTCCGAGCTTCCGTTACCTGATCACCTCGTCGCCCTGGTCTCTGCGGATCTGCCTGGCGAAGTAGTTAAAGGTAGCCTCGATGGCCTTGGGCTTGAGCCGGTACTGGCGAGCCTCGCGGGCGAGCTCGGGGCGGATCGGCTTGATGGGGCCGATGGCGCGGGCGCGTAGCTGCATCTTGGCTGCGCGCTCCATGAAGACGGCCAGCACGGCCGCTTCCTCGATCGTGGGGCAGGCGACCAGCTGGCCGTGATGCGCGAGCAGGATGGCGCGCTTCTGGCCGAGCGCCGCGGAGATGATCTCGCCCTCCTCGTCGCCGAAGGGCACGCCCGGCCACTCCGGCAGGTAGGCGCAGTCCTCGAAGAACATGGTGGTGTCCATGTGGGAGACGGCCAGATCTTCACCGAGCATCGACAGCGCGGAGGTATGCGGCGGGTGCGTGTGGAGGATGCAGTGCACGTCGGGCCGCGCGCGATAGACCCACAGGTGAAAGCGCGTCGAGGGGTTCGGCATGCCGTCCCCCTCGACGGGATGGAGGTCGTCGTCGACGAGCAGGAGGTTGCTTGCCGTCACTTCGTCCAGCCCGTAACCGAAGCGCGCCGTCCAGAAGGTGCCCGGCCGCTCCGCGCGCGCCGTGATCTGCCCCGCTAGGCCGGACTCGTGCTCTTCGCGGGCCAGCATGCGGCCGGCCAGCGCGAGCTTCTGGCGCGTGTCGTAGTCGGCGGAGAGGAAATGCCGCGCCATCTCGTCCGACGCGCGCTGCTCGTAGAACTGCTTGTCGCGCTTGCCCTGGGTCATCGCGTCCCTCCCGCCCGGCGACGCTAGCAGGTCCGCCAAGCGGCCGCAAGCCGCGCGCGCCGGCTCACTCGCGCAGGCGGGGGTCGAGCGAGTCGCGCAGGCCGTCGCCGAGGAGATTGAAGCCGAGCACCACCAGCATGATGGCCAGCCCCGGCACGGTCGCCACGTGCGGCGCCGTGATCATGTAGGCCCGCGAGTTGGAGAGCATGGCGCCCCACTCGGGGCTCGGCGGCTGGACACCCAGGCCGAGGAACGACAGGCCGGAGGCGGTCAGCAGAACCGTCGCCATCCGCAGCGTGGTCTGGACGATCATCGGCGCCAGCGAGTTCGGCAGGAGGTAGCGGAACACGATCGGCAGATTGCCCTCCCCGAGGGCGCGGGCCGCCGTCACGAACTCCATCTCCTTCAGGGTGAGCACCGAGCTGCGCACCACGCGCGCGAACTGCGGCACCAGGAAGATGCCGCTGGCGAGAATCACGTTGCCGAGGCCGGTGCCGAGGGCAGCGATGATGGCCAGCGCCAGGAAGATGCCGGGGAAGGCCATCATGATGTCCACGAGGCGCATGATCAGCATGTCGGGCCAGCGGCCGACGTAGCCCGCCACCACACCCAGGGCCGTCCCCAGCACGAGGGCCAGCCCCACGGCGGCGATCTGGATCTGCAGCGAGATCCGCGCGCCGTAGAGGACGCGCGAGAGCACGTCGCGGCCAAGCTCGTCGGTGCCGAGCCAGTGGGACGCGCCGGGCGGCTGCAGGCGGTCCACGAGCCGCCCGCGCAGCGGCTCGTAGGGCGCGAGCACGGGTGCGAGGAGCGCCACCGCGACGAACAGACCCACGATGAGGCCGCCGCTCATGGCGGCGCGGCTCTTGACGATCCGCCCCCGCGCGTCGCTCCAGAATCCGGCCGAGCGCCTCCGCGCGGCCGGCGCCGGCTCAGTTGTAGTGGATGCGGGGATCGAAGTAGGCATAGGCGATGTCGGTCAGGAGGTTGACGAGCACGAAAGTCGTGGCCACCACCAGCAGCGCGCCCTGCACCACGGGATAGTCCCGCGCGAAGATGCCCTCGACGATCAATCGCCCGACGCCCGGCAGCGAGAAGACCGTCTCGGTGAGCACGGCGCCGCCCAGGTTGTAGCCGAACTCGAGACCGAAGACCGTCAGGATGGGGATCATGGCGTTGCCGAGGGCGTGCCGGTACACCACGAGCCGGTCCGAGAGGCCCTTGGCGCGCGCCGTCCGGACATAGTCCTGGCGCAGCACCTCGAGCATCGAGGCGCGCGTCGTGCGCGCGATCACCGCCGACGAGGCGGCGCCCAGCACGATGGCGGGCATCACGAGGTGCGCGATCGTCCCCGTGCCGCCCGAGGGCAGCCAGTGCAGCTTGACGGAGAAGATGAGGATGGCGAGGAGACCGAGCCAGAAGATCGGCAGCGAGATGCCGACCAGCGAGCCGAGCAGCGCGGCGATGTCGAGGGGGGAGTTGCGGTGCGTGGCGGCGACGATGCCCGCGATGACCCCGAGCGTAGCCGACACCAGGATGGCGAGCAAGGCCAGCTTCAGCGTGAAGGGGAAGCGCTGCGCGAGCAGTGTGGAGACGGGCTGGCGCGACTGGATCGAGATGCCGAGGTTGCCCACGACGGCGTGGCGGAGATAGGCCAGGAACTGCACCGGCAGCGGCCGGTTCAGCCCGTACTCCTGCCGGATCCGCGCGAGCACCTCCTCGCTGGCCTCTTCGCCGGCCAGGATGAGCGCCGGGTCGCCGGGGACGAGCTGCATGAGCGCGAACGAGACGAGGCTCACCCCGATCAGCACGGGGACGAGCAGGACCAGGCGCCGGAGAATGTAGGCAAACATGCGGAAGGAGCCGCCGCGGGTCCCGACGTATCGGGAGCCCGCGGCGGCCCGCGGCGCCTACTTTTCCTTCCAGCTCTTCTCGGTCAGGTACGTCAGCTCGAGCGGCAGGTTCACGACGCCGTGCACCTTCTTCGTCTGGCCGACGATCATGTTCGGCGAGATCAAGAAGATGGCCGGCGCTTCCTTGATGATGTCCTGTTGCGCCTCACGAAGCGCCCCCAGGCGCGACTGGTCGCTCGTGGCCGTAGTGGCCCGGTCGATGGCGTCGTCGAGCGGCTTGGAGGCGAAGAAGCCGCGGTTGTCGCCCTTGGGCGCCAGCTGGGAGGAGTGCAGGAGCGGGAACATCCCCCACTGCGCTTCGCCGGTGGAGGGCGACCAGCCGAGCAGGAAGAGCTCGCGGTCCGTCTGCTCCGGGCCGGTCTTGGTGGCCGTGAGATAGGCGCCCCACTCCATGGTGGACAGCGCCGCCTCCACGCCGACCGCCGAGAGATCCTGCTGGACCGCCTGCGCGAGCTCGAAGTCTTTCACGTAGCGCTCCTTGGGCGACCAGAGCTTCACCTTGATCCCAGCGGCGCCGGCTTGGGCCAGGAGCTCCTTGGCTTTCTTGGGGTCGTAGGCGTAGCCCGGCAGCTTGGCGTAGCCGTTCTGGAGCGGCGCGACGATGCCGGAGAGCGCCTCGGCGTTGCCCTGGAAGAGGCTCTTGACGATAGCCTCGCGGTTGACGGCATAGTTCAGCGCCTGCCGCACCCGCACGTCGTCGAAGGGCTTCTTCTTCACGTTCATCATGACGTACAGCGCCCGGGCCGTGGTGATGGACTCGACCGTGAAGCGCGGGTCCTTGCGCAGGCGCGGAATGTCCTCCGGCGGAATGTTGAGGATCAGGTCCGTGTCGCCCGACTCCAGCATGAGCACGCGGGCCGCGTCCTCCTTGACGGTCTTCACAGTCACCCGGTCGAGGAGCGGGCGGCCGCCCCAGTAACCGTCGTTCTTCTCGAGCACGACGCGATCGCCTTTCACCCACTCGACGAACTTGAAGGGCCCCGTGCCCGTGGGGTGGAGCGTCAGGTCCTTGCCCCACTTCTGATGCGCGGCGGGCGAGACGATGCCGCCGGCCGAGTGGGCCAGCCGGAAGAGGAAGGCCGCGAACGGCTGCTTGAGCGTGACGCGCACCGTGGAGTCGTCCACCACCTGGGCGCCCTGGACGAAAGGCGTGTAGAGGCTCGCCTTGAAGGGCTTGTCGTCGCCAAGCACGCGATCGAAGAAGTACTTGACGGCCTTGGCGTCGAAGGGCGTGCCGTCGTGGAACTTGACGCCTTTGCGTAGCTTGAAGGTCCAGGTGAGCCCGTCCTTCGACTGCGTCCACGACTCGGCCAGCGCGGGCTCGATCTGCATCTTCATGTTGAACCGGACGAGATTGTCGTACATCATCCGGTTCACCTGCTCGCCGGGGTTCGACTGCGTGTTCTGCGGATCGAGGCTGTCGGGGTCCGAGCCGGCCGCGAACGTCAGCGCGCCGCCCGCCACGGGGGCCTGCGCCCCCGCTGACCCAGCAGCCACCAGGCCTCCCACCGCCAGAAGCCCCACGAGCCAGAGCGACGCTATCTGCCTCATCGCGCACCTCCTGTCGGGTCGAGTGAGCACCATGCTCCCGGGCCGACGCGCAGGAGAATCGGTCCAAATGGCGGCGAAGTCAACTGGTTGACGGGGCGGGGGAGCTGGCCCCACTATCCCCGCGTTCCCGCTTCATGTACGCTTCGTCGGGCAAGCAGGGGGGCAAGCAGGGACAGGAGGTGCGCGATGATCCGAAATGGCATTCTGGCGCTGGCGATCCTGGTAACGACTGTGGCGCCCGTGCAGGCCGTCGACACTCAGGGCGCGGGCCGTGGCCTCGTCCCCATGCCGCCCGTTGCTCACCCGGGCAATAAGCCTCCGTCCCATCACCCCTCGTTCAACCACCGGCCGTTTATTCCCTACTGGGGAATAGGCGCCTATGCGCGCCCCGAATCGTACGGGCCCTACGTTACCTACGTCCCTGTGCCGGTCTACGAGTCACCGGTCGCGTCTAGCCAGTCCGCGGGCAGCATGACCTCGAGCGAATCGGGACTGCCTCCGATGCCCAGCGTGGTCCCGTATCCGAACGGACGCTATGTGCTCAGGGGAGACGGAGTCACGTCGCCGTACAAATGGGTTTGGATCCCGAATCCCCCGACGGCCCCGCCGATCGCGCCTCAACCCGCAGAAGCGGCGGCGTCTCACAGCGCCCGCCTTTACCGCTGGGTCGATGACCAGGGTGTCGTGCATATCACACAAGGTCGGGATTCGGTGCCCGAGCGGTACCGCGCCCAGCTGAAGCTCGCAGGAGCGCCATGAAGCTGGCCGTCGAGTTTCCGAGCGTGTCCTATCGAGAAGGCCCGGCGGCGGTGGTGCGGATGGCGCAGGCGATCGAACGGATCGGCTACGACCACATCGACATCTTCGACCACGTGATCATGGGCATCCCGATCGACGGGCGTCCCAAGGGACCGTACAACCCGGCAATGCCCATTCTGGAAGCGCTGATGACGCTGTCGTACCTGGCCGCCGTCACGTCGCGCGTGACGCTCGGCACCGAGGTGCTCGTGCTGCCGCAGCGCCAGGTCGCCCTCGTGGCCAAGCAGGTGAGCACGCTCGACACGCTCTCGGGGGGCCGGGTGCGCTTGGGCGTCGGCGTGGGCTGGCAGGAATCCGAGTACGAGGCCCTCGGCGAAGATTTCCGCACCCGGGGCGCGCGCATGGACGAGGCCATCCGGCTCCTGCGGTCTTATTGGAGTGACGCCAACGTCAGCTTCGACAGCGCGCACTACAAGACGGTGGAGATGAGCATGGAGCCGAAGCCGCCGCAGGGCGGCCGGCTGCCGATCTGGATCGGCGGGAACTCGGACGCCGCGTTCCGCCGTGTCGGGCGATACGGAGACGGCTGGCTGGCGAGCCGGGTCGAGGGCTCTGTCGCCGGGCGCCAGTCGATCGAGGCCATTCGCCGCCACGCGGAGGAAGCCGGCCGCGATCCGAACGCGATCGGATTGCAGAGCATGGTGGCGCCGCCGCCTCGCGACGCGGCCGGCAAGACCTTCTACGCCGACCACGACGCCGTGCTGGACCGCATCGCGTCGCTCAAGGAGATGGGCTTCGGCTGGGTGACGCTCAACGCCACGGCCATCTTCCAGGCCGGCGCGCGATCCGTCGACGCCATCACCGGCGAGCTGACCCGCCTGCACGACCGCATCCGCGCCGAAGTCGGCTAATCCCCTTCCATTAACAAATACCCTCGCCCCCGTCTAGGGGGAGAGGGCAGGGTGAGGGGGCCTAGCGCCGGACCAACTGTCGCTTCCGGCTTCGCGTGGCCTTAGCGCCTCGCGCGGGCCCATAGGATGCGAGCGCCTCCCGGACGACCTGCCGTACGGCGTCGAGCGTGGAACGTCGCTGGATGTGCTCAAGCAGCGCGTCATTGATCAGGGTCTGGTAGTTGCCCCCGCCTGCCTTGTCTACCAGGTCCTTAAAGTGCTCGAGTACCGCGTTGTCGAGTCGGATCGAAATCTTCGTCTTACCGGGCTCGGGCGGGACCACCGGGCCGCGCTTGCCGCGCGAGAAATCGAACTCACGATACTTCTCAGCTACGACCTTTTTCATAGACCTCCCTCTGTCGCTTGTTGGCCCGCCACGCTGAGAGCATTCGGATGATGTCCGGCTCCCGGTACGCGTATACGACCACCAGCAGGGTTGCCTGGTTGCTCAAGCCGAGCTTCACAAACCGCTGCTCCGCCACGGCCTCGGGATCCTCGCGGGTTAGAGCGAATGCGTCGTCCCACACCGTGACGGCCTCCGCGAAGCGAATCCCGTGAACGTGGAGGTTCGCCTCCGCCTTCCGCGGATCCCACTCAAACTGCACCCGGCTAGTGTATAGACAATTGTCCTCCAGCGCAAGAGCACGCTACGACCGGACCAGGGCGCGGTTCTCGAGCCGGCTCAGGAGCCGCACGACGGGCCAGAGCATCAGGAAGTAGATGATGGCCGCCACCACGATGGGCGTCGGGTTGTAGGTGAGGCTCTGCGCCTGGCGCGCCTGGTAAAGCAGCTCGGGCACGGCCACCACGCTGCCGAGCGAGGTAAGCTTCACCACCTCGAGCGTGTTGGAGAGCAGATCCGGCAGCACGTTGCGCACCGCTTGCGGCAGCACCACATAGACCATCGCCTGCAGCCCCGAGAGGCCGGTGGAGCGCGCGGCCTCGACCTGGCCCGCCGGCACGCTATCGATGCCCGCCCTCAGGATCTCGCCGTAGTAGGCCCCGGTGTTGAGAAAGAACGCGATGGCGACGCAGGCGAAGCCGCCCAGCTCGAGTCCGGCGAACGGCAAGCCGGCGAACAGGAGAATCAGCAGCACGAGGGGCGGAAAGGCGCGGAAGAAATCCACCCAGGCCATGAGCGGCCAGCGCACCGCGGGATTCTTCGCGCTCGCCAGCAGTGCAAGGATCAACCCGCCGAGGAGACCCAGCGGCACCACGAGCAAAGACAGCAGCACGGTGTTCCGGAGCCCCGCCAGTACGATGGGCCAGGACGCGGCGATGATCTCCGGGTTGAAGAAGGTCTGAATCATCGCGCCGTCTTCATCGCTTCCAGGCGAACTTGGTCTCGACCCAACGGGCCGCCACCACGACGGGGAGGAACAGCACAAGATAGGCCGCCGCGCCCATCATGAGCGGCGAAGGATTGTAGGAGTTGGACATCGCCGAGCTGGCCTGCCCAAGAATCTCGGTGACGGCGACGACGGTGCCCAGCGCCGTGCCCTTGGTGATGGCAATGGTGCGATTGGTCAGCGGCGGAATGGTCAGCCGGAAGGCCTGAGGCAAAACCACGTTCATGAGCGCCTGGCCGAACGAGAGACCGGTGGAGCGCGCGGCCTCCCACTGCCCCTTGGCCACCGAGGTGATGCCCGCCCAGAAGATCTCCTCGGAAAACGCCATCAGCACGAAGCCCAGCGAGAGCCACGTCGAGACGAAGCCCGAGGGCGAGATGTTGACGCTGGGCAGGCCGAAGTAGATCAGCACGATGACGACCAGCGGCGGCAGCGAGCGGAAGAGGTCGACGACGAAGACGATCAGCCAGTTGAGCGGCCGGATGCCGAGGCTTCTCAAGAGCGCCAGCGCCAGGCCCGCGGCGATGCCCGTGACGACAATGAGGCAGGCCAGCTCGATCGTGACCACCACGCCGGAGAGAATGTCCGGCAGGTACTTGAGCATGACCTTGCCGTTGAAGAAGGTCTCGGTGAAGCGCTCCCAGTTCCCGCTCAATGCCGCTGGATCTGGCCGATGAAGGCGCGCGTGCGCTCGTGGGCAGGGCTCTCGAAAATGGCCGCGGGGGAGCCCTCCTCCACGATGGCGCCCTCGTCCATGAAGAGCACGCGATCGGCGGCGTTGCGGGCAAAGCCCATCTCGTGGCTGACCACGATCATGGTCATGCCGCTCTCGCGAAGCGAGCGCATGACTTCCAGCACCGAGCCCACCAGCTCGGGATCAAGCGCGCTCGTCGGCTCGTCGAAGAGCATGACGCGCGGCTCGAGCGCGATCGAGCGCGCGATGGCCACGCGCTGCTGCTGGCCGCCCGAGAGCTGGCCCGGCGTGTGGCCCGCGCGGTCGGCCAAGCCGACGCGCTCCAGCGCCGCGTGGCCCAACGCCTCGGCCGAGGCTCTCGATTTGCCCGCGACCTTGCGGAGCGCCAGCGTCACGTTGCCGAGCGCCGTCATGTGCGGGTAGAGGTTGAAGGACTGGAACACCATGCCGATGCGCTGTCGGGCATGGTTGATGTCGGTGCGCGGGTCGAGCATGTCGATGCCGTCCACCACGACGCTGCCCGAGGACGGCTCCTCCAGCCGGTTGAGGCAGCGCAGCAGCGTCGACTTGCCCGAGCCCGACGGCCCGATGACGAACACCAGCTCGCGCTCAGCCACCCGAAGATCGACACCCTTCAGAACGTGCAGGGCGCCGAAATGCTTGTGGATCCCGCGCGCGTCAACGATCGGCGCGGACATTCGTCAGCTCAGTTCCACTGACCCTCGGTTCAATTGCAGTGCAACGGATGCGGCGTCGGGTCGTAGCCCGGCATGCCCGGCGGGCCGTAGCCCGGCGTGATCACCACCTCGAGCCCGTCCGGCGGCGGCTTCCGGCCGAACCACTTCTCGGAGAGCTTGGCGATGGTGCCGTCCTTCTTCATGCAGTCGAGCGCGTCCTGTAGCTCGGCGCGGAGCTTCGGATTGCTCTTGGGCACGGGCGCAGCCCAGTGAGCGCGCGTGTCCTTCAGCTCGAGATCCGCCACGAACTGCGGGTTCTTCGACGCGGCGTAGACGATGGTGGTGTTGCCGCCGAGCGTCGCGTAGGCGCGGCCTGAGAGAACGGCCTGCGTGGCGTCCGGCTGCGTGTCGTAGACCTGCACCGTGAAGCCCAGCTCGGCGCCCTTGGCCTTGGACAGCGTCTCGTAGGGCGTGCCCTTGTTGACGGCCACCGACTTGCCCTTGAGATCGGCCCAGTCCTTGATCGGCTCCGAGCCCTTCTTGATGCCGAACTGGTACGCGGTCCAGAGATAGCCCGCGGTGAACAGCATGTTCTCCGCCCGCTCCTTGGTCACCGTCGTCGGCGCCGCAATGAAGTCGTAGCGGCCGGACTGCATGCCCGGAATCAGCGTCGAGAAGCTCACCGCGTCGATCGTGATCTCGCGATGCATCCGCCGCGCGACTTCGGTAAAGAGGTCGACCTGGAAACCCTCGATGCCGCCGCCCAGCTTGGGCATGGCGTGTGGCGCGAAGGTGCCGTCGACACCGGTC
>WNFC01000713.1_pt1 | contig 33631 bp, 36 predicted proteins | sample 5400541 | NCBI WGS metagenome assembly WNFC01 (sample SAMN13153342, study PRJNA577476) | soil metagenome | isolation source: 120 cm saprolite under Douglas fir tree site 2 hole 2 replicate 1 | place: USA:California | collected 2015-04-18
CGCGACAGAGCACCTAAGCCGGCACAGCCTACTCCCCTCGTGGACGCCCGCAAAATCACTGCGGAAGACGATATCGGTTGCGTGTTACTTCACCGGGCCTATATCAGAAACCGTATTTTTGCGACGGAAAGTAGCTAGCCTTGCGCGTTCTTAGGCTCGGGCCCCTCGAAACTAACTCGACGATCTTGTTTCTCGGAAGGACAGCAGTTATGTATTCCACACGCACTTTCGCTCTAAGAATACTCTTGGTGTGCCTGATCTCGCCGATTGCAGTGGCACAGGTTTACACGATCACCGATTTGGGACCGATCTCTCCGACAGCTATAAACACGTGGGGTCAAGTCGTCGGTAATCTGAATGGACATGCATTTATTTGGACGAGGGCTAAGGGTCTTCGGGATTTAGGAATACTGCCAAGCGGCACATTCAGCCGTGCTGCTGCAATCAACGATCTTGGCGCGGTTGCTGGAACCGCTGACGGCCCCGGCATAGCAACGTCGAGCTCGTTTGGAAGCTATCAATGTAGCAATCTGATTCAGCCGTTTGTTTGGACACGAACTGATGGTTTTCGGGCGCCGCCATCTGTTCCCGATCCCTGGCCGTCGGACACCTTCCCGGCGTGCGGTTTCTCTGTCTCGGCCACGGGTATGAATGCTTTTGGTCAGGTAGTTGGTCGCGATGGACCCGGTGGCGACAACTTCGACTGGGGATTTCTCTGGACGAGTGCTGACGGCATAGTTCTTTTGGGGAGTAGTTGGCGACCGACCTCGGTAAACGGAATTAGCAATACCGGACTGATGGTCGGCCAAGATGGCAACATTGGATCTGTGGGTCTTGGGCACGCGACGTCGTGGAACAATGGAACGACAACGGACCTAGCAACGCTAGACGGTAGCACGAACAACAGCTCGGCGAAGGGGGTTAACGACGTGGGGCAGGTTGTCGGCTGGTCTACGACTACCCCAATAAGCTTTCCCTATGACGGGGCTTGTGACGGGGATCAGGGCTCCGGGTGCCCTGTACACGCGGTCCTGTGGACGGCAGGTGGAGCAATACGCGATCTAGGGACTCTCCCGGGCGATACCAATAGCGTTGCCACGAAAATAAACTTCTTCGGACAGGCTATCGGCTCGTCGGGAAACACGTTTGTTTTCCACGAAGGGTTAAATCCCGATCTGGCTCATGAGGTACTTGGCCGCCCTTTCATCTGGTCTGAGGACAGCGGAATGCGCGATCTGAACACCCTCATCCGTGGGAACTCTGGCTGGGTGCTCTCCTCAGCCACAGACATCAACATTTGGGGCCAAATTGTGGGACAAGGCACGCTAAATGGGAAGCCGCATGGGTTCCTGCTGACGCCAAGGGTGTTCTTTAAATTCTAGTTGATGCGGCTTGCGCCCCGCCAAATGCTGTGACCCGCGTGCGCGGGACCCACGGCAGGCCCTTTCCACGATCAGCAGATGCGCAGCACAGGCGCGGGCATGCACATCACCGGCGGTCTGTTAGCGGGGCCTTTTTTATTGGGATTACCGCGGTAATCGGAGTTGGGGGATTACCGTTGACGGTGCCGCCCCCGGTCCTTAGATTTGCCACTAGGGGGTTGTATGAAAGACATTCATGAGGTCCTGCGTCAAAAGCAGGCCAAATACGCCCAACTTGGCAAACAGATCGAGATGCTCCAGCAGGCTGCGGAGAAGCTACGAGAGGTAGCCCCTTTGCTGGCCGAGAACGATGATGAAGACAACTCGGTCCTGGCGGAAGTAGATGAAACATCCGGCCAAACCGAAGCTATGGCGGCCAAGGCTGGTGCGAGTTCCAGCCCTTCCGCTGCGTCCAAGGCGGCCCGGCCTTCGGCACCCCGCTGGCCGTAATCTGGCTGGCAGGGATGGCGAGCTTTACCTATGACTCTACAGGCCTTATTGGTCTCGACCGATGATTCGGCTGCAGATGTTTTGGGCCGAATTCTGCCCGCCTTCGGTATCGTCCTAGACCGCTCCAGTAATCTTGAAACCGCCATCGCCCGCATCGAACAGCAAAAGTTCGACGCCCTGCTGGTGGATTTTGACGATCCGGCTACGGCCGATAGCGTTTTCCAGCATGCACGCCGCTTGGGTTCCGGACATCCACCGTTAACCGTGGCTCTTGTGGCTGACGCGGCAAGAGTGCGCGACATTCTGACGGGAGGGGCGCATTTTGTGCTTCACAAGCCTCTATCCGAAAAGGTTGCACGAGCGGGACTGCGCGCGGCGGTTGCATTATTGAGCCGCGAACGCCGTCGAGCCTTCCGCGTGCCCGTGCAGCTTCCCGTGGAGCTCACGCTTCCAAACACTCGAAAACTTGAGGGAATCCTTCTCGACCTCAGCGAGACTGGCATGGAGGTATTGACCGCGGAGGCTCACTTTCCCGGAGCTCTCCTTCGTTTCCGTTTTCAGCTGCCCGAGGGGACTTTGCAGATTGAAGGTCACGGGCAAGTGGCTTGGGCCAATCCGAACGGCCAAACCGGCGTACATTTTCTGAATCTCCCCGAAGATATGTCGGTGGCACTCAAGAACTGGGTCCAGGCGGCGGCTACGACTGTTGGCGCAGGCCCCGATGAGACTGTTCCTCACTGCAAGCTCACGGACCTAAGCCTGGGCGGATGTTACGTCGAGACCGACGCGCCGTTTCCTGAGCGATCGCTGGTCGATTTGTGCTTCAAAACCGAAGAGATGGAGATACACACCGAAGGCATGGTGCGCGTCTCGCATCCCGGATACGGCATGGGTGTGGAGTTCCCTTCCCGCACATCCGAGCAGCGCGCGCAAGTCGGAAACCTGATCAGTTTTCTTCGGAGTTGTCCGGAAACAATGCTGGAACTAAATGTTTCGCCACGCGCCTTGGTGGCTGATCTTAGCCAGTTTGAGCATGACGAAACACCTCAACTCGAGGCTGGCGAAGACATGGACGATCTCTTGCTCGATCTGTTGCGGAGTGGGACCATGCTGCAACAGGACGAATTCCTCGCAGAACTCCGCCGCCAACGCACGTCGGAAGACCTCGCGTCCGTTTGACTTCGATCGCGCTCTTGCTAATTCTCATCCGCTTGCCTGCATGTTCATTCGTGGGCCCTCTTCAACAAAAGCCTCCCGCGGCAGGTAAAGTGGCAGAACTTACAGGGAGATTGTAAAGCGGGCATGGCAGAAGAGAGAGTACGCGGGAGCGAGAGGTTTCGGCGGTAGAGCACTTGCAAAGAATCGAAGAACCCGCCCCGTCTCTGGCACGGGCCCTTCAACTCTTCGTGGTCTGTTCCACCCCAATGCGAGTACCGTAGTCGATGACCATTGCGCCGTGGTTTCAACAATATTAAATCTAGGTTAAATATAGACTGGAGCGGATCGGACCAATCGCGGTCACTGGTACCTCATCCGGCGAGGGGGAAACAATTCTGACGACGAGTCGCAAAGAGGCGGGGCGGGTAATCGCTGCGTCCTCAACCGCGACGGGGCCGCTTCAATCTTCCGTGATCTGGAGTCCGCTGCTCGTTCTAGGGCTCACCGTGTTCGCGGTTGAGATTCCTTTCTTCTTCTACGGAACACCTTCCGGACACGATGTCGAGTTCCATCTGTACTCGTGGCTCGAAGTGCTTTCGCAATGGAAGCTGGGGATCTTCTATCCTCGTTGGGCGGCGCTGGCCCACTTCGCTTATGGCGAGCCCCGTTTCCTGTTCTACCCGCCTGCGTCTTGGACTCTGGGTGCTGCCCTCAGCGCGATCGTTCCCTGGACCCTCGCTGCCAGCATCTACATCTGGATTGTGCTGGTCGCCGCGGGCCTGTCGATGTTCACACTAGCGCGCAGGTGGCTCGATCGCCGCGACGCCATTTTTGCCGCAGCACTGTATGCTGCAAATCCTTACCATCTTGTGATTGTCTACTGGCGAAGCGCGTTCGCCGAATTGCTGGCCAGTTGCCTGCTGCCCCTCATGCTTTTGCTGCTGCTGAAGGCTGCCGAGGAAGGTTGGAGAGTAATAGTTCCACTTGCTCTGGTGCTGGCGGCCGCGTGGCTTACCAACGCACCGGCGGCCCTCATGATTCACTACTCTCTCGCCCTGCTGCTTTTGCTTATGGCCTGGAAGCACCGGTCGTGGCGTCCGTTGGCCATAGGAGCAGTTGCAGTAGGGCTAGGCGCTGCGTTGTCTGCCTTCTATCTTCTCCCAGCCATCTACGAGCAGAAATGGATCAATATCGCCCAGGCGGTGTCGCCAGGATCAAGGCCCCAGGATAACTTCCTATTCAGCCACACCAGCGACGCGGATCATGACGCTTTCAACCGCATCGTCTCTTGGGTCGCCCTGGCAGAAATGGCTGTGATATTCGTTGCAGGCTGGGCGGCGAAGCAGCGGCGGGAGAATAAATCAGAAATCTGGTACGGCCTCGTAGGTTGGGCAATCGCATGCAGCGTACTCATGCTTCCGGGCACCGGGCTGCTCTGGGATCTTCTGCCCAAGTTGCGCTTCATGCAGTTCCCCTGGCGCTGGCTGCTTTGTTTGAGCATGATCCTGTCTGTTCTGGTTGCGGTTGGGCTACGGCGTTGGTGGATGCGCCTTGCAGTATGCCTGGGCCTGCTGGTCGTCATAGTTGGCGCGTGGCAACGCATCCAGGCTCCATGGTGGGACAATGCCGGCGATCTCCGCGAGATGCAGGACAACATCGCGACTGGCGCGGGCTACGAGGGCACGGACGAATACACTCCCGTGGGCGCGGATCCTTCAGCGATCGATAAGGATGCTCGCCGGGTTATTGTCGACGGCCCCGCGCACGCGGCAATCCATGTCTTGCAGTGGAGCGCGGAGTCCAAGAGTTTTACCGCGGAAATGTCGGCTCCTTCAAACCTCGCTCTGCGTTTATTTAACTATCCCGCCTGGCGTGTTGTGGTCAACGGGCGAGTAGTACGCGCGGGCACGCGCGAAGGCACAGGCCAGATGCTGGTTTCAGTGGAACGCGGCTTCAATCGCGTAGAGATTGAGTTCACGCGGACATGGGATCGGACCGTCGGAGCCTCCATTTCGGTTGTGACGCTGCTTTTGATAATGATTCTCCGGCGGGCCCCATGGCTATTACTCCGCCGGCAGTCCGCGTGATGAAAAGTGCAATGCGCCAAGTCCTTATAGCTACCTCCAATCCGGGCAAGCTGCGAGATTTCGCCGGCGCTGCTGCAGGCTACGGCGTCGAGATCGCCGCGATTCCTGATTTCTCTTCCCTGCCGGCAGTTGTCGAAGATGGCTTGACCTTCGAAGCGAACGCCCGCAAGAAAGCCGAAGCCTATAGCAGACATGTTCCAGGAGAAATCGTCGTCGCCGACGACTCAGGCCTGGAGATTGATGCTCTGAATGGCGCTCCGGGCGTACACTCTGCGCGCTACGCCGCGCCCGATCTGCACAATAAGGAACCCCACGAGGCTGATGCCAACGCCGACGACGAGGCCAACAATGCTCGTGTTCTGCGCGAACTGAAAGGCGTTCCATCCGCCCAATGCAGCGCCAGGTTTGTATGCGTGCTGGCTGCCGCGCGTGACGGCAAGACGCTGGCTACGTTTCGCGGCACGGCCGATGGAATCATTCTCGACGCTCCGCGCGGCTCGAATGGTTTTGGCTACGATCCGTTATTCTATTTTCCGCAGATCAAGAAAACATTCGCGGAGCTGAGCGCGGAAGAGAAATCCAAATACAGCCATCGCGGGGCGGCGTTCCGCGGGCTTCTGGAGTGGTATCTCCGCTTCACGAGCAAGTAGCGTCCCACATCGCGTTGCCCGGCAATTGGCCTGCGATGGTCCGCGCGTCGCGTCACTCCCCGGTCAGCCCCACGTAGTGCGGAATGCCGGAGGCGTCGACGATCGTGACTTGCCCGAGCGACAGGTCCCAAACCAATACACCGTGATGGTGCAGCCTGTTCCTGGGGCCAGGGAGCTGCAGTTATTGGTTTGGCTGAAACCCGCTCCCGCGATTTTGATGGACTTGATTGCAACCGTCGTGGGTTGCGGATTCGTTACCGAGATATAGCCAGTCTGGCCTTCGGAGAGAACGATGTAGCCGGGCGAGATCGAGACCATGCGCGGCGCTTCCACTCAAGTTCACCGGCTTGATCGAACTGCCCGAGAGTTTGAAGGAACGCGATTCCTATCGTCAGGATGTTCGACTGGCTCTGGGTTACCGTACCGCTGGTGTTGCTATAGGAGGACTGGGTGGCCGACAACGTAGCCGCAGTGGTGAGAACGACGGCACAGATCCAGAGCACTTTCATGGCTGGGTCCTTTGAACCGGGCCTTGTCAGCCAGGTCTGGCGGTGGGTCTTCCGCAGGCCTCGCAGTATATGGCAGGGAGACATTTGAGGAAAGCATTAAAGGAAAGCTCGCACAACTGGCAGGTCCCGCCGTGGAGCGGGTCTTCTCAGTTTAGTGGCAGTGTCTTAATCAACCACGAAGGACAAAAAGGGGCGCAAAGGAAATCCTCAGGGGATTCATGCCTTTGTGTGACTTCGTGTCCTTCATGGTCGATGAATTTTAAGACACTACCAAGTAGCCGGCCTTGACTTCGCTTCCGTCGCAACAAGATAATGAAAGGTTCTTTCTTCATACTTGTAATCATAAGGAGCGTTTCGTGGCGTCCGCAGCCCGTTCTACTGCTCCCGCAGTAGCGCATGGGGTGGCTCCCCTGCGTGCTGGTCAAGGAACATCATTTGTTTTGCGCCGGCTGCATTCCCTCTCGGGAATCGTTCCGGTCGGCGCCTTCCTGTTCGAACATATCCTCGTCTCGAACTCTACCGCGATCAGCGGGCCCGACGCCTATGCCCGGCAGGTAAGCTTTCTGGCCAATCTTCCGCTGGTCTTTTTTCTGGAGCTGTTCGGGATATGGCTGCCCATCGCGTTCCACGCGCTCTACGGCTTCTACATCTGGTACCGAGGCGATGGCAATACCGTCGCTTATCCCTGGACTGGCAACTGGATGTACACCGCACAGCGCTGGACTGGCGGCATTGCCTTTGCCTATATCATTTGGCATACGTGGACGATGCGCTTTACCGGAGTCGATCTGCACGCCTACCCGGGCGCATCGTTCGGCAAGGTACAGGCCGAAGTATTTCACACTCCGTTCTTCCTGTTTTATGTTGCAGGCTTGATCGCGGCCTCATGGCACTTCGCGTATGGCATCTGGCTGTTCTCGGCGAAGTGGGGCATCGTTTCCGGGGAGAAGGCGCGGAAGCGGTTTTTGGTCGTGTGCCTGGCATTCTTCTTTGTCTTGACTGGAGCGGGATTGGCCAGCCTTACTTCGTTCCGCTCTCGCCCGCAACAGCCTACTGAACCCGGTACCGCAGTGACGAATAACAAGCAAATTACAGAAAGCCGATAAGGAAAGATGGCAGCTCCGAAAATTATCGTCATAGGCGGAGGCCTCGCCGGACTCTCCGCCGTCATCAAGATCGCCGAGATGGGCGCGAGCGTCGATCTCTTTTCTATCGTCCCAGTAAAGCGATCGCACTCGGTGTGCGCTCAAGGCGGCATTAATGCGGCCAAGAATCTGAAGGGCGAGGGCGATTCCACCTGGCAGCACTTCGATGACACAATTTACGGCGGCGATTTTCTCGCCAACCAGCCTCCGGTTAAAGAGATGTGCGATGCCGCGCCCGGCATTATCGACTTGCTTGATCGCATGGGCGTTCCCTTTAACCGCACGCCGGAAGGTTTGCTCGATTTCCGCCGCTTCGGTGGGACTTTATATAACCGCACGGCGTTTGCGGGTGCGACGACCGGCCAGCAGCTTCTCTACGCCCTTGACGAGCAGGTACGGCGCTACGAATCCGAAGGCAAGGTAAAAAAGTATGAGCACTGGGAGTTTCTCTCTGCCGTGCTCGACGGAAACCGCGTCTGCCGCGGCATTTGCGCCATGGATCTGCGGAGCATGGAGGTTCGGACGTTTCCTGCCGACGCCCTCATCATTGCGACCGGCGGCATCGGGGCGATTTTTGGCAAGTCGACGAATTCCGTAGTCTGCACCGGATCGGCACAGTCCGCCCTGTATCAGCAGGGCTGCTACTACGCCAACGGCGAATTCATTCAGGTTCATCCCACTTCGATTCCGGGTGAAGACAAGCTTCGGCTGATGTCGGAATCTGCCCGCGGAGAAGGCGGTCGTGTGTGGGTTCCCAAGAATCCCGGAGACAAACGCGATCCCAAATCCATTCCGCAGAATGAGCGCTGGTACTTTCTTGAAGAGTGGTATCCCAAGTACGGCAATCTCGTGCCGCGCGACGTGGCCACGCGCGCGATTTTCAAAGTTGTCTACGAACACCACCTCGGCATTGATGGCAAGCCGATGGTCTACCTCGACCTCACCCACATCGACCGCAAGATTCTCGATCGCAAGCTGGAAGGGATTCTGGAAATTTACGAGAAGTTTGTGGGCGACGATCCCCGGGATACGCCGATGAAGATATTCCCCGGTATGCATTACACCATGGGCGGGCTGTGGGTGGACTTCAAGCAATCGACGAACCTTCCGGGAGTATTCGCCGCGGGCGAGTGCGAATATCAATATCATGGAGCGAACCGGCTGGGAGCGAACTCGCTGGTCTCGTGCATCTTCGGCGGAGGCATCGCGGGACCGAACGCGGTGAAGTATGCGCGCGGGTTGCAGGCGCTTTCCGACGGTAATGGCTGCTTCGAGGCGGAGCGGAAGAAGCAGGAAGAGAATAACGCGCTTCTGATGAGGAATGAGGGCACGGAGAATCCATTTCGGCTGTGGCGGGAACTGGGCGAGTTGATGACCAAGGACTGCACCGTCATCCGCTACAACAAGAATCTGCAGCAGACCGATGCCAAGCTCGTGGAAATGCTGGAACGCTTCCGCAAAGTCAACTTGAGCGACCGCACGCAGTGGGCGAACACGAGCGTGGTCTTTACTCGCCAGCTTTACAACATGCTGCAATTGTCACGGGTGGTGGCTCAGGGCGCGCGGCTGCGCGACGAATCGCGCGGTGCGCATTACAAACCGGATTTCCCCGAGCGCGACGACAAGAATTTTCTGAAGACGACAAAGGCTTATTTCGCGCCGGATGCCGATGAGCCTCGATTTGAATTCGAGCCGGTGGATACGTCGCTGATTCCCCCGCGGCCGAGGAAGTACGACGTGGCGAAATGATGAAGTGAATTGAATGGCGGTCAATCCAGAACTGGACCATCTGCTTCACAGTGCAATTGAAAATAAGCAGTTGCTCCGGTTCAAATACAACGGTAACGAGCGCATCGCAGAGCCCCATGATTACGGCATTCAAAATGGCATAATCCGCTTGCTCTGCTGGCAAGTGGGAGGACGAAGCGGCGGCCGCATTCCTGGATGGCGACTAATCGATGTAGCTGATATGGAAGACTGCGAAATGCTCAATCGGCGTTTCGGTGGAAACAGAGAGGTTTTGTCTGGTAAGCACCACCGCTGGGATAAGGTCTTCATTCGCGTGACACCGCCTGAGAAGGCGAAGCGAAAGGAACGCGTGAATACTTACACAGGACGTTTAGGCCGGGAAGGGCGCGAGTTCCACTCGTGCCTCCTAGGACGCTTCCAAGTTTGCGGCTTCAGCCGCTGAGGGCCACGAGTCGAGTTTGAATCCCGGAAACGCGGAGCAATACCGATACTCGCGAGGATCATTTACCAAACTACGTTCTACGGGATTTCGATGAATGTAATTTCGATGGTGCGTAAAATCCATTTCATTCCGAATCCGACGATCAGTGAATCCGCGCTGCCACACTTCGCGTTTTCGGCCAATGATGCCGCCGAGTTCGTGCGAGTATCCGCCTTTGATCAGTTGAATTGCCCGTTCAATCGTTATGTCGGGCGCGGGAGTCAACAGTAGATGAATATGTTCGGGCATGATGACGAAGGCATGCAGTTCGTAGCGTCCCTCGCGGCGATATCGGTAAAGCGTTTGCAGGAAGAGCCGCACGTACGATTCGACAACAAACAATCTGCGACGGTGCCGCGTTGAGAACGTCACGAAATAAGTTCCCGGTGGGGACATGAGTCGTCCAGGCTTCAAAGCAAACCTCAGCGGCTGGAAGCCGCGTCATTTGCTGAGACTAAATCGGCACGAGTGGAACTCGTGCCCTTCCCGGCGATTTGTTTCGTTAAAATATTCGTTTTGGGAAAGAGAAGGAGAGGGTGGTTTCGTTTGTCTTACGCGAACTCGTGCGCGTGCGCAAATCAAACCGGGAAGGGCACGACTTACAGTCGTGCCGATTTGAGATAGTCTTTGATACGCAGGGCTTCAGCCCCTGAGGGCGAGTTTTGAATGCGGCACCTGCGAAAAAGCAAACCTCAGCGGCTGGAAGCCGCGTCCTTTGCTGAGAGTAAATTGGCACGAGTGGAACTCGTGCCCTTCCCGGTGATTTTTGTTACAAAGGTTCTCGTTTTGGAAAACTGCCTGGCGGCCCCGTATATACTGCCGAAGAGAGGCGGCCGAGGAAATATGACGCAGCAAGATAGAACACGCCAACGACGGGTGATCTGGTTGCTTGTCACAACGGCGATAGGTTCTGCACCTGCCGGTTACATTGCTTTTCGTTTTGCGCATAGCCGGAGTACGGATGCTCGAACGTATGAAATGTTCTGGCTCGTTCTCTGCGGCCTTTCGATGCTCACCGGCCTGATTCGCTTCTTGCGACGAAATAAGCGTAACCCCTTCGAGGAGGAGATGGCTCATAGACGCTCTCTGGTGCGAAATGATGAAAATCCCTCCCGTCTAAAGGCTAAGAGCTAATGGCTGATCACAAATCCGTCCTCATCAAAATCAAGCGCCAGAACAATCCCGCTTCCAAGCCTTACTGGGAGGAGTTTGAACTCGCCCACCATCCCGGCATGAACGTGATCTCGTCGCTCATGGAGATCGCCGCCAACCCCGTCACCCGCGAGGGCAAGGCGACCACGCCTATCACTTACGACTCCAATTGCCTGGAGGAAGTCTGCGGCTCCTGCGCGATGCTGATCAACGGACGCGCCCGCATGGCCTGCTCCGCGCTCATCGACAACCTCGATCAGCCGGTCAAGCTCGAACCGTTTTCCAAGTTCCCCGTCGTGCGCGATCTGGCTGTCGATCGCAGCGTGCTGTTCGAGAATCTTAAGGCGGTCAAGGCCTGGGTGCCGATCGACGGTTCCTACGACCTCGGTCCCGGGCCGCGTGTCAGTCCGCAGGAACAGGAACAGGCCTACCCGCTCTCCCGCTGCATCTCGTGTTGCTGCTGCATGGAGGCCTGCCCGCAATTCAACGAAGATACTGGCTTCGTCGGGGCGGCGACCATCGCGCAGGTACGGCTGTTCAATACCCATCCCACGGGCAAGGAACTGAAGAGCGAACGCCTGGCGGCGCTCATGGGCGACGGCGGCATCCAGGAGTGCGGCTATGCCCAGAACTGCGTCGAGGTCTGCCCCAAGGACATTCCGCTGACCCGCTCCATCTCTGAAGTCAGTGGCGAGGTCATGAAACAAGCCATCAGTGACCTTTTCCGGCGCTAATTTTTGTCACTTTGCCAACGACCGCGGGAGGCGTCCCCGCATCTTTCTCGCGCCAACTAGTTGTGTCGAGGCCACCTTGCGCCCTTTCTGGAGTTTGTGCAGCGATGGCACTCGGCGTGCCAGCTCTATTTCGTATTCGTAGCGCGGTTAAGCGGCCGGTAACAGCGGTAACCAAGAGGCAGGTAACAAGCGTTGTGGTACCAACGTAAGGGTCCCACAGCAGTATCGGGTCTGACCGCTTGACAGCATGGCTTAAAATACCGGCAGCCATCAGTCACATGCACTACGCCAAGGTATTTCCGAAGTTGACTCTACGACGCCAATTCGTTGCTCTGGCCTTGCTCGCCGGTTTGTCGGGATCGGCGTTTGCCGCGCGCTTGACGACCATGCACCATCCTGGGCATCGCAGGCATTTGCGATGGTTACGATGGAATCCGATGTTCCGCCCGTCCCATGAATCGCTGTTGCTGCAGAATGCCGAGATCAACCGGCTCGACCTGCCTCGCATTCAGGACGACGACGAACTGGAAGTGTTAAAGGTGAGTGGAGCTCTGTTGCCCATCCGAGCGAGTGATACGCTGCGCTTCGATCCTCGGCTCGACCCCTCGCGGCGCTACAGCCGCCCCTGGACGCGCGACTTTACCGAGGACATTGGCCAGGCATACTTCCACCGCTTCCACCAGCAGATCCAGGTAAACTCCGCCGTGCGCACGGTCAAGGTCCAGAAAAAACTCCGTCGGCACAATCGCAATGCGGCCCCTGCCGATGGCGACACAGCTTCTTCCCATCTCGCCGGCGTGACCGTCGACCTGCAACGCCGGGGCATGAGCAAAGAGCAGGTGCGATGGATGGAGCACTACCTCTTCTACATGAAGGCACTTGGTCTAGTGGAACCCGAAGAAGAGCGCCACCAATGGGTTTTCCATATCATGGTTTCCGGGCGCTACTCGGACTGGCGCGACACGCAAGACATTGTTCCCATCGAGCGTCCGGACACTCCGCGTCCCGAGACGCAAGTTGCCGTCGAGAGCCGCGCCGAGTAAGCTTCTGATTCTGATCCGCTACAATTTCATCTCCCTATGATCGTCCTTATGGCTGGCCTGCCCGGCACCGGGAAGAGCACGCTTGCTCGCGAACTGGCCGCCCGGACGTCAGGCCGCGTGTTGAACAAAGACGCCATCCGCCATGCCATCTTCTCCGTGGATGAGATCGAATATTCTTCGCGGCAAGACGATTTCTGTCTCCAGGTCATGATGGACACTGCGGGATACCTGCTGCAACAACAACCCTCGCGTTTTATTTTTTTGGACGGCCGTCCATTTTCGCGCCGCTACCAGGTCAGCAATGTCGTCTCCGCCGCGGCTTCTCTGCACCAGCCGTGGCGAATCATCGAGTGCGTCTGTTCGGATGAAACGGCAAAGCGTCGGCTCGAACAGGACGCGGCTGCCGGCGCCCATCAGGCCGGCAATCGGGACTACCAGCTCTATCTGGAAGTGAAGTCCCGGTACGAGGCCATCACGATTCCCAAGACGGTGATCGACATGGATTGCCCGCTCGAGGTTTGCATCCAGCGCGGGATGGACGCCTTGCGCTGATTGTCCTGTGCTGGTCAACTTGCGCTGATCGTGCTTTCTTCTGTTCCGTGCCTGCCTATACAATCGATGGCTTGCCCGGGAACGTCGCACGGGCGAAACCATCTATGACCTGTCACAGAATCTTTCATTTTTTCTTGGCGCTCTTCGCGCTCATTACGCTACTGCTCTCTTCCATAGTCGTGGGGCAGACCTCCTCGAAACCTTCCGACAAATCCGATTCGCCAATCAGCGCGCGAGCCCGCGCCATCCACGACTCGGCCATCGTCGTCGATACCCATGCCGACACGCCCCAGCGCTTTCTGGATGAAGGCTTCGACATGGGATCAACCGACCCCAACGATGTTGGCCATCTCAGCCTGGACAAGGCCCGCCGGGGCAATCTCAGCGCCGAATTTTTTTCCATCTGGGTGGACCCGGAGACTAACCAGGGTCATTTTGCCCGGCACACCTTCGACCTGATCGATTCCGTTTACGAGCAGGCAGCACGCCACCCTGATCAGATGATGATGGCTTTCTCCGTAGCCGACATCGAGCGCGCCCATCAGCAGCATAAACTCGCCGCCCTGATGGGCATTGAAGGCGGCCACTCGATTGAAAACGATATGCACCTGCTGCGCGACTACTATCGCCTCGGCGTGCGTTACATGACGCTCTCGTGGTCGAACACCAATGAGTGGGCGGACTCCTCCGGCGACATCAACGATCCAAAAGTTCAGCACCACGATGGCTTGACCGGCTTCGGCAAGCAGGTAGTCCTCGAAATGAACCGACTGGGCATGATGGTCGATATTTCTCACGTTGCCGACAAGACGTTCTGGGACACCATCGCCGTCACAAAGGCGCCCGTCATCGCTTCCCATTCATCGGCGCGCGCGCTTGACAGCCATCCTCGAAACATGACGGATGATATGTTGCGCGCCGTGGCTAAGAACGGTGGCGTCGTGCAGGTAAACTTCTATTCTGGATTCCTGGATGACAATTTCCGCAAGGCCATGGAAGCGCAAGCCCCGGATCAAGCGGCCGCGGTTAAACAATATGAGGACCAACTCAAAGCGCAAGGCAAGCCCGTCGCTTATGTCGACCGCGACCGAATCGAGCGTGAGTGGATGGCGAAGATTCCACGTCCGCCGATGAAATTGCTCATCGATCACATTGACCACATTGCCAAAGTGGCCGGCGTCGATCATGTCGGCCTCGGCTCCGATTTCGACGGAGTCAGCGGCGCGACTCCGCAGGGCATCGATTCGACCGCCGATCTACCCAAGATTACCCAATCCCTGCTTGATCGCGGCTACAGCGCGGAAGACATTCACAAGATACTTGGCGGCAATCTGCTGCGCGTGTTCGCAGAGGTCGAACGCGTGAGTCATGAACTTGAGAAAATCGGCGCGGCGGGGCTGGTTGAAACGCGATAAGAGCTTAACCACAGGGGACACAGAGGGCACAGGGTAAGTCATTTTTCTCAGTTGCGTCCTACCCTGTGTGACCCTGTGTCCTCTGTGGTAAAAGATTTTCAAACCTCCGTAGAAAAGACTGAAAAATCGGCAAGCCTCGCTGTCGTACAATGCACTGTTGCCGTTGAATCGAATCGGAAATTTCCGCACCGTCAAGGAGCCCTGATGCACAAGAACCTCGCCATCTTGGTTTTAGTTTCACTGACCGCCTTCGCCGCGGCGTCGCAGTCGAATTCGAGCACGCAGACTACGCCTGCGACCAAGCCCAAGGCCGCACCCAAATCAGGAACAGCCGCCAAACGTCCGATCCATCGTGTCGCCTCAGGCGCGCCTACGGCCGTCATCGACACAACCGCTGGAACCCTGCGTTGCACTCTGTTTGAAAAAGAAACACCGGAAACAGTCGCCAACTTCATCGGCCTGGCCAACGGCACCAAGGACTGGAAGAATCCGGTCAGCGGTTCTACAAAGCACGGCGTGCCGCTTTACGACGGCACGATTTTTCATCGAGTAATTCCCAACTTCATGATCCAGGGCGGGGATCCTGCGGGCAATGGCTCGGGCGATCCCGGATACAAGTTCAAGGACGAAATCGTACCCGCCTTGATGTTTGACCGTCCCGGCCGCCTCGCCATGGCAAATTCCGGACCGGGCACGAACGGCTCGCAGTTCTTCATCACGGAGGTCCCGACGCCACATCTGAACGGCCGGCACACCATCTTCGGCCAGTGCGACGACGCCAGTGTTGTGCTGGAAAAGCAGATCGCACGCATGGCCCGCGACCCCAGCGACGACAAGCCTTTCCGCCCGGTAAGGATAAAGCACATTAGCATCGTGCGCGGCACTTCGGCCACCGCAGCCAAGCCGGCAGGAACCACGGCGAAAAAGCCTGCCTCGCCAACTCCAAAGACACCGCCCAATCCGAACTAACGTCGCACGCGGAGCCAGCTGATTTGAAAGCAGCATCACGAACGACCAACGGAAAGGATTTCGCATGACTCGCCAACCCGGACTCTACGCCACGTTTGAAACCAGCGAAGGAACTATCGTTTGCCGCCTCTTCGAAAAAGAAGCGCCCAAGACCGTCGCCAACTTCGTTGAACTCGCCGAAGGCAAGCGCGAGTGGACGCATCCCAGTACGAACAAGAAGTCCAAAGACCGGCTTTACGACGGCACGATTTTTCACCGCGTGATTCCCGACTTCATGATTCAGGGCGGGGATCCCCAGGGCACAGGAACGGGAGGACCGGGCTATCAGTTTGAGGACGAGACGAAAGGCTCGCCGCACAAGTTCGACAAGCCGGGCAAGCTGGCAATGGCGAACGCCGGCCCGAATACGAATGGCTCGCAATTCTTCATCACGCTGGCGCCAACCACGTGGCTCACAGGGAAACATACGATTTTCGGCGAAGTGGTGGAAGGCCAGGACGTGGCAGAGAAGATCGTGAAGGTACCCCGGAACCGGCAGGATCGGCCGAATAAGGATGTGGTCGTGAAGAAGGTGACGATCGAGCAAGCCTGATGGCCAGCAGGCTGCTGGGAAACATCCCTCGCAGACCAGATGTCCCCTCAGCGGCTAAAAGCCGCGGTCGATTTTGCTGCCCTTACGGCGCGGCTTCAAGCCGCGCCCTTTCAAAACAGAGCCGGAGGGCCCACTTCTTGCTTGAGCACTAGGACGGTTTTAGAACCCGTGCGGCTTGACCCGCGGGTACCGGAGCCGGTGTAATATTTCGAAACGAATCGTGGCAGAATTCAGTAGCCATCTGCCGCCGGAGTCGCAATGCTCACCCCAGCCAGCAAGCATCCCAAGTTATGTATTTTCGCGGTTCTATCTTTTGTCAGCGTAATTCCTGCCCAGACGGCGCTCGCGCAACTTCCGAAGCCATCGCACGTCGTTGTGGTCATGGAGGAGAACCATAGCTATTCGGAGATCATTGGTTCATCTCAAGCGCCTTACATCAATACCCTGGCGACACAGGGCGCGTTGTTCACAAAGTCGTTTGCCATCACCCATCCCAGCCAGCCCAACTACCTCGCTCTGTTCTCGGGCTCCACGCAGGGGATCACCGATGATTCATGCCCGCATACGTTCTCCGCGAAGTCTCTCGAGAGCGAACTGATTACGGCGGGCAAGAGCTTCACGGGCTATTCCGAGGGCCTGCCCTCCGTGGGTTCAACAGTCTGTACATCAGGGCTATACGTGCGGAAGCACGCTCCGTGGACGGACTTCTCCAAGGACCTCTCGAAGGACAATCAGCCCTTCACCAGCTTCCCTACCGACTTTGCTAAATTGCCGACGGTGGCGTGGGTGATTCCAAATCTGGATGATGACATGCACGACGGAACTATCCAACAGGCAGACAGCTGGCTACAAACGCATCTGTTGGCTTATGTGACCTGGGCCCGGAACAACAACAGCCTTCTGATAGTGCAATGGGATGAGGATCAAGGCACGTCCATCAACCAGATCCCGACGATTTTTGTCGGCCCTATGGTGAAGCCGGGAAAATATAGCGAGACGATCAATCACTACAATATCCTGCGCACCGTCGAAGACATGTACGGTCTGCCGCACTTGGGAAAGAGCGCGACGGCAACAACGATCACTGACGTGTGGAAGTAGGTTACTGCGGATTCGGGCCGTCGCTCGCTTGGAAACCACGCGCGATCTCACCCCGTGTACGCCGACCTGAGCAGTCCAACTCCTAACAGCAGCACACCCACCGCGAGAGAGACTGCTCCGGCATAAATGAGTCCCACCGCCGGACCCGGTTGTGTAACCGTCGGCGGCAACGTGGACAAGAAGAATCCGGCAGGAATCAGGATCGCGGCCAGAGGAACCGCAATGCGGGCAGTCCACAACAACGAAGCAGGAAGAAGCGCCGAATCAGCCAGCAACTGGCATGCCAGGGACAGGATGACAATTACTCCCGCATGCGCGTGCCCGGCGCGAAAAAAATTATGGCGCAGCGGATTGTCCATGTAGCCGCTGCTCTTGTCCATGAGAGAGGTCAAGAGAAAATATCCGCCATATTGAATTGTGGGCACGGTGATGAGAATGATCCCGCAAAACATCTTGGCTTCGCGTGTCATTGATTCTCCTTTTGGGCAAATTAGATGCCCCACAGGGAGGGTTAGCTTCTAGACCCCGATCACTCCCACCAACTCCTTCACCGCAGCTGCGCTCTTGTCCAGCCCAGCTTTTTCTTCGGCAGTCAGCTTGATCTCGATGATCTGCTCAATTCCCTTCGCGCCCAGCTTTACTGGCACGCCAACGTAGAGGCCATTAATGCCATACTCGCCCTGCAAGTAGGCGGCGCAGGGGAGAATCTTTTTCTTGTCTTTGAGGATCGACTCGACCATCTCGGTCGCCGCTGCGGACGGCGCATAGTAAGCCGATCCCGTCTTGAGATGCTTCACAATCTCCGCGCCGCCATCGCGTGTGCGCTGCACCAGGCGGTCGACCGCAGCTTTGTCCATCAACTCAGTGATCGGAATGCCAGCCACTGTGGAATAACGCGGCAGCGGGACCATCGTGTCGCCATGACCGCCGAGGACGAACGCAGTGACGTTCTCGACGCTGACTTTTAATTCGTCGGCGATGAAAGCGCGGAAGCGGGCGGAATCCAGCACACCCGCCATACCGATCACGCGCTCGCGCGGGAAGCCGCTCATTTTGAAAGCCGCCTGCGCCATCGCATCCAGGGGGTTCGAAACAATAATCAGAATGCAATTTGGCGAATACTTGACCACCTCGCCGACTACTGCTTTCATGATGTTGTAGTTGGTGTTGAGCAGATCGTCGCGGCTCATCCCCGGCTTTCTGGGAATGCCCGCCGTGATTACCACGACATCGGAATTCGCCGTGTCTTTGTAGTCGTTCGTGCCGGTTATGTATGAATCGCGTTTTTCGATGGGCATGGCTTCGAGCAAATCCAGACCCTTGCCCTGCGGCACGCCTTCGATGATGTCAATCAGTACGACATCGGCTAGTTCTTTCGAAGCAATCCAGTGGGCTGCCGTCGCACCCACATTGCCCGAACCTACGATCGTCACTCTCTTACGCATGATTTCCTTTCTATGAAATCGTGAAAATCTTTACCACAGGGGACACAGGGTCACACAGGGTAGGACGAAAATGATTTACCCTGTGCCCTCTGTGTCCCCTGTGGTTAAGCTCTTATCTCGTTTCAGCCAGCACGGCCGCGCCCATGTTTTCGATAATGTATCCCGCAAACTCGCTGGTCTTTGCCTTAGTCGCTCCCTCCATCAACCGCTCAAAGTCATAGGTAACTTTCTTCTGCAGGATGGTGCGCTCCATACCGTGCTCGATCAGATCCGCGGCCTCATTCCATCCCAAGAACCGAAACATCATCACTCCCGAGAGAATCACGGAGCCGGGGTTGATCACATCTTTATCGGCATACTTCGGGGCTGTGCCGTGGGTGGCCTCGAAGATGGCATAGCCGTCCCCGATGTTAGCGCCCGGAGCAATACCAAGCCCGCCAACCTGCGCGGCGCAGGCATCGGAAATGTAGTCACCATTCAGATTGGGACACGCGAGCACCGAATACTCGTCCGCCCGCGTCACCACTTGCTGGAAGATGGAGTCCGCGATGCGGTCGTTGATCATGATTTTTTTCTTCCACTCGCCGTGTCCGTGACTCTTATAAATGCGATCGAGTACTTCCTTGACCTCTTGCTCTACCGCCTGGCGAAATGACGGAGGAGCGAACTCCATCCCAGGCTCAACCAGTTCGGCATTCTGCGCGACGGTCAGATCGGGATTCTTGTCTTTGTTATCGACGATCCAACTTTCCCGCTCCGTGATCACCTGGTCACGAAACTCCTCGGTGGCCAACTCGTATCCCCACTTGCGAAAGGCACCCTCGGTAAATTTCTGGATGTTTCCCTTATGCACCAGGGTCACGGTTTTACGGCCGTTTACCAGCGCATCCTGGATTGCCATGCGCACCAGACGCTTGGTTCCCGTTACCGAAATCGGTTTGATACCGACTCCCGAATCCAACCGGATCTGTTTCTTGCCACCCTTGAGCATGTCCTCATTGAGAAACTTGATAAGTTTTGCGCACTCCGGAGTTCCCTGCTCCCATTCCACGCCGGCGTACACATCCTCGGTGTTCTCGCGGAAAATCACCACGTCCATGCGTTCGGGATGCTTCACTGGCGAGGGAACGCCCTTGTAGTACTTCACCGGGCGCACACAGCAATAGAGATCCAGAATCTGACGCAACGCCACGTTCAGCGAGCGAATTCCCCCGCCCACCGGCGTCGTCAGCGGACCCTTGATAGCAACGCGGAACTCGCGGACAGCCTCAACCGTATCATCGGGAAGCCAGGTGTCGAATTTCGCTTTGGCCTTTTCTCCCGCAAATACTTCGTACCACGCCACCCGGCGCTCGCCCTTATAGGCTCTTTCTACAGCCGCGTTGAACACTCGCAACGATGCCTTCCAGATATCGCGTCCCGTCCCATCCCCTTCGATGAAAGGAATGATCGGATTATTCGGCACGTTGTACTTCCCACCCGCATAACCGATTCTCTTTCCCTCAGCCGGTACCGCCACCCCGTTATACGACCCCGCCATTCGCCACCCTCCCTACAGAATCCCGCGTCACGATTTATGAAACCCCCAATTATAGAGAATCGTCAGAAACGACACACCTGATTATTGCGGCTTGTGCCATAATCCTGTTCTAGAAATCATTGCCGCTGTGAAACTCTATTGGAGACCTCTATGGTGTATCACGGTCGCGGCTTCTGGCACTTCTCGGCAACTTTGCTCACCTGTCTTGGATTGTCTCTTGGACTGTCGATGAGCGCGTTCGCCAAGGACAATTCGAGCGTGACACAAGTGGGCCGCAACATCAGCGTCGGTCCTGACCAAAAAGTAGGCGACCTGACCTGCTTCGGCTGTAGCATTCGCGTTCGCGGCGGCGAGGTAGCAGGCGATATAACGGCCTTCGGCGGAAACATCACGCTTGAAGACCAGGGGCAAGTTGCTGGCGATGTCACCGGCTTTGGAGGAGATATACGCCTGGACAAGGCGGTCAAAGTCTCGGGCGATGTAACGGTGTTCGGCGGCCAGATCCGCCGCGATCCCGAGGCCAGCATTGCTGGCGACGTGACTTCCATGGGCGGTCGCGGCTGGATCGTACCGATTTTCCTTTTCCCGTTTGTCCTCCTCGGACTTCTGGTAGCTTTTGTCGTCTGGCTTGTCCAGCACCTGCTGAAACCTGCCGCGTCCGCCCCAGTTGCCTAGACTCTAATGTCCGGGGAGTGTCTGGATCGGCGGACTCGGGCCGGCCAGCGTTTCGGATAACGATCCGCTCACCCTGTCACCATCGCCGCGTCCCGAAAGTCTTGCGAACTCCGAGTGTCATGTAGCGTCCCCAGGGTCCGTTATTGCCTTGGTCCGCGGGGCCGAGATTTCGGTTCCGCGCGCCCAGACGATCAAACAGGAAATGCTGGGTTACGCGGAATTCGAACCCTTTGCCGATGTAGATTGCCGCTCCCCATGAGTGCTCGATTCCTATCGCGTCAGGGGACCAGGTGTAGAGCGTCTGGGGGATGGTCTTGCCAAATAAAAAGGTGGGGGCGCCCCACAACATGAAACGCCGCAGGGGAGTGCGCCCGAACGGACGAACCTCCAGGATGCCGGACAGCATATAGCGCGCAAACATGCTGCAGGGCGCATTCACGCCACCGTACTGGCCAGCATTGCCCGCACAAATATTGGGGTCGATCTCATTGTGCGGGGGGGCCAAATCAAACTGAGCCCAGCCCCAGAGCATATCGCGGGGGAAAAACATGCGTTCGTGGGAGTCATCTGCCTTCCACACGCCCTGGGAGGACGTTGCGGTTTGAGCCCTCAAGAATGTTGACATCAGAACCGATAGTACAACCATCAAGACCAGCCTTTTCATTCAGCCTCCGAAGTTTGTTTGTACTGATTCGTTTGTATTGAGATCGGAAAAAAGCGCTGGCCTGCGCTTCTGCCTACCCGAGGATCGCAGGCGGGTTGAGGCCAGTACGGCTAACAGGAGCGGAACATTGTAACCTGCGAAGGCTTGGGTCAGAATCTCTAGACTCACCTGCCTGCAAACTTCGAAGCCGCCATATTCGCGGAGGGCTGGAAGACGTTCTTTGGGCTTCCAGATTTCATATCTCCTGTCGGCCTTTATCCCGTTCCGTGGAGTGAATAATCCGTAAAAGGCTGGTTTTGCTAGGGCCACGGGTTTGGCTCGCAGATTGCTTGGAATGAAGTCAGGTCCTTAGGACGCCCCACATGCCCCAGGAAATTTCTGTTTCGTACCAAGCGATCAAAAGCAAGGTCTACCGCCTCGTGGATGCACTCGTGGTGGGTGAAAAATCGGAGGCGGAGGTGCAAGAGTCAATCCGCCGCTGGTGGGATTTAATCCATCCTGCTGACCGGCAGGTTGCCCAAAAGTATCTTTTGGCCGTGCTCGAGCGCTCATCTTCTGCCCTGGAAGCGATAGGAGACGGTCTTTCCTGTGGTTCTGAACCAATATATTCACCCCTGCCTTCCAAAAGGCTCAAGCTCGTGGATAGAATCGTAAAGGAAACCACGGTTCGTACAGCCATCTGACGAATGGGTTGAATGAAAAACAGTTGAAGCAATAGCCCTGCCGAGCTGTAACACATTCTGCGAACGACCAACGAAAACGATCGGCGACGGGCTTAAGATGTCCTGATACAACGCAGATTCATGCAGATACGGCCTGAGCCGTACTGCATCTCCTTCCTTCAAGCGCTTGTCTTCCACCTCGGTTCGTAGTAGTTCCCCAGTTAAGACGTCACACGGTCTTCGCGACAGTCCTCCGGGCAGCAGACTGCTACAATCGGTCGCGTTGTGCCGGGACCGGAGTGCAAGGCCTGACTTCAGAGCAGGCAATTCGATTGTTCATCCGCGATCACGCAACCTTATACTTGAGTGTTCAGCAAGTTAGCACGTAAGCGGCTGGGCGCCAGTTTCCATGGCGGGGATTAGCCGCACGCTGACTTCTGAGCGTTCCTATGGACTTCGACCAGCTGGAAACCTTTCTCGAAGTGGCGCGCCACGCGTCGTTCTCGCGTGCGGCGGAGAAACGTTTCCGTACCCAGCCCGCCATCTCGTCGCAGATCCGTTCTCTTGAGGAGGAAGTCGGCGCCAAGCTGTTTGATCGCTCGGGCGGCAAAGTCTCGCTCACTGCGGCCGGCAAAGCGTTTCAGAAGTACGTTGAGGAGACTCTCGACGCCCGCAAGACCATGTTGGTGAACCTCGCCGAAATGGAGCGCATTCCGCGCGGCGAAATCATCGTTGGAGCGAATGAAGGCACGTGCCTGCATATTCTTCCCGAGGTTTTTGCCGACTTCAAGAAGCAATATCCCGATGTCTCAGTGAACATCAAACGGGCCGATTACGGCAAGATTCTTGAATCTGTCATCGACAATTCGGTCGATTTCGGCGTAGTTTCCCTTCCTGTCACAGACAACCGGTTGACGGTTGTGCTCATCCATCGCGATGAGCTTGTGATTATCGCGCCGCCGAACCACCCTCTGGGCAAGCTGAAATCGGCAACCATGGCCGATGTGGGGAGCTTCCCACTCGTGGTGCCCAAAGCTGGCCATACCCGGGACGCCTTGGACCAACTCTTCCACGACCGCCGGATGAAGCCGAACTACACCATGGAGCTCGATTCCAGCGAACTGCTGAAGCGTTTTGTGGCCGCCGGCGTGGGAGTGGGTTTTATTTCCCGCTCTAACATTCAAGAGGATGTTCGCGCTAAGGCGCTGGTGGCCATCCCGATGGCAGACGCCCAGGTACGCCGCGATCTTGCGCTCGTCTTTCGCAAGGACAAAGCCCTGAGCCGGGCCGCACTTGCATTCATCGAGATTGCCGTCAAACATAAATCCACCGACGAACTGATCCCGGACGCGAAGTGAATGGCGAGGCCAATACCCAAACTTCTGCTGCTGATTTCGCTAGCTTACCTGCCCGGCTTCCGGGACCTCCCCGCAATTGCTTCCGTGCAACCTGGGCAGGGCCCACAGATGCCGCCCTCCGCGCTGACGCTCATCGCGGTTAAGGTGACAGGAACCAAGCGTTACACCCAGAACGACGTAGTGGCGGCGAGCGGATTAAGAATGGGTACTACGGTCGGTGAGGACGACTTCAAGCGGGCTGCCCGCCGACTGGGCGATAGCGGAGTGTTCAGCGACATCGCTTTCTCCTACTCGTATTCTTCGGCTGGAACCAGGCTCGAATTGCAGGTCACCGATGCCGACAAGTTCCTGCCCGCTCGGTTCGAGGATTTTGTCTGGTTTACCGACGGAGAACTCCGTCAGAAATTGAAGGAACACATCCCTTTGTTCAACGGCGACTTGCCGGTTGCCGGCCGTCTGCCCGATGAAGTTTCAGACGTACTGCAGGCTCTGCTCGTGGAAAAAGGCGTTCCCGGGCATGTGAACTACCTGCGCTACGCTCGCGAGGGAGGACCGATCGAATCGATCAACTACAGCGTTTCCGACGTACTGATTCGGGTTCGCAAAGTGGAATTCACGGGCGCAAGCACGAACGAATTATCTCTTCTTGAGGCTGCCGCACAACGGCTGGCCGATCGGGAGTACTCCCGCAGCAGGATCAGCGAGTTCATCAAGCATCAACTGCTCCCTATCTACCACGCCAGGGGATACCTGAAGGCGTCCTTTGGACCGCCGCAGCCCCATGTGGTCGAGTCATCTACCGCCGATACCACCGGCGAAGTGCGGAACCAGACCTTCGTGGACGTCGCCCTCGCCGTGGACTCCGGCCAGCAGTACACCCTCAGTCGTTTGGACTGGTCGGGTAACCGAGAAATCCCTACTGAGACTCTGCAGTCTCTGATCAGCGCCAAACCGGGACAGCCCATGAACCTGGTAAGGCTTGCGGACGGATTGCAGGAGGTCAAGACGCTCTACGGGGCCCGAGGGTACATCAACTGCTCCATTAAGATTGACCCGCAGTTCGATGATGCTGCCCGAGTAGTCGCGATTCGCCTCGAAGTGAACGAAGACAATGTTTACCGCATGGGGGAGCTCGATTTTCGAGGGCTCGACAACAGTCTGACAGCCAAGCTCAGGTCGGCTTGGAAGCTGCGCCAGGGAGACGTCTACGACGCGACCTACCTCAAACACTATCTACCAGAAGCCAACAGGCTGCTTCCAGTCAACCTGGATTGGGGGGTCAGCCCACATGTTACGGCCAACGTCCGGGATAAGACGGTGGATGTCGATCTGCAATACACGGCCAAGGCTCCGAAGTGAGACCCCCGGGTGCCGCGGGTGCCCTTTTGGGTCAATTCCGTTTTTTGGAACAAAATTGAAGAAATATTCACCGGCTCCCAAATTCAGGGTAACGTGTCGAAGCCGCGTCGGCTGTACTTGGGACGCAAGCCGGGTACGGTCAGGACTGGCAAAGTGACGGCGATCGTTGCTCGCGTGAGCAAAAGATCGCAGTCACTGTCCGTCGCGTCGAGCGACGGGTCTGACCAACCAGCTTTGCCCGGGGCTCTCCCCCCAGATTGAAAACCGGGCACAGGTGGGGATATGCGCCAGCATGTTCCCGCCGTTTTTCTTTGTGGCCGCAAGCAGGGACCTTCTGATCCGCAAGTTGCATATCACGCCCAAGTCGCGTTCCAGCCAGAAATCCCAATTTGTAACTTAATATTGAAGGCAGGCATCATGGTGTCGGAGGCTTGCTTTCTTCGGTTAGCAGGCACCGCATTGCGCAGTACCAACTCAAGTAAGGAGAGGAATGAATGAAATTCCAAATGCAGAAGTTCGGCCTTTTACTGGTGGCGGTAATCCTTGGCGCCACGCTAACTGTTTCCTCGGCATTTGCAGCCACCGGAAAAACCTTCACCGGCACCGTCAGCGACACCATGTGCGGCGCCAAGCACGCGATGCCCGGTGACGATGCCGGATGTACACGCGCATGTGTGAGCAAAGGGTCAAAGTACGCTTTGGTTGTCGGAGACAAGGTCTACACGCTGGACACCAACGACAAAGATGCTCTAGCAACCTTGGACAAGCAGGCAGGCGCAAAAGCCACAGTGACCGGCACCGACAAGGACAACACCATTACCGTGAAATCAGTCACGGCCGCGCGATAGCGAGTTTGTGAAACTTGAGCTTCATAGTTTATTCGTCGGCAAAAAGCCAGCAACGTCGAGCTCCGGGAGGATCGTCTGCCAATCGCCCCGGAGCTTTCGACCCCGGGGCAAAGCTGCCTTTTTGCGTGAACCCGCCGATGACCCTGACCATCCTCGACTTTTCCGGCGCGAGAGGTGGAGAAGCGCCTCCCAGCCATTTTTTCTCCTCAAAACGGAAATTCATACTTTCTTTACAAACCATTGTGTTAGATTGTGCATTCTCAATCTCAATTTTTCTTTGTCGGAGGACTAAGGCGTTGGGCAAAGACATGGTTCCCAAGCGGATATTCTTTACCAAGGGGGTGGGGAAACACCGCGAGCGGCTCACGTCCTTCGAACTGGCACTGCGCGACGCCGGAATCGCCGCCCAGAACCTGGTGCGGGTTTCCTCCATTTTCCCGCCGAATTGCAAGCTCGTGGCCCGGAAAGAGGGCGTGAAGTATCTTCACCCGGGAGAGGTGGTGTTCGCGGTTGTGGCGGAGAATTCCACCCGTGAAGCTCACCGCCTGCTAGCCTCCTCCATCGGAGTTGCCATCCCGGCCGACCGCAACACCTACGGATACCTCAGCGAGCATCATTCTTACGGCGAGACGGAAGACGCTGCAGGGGAGTATGCCGAAGAGCTGGCCGCGGAGATGCTCGCCACCACGCTGAACGTCGAGTTCGACCCCGACCGTTCCTGGGACGAGAAGAAGCAGATTTACCGCCTGTCCAACAAAATCGTGCGCACCGCCAACGTCACACAATCCGCGGTCGGCGACAAGCGCGGCCTCTGGACCACGGTCATTGCTTCCGCGGTGCTGATCTTCGATTAGAAGCCCATTGCAAGACGGCACTGTCCGCTCCAGCCTCAGCCGTTAGCCTTAATCATCTGCTCAGCATGCTTGCGGGAGGTTTCGGTCAGCTTTGCGCCGCTCAACATGCGGGCCACTTCTTCGGTACGCTCCTCGCCGGTTATGGCGCGGATGCTGGTACGGACGCGGCCTGCGAAGTCCTTTTTCTCGATCACATAATGGTGGTCGGCGAAGGTTGCGATCTGCGGCAGATGAGTCACGCAAAGCACCTGGTTGGAGCGCGCCAACGCTTTCAGTTTCCTGCCGACGGCCTCCGCGGCGCGGCCTCCAATGCCGGTGTCAATTTCGTCGAAGACCAGGGTCCGCTGTAAGGACGACCGCGAAATGCCGCCAGCAGCAGCCTTTTTGGGCGCAAAGGCCCGCGCCGCCTTTGGCGTCTTGCCCAGCGACGCAGCTCCGGCTTCTACGCTGACCTTGAGCGCCAGCATGACCCGCGAGAGTTCGCCACCGGAGGCAATGTGTTCCAACTGCCGCAAGGGCTCGCCGGGATTGGTTGAGATCATGTACACCACCTGATCAATCCCTGAGGGCGACCAGTTGTCCTCTTCTTCCGAACTTGTGATCTCGACGCGGAAGGTGGATTTCATCGCCAGATCGTTGATTTCGGCCTCGACGACCTTTTCCAGCCTGCGCGCGGCCTCCTCTCGCTTTTTGGCTAGAGCGCTGGCGGTCCGCAGGTATCTCTCCGCGGCAGTGGCTAGTTCTGAGCGGAGCTGGCGCAGGGTCTCGTCCTTGTTTTCGACCTCCGAGAGCTTGCCCGCGACTTCAACACCAAACTGAATAACGTCATCGAGCGCGGGTCCATATTTTCGCTTCAAGCGATCGAGCAGCGCGAGACGATCTTCGACCTCTGCCAGATGTTCGGGTGAGGCATGAATGCCGCCGGCATAATCACGCAGGGTTGCGCCCACATCTTCCACGCTGATTCGCGCCGTCTCAATCGCGCCCAGTGCTTCCTGAAATTTCGGTTCGTAGCGCGCGAGTTCCTCGATCTGTTTCTGCGCCGCTCGCAGCGACGACGAGGTCGAGGCATTCCCTTCGTATAGCAAATCGAAGGCATTCATGGCTGCGTTATAAATTTTTTCGGCGTTGGCCAGAACACGCTTTTCCGTTTCCAGTTGCTCATCTTCCCCGGGCTTCAGCTTAGCCTCTTCAATTTCGCGCCTTTGAAAAATCCAGAGATCCAGCAGTCGCAGGCGGTCTTGCTCGTCACGTTCGAGATCTTCGATACGATTGCGGATTTCGGTCCATGTACTGAACGCGGCTGCGATCGGCTCTAACTGGCTGCCCGCGAAGGCATCGAGCAGCCCCAGGCGCGCAGGTCCGTCAAAGGAAAGGATGGACTCGTTCTGAGCATGGATGGTCGCGAGATGCGGCGCCAATTGGCGCAATACCGCCACGGTTGCTGGCTGGTTGTTGACGAAGACACGGCCCTTGCTTCCGGCCGTGATCTCGCGACGCAGGATGAACGAGCCGTCGTCGGACTCATCGAGGCCGTTTTCTTCCAGAATCTTGTTCAGCGGCTTTTCAGACGCACTCTCAGCCTCGAAGACGGCAGAAATCACGGCGCGCTCTGCACCCGCGCGGATCACATCGCTGGAAGCCTTCTCTCCGAGCAGCAGGGCCAAAGCATCGATCAGGATGGACTTTCCCGCACCAGTCTCGCCGGTCAGCAGGTTGAGGCCCGCAGCGAACCCCACCGCGACGTTATCGATGACCGCGTAGTTCTCGAGGCGCAGTTCAATCAGCACAGGCTGTCCTGAAATGAAAGTTTGAGCGCAGCATAGCACGAAAATGCTTGCCAGTCGCGGTCATCGTAACCATTTCTGAGCCCGTCTGGACGACAGGTGTTTTTACACGCGAGGAATTGAATTTGATTCGAAATCGGCGTCGGGACCGCCATCGCTCCCCACCGAGGCTGAAAGCTTACTAAGTAGCTTGCACGGAGGCCACGGCTGAAACCGTGGCCTCCCTAGGAAAGTCGTCTAGACGGCCTTTCTGAGCGTGCCGGTGCTTTCCGTTCCGCGCGCGGTCGCCGATCCCACGCTGCATGTCTTGCATCCAGCGACGGCCTCCTTACGACGCTCGCGCAATCGGCTCTGGAATGTGTCCCATCGGCCGCCGATGCCCACTGCGCTGTTACTGACGACCACCGAATCGGTCCCGGCGGGCACAACTCGCGCGCTGGTCGAGCCGCGGGATTCAACGCTGGAGCCTTCCGAGTCTGCGGCGGCCCATCCCGATGCTCCTTCCGCCGCGCGCTCTGAGGGAGAATTGCCTGGCATCTGCTGGGTTGTTGGCGTGATGTTCCGGTCGGTTCCCTCGCGATGCATGACCGGAGCCGCTTCCCACTTCGAACGATAACGCCCCTCATAGTCGGACCAATTTTTTTCCGATTCCAGATCCGATTCTTTGTAGGGCGGAAAGCTTTCAATCTGCTCCTTGTTCAGATCCACCGCGAACTCATTCTTGTGTTCAGCCGATGATCGTAAACGGCCAGTTGGCACGATGAATTTGTTGGTGGTCAGCCAGCCCCCGGTGTCCACGACCACGTAGCGGATCAGACCCGTAGAATGATCGAAGATAACGTCGTCGATCGATCCCAGCTTTTCGTCGTTCAAACCATATAACTTCGCGCCGCGGATATCCTCTGCAGCGTCAGAAAAGCGGAAGTCCCGCAACGTCCCGCAGTGTGCCATTTGCTATCCTCCTGTGAATAAGTGCCTTTTGCATTCGCTTGAGACGATGCAAGCACCCCCTTGGATGCCGCACGCGCAGTAAGAGTTAGCGGAAAAATAAGGTTGATGGATCGGATACATGCGGGTGATAGAGCAGATCCCTCATCTATAATCAATCGAGGTGTTCCCCTGAATCCGATGCATTTTTTCCCTTTGCCTGCAGTCATGATTGGCGGCGAGGTGCTGGACATGGTTTCCAACACCGGGCCTGTAGCCAAGCTTGTTCTCCTCATTTTGCTCGCCTTCAGCCTCCTCTCCTGGGCCATTATCCTGACCAAGTGGAGCCTGCTGCGCCGCGCCCGAGTACAAAGCGGACGGTTTGTGCGCGCGTTCCGCAAGGCGCAGCGGTTGCAGGATATTGCCGCAGTTGCCGATCAATTCCGTCCCAGCCCGCTGGTCGGCGTGTTCGAGGGCGGGTTTGAGGAATACAAGCGGCAAATAACGGGACAGTCGGCGCTGTTGCGTAGTCTGACCGGAGTGCAACGCGGCATGCAGATTGGCGCATCGGAGGAGGTCACTCGTCTCGAACGAAACCTGCCCTGGCTGGCCATCACCGCCGCGGTCACGCCTTTCATCGGACTGTTCGGAACGGTGTGGGGCATCATCGATGCCTTCCACGGATTGGGTACGGCGGGCGCGGCGACGCTGCGCGCGGTAGCTCCGGGTATCTCGGAAGCACTGATCACCACTGCTGCTGGACTCGCGGCCGCCATCCCCGCGGTCATCGCCTACAACCTTTTCGGCAGTTCGATCCGCGAACTCGCCGCTCGCAGCGATGACTTCGCTCTAGAAGTGCTCAACGCCGTCGATCACAGCCAGCCGCAACCAGCGGCCGAAGTGAGGCGCTGATGGCCTTCACCGCTGCCAACGGGCGCACGCAAACGGCACTGGCCGATATCAACATCACTCCACTCGTGGACGTGGTTCTGGTACTGCTGATCATCTTCATGGTGACCGCCCCGGTGTTGCAATCCGGAATTGATGTGAGCGTGCCCAAGACGCGCACCGTGAAAGAAATCACCGAAGAACGCTTGGTGATCACGATTAACAAGGATCAACGGGTCTTCCTGGGCAACGACGCGATCAACATCAACGAGATTGGCGTCAAGTTGCGGCAAAAGATTCGCGACCCGCGCAATCAGTTCATCTTTGTGCGCGCGGACGAGAACGTCCCATTCGGCGCATTTGCCACCGTAATGGATGCAGTGAAGCAGTCGGGGATTACCAACGTCAGCATCGTGACCCAGCCTCTGGAACAAAATGGCGGCAAACGCTGAGATTTTTTTCGAGCATGAACGTTGGGGCCGCGCCCTGGCGTGGTCGGTGGGCCTGCACCTTGCCATCACGGCGGGCCTGCTCGTGTACTCTGCTGTTTTTTCTGCGCCCAGAGGCCAAGGTTGGGGTGCCGGTGGCGGCGGAGAGGCCATGGGAGCCACGCTGGTGAGCACCGTGCCCCTGCCTGCCAGTCCCAGGCAGACAGAAAACATTCTGGCGAATGAATCCAAGGGGCTCACCAAGTCACAGCCCAAGCCCGAACAAAAAGAGCCGGACGCGATCGAGATCCAGGGTAAGAACGCAAAGATAAAACCGAAGAAAATCGAGACGGCTACCAAAGCAAAGCCCCAACCAGTCCCCGTGGAAGAAACCAATCAGGTAGCGTTTGGGGAGGGCGGACCGGTCAGCGGTCCCTATGGCAGTTTCAGCGCCGGCGGGGCAAAGGGCGGCTTCGGTTTCACTGGAGGTGGCGGAGATTTCGGCACTCGATTTGCCTGGTACGTACGTGTGGTACAGCAAAAAGTTGCGGAAAACTGGCTGAAGTATGAAGTAGACCCTCGCGTGAGCACCGCGCAACGCGTTTATATCACGTTCGATATCGCGCGCGACGGGCATCCCGCGAATGTGCAGGTGGAGCAGTCCAGCGGTGTGCCCTCGCTCGACATTTCCGCGGTGCGCGCTATTCAGCGTATCGACACCTTCGGGGCGCTGCCGCCGGACTATTCCGGCAGTAAAATCTCTGTGGAATTCTGGTTTGACTATAAGAGGTGAACCTCATCGGTAACCACCCGCGCATCTCCGATTATCTTTGTGCCTCGCAAAAGGAGCACAATGCATCCAATGTGTTCACCGCCTATATCACCCCCATGAGGAACTAGAACCTTGCCAAGGAATACATGTCGCTTTACGATACTGTCCTACAGAATATGTCTCCTCGGAAAACGAATGGACGGTAGCGCGAGACCAGCCCGAAAGCGGCGCTGGCGCTCGGGCAGACCTCTCTTCTCCCTCTTTGCCCTCACATTCTTTTGCATATCTGCTCCCGCCCTTCGCGCGCAGGATTGGATCAAGACCGGCACTGGCCTGGGTGTGGAGAAGGTCCGCCTGGCGGTCGCCGACTTTAAGCCGTCGACGAACGACCCGCAAAATGCCGCTCTGCTCAAGACTTTCAATGACACCTTGTGGAACGATCTCGACAACTCCGGCGTAGTCGAGCTGGTTTCCAAGAGCTTCTATCCACTGCAGGTGCCCGGCCAACCCACCGACGTAAGCTTCGCGGCGTGGAATTCTCCCCCTCCCAATGCCGCAATGTTGGTATTCGGCAGTCTGGGGGCCACGGCCGACAAGCTCGCGGTGCAAGGCTGGCTGTACGACGTGAAAAACACGGCCTCGCCGCAGGTGTTGGGCAAACAATACGCTGATAACGCCAGCGAAGCAGCGGCGCGGCTGACCGCTCACAAATTCGCTGACGAGATCATCTTGCGCCTTGGGGGAGGGATCCCGGGAATTGCCGAGAGCCAGATCTATTTCGTGAGTGATCGAACCGGGCACAAGGAAATCTGGGTGATGGACTACGACGGTTCGAACCAGCGCCAGATATCGCACTTGGGTTCAATCTCCCTTTCGCCACGCATTTCTCCGGACGGTTCCCGGCTGGCGTTCAGTTCACTGACCAAGAGCGGTTGGGACATTATGATGTACTCTTTCGATCTGAACCGGATGGTCAGCTTCCCTCGCTTTGGCGGCACGAATCTGTCACCGGCATGGTCGCCGGACGGCCTGAAACTGGCCTTCTCGTCGTCGCGCGGCGGAGAGTCCGAAATTTATATCGCTGACTCCTCCGGGGCAAACCCACGGCGCATGACCTCGTCGAAAGGCCCCGATGTCTCCCCGGTTTGGAACCGTAAGACTGGGGCTCAGATCGCTTTCGTCAGCGGACGCACGGGGCTGCCACAGATTTACACCATGGAAGCCGATGGCACCAACCAGCAGCGGCTCACGGATCAGGGATACGCCGTCTCTCCGGGATGGGCTCCGAACGGGCAGTTTCTGACCTTCGCCTGGGTTCGAAAGTATGGTCCGGGGGCGCCAGGCGCGTCCGATATTTACCTGATGGATATCGCCAGCAAGCAATTCGTACAGCTGTCTCACGACGGTGGACGAAACGATTTTCCGTCGTGGGCGCCCGATGGACGGCACATTGTGTTTCAATCGAGCCGTTCCGGCAAGGAAGAAATCTGGATGATGTTGGCTGACGGCACTAAGGTTCAGCAGTTGACTTTTACCGGTCGTAATACCCAACCCAACTGGAGTTGGAAATAAATACACTTCGTCAGATCTCGAATGTAATCATTTGAGGTCGTTAGGGAGGATCAAGTGAAACACCAGCGCATAAAGTGGTTCACGCTCGTTGTCGCCTTGGGTGCCGTCATGATGTTGGGCGCCTGTAAGAAGAAAGCTGCCCCGCCACCACCACCGCCGCCACCGCCGCCGCCGGCTCCTACCGCTTCCATTTCGGTGGATCCAAACTCGATTCAAAAAGGACAGTCGGCGACGCTGTCATGGCAGACCACCGGCGCCACTGACGTGTCCATTGATGGTATCGGCGCGGTCCAACCCAGCGGGTCACAACAGGTTTCCCCGGCCGATTCGACGACCTATCACCTGACCGCAAAGGGTTCGGGAGGGACGCAAGATGCGACGGCTCGGGTCAGCGTCACGCAGGCTCCTCCACCGCAAACCGAGAATACTTCGCTTACGGATGAGGCTTTGTTCGCTCAAAGCGTCAAGGATGTTTACTTTGATTACGATAAGGCTGACATCCGCGGCGATCAGCAGAGTTCGGTCCAAACCGATGCGCAGTTTTTGGGCCAGCATTCCAACATGAACATCACGATCGAGGGGCACTGCGACGACCGCGGTTCCACCGAATATAACCTCGCTCTGGGAGACCAGCGCGCCACCGC
>WNFC01003116.1_pt1 | contig 33624 bp, 29 predicted proteins | sample 5400541 | NCBI WGS metagenome assembly WNFC01 (sample SAMN13153342, study PRJNA577476) | soil metagenome | isolation source: 120 cm saprolite under Douglas fir tree site 2 hole 2 replicate 1 | place: USA:California | collected 2015-04-18
TTCCTCTCGAACGACGTGGTCAGGGAGGTGGCAATGGCGCAAGAAGCGTACGATCCAGAACGCGGCGCGATGTCGCGACGCACGATGCTCCGCAGCGTGGGCGCGGCGGTCGGGGCCGCGGTCCTGGCCCCGCGGCTCGCGGGCGCGCAGACCCCGCCGATCGGGCCGCCCAGCACCATCACGCAGCCGCCGCGCGACTTCAGCCCGCGCGGGGCGCCCACCACCTACTTCACCGATCCCGACGTGCTCACCGTGGAGCCGGCCTTCAACGGGCTCCGACAGCCCAACGCGCCGATCCAGCGCCTGTGGACCGGGGCGCTCTGGGCCGAGGGGCCGGCGTGGAACGCGCAGGGCCGCTATCTCGTGTGGAGCGACATCCCCAACAACCGCCAGCTCCGGTGGATCGAGGACAACGGGCACGTCAGCGTGTTTCGCATGCCGTCCAACAACAGCAACGGCAACACCTTCGACTTCCAGGGGCGGCAGCTCTCGTGCGAGCACGTCACCCGACGCGTGGTGCGCTACGAGCTGGACGGCTCGGTGAGCCTCATCGCGGGGATGTACAACGGCAAGCGGCTCAACTCGCCCAACGACGTGGTGCCGCATCCGGACGGCAGCTACTGGTTCACCGACCCGCCCTACGGGGCCCAGCTCTACGAGGGCACGGTGGACGCGGCGGGCGGGCCCGCGAACACGGGGGGCCGGCTCAACCCGAAGCTCGGGCAGCCGCTCGAGCTCGGCTCCTACAAGCGCGAGCTGCCCACCGCGGTGTACCGCGTCGACAAGGGCGGCACGCTCACCCAGGTGGTGGGGGAAGACCTGGTGCCGGATCCGAACGGGCTCTGCTTCTCGCCCGACTACAAGAAGCTCTACGTGATCAGCACCGGCAAGGGTCCCGGCGACACCCACGCGGGCGGCAAGGGCGACATGTACGTCTTCGACGTGGGTGGAGACAACAAGCTCTCCAATGGCAAGCTCTTCAGCGCCTTCATGGTCGACGGCGTCAAGTGCGGGCCGGACGGGGTGCGCGCCGACGTGGACGGCAACCTGTGGGTGTCGAGCAACGCGGGGCGCGCGGTGGGCTACAGCGGGGTGACGGTGTGGACGCCGCAGGGCCAGCTCATCGGGCGCATCCGGCTGCCCGAGATCTGCGGCAACGTCTGCTTCGGCGGGCCCAAGCGCAACCGCCTGTTCATGGCCGCGAGCCAGTCGCTCTACGCGGTCTACACCGCCACCCAGGGCGCCGCCCCGGGCTAAAAGCGGGTAAAAGCGGGGTCAGGTCTTACATTCCGACATTTTCGCTGCGCTCGCAGACGGCTGGCGCGCCTGGAAATGTCGGAATGTAAGACCTGACCCCATGCCAACCATGAAACTCGGCGTCTACCTGAACGCGCAGCATCCGGCGGGCGACGATCCGGCGCGCCGCTTCGCGGAGACGGTCGAGCAGGCGCGCCTGATCCGCTCGCTGGGGTTCGACTCGATCTGGGGCGGGGAGCACCACGCCACGCCCGGCTTCCACTACTTCCCGCTGCTGCCGATGCTGCAGCGATTGGCCGCGGAGGTGCCCGGCCTCGAGATCGGCACCAACCTCGTGCTGCTGCCACTGCACAACCCGGTGGAGATCGCGGAGGTGGGCGCCTTCCTCGACGTGCTCACCGACGGGCGCTTCTTGCTGGGCGTGGGCCTCGGCTACCGGCCGGAGGAGTTCGAGATCTTCGGGGTGCCGATGGCGGAGCGGGTGAGCCGGCTCGCCGAGGGCGTGGAGATCATCCGGCGGCTCTGGACCGAGGACAAGGTCACCCACCGTGGCCGGCACTGGACGTTCGAGAACGTCACGATCCGGCCGCGCCCGATCCAGTCGCCGCGCCCGCCGATCCTGGTCGGCTCGCAGGTGCCCGCGGGCATCGCGCGCGCCGCGCGCATCGCCGACGGCTGGCTCGTGGTGCCGCTGCCGCGCGTCGACGAGTTCGCGGCGCAGGCGCGCGCCTTCACCGCGGCGCGCACCGCGGAGGGGCGGACCGGTGGCGCGCAGATCTGCCGATTGCTCGAGGTGGTCTGCGCGCCCGACGAGGAGACCGCGATCCGCCGCGCCGCGCCCTACCTGCTCGAGAAGTACGCGGCCTACTTCTCCTGGGGCCTCGAGGGCGTGACCCTCGACCCGGGCGCTCCGCCCGAAGCTCAGCTCCGCGGCCTCGCGGCCAACCGCTTCGCGATCGGCTCGCCCGCCCAGGTCATCGAGGCGCTGCTGGCCCAGCACGCGGCCGGCGCCACGCACCTGACCATGCGCGTGAGCTGGCCCGGCATGCCCCAGGCGGACGTCCTCGCCGGCATCGAGCTCCTGGGTCGCCAGGTCCTTCCCGAAGTCCGTCGCCGTACCGCGGTCTAGCCGGGCCGCCGAAATGTCGTTTTGTAAGACCTGACCCCAAACTGAAAACTGAGGAGCGCGTGCATGCGTGTGGCGGCGGGGAAGATCGAGGCGCAGCTGGTGGCGGTGCTCGGGGCGTGGGGGATGTCGGCAGAGCACGCGGCGGTCACGGCCCAGATGATGGTCGAGACCGATCTGCGCGGGGTGGACTCGCACGGCGTCTCGATGCTGCCGACCTATGACAAGGAGTTCCGCGCGGGCCGGCTCAACATGCGCCCGCAGTGGAAGGTCGTCCGCGACCGGCCCTCGATGGCGCGCATCGACGCGGACCGCTCCCTCGGCCATCCGGTCTCCGCCCACGCCATGAACCTGGCGGTGGACAAGTGCCGGGCCACCGGCGTCGGCGTGGTCGCGGTGTTCAACTCGCACCACTTCGGCGCGGCCGGCTGCTACGCCAAGATCGCGGCGGACCGCGGGGTGATCGGCATGGTCACCTCGGCCACCCGCGGGGTCACCCTGGTGCCGACCTTCGCGGCGGAGCCGATCATGGGCACCAACCCGCTCGCGTTCGCGGCGCCCGCGCGGCGGAACGCCCCGTTCCAGCTCGACATGGCGACGACGACGGTGGCGGCCGGCAAGGTGAAGGTCTACAAGCTCAACCACAAGCCGGTGCCCTCGGGCTGGGTGGTGGACGGCGACGGCCGCGCGGTGACCGACGAGGCGGAGGCCTTCCGCCACGTGTTCGAGCGGCCGGAGGGCGGCATCACCCCGCTCGGCGGGGGCCGCGAGCTGGGCGGGCACAAGGGCTACGGCCTCGCGGTGATGGTGCACATCCTGGGCGGGACGCTCGCGGGCGCGTCCTTCTCGCCGCTGCGCAACCGGACCCAGCGCGACTCCGATCCGCACAACATCGGCCACTTCTTCATGGCCATCGATCCGGGCGCCTTCCGCGACGAGGGCGAGTTCGAGAGCGATCTCGACGACGTGATCGACGTGCTGCACGGGGCCAAGCGCGCCGATCCGGCCCAGCCGGTGCTGGTGGCGGGCGACCCGGAGCGCCTCACCCGGGCCGAGCGGCTCGAGCAGGGGGTGCCGATCCCCGACGACCTGATGGAGCAGCTCCGCGCGGTGGCGGCCGCCGCGAAGGTCCCGTTCCTGCTCTAGGAGAGGCCAGCTCTAGGAGAGGGCCTTGCGCAGGGCGACCGCGACCTCGTCAAGCAGGGCGCGGGACTGATCGAGGATGCGCGTCATCCGAAGAAATCCGTGGAACATCCCCGAGTACTGGGTGAGGGTCACCGCCACCCCCGCGTCGCGCAGCCGCACCGCGTAGGCCTCGCCCTCGTCCCGCAGCGGATCGCACCCCGCGGTGACCACCAGCGCGGTCGGCAGATCGCCGAGGCTCTTGGCCAGGAGCGGGGAGGCCAGCGGCTCGCGACCCTGCTCCTCGCGCGCCCGCGCTGTCGCCGCCGACGCCGATGCGCGCCGGGTCGAGCCCGAGGCGCGTGGCGTTGGCCGCCACCCACAGGAGCCCGGCGTAGGAGTCCTCGACCGGCGTCGGGTACTTGAACTCCGGCGCGAGCCGGTAGTCCACCGAGGCGACCGCGCAGCCGGCCGCGTTGACGATGGACCGGCAGATGCCGTCGTGGGTGTAGAGATCGCCGATCACCCAGCCGCCGCCGTGGTAGAAGACCAGCACCGGATGCGGGCCGACGCCGGCGGGCTGGTACACGCGCACCGTGATCTCTCCGCCGGTGACCGGCACGCGATGGTCGGCCACCGCGGCCACCTCCTCGAACGGGCCGAGCGCGGCGGTGCGGGTGCGCATGGACTCGCGGGCTTCCGTCGGGGTGGAGTCCTTGATCGGCTTCAGGTTGAGCGCGGCGAGAGCCTCGACGACCTTCTGGGCTTGCGGATCGAGTGGCATGTGCGCCTCCTGGACGGTCCCGCGTGGTATGCGGAAGACACTAGGCGCTCGCACGCCCGACGTCAAGCGGCGCCCCCGCGGGGTCGTCGCGGTTCGGATCGTCTCAGGGCGCCGCCCCGCGCCGCAGGTGCCGCGCCCCCAGCAGCAGGAGGCCGGCGGCCAGCCAGGCGAGCGTCCCGTCGAGCACGAAGGCGCCGGGCAGGCTGATCGCGGCCAGCCCGCCGCTCACCAGCGGGCTCGCCGCGGTGCCGATCTGCACGCTCAGGGCGAGCCAGCCGAAGGCGGCCCCGCGGCGCTCACCCGTCACGAGGCTGCCGCCGATCGAGTAGGCCAGCGTCAGCGCGCCGCCGAGGCAGAGCCCGGTGAGGCAGCGGAAGAGCATCAGGCTCTGCCACCCGGTCGTGAAGGCCATGAGGGCGCAGGGCAGCCCGCCCGCGACCAGGCCGATCAGGAGCAGGCGCTCCGCCGGCCATCGCTGGGCCAGCCGGCCCGCGAGCAGGGCCGAGCCGGTGGCGCAGATGGCGGCGAGGGAGATGATCTCGCCCGAGGTCGCGGCGATGCGGGTGACGTCGAGCAGGATCCCGACCTTGAGCGGCACGAGCAGCGAGAGCCCGCGGTCGATGAACTGGGCGACGAAGAGAAGGACCAGCACCAGCGGGAACCCGCGCGAGGTCCACACCTGGCGGAGGGTGAAGCCGGTGTCCGACGTGGCCGCGGCGGGCCCCGCGTCGCCCGGGGCTCGGTTCTCGGTGAACAGCACCAGCAGGCCGACGAGGGCCAGCGCGCACATGCCGGCGGTGACGAAGAACGCGTAGCGGAGCCCGAAGTGGGAGGCCACGTAGCCGCCCGCGGCGGGCCCGATGGCCACGCTCAGGAGCTGCGCGCCCTGCACGCGCCCGATGGCCACCGGCACGCGCTCCTTGGGGCACGACACGCTGGCCAGGGCCATGGCGAAGATGGAAAAACCGGCGATCACGCCCTGGAGAACGCGCAGGATCAGGAGCTGGGTGACCGAGGTGACGAGCCCCATCGCGGCCACGATGATCACGAAGCCGACCAGCGAGCGGACCATCATCATCTTGCGGCCGACCCGGTCCGCGAAGCTGCCCCAGAGCGGGCCCAGCAGCCCCGAGACCGCCGGGGTCACCGCGGTGAGCACCCCCGACCAGAGGGCGACCCGGGTGGGGTCGGTGACTCCGAGCTCCATCACGTAGAGCGGCAGGAAGGGCGAGAAGAACTGGAAGCCGACGAACGCGATGAAGACGACGAGGGCCAGCGCCCAGACGTTGCGTTCCCAGCTCTCCACTCGGCCGGGGCGTCCTCGTCTACCGGCGGTACCGGTAGGCCGCCGCCTCCGCGGCGATCTTGCCCACGTCCATCCGGTTGATGTCCTCGATGAGGTCGTTGGTGATCAGATCGGAGGTCGGCACCTTCTGGGTGATCACGCTCCACTTCACCAGGAAGTCCACGTAGTCGCGGTAGTTGGCCTCGGAGTTCTCGCCCCAGCGCTTCACCCCGGCCGGCTCGAGCTTGTAGTGGGGCATGCGGGCCTCGAGCACCTTGATGTCCTCGCGCACCGCGGTGGCCTCGTCCTTGCCGGTGGGCTTGGTCTGGGGGAACACCTCGTAGACGATGCGCACCGCGGCCTCGGGGTTGGCGATGGCGAAGATCGTCCCCTTGGCGTAGGCCCGGGCCAGGCCGATCAGCTCCTTGCTCCGCGTCTTGAGCGTGTCCTCGGAGGCGAGGAAGCCGTTGCCGGGGAAGCGCTCGATGTCGCGCCGATCGAGGTAGCGCATCCGCACCCCCGCGTTCTCGACCATCGCGTACTGGGTGTCGAACTGGCTGAGCGCCTCCACCTGCTTGTTGCGGACCATCGCCGCGGTCTGCGCGCCCTCGCCCGCCACCACGATCTGCACGTCGCGTGCGGGGTCGAGGCCGGCCGCCGCCACCTGGGCCCGCGCCACCACCACGCCGGCGGAGGCGAGGCTGGTGACCCCGATGGACTTGCCGCGCAGCTCGCCCGGGCTCTGGATCGGGCTGTCCGCGGGCACCGCGATGCCGTAGCCGTTGGTCTGGTACGCGGTGTAGTAGATCTTGGCTCGGACTCCCTGGGGCCGGCCGTTGGCGAGGGGCTCCACGCTCGGGAGCGAGATCGGCACCTCGCCGGTGGCCACCGCCTTCACACAGTCGGTGGAGCCGGGCAGCGGGACGATCTCGATGTCGAGCCCCTCCTGCTTGAACCAGCCCATCTTCATGGCCACGGCGAACGGGGATCCGACGCCCATGCTGATCGTCCGGGCGCAGATGGCCACCCGCAGCTTGGTGGTCTGGGCGCGCGCCGCGGCGGGCGCCCACAGGACGAGCACGGCGAGGACGATGGCGGCTTTGCGATCCGGGTGGCGTCGTGCAGGGCCGTCATCTCCGCGTCGGAGGGGCGGCGGGTGAAGCGGCTCGCCGCGTCGAGGACCTTCGGGAGCAGGCCGAGGTCCCCGGCGGTGTTCAGGAAGATGCCGGGCCGGCCCACCACCCAGTGGACCGCGCGGTCGATGTCCTCCTGGCGCTCTCGAAGGCCTCCCGGTAGCGCTCGTTCTGGATCATGAAGAAGTTGTAGGGCAGCAGGATCGAGTCGAAGTCGAAGCGCGCGAGGCTCCGCCGATGCATGGCCGCGATGGTCCAGCCGTGGCCGGTGACCCCGATGGCGCGCACGAGCCCCTGCGCCTTCGCCTCCACCAGCGCCTCCAGGGCGCCGCCCGGTCCCATCGCCTGGTCCCAGTCGTCGGGGTGGCCGAGCGAGTGCATCTGGATCAGGTCGACCGAGTCCACCCGCAGCCGCTCGAGGGAGCGGTGCAGATCCTCGCGCGCCTCGCGCCCGCCGCGCGAGCCGGTCTTGGTGGCGAGGAAGAAGTCCTTGCGGTGACGGGCCATCCACGGCCCGATGCGCAGCTCGGAGTCGCCGTAGCGCGCGGCGGTGTCGATGTGGTTGACCCCGTGGCGGAGCAGCACCTCGAGCGCGCGGTCGGCCTCGTCCTGGCTGGCGCGGGCCAGCGCGGCCGCGCCGAAGAGGGTGACGGTGGACTGGTGCCCGGTGCGGCCGAACGGTCGACGCTCGATCATCGCGGCTCCTCCCTGTCGGTGTCTACCTGCCTCGGGGTTATCCGCGGGCGGGCCAGCGCCCGGTCGCGCGCAACAGCTCGAAGACGCGGGCGGAGGTCAGCGGCGGCCGGTCCACCAGAACGCCGTAGTCCGCGAGGGCGTCCTCCACCGCGTTGGCCACCGCGGCGGCCGGCGAGATGACCCCGCTCTCGCCCACGCCCTTGATGCCCAGGGGATTGATCGCGGACGGGAAGTCCATGTGCACCACGTCGAGCGGCGGCATGTCCTCCGCGCGCGGCAGCGGGTAGTCCATCAGCGTGCCGGTCAGCAGCTGGCCCGCGTCGTCGTAGATCAGCGCCTCGCCGAGCGCGCTGCCCAGGCCCTGGGCGATGCCGCCGTGGAGCTGGCCCTCCACGATCACCGGGTTGATGGGCCGCCCGCAGTCGTGCATCGCGGCCAGCTTGAGCAGCCTGATCGCGCACGCCTCGAGGTCGACCTCGAGCACGATGCCCTGCACCCCGAAGGCCCACGTGACGGTCTCCGGGTAGAAGAAGGCGCAGGCGCTGAGCCCCGGCCCGCCCGCCTCCGCGACCACGCGGCTCCGCACCGCGGCGCGCGCGACCTGGCCGAGCGTCACGCTCTTGCCCGGCACGCCGCGGACGCCCACGCGCCCCTCGGCCAGCACCACGTCCTCCGGCGCGCACTCGAAGAGCTCGGCGCCCACGAGGCGCGCCTTGTGCGCCACCTGCGCCGCGGAGCGCTGCACCGCGGGCCCGCCCACCGCGGCGACCCGGCTCGCGATCGTGCCCATGCCGTAGCCTACCAGGCTCGTGTCGCCGCCCACCACCGCCACCGACTCGAGCGCGACCCCGAGCTCGTCGGCCGCGATCTGGGCCAGCGTGGTCTCGTGGCCCTGACCCTGGGCGCAGACCCCGAGATGCACGAACACGGTGCCGTCGGGGTCCACCCGGATGTCGGCGCCCTCGAACGGGCCGATGCCGGTGCCCTCGACGTAGGCGCAGAGGCCGATGCCGATCGGCCGCGGGCCGCCGCGCCGCTCCGCCTGCCGCGCGCGCCAGCCCGGGTAGTCGAGGGTGGCGAGCAGGCGGTCGAAGGCGGCCGGGTAGTCGGCCGGGTCGTAGGTGATGGGCGCGCCGTCGCGATAGGTGAGGCCGGTCGAGACCGGCATCTCGTCGGGCCGGATCAGGTTGAGGCGCCGGAGCGCGGCCGGGTCCATCCCGAGCTCGCGCGCCGCGCGGTCGAGCAGCCGGTCCAGGACGAACGCGGCCTCGGGCCGGCCCGCCCCGCGGTAGGCCGCCGCGAAGGTCTTGTGGGTGAGCACGTTCTGGCCGGTCCCGCGGTAGTGCGGCACGCGGTACGGCCCGGGCAGGTGGTTGATGGTGTTCAGCGTGATGGCCTCGCCGAGGGTCGGCGCCACCCCGTGATCGCGCGTGAACGCGGTCTCGATGGCCACGATGCGCCCGTCGCGCTCGAGGCCGATGCGCGCCTCGTGGACCTGGTCGCGGTCGCCCGCCGCGGTGAGGCAGTGCTCGCTGCGCGTCTCGGCCCACTTCACCGGCCGGCCGAGGCGGCGCGCCACCACCGCCACCAGGATCTCCTCGGGATAGACGTGGCCCTTGACCCCGAAGCCGCCGCCCACGTCGGGGACGATCACGCGGATCCGCTCCTCGGCCAGGCGGACCACCGGGGCGATCGCGCTGCGCACCGCGAACGGCACCTGCGTCGACGTCCACACCGTGAGCCCGCCCCCGATCGGATCGGGAGCGGCGAGGACGCCGCGGGTCTCGAGCGGCATGCCGGCCACGCGCGGGTAGGCGAGGCGCGCGGCCACCACCACCGGGGCGCGGGCGAGGGCCTCCGCGGGCTGGCCCTTGGAGCTCGTGGTGACCGAGGCGAGGTTGTCCGGCCAGGTCTCGTTGACGCGCGGCGCGCCGGGCGCGAGGGCCGCGGCGGGCGACGTCGCGGCGGGCAGCGGGTCGTAGGTGACGGTCACGCGCTCGACGCCGTCGGCGGCCGCGTACGGATCGGTCGCCACCACCGCCGCGATCGCCTCGCCCACGTGGCGGACGCGCGAGCCGGCCAGGACCGAGTGGACGTACGGCCGGCCCTTGGGCTCCGACACCAGCGGGGGGACGGTGGCGGTGGCGAGCTCCGGCAGGTCGTCCAGGGTGAGCACCGCCAGGACTCCGGAGACGGCGCGCGCGGCCGCGGCGTCGATGGCGCGAACGCGCGCGTGGGCGTGCGGGCTGCGCACGAGGGCCAAGTGGAGCAGGCCGGCCACCCGGACGTCGTCGAGATAGCGGCCGCGGCCGGCGACGAAGCGGCCGTCTTCCTTCCGCTTCGGCGAGGCGCCGACCAGCACCGGGGCCGGGACCGGGAGCGCGGGCTAGCCGCGAGCGCCCGCCGCGCGCAGGTGCTCGTCGCGTCGGGACTGGAGATCGCCGTCGGTGTAGGTCATCAGATCGGGCCGGGCCTTGCCGAGCATCACCTGGAGGTACGCGGGCTCGAGGCCCACGTTGGTGAAGCCGTGGATCACGTTGGCCGGGCAGGAGACGCAGTCCCACGGCCCGAGCACCGTCTCGGCGCGGTGGCCGGCCCCGTCCTCGATGAAGACCAGCACCTTGCCCGCGAGGATGAAGAAGACCTCCTCGACCTCGTGGGTGTGCGGGGCGTTGCCCTGGCCGGGCGGGACGAACATGACCGAGAGCGTGAAGTGCTGGGCCGGGATCACCGAGGCGTCCGCCTTGCCGGAGGCGCCCGAGCCGATGAAGCGGTGCTGCGCGCGCTTGAAGCCCTCCATCCGCGCGTCGGCGAACGCGTCCCAGTCGCCGCGGCGCTCGGTGAACCGGGCCACGTGGATGCGCAGCATGTCGTCCAGGGACTGAGCGGTCTGGGTCATGTCGGTGTCCTCCCGGGGGTCCCAGTCTAGTCGGTCGCCTCCGGGCCCGCAAGACGCGGGGGCGCGCCTTGCGTCCATCGCGGGCATCCGTTACGATCCGCGCTGCGCCGGGCGCGCGGCTGTCGGCCCGGCCGGGAGGCTCGTCCATGGGCAAGATCGTCTTCGCGGGCGCGATGTCGCACGTGCTCGATCCCGACTACTACCAGCGCGCCTGCGGCGACGAGGGGCGTCTCATGGTGACCGACTGCATGACCGAGATCGCCCGGATGGGCGAGCGCTTCTCGGCCACCCGCGCCGACGCGCTCATCGTGGTGGCCGACGACCACCTGAACGCGTTCTCGTTCAACGCGGTGCCGGCCCTCTGCGTCCGCATCGGCCGGACGGTGCAGCGCATGAAGCAGGATCACGCCGAGGCCTTCGACGCGGTCCTCGACCACATGCCGGAGGAGTATCCGCTCCACGAGGACCTCGCCAACCAGATCCTGGAGCAGGGGCTCGGGTCCGGGTTCGACCTCGCGATGTCCTGGGAGGCCCCCGTCGACCACGCGTTCCTGAGCCCGGTCAACACCATGCACGGGACGCGGCCCATCCCGCCGCTGGTGCCGATCTGGGTGAACTGCTTCGTGGCCCCCCAGCCGACCCCGAAGCGCTGCTTCGACTTCGGGCGTCACATCGCCCGCGTGGTCGCGGCCTCGCCGTGGAACGTGGGGATCATCGCCACCGGCGGCCTCTCGCACTTCCCGGAGCTGTCGCTGCCGCGGGTGGGCGAGACCGACACCGTCTTCGACCGCAAGCTCGTCCACTGGATGGAGCGGGGCGAGCACGAGCCGCTGCGGGAGCTGACCGTCGGCGAGCTGCACAAGACCGGCGAGCACGAGTTCCTCAACTGGATGGTCCTGATCGGCGCGATCACCCCGGCCCGCGCCCAGGTGCGCTACTTCGGCGAGCTGCGGCGGATCAACCTGGCCGCGGTCGAGTGGAGCCTCCCGTGAGCCGCTACGCGGTCAACAGCCTGCTCTACCGCCTCAAGAAGGAGCCGGAGTTCCGCGCCCGCTTCGAGGCCGACGCGGGGGCCGCGCTGGCCGGCGCCGACCTGACCGAGGCCGAGCGGGCCGCCTTCGTGGCGCACGACATGCGCCGGATCAACGAGCTGGGCGGCTATCTGCACCTCGTGATGTCGGTGCCCGGCCTGGCCGCGCACTAGGGCCCCGCCATGAAGCTCGTCCGGTATGGCCGCGCGGGCGCCGAGCGCCCGGGGTTGATCGACGCGGCGGGCCGCCTGCGCGACCTCTCGCGGGTGGTCGCCGACATCACGCCGGTGGCGCTGTCGCCCGCGGGGCTCAAGCGGCTGCGGGCGGTGAAGCCCGAGCGGCTCCCGCTGGTGAAGGGCAAGCCCCGGCTCGGCTGCCCGCTCGCCTCGATCGGCAAGATCGTCTGCATCGGGCTCAACTACACCGACCACGCCCAGGAGGTCTCGCTCCCGCTGCCGAAGGAGCCGACGATCTTCATCAAGGCCAACAGCGCGATCAGCGGGCCCGACGACGCGATCGCGCGGCCGCCGGGCGCGGTGAAGCTCGACTACGAGGTGGAGCTGGCCGCGGTGATCGGGCGCGCGGCGCGCTCGGTGGACGAGGCGCGGGCGCTGGGCCACGTGGCCGCCTACTGCCTGCTGAACGACGTGTCCGAGCGCGAGTTCCAGATGGAGCACGGGGGCGGCACCACCAAGGGCAAGAGCGCCGATACCTTCGCGCCGATCGGCCCCTGGCTCGTCACCGCGGACGAGATCGCCGATCCGCAGGCGCTGGCCCTCTGGACCACCGTCAACGGCGAGCGGCGCCAGCACGGCAGCACCAGGGACATGGTCTTCCCGGTGCGGCAGCTCGTCGCCTACCTGAGCCGCTTCATGACGCTGCTCCCCGGAGATCTGGTGTCGACCGGCACGCCCGCCGGGGTCGGCCACGGGGCGCGGCCGCCGCGCTACCTCGTGCCCGGCGACACGGTGGAGCAGGGGATCGACGGCCTCGGACGACAGCGGCACCGGGTGACCCAGCGCCGGGCGTGATCCTCGTCGAGCACGCCACCGTCATCACGGTGGACGCCCTACGACGCGTCCTCGCCGACGGCTCCGTCCTGGTGGACGGCTCCCGCATCCTCCATGTCGGCCGCTCGCGTGAAGTCCACCCGCCCCGCCCGCCCGACCGGGTGATCGACGGAAGCCGGCTGGTGGTGACGCCCGGCTTCGTGGACACCCACGTCCATCTCTCCGAGCATCTCAATCGCGGGCTCCTGCTCGACGACATCCCGGTGGACCGGTATCTGCCCGACTGGCTGATCCCGCTCTACGCGGTGATGACCGCGGAGGACGAGCAGCACGCGGCCCTGCTGGCCGGGATCGAGATGATCCGCACCGGCACGACCACCTTCTGCGAGGCGGGCACCCTCTTCGACACCTCCGCGGTGGCGGACGCGGTCGAGCGGCTCGGCATGCGGGCGATCCTGGGCCGCTGGACGTGGGATCTCGAGTCGGGTCCCGACCGCATGCGCCAGACCACCGCGGAGGCGCTCGCGGCCAACGCGGCGATGCTCGAGGAGCTGGGCGCGCGCGACGGGCTGGTGCGCGGCTGGCCGCTCCTGCTCGGCTTCGGCACCTGCTCCGAGGAGCTGATCCGCGGGGCCAAGGCCCTGGCCGACCGTCACGGGGTGGGGTGGGGGATGATGCACCTGGCCTCGCATCCCTCGCGCCGCACCCGGGACCGCCTGCCGCTCGCGACGCTCGACGCCTGGGGCGTGCTCGCGCCGAACGCCAAGCTCTCCCACATGGTCTATCTCGACGACGCGGATATCGCGCGGCTCGTGCGGCGCGGGGTCAAGATCAGCCACTGTCCCACCGCCGGCCTCAAGCACACCAAGGGGCTCGCCGCGCACGCGCGGGTCCCGGAGATGGTCCGGGACGGGGTCTGCGTCTCGCTGGGCGGCGACAGCGGCAACGGGTCGAATCACTTCGACATGCTGCGGATGATGTACCTCGTGGCCAACATCTACAAGGACGCCCGGCTCGACGTGCGGGTGATGCCGCCCGAGACGGTGGTCGAGATGGCGACGATCCGGGGGGCGGAGGCGCTCCTGATGGAGCGGGAGATCGGCTCGCTCGAGGCGGGGAAGCGGGCCGACCTGGTGCTCTTCGACCGCGACGCGCCGGAGTGGCGCCCGCTGCTCAACCCGCTCAACAACCTGGTCTACGCGGCCACCGGGTCGAGCGTGCGCGGCGTGATGATCGACGGGCGGCTGGTGCTGGACGAGGGACGGATCACCACCGTCGACGAGCGGGCCGTCTACGAGCGGGTGGAGGTGCTGGCCCGCGACCAGGTCCGCCGCGCCGGTCTCACCGTCGAGAGCCGGTGGCCGCTCCGGCCCTAGACGATGAAGCCGCCGCGGAAGCCCTTCCGGGCGAGCGCGTCGCGGGCCGACTCGGCCTGCTCGCGCGTCGAGTACCCGCCGATCCGCACCACCCACGGCACCGCGGAGGACTCCACCCGGAGGACGCCGGCCGCGTAGCCGGCGCGCTTGGCGTTCTCGGCCACGCGCCCCGCTTGCCGGGCGTTCTTGAAGGCCGCGATCTGGACCGCGAACGTCCGGCGGCCCGCCACCGCCGCGGCGGCGGCGCTCGCCGGCTTGCTCTCGCGGGCGGCCGGCGCGGGCTTCGCCTCGGGTGGGGCGGCCGTCGCCTTCGCCTCGCGGGGCGCGGGCTTGCTCTCGCGCGGGGTGGCCGGGGGCGGCGTCACCGCGGCAGGCGGGAGCGCGGCGGCCGGCGGCGCGGGGGCGGACGCGACCGTCGCGGCAGCGGGCTCGCCCGGGGCGGTCGAGGGCTTGGCGGTGACGGTCGAGATCACCGAATCCGGGGTCAGCTCGCGCTTGGCCCGCGGGGTGCCCGGGCCGACGTCGTACCAGCCGAGCCAGTGCGGGATCGCGAACACGAGCACGAAGGTGACCGCCGCCGCGGCCACGCCGACCCAGATGCCGCGGAACGCGGAGTCCCGCGGCGCTTCCATCTCCTCGAATTCCTCGTCGTCGAGCCACGAGGGCTCCTCCAGGACCGGGAACGGTCTCGGCGTCTCGGTCGTGACGGGCGCCTCGCCATCGTGCGAGCCGTCGTGAGGATCGTCCATCCGGTGCGGGCGGTCGTGCTCGGTCAGCATACGACCGTCTTAGCATGGGGCTCCCCACGCCCCGGCAAGAATAAGCGCGCCCGCGCCTGACGCCGCGCGACACGGGATGGGGTCAGGTCTTACATTCCGACATTTTCGTGGAGCGCGAGTACCTCGCCTCAGGCGGTGAAAATGTCGGAATGTAAGACCTGACCCCTCGCGGCTGACCCCTACCTAGGGATGCCGGAGCGGGCGAGGGCGTCGGCGCGGTCGTTCTCGGGGTGGCCGCTGTGTCCGGCGACCTTGTGCCAGGTGACGTCGTGCTGCTCGACCAGCGCGATCAGGGCTTCCCAGAGGTCGCGGTTCTCCACCGGCTTCTTCTGGGAGTTGAGCCAGCCGTTCTTGCGCCAGCGCTCGTACCACCGGTCGCGGAAGCAGTTGATCACGTACGCGCTGTCGCTGTAGATGGCGACCCGCCGGCGGCCCTCGAGGGCGCGGAGGCCCTGGATCGGGGCGGTCAGCTCCATCCGCTGGTTCGTGGTGGGGCTCTCGCCGCCGGCCATCTCGATCTCGCGGCCGTCGTCGATGAGGAGGACGCCCCAGCCGCCGGGCCCGGGGTTGCCGGAGCAGGCGCCGTCCGTGTACATGATCACGGGGGGTTGAGCCGGCATTGGCACTGGGACCCCTCACCCTGCCCTCTCCCCAGGGGGAGAGGGAGAGAGGGGATCAGGAGGGCCAGTAGATGTAGCGGCCGCAGGACTCGCAGGGAATCAGCGAGGACTGCGCGCGGAGCTCCTGCAGGCGCTGGGGCGTGATCGTCATGCGACAGGCGCCGCAGAAGTTGGGCTTCGTCACCGGGACCAGGGCCAGCCCGGCGCGGGCGCGAAGGATCCGGTCGTAGTCGGCCAGGATGTTCCCGGGAAGCTTGGTGGCCAGCTCCTTGCGCTCGGTCCGCACCCCGGTCAGGTCGACCTCGATCCCGCGGAGCTGCTCCTTGAGCATCGCCTCCTGGCTCCGCCCCTCGCTCTCGCGCTGCTTGAAGCGCGCGTCGGCCTCGCGGATGTCGGCGGTCAGGCGCTCCTGGGCCTCCATCAGGACCAGGACCTCCTCCTCCATCCGGGCCTTCTCCTGCTTGATCTCCTCGATCTCGATCAGGACCGCCGAGTATTCCTTGTTGGTCTTGACCTCGTAGAGCCGGGCCTCGTTCTTGGATCGCTTGGCCTGGACGACCTCGAGGTCCTTTTCCTTGGCCCGCTGGTCCTTGCGGGCGGCGTCGAGGCGGGTCTTGGCCTGCTCGGCCTGCTTCCGGGCTTCCTCGACCGCGGCGTGGATCGCGGCGATCTCCTTCGGGAGCCGCGCGGCATCCGCCTCGAGCGCGGCGATCCGGGTGTCGATCGCCTGGAGACTGATCAGCGTCTGAAGGTTTCCGTCCACTTACCCTCTCTCGATGTCACGACCGCCCGGCACCCCTCACCCTGCCCTCTCCCCGGTGGGGAGAGGGTTCCATGTGGTGGGCCCACTTGGACTCGAACCAAGACCGGACCGGTTATGAGCCGGGGGCTCTGCCAATTGAGCTATGGGCCCGTCGCTCATGATACCACCGCTGCTCACGACTCGAGGAAGCTCCGGAGCTTCTTGGAGCGCGAGGGATGCCGGAGCTTGCGCAGCGCCTTGGCCTCGATCTGCCGGATGCGCTCGCGGGTGACCGCGAAGTCCTGGCCGACCTCTTCCAGGGTGTGCTCGCAGCCGTCCGACAATCCGAAGCGCAGGCGCAGCACCTTCTCTTCTCGAGGCGTGAGGGAATTGAGGACCTTGTTGGTCTGCTCCCGCAGGGAGAGGCCGATCATGCTCTCGACCGGCGAGCCGACCTGCTTGTCCTCGATGAAGTCGCCCAGGTGGCTGTCCTCTTCCTCGCCGATCGGCGTCTCGAGCGAGATGGGCTCCTGGGCGATCTTGAGGACCTTGCGGACCTTGTCCACCGGGACTTCCATCTTGATCGCGATCTCTTCCGGGGTGGGCTCCCGCCCCAATTCCTGGACCAGCTGCCGGGAAGTCCGGATGAGCTTGTTGATGGTCTCGATCATGTGCACCGGGATCCGGATGGTGCGGGCCTGGTCCGCGATGGCTCTCGTAATTGCCTGCCGGATCCACCAGGTGGCGTAGGTCGAGAACTTGTAGCCGCGGCGGTACTCGAACTTGTCGACCGCCTTCATCAGGCCGATGTTGCCTTCCTGGATCAGGTCGAGGAACTGAAGTCCCCGGTTGGTGTACTTCTTCGCGATCGAGATGACGAGCCGGAGGTTGGCCTCGACCATCTCCTTCTTGGCCCGCGCCGCCTTGGCCTCGCCCTGCTTGATGATCTTGACGATGGTCTTGAGCTCTTCCGCCCGCGCGTCGGCCAGCTCCTCGGCCCGCTTGATCTTCTGCTGGGCGACCCACACCAGCCGGTCCTTGATCGAGGGGTACTTGCCGGCCGCCTTCTGGTAGAGGTCGCGGTCGCCCTCGTCGCGGTCGTCGTCGGCCAGCGAGGAGAGGAAGGCGTCCACCGCGGTGGGCGCCGGGCGCTTGCCGTCGGACCAGAGCGCGATCTCGCGCTCGGCGCGGTGGATCTTCTCCACCAGCTTCTTGAGATCGGCGCCCCACATGTCGAGGAGGGATTGCTGGAGGTTGAGACCGCGGAGGATCGAGAGGACCTTGCTCTTCTTGGCTTCGGCCTGAGTCTCGATGCGCTTCCAGGCCGGCTCGGCCTTGCCTCGCTTTCGCCCCCCGGCCTTGGCCTTGAGGCGTCGCCACTGGTGGGTGAGGCGCTCGCGCTCGCGCAGGAGGCGGTCCACGTTGCCCAGCTCGCGGATCACCGAGCGGCGGAGGGCCTCTTCCTTCTCCTCGGTGGACTCCTCCTCCGGGAAGTCGACCACGTCCTTGATCGGCGCCTCGTCGCGGCGCAGCTCCTCGCGGAGCGCGCGGATCTTCTCGACCGCGAGGCTCGTGGAGAGGATGGCGGCGGTGGCCTCGTCCTTGCCCTCCTCGATGCGCTTGGCGAGCGTGATCTCGCCCTCGCGGGTCAGCAGGGCCACCTTGCCCATCTCGCGCAGGTAGAGGCGGACGGGATCCTCGGTGCGGCCGACGGGGCCGGGTGTCAGGTCGATCCGGCGCGGCTCGGGCTCCTCGTCGTCGGGCTCGGGGTCGGCGGCCTGGGAGGCCATCTCCGACGGCAGGCGTGCGGCCTTGGTCGAGTCCACCAGCTCGATGTCCATCGAGCCGAACATCAGCATGATGTCGTCGAGCTGATCGAGCGTGACGAGATCGGAAGGCAGGGCGTCGTTCACCTCGTCGTAGGTGAGGAAGCCCTTCTGCTTGCCCTTCGCGATGAGCTTGTCCAGCTCCTCGATCTTCGGTTCGTCCGCCGTCTTTGATTCGTTCGCCATGCCTCGCCGTTCTCCTGGTGGGGGGTTAGGGTGTTCCTGCCTGGCGCTGGGGGTCCGCGGGTCCTAGGCCCGTCAGCCCCGGGCGCGCCAGGGCTAGCTCCCTGACGGCCTCCGCCTCCCGCTGCAGATCACGCTGCAGGCCTCGAAGCTCGTCCTCGAGCGCGGGCAGCGCCGGGTCACCGCTGGCCTGGGCGTCGATGATCGCCCGGGTCACCTGGCTCACCCGGTGTTTACGATGCCGGATATGGTACCGCCTCTTTAGCTCTGCGATGTGACTATGTGTATCGACCCACTTCCGCTCCTCGACGAGCAGGGCGGCCAGGAGCCCCCGCTCGCGATCCCCCGGCATGTCGGCCATCAGGGTCTCGGCCACTCCATCCGGAGTTCGCCGCAGTGCGGCCAGGACCAGCCGCAGGCCCTGGTGCACCACGTCCTCTTCCTCGAGCATCGGGAGCAACTCGGCGCGCGCCTCGTCAACTTGCAAGAGGAGGGCCACGAGATCGCGCTCGAAGGGAACCGGCGGAGGCCAGGCATCGGCGTCGGGGGCGCCCGGTGTGCCGGCCATCGGCGCGGGGCGTCGTCCCCGGGCCCGGGCGCCTTGCAACTGCTGGGCCTCGATCCAGAGCTGGGTGGAATCCACGCCGAGCCGGCGGGCCGCCTCGCGGGCCAGCGAGGTCGCCTCCTCGGCATTGGCCACCTTGGAGAGGATCAGGGCAACCCGAGCGTGGGCGTTGGCGCGGCCGCGAGAGGTGGCCAGGTCTTCCTCGCCGAGCGCCTTCTCGAGCACGAACGAGAGCAGCGGACGCGCTGCGTCGAGCATGGCGTTGAGCGCGGCGGCCCCCTCGGCGCGGAGCAGGCTGTCCGGGTCGTGGCCGGGCGGAAGGAGCGCCACCCGGATCGGCAGGTGCCCCGCCTTCTCGAAGCCCCCGGTGCGCGCGACGGACCAGCCCAGGTTCTGCAGGTCCATCACGTCGTTCATCATCTCCTCGAGACGGCTCGAGGCCTTCTGTCCGGCCGCGTCGGCGTCGAAGAGGGCCACCACCTCGTCGGCGTAGCGACGCAGCAGCCCGAGCTGGGCGGTGGTGAAGGCGGTGCCGAGCGCGGCCACCGTCTCGCCGAAGCCGTGCTGATGCGCCATGAGGCAGTCGAGGTAGCCCTCGACGAGGATGGCCCGGCTCCGGTCGCGGATCGCTCCCTTGGCCACGTCGAGGGCGTAGAGCACCTGGCCCTTGACGTAGAGCGGGGTCTCCGGGGAGTTGAGGTACTTCGGCTCCTCGCCCGACAGCGCGCGCCCGCCGAAGGCCACCACGCGACCCTGCACGTCGCGGATCGGGAACAGCAGGCGGCCGCGGAAGCGGTCGTAGAAGCCGGGCTGGTTCTGGCGGGACAGGATGAGCCCGGCCTGCACCAGGACGTCCTCGCCGATGCCCTGCCGCCCCATGACCGACAACAGCGCGTTCCAGCTCTCGGGCGCGTAGCCCAGGCCGAACCGCTTGGCCACCTCGGGGTCCACCCCGCGCTGCTCGAGATAGGCGCGCGCCTTCTCCCCGCCCCGCTCCCAGAGCGAGGTGGTGTAGAACTCGGCCGCGAGCGTCATCACGCGCCGCAGCGCCTCCAGCTTGCCGTCCACCTCGGGCGCCCGGGTACCCGCGTCGGGCAGCGTCACCCCGGCCCGCTCGGCGAGCGCGCGCACCGCTTCCGGGAAGGCCACGCGGTCCTGGCGCATCAGGAAGCTGAAGGCGTCGCCGCCCGCGCCGCAGCCGAAGCAGTGGTAGATGTTGCGCTTCGGGTTGACCGTGAACGACGCGGTCTTCTCGGTGTGGAACGGACAGAGGCCCTTCCAGTTCTCGCCCGCGCGCTTGAGCTTCACCACCTGGCCGACGATCTCGAGAATGTCGACGCGAGAGCGGATCTCGTCGAGGTGCTGCTGGGTGAATCCGCCCGGCATCGCGTGAGGCCTCAGCCCTGGGCCAGGGTCGCCACCGTCGCGCCCCCGCCGCCTTCGGAGGCGGCGCCCGGCCGATGCTCGACGATCAGGGGATGGCCGCCCAGCACGTCCTCCACCGCGCGCCGGAGCGCGCCGGTGCCCTTGCCGTGGATGATCCGGACGGTGGGGAGGCCGGCCAGGAAGGCATCGTCGAGGTATTTCTCGAGGAGGTCCCGCGCTTCGTCGGTCGTCCGCCCGATGAGGTGCAGCTCGCCGGGGACGCCGCTCTTGCCCGGCACCGCCACCGCCCCTCGAGCTCCGGCCTTCGCGCCCCGTCCCGTCCCCATCCGGGGGCGAGAGTACATGACTCCATCGCCGGGCGCCACCGCGCCGAGGCCGGCGGTGCCGCGGGCGACCACCGTGAGCGCCTGCATCGGCACCTTCACGGTGACCGCGCCGGCCTGCACGGTGGCGGTCTCCCCGTCGACCGCGAGCACCTGGCCCTTGAGACCGAGGTGCGAGACCTCGACGCGATCTCCGGGCGCCGCGGCGCCCGACCCCGCGGCCTCCGGCGCGGCCGCGCCCGCGACCTGCTCCACGCGCTGCGCGGTCTCGACCAGGCGCTTGCGCGCGCGCTCGAGCTCCGGGCGGCTCTTCTCGGCGCGCTTCAGGCGGTCCCACTCGTCGTTCACGTGCCGGCGCACCTCGGTGACCAGCCGCTGGGCTTCGGCCTTCGCCCGGGCCACCGCGTCCCGCGCGGTGGCGCGCGCCGCCTCCAGCTCGGCCTGGGCCCGCGCGAGCAGGCCCGCGCTCTCCGCCTCGCGGCGATCGAGCGCGGCGGTGCGCTCGGCGTCCCGCCGGTCGCGGTCGTCGAGGCGCGCGAGCAGCTCCTGGAGCTGGCGCTGCTGGGTCGAGCGATGCGCGTGGGCGCGCTCGATGAGGGCGGGCGGCAGGCCGAGCCGCGCGCCGATCGACAGGGCGTAGCTCTGGCCGGGCCGGTCGTAGACGAGCCGGAAGGTGGGCGCGAGGCGCTCGGGGTCGAACTCGACCGAGGCGTTGCGGGCCCGCGGGTGGGTGGAGGCGAAGCCCTTGAGCGGCTCGAGATGCGTCGAGGCCGCCACCACCGCGCCGCGCTCGGCGAGCGCCTCGAGGACGGCCTGGGCCAGCGCGGCTCCGTCGTCGGGGTCGGTGCCCGCGCCCAGCTCGTCCAGCAGCACGAGCGAGCGGCCGTCCACCCGCTCCAGCACGTCGCGGAGCTGCTTGACGAACGCGGAGAAGGTCGAGAGGTTCTCGGCCACGCTCTGGTCGTCGCCCACGATGGCGAAGACCTGGGAGAAGACGGGCAGGCGCGCCCCCGCGCGCGCGGGCACGTGGCAGCCGGCCTGCGCCATCAGGGCGAGCAGGCCCAGGGTCTTGAGCGCCACCGTCTTGCCGCCCGCGTTGGGGCCGGTGATGACGAGCAGCGGGCGATCCGCGTGGATCTCGATGTCCATGGGGATTACTTGCATCATTGATCCGCTCGGCTCGCCTTCGGCTGCACCTCGCCCAGCCACTGATCCGCTCGGCTCGCCTTCGGCTGCACCTCGCCAGGCCACTGCCCCCATCCACTCCTGCGCGAGGAGGAGCGGGTTGCGGGCGCCGGGGAGGAAGACGTCGGGCGTCTCGACGATCGCGGGCTCGACCGCCTCCATGCGCTCGGCGAGGGCGCCGCGGGCGAAGACCAGATCGAGCCCGCCGATGCCGGCGACGAGGGCGTCCAGGTCCGGCAGCGCCTCCCGCACCGCGTCGGTGAGGGCGGCCAGGATGCGGAGGATCTCGGTCTCCTCCTCGCGCGCGGCCTGCACGAGGTCGTTGTTGGCCTCCACCATCCCCTCCGGCTCGACGAACAGCGTGGCCCCGCTCTGCGACCGGTCGTGGACGATGCCGCGCAGGCGGCCCTTGGCCTCGGCGCGGATCGGCAGCACGTACCGGCCGTGACGGACGGTGACGTAGCGCTCCTGGAACGTGGCCTCCGCGCCCGGCGCGCCGAAGTAGGCCTCGAGCCGCTTGACGATCTCGCGCCGCAGATCGCGGATGCGCCCGCGCAGGCGGCGGAGCGCGGGGGAGGCGTCGTCGCGCAGCTGGCCGTCGGCATCGATGGAGCGGGCGAGCAGATCGGCCAGGTCCTTCTGTGACGGGAAGGTGGTGAGGGCGGCGGCCAGGTCGGGGGCGACCGGCGCGATCGCCCGGCCGTACGCGCGCAGCCGTCCCGCCGCCTCCAGCAGCGGGATGAGCGCGGCCAGGTCCGCCGCCTCCGCCACCGAGCCCGGCACGCGCGCGGCCTCGAGCATCGGCCGCACATCGACCACGCCCTCCCACGGAGGGGCGCCGGTCTGGCCCAGCGCGGCCCGGGCCTGGGCGGTCTCCCCGAGGGCGCGCCGGACCGCGTCCGGATCGGCGAGCGGCGTGGCGGCCTGGGCCTCCTCGCGTCCCATCGGGGTGCGGGCCTCGCGGGCGAGGAGGGCCAGCACCTCCGGCCATTCGAGCCCGCCGGTTCCGGTGGAGAGCCGCACCGCGGCGTGGGGGACGCTCATGCGGCCGCCGCGCTCAGCGGCCCTCCACGAGCTTCATCGCCCGGTCGGCCGCCTCGTCGCAGGCCTGGGCGACCGCGTCGTGCTCCTCCGGCAGGAACGGGGAGAGCACGTGGTCGGCCACCCGGTCGCGATCCTCGCCCGGCCGGCCGGGGCGGCCCACGCCGATCTTCACGCGCCGGAGCGCGTCGGTGCCGAAGGCCTCGATCATCGAGCGCACTCCGTTGTGGCCGCCCGCGCTGCCGGTCTGGCGCACGCGGACCTTGCCGAGCGGGAGGTCGATGTCGTCGAAGACGACCACGAGGTCGGCGGGGCCCAGGTGCAGCTTCCGGGCGAGGCGCGCCATCGGCCCACCGGTGACGTTCATGAAGCTGCCCGGCTTGATCAGGTACAGCGTCTCGCCCTGCCAGCGCCCGGCCGCGACGGCGTGGACGCCCTCGCGCTCGAAGCGCGCATGAATGCGGCGGGCCAGCGCGTCCACCACGCGCTGGCCCACGTTGTGTCTGGTGTTGCGATACTCCGGTCCCGGGTTCCCCAGTCCGATGACGGCCTGGGCCACTTACTTCTTTTTCTCGCCTCCGGCCTTGTCGGCCTCGGCCGCCTCTTCCTTGGGTTTCCGCTCCGTGAGGACCTCCGGCTCGGCCGCCGTCACCTCGGTGGGCGCGGTGGTGACCGCCGCAACCTCTTCCGCCGCCGGCGGGGCCACCGTCACGACCGCCTGGTTGGGGTCGTTCAGGACCCTCACCCCGTCGGGGACCTTGAGATCCTTGACGGTGAGCACGTCGTGGATGTTCAGGTTGGTGACGTCGGCCTCGAGGAACTCGGGGATGTTGCCGGGCAGGCAGGAGACCCGCACCTCGCGGAGCACCATCTCCAGGATGCCCGACGTGTCCTTGACCCCGATCGACTCGCCCACGTGGTGGATGGCCACCGAGACCTGGATGGCCCGGTCCATCGCCACCTCTTGCAGGTCGATGTGGATGAGGTTCTCCGAGACCGGATCGAACTGCATGTCCCGGATGATCGCCATCTTGCCGTCCTTGCCGCCCTCGAAGGTCACCCGGAACAGCTGGGTGCTGCCCTCGTGGCCGTGGATGAGCCGGAGAATGTCCTTGGGCGTCACCGCGATGTTCAGCGGGGCCGCGCCCCCGTAGAGGGTGGCCGGAACCTGGCCGCTGCGGCGCAGCCGCTTGGCCGGGCCCTTGCCGATGCCGTCGCGCTTCCGGATGGTCAGCTCACGCATTTCCATGATTCGTTGCTCCTTGAGTGGGTGGTCTTACACGAAGAGGGTCGACACCGACTCCTCGTCGTGGATGCGACGGATCGCCTCCGCGAGCAGGGGGGCGACCGAGAGAACGCGGATCTTGGGCAGGTGTCGCTCGGGGGTGAGCATCACGGTGTTGGTGATGATGACCTCCTCGAGCACCGAGTCCCGGATGCGGGCGATCGCGGGGCCGGAGAGGACGCCGTGCACCGCGCAGGCGAGGATGCGCTGCGCCCCCTCGCGCTTGAGCGCGTCGACCGCCTGGATCAGGGTGCCCGCGGTGTCGATCATGTCGTCCACGATCACCGCGTCGCGCCCCTGGACTTCGCCGATGAGGTGCATGAAGACCGCGACGTTGTTGCCCTCGCGGCGCTTGTCGATGATGGCGAGGCCCGCCTTGAGTCGCTTGGCGAGCGCGCGGGCCCGCTCCACGCCGCCCGCGTCCGGCGAGACCAGGACCGGGTCGTGGAGGTCCTTCTTGGCGAGGTGGTCGATGATGACCGGCGGCGCCGCGAAGAGATGGTCCACCGGGATGTTGAAGAAGCCCTGGATCTGCCCGGCGTGCAGGTCCACCGCGAGGAGCCGCTGGGCCCCCGCGGCGGTGAGCAGGTCGGCCACCAGCTTGGCGGTGATCGGCACGCGCGGCTGGACCTTGCGGTCCTGGCGGCCGTAGCCGTAGTAGGGCAGGACCGCGGTGATCCGCCGCGCCGACGCCCGCTTGAAGGCGTCGATCATCACGAGCAGCTCCATCAGGTGGTCGTTGACCGGCGGGCAGGTGGGCTGGATCACGAACACGTCCTCGCCGCGGACGTTCTCGTTGATCTGCACGTACACCTCGCCGTCCGAGAAGCCTCTCAAATGCGCTCGGCTCGCCTTCGGCTGCACCTCGCCAAGCCACTGCACCTCGCCAAGCTCGGACTGGCTGGGGCGGGAGGAATCGAACCTCCATTGCGGGGTCCAAAGCCCCGAGTCCTGCCACTGAACGACGCCCCAGTGCCGTCATCGGCTCGCCCGGATCGCCGGTCCCGAGTTGGTCCTGACCGCCCAGCACGCCCAGCCGGCCCGGCTCACCCGCGATCGCACCTGTCGCGCGTGGTCGAGGGATCGCGCGAGCCCGAACACCGTCGGGCCGCTGCCCGACATGATCGCCCCGAGCGCCCCCGCGGCCAAGAGGGCCGCCTTCATGCGGCCGATCACCGGCAGCACCGGCTCGACCACGCGCTCGAGGTTGTTGGTCAAGGCCGCGGCGAGCGTGGCCACGTTGCGCCGCCGCAGCGCCTCGATCACCCGCTCGGTGCCCGTCGGCTCGGCGTGCCAGCCCGCCGGCACGCGGCCGTAGACCTCGCGGGTGGAGAGCGGCGCGCGCGGATTGACCAGCACCAGCGCGTACCCCCCGCTGCCCGGCAGCGTCTGCAGCCGCTCGCCGCGTCCTCTCGCCACCGCCCGGCCGGTGCCCAGGAAGAACGGCACGTCCATGCCGAGCTCCACCGCCAGCTCCTGCAGCCGGGCCCGAGGCCACCTGAGCCCCCACAGCCGGTTGAGGCCCCAGAGCGTGGCGGCCGCATCGCTCGACCCGCCACCGAGCCCGGCCGCGATCGGGATGCGCTTCTGCAGCTCGATCCGCGCGCCCCGGTCGATCCCCGCGGTCTTGAGCAGCAGCCGTGCCGCACGCATCACCAGATTCCCTTCGTCGATGGGCAGTTCGGGGTCATCGGCATGTAGCGAGAGGGTGTCGGCGGTTTCCACGGTCAGGCGATCGAAGAGGTCCACCGCTTGCAGCACCGTCGCGATCTCATGGTAGCCGTCGCCCCGCTTCCCCAGCACCTCGAGGGCCAAGTTCACCTTGGCCGAGGCGCGGAGCACGAGCCTCTGGCTTCCCCGCGGCCGCTTCGACAAGGCAGCACACGCTATCACGCGTCGAGACAGAGTGTCAACGGAAGTCTTGAATTCTAACGTCTTGCGGAACAGTGAGGGTCAGCAGGGCGGGGTCGAACGACGTGTTCATGCGAGGCTCGCGGTACACGATCGCGACCCGCAGCGATCCGTCCGCGGTCTCGAGCGTGAAGCCGGCCGGCGGGCCGTCGGCCGGGGCCGGCGTGAACGTCACGCGCGCTGGGTTCTTGCCGGTCCACTCCACCTGTCGGGCCTGTCCGCTGTCGGGATCGAACCAGATGCGCTGCTCGCCGGGGGCGCCGGTGAGCCGGAGGGAGGGGCCGACCGCGTCGGCGGCCACGAGCTCGACCGTCGCCGGATCCGGCATCGGCCGCGCCCGACCGGCCAGCAGGGCCACGAGGTCCTCGACGCTCAGGGCCAGGCCGAGCCAGCGGCGATTGGCGTCGGGGGAGGCCGGGGCGATGTAAGCCCGATTGTCGAGGACCTCCCACAGGGTGACGCTCTTCGGATCGCCGGCCACGATGAGCACCGGCGGACCGAGGGGCGAGAGGGCCTCGAAGCGCATCGTGGCCGGCTCGCCCAGGAGCAGCAGCACGCCGGTGAGCCGCTGGGCCCGGCCGCCGCGGCGGATGGTGATGTCGGCCCGCGAGCGCAGGTCGTGCAGCGAGCGGCGGTGCTGCTCGATCCGAGCCAGCGCGGCGCGCGCCTCCTCGGTGACCGGCGGGGGCGCGGGGGCGGGCGCGGTGGTGGCGCAGCCGCCCACGACCGCCGCCAGCAGGAGGGCGCCGAGGCGGCTACTTCTGCTCGGCCTTGGGCGGCGCACCCTTGGCCCGGGTCTGGCTCTCCCGCGTCTCCTTGATCTTGGTGCGGACCTGGGGCGCGGTGGGGCCGTCCGGATCCGTCTTGAGCGACTTCTCCCACGCCTCGATCGCCTCGCTGGAGAGGTTGTTCTTGAGGTAGGCGTCGCCCAGGTGCTCGTAGAGGACGGGGTCTTCCTTGGCGAGGCTCACCGCGCGCTTCAGCTCGCGGAGGGCCTCCGGATAGCGGCCCTGCTGGTAGTAGGCCCAGCCCAGGCTGTCGATGAAGTAGCCGTTCTCGGGCTCCAGCGCCAGCGCCTGCTGGATGAGCTGGATCGCCTCGCCGAGATTCGTGCCGCGCTCGGCGTACATGTAGCCGATGTAGTTGTACGACTCGGCGTGCTTGGAATCGATCGCGAGCACGCGACGGAAGGACCGGATCGCGTCGTCGAACCGCTGCTGCTTCTCCTGCACGACGCCGAGCTGGAAGTGGAGATCCTTGTTCTTGTCGTCGACCGACAGCCCCTCGCGCAGCGCGTTGGCGGCCCGATCGTACTGGTTGGCGCGCTGCAGCGCGGTGCCGAGGTAGAGGAACAGCTCGGGCCGCTTCGGCTCCAGGTTGACCGCCTCCTGGAGGGTGGCCACCGCGTCGTCGTAGCGCTTGGCCCGCCCGTAGAGGAAGCCGAGCTGCACGCGCGCGTCGACCGAGCGAGGGTCCGCCTGGAGGATCTTCTCGAGCTCGGCGCGGGCCTCGTCGTCCTTGCCCGCGTCCATCAGCGCGGTGGCGAGGTAGTAGCGGGTCCGCATGTTCCCCGGCTCGAGCGTCACCGCCTGCCGGAACGCGGACACCGCGCGGTCGAACTGCTTCTGCTCGTAGTGGATGGCGCCCAGCTTGAGCCACACCCGTGGGTCGCGCGGCAGCGATTCGACGAGGGCCTCGATCTCGTTCTGGGCCTCGCCGTAGCGCCCGAGCTTGACGAGCAGGTCCCCGAGGCGCTCCACGAACGCGGCGTTGTCCGGGTTGGCCTTGAGCGCTTCCTTGTAGACCGCGACCGCGTCGTCCAGCTTGTTCTGCGCCTCGTAGACGAAGCCGAGGGCCGACCACGCGCCGTCGTGGTCCGGGTCGAGCTCGACCGCGCGCTTGAGGTTGGTCAGCGCGTCGTCCCACTGCTCGTTCTCGATGCCGATGCGGCCGAGCAGGTAGTAGCCCTGCGAGAGGTTGGGGCGCGCGGCCACCAGCCGTCCCAGCACCGCGCGGGCCTTGTCGTAGCTCTTCTGCTCGAAGTGCAGCTGGGCCAGGGCCAGGTAGCCGTCGGGCGTCTTGGGGTCCAGCGCGACCGCCTTCTCCAGCGCGGCCTCCGCCTCCGGCATCCGGCGCTGCCGCTTGTAGAGATCGGCGAGGGTCATGTACGCGCTCGCGTTGTCGGGCTCGAGCGCGATCGCCTTCTGGGCCGCGGTGAACGCACCCGGGACGTCGTTCAGGCGCACCAGCCACTGCGAGAGCTGGATCCAGAGGACCGCGGAGTCGGGATCGGTCTTGATCGCCTCGCGCAGCTGGGCGATGGCCTGGGGCAGGCGGCCGCCCCGGGCCTCCATCTGGGCGATCACGTAGTGATCGTACGCCTCGCCCTGGGCGCCGATGGGCCGGCGGCCCACCGGGGCCGGCTCGACCGTCGCCGTCGACCGGCTGGGGTCGGCCGGGTCCGTCCCGCCGCTGGCGCAGCCGGCCAGCGCGGCGGCGAGGACCGTTCCGCCGAGCGCCAGGGCCACGAGCCCGCGGGGGCGGCGCGCGATCAGGTCCTTCGACATGAGCCGGCGCACCGTGCTGGCCAGGTCGGCGTCCTGAACGGGAGCGAGCGCGCTCTCCACGAGCGCGGTCTCGTCGGGATCGAGACGGGAGGAGCCGGTGGGGGGCGTCGCACGCCGGGCGGGCCGCTCCGGCGAGGGCGCCGGGCCGGCGAGGCTCAGGCGCAGCGCGGTGACGGACGGACCGAAGCGGGCACGGACCGCGCTGAGGACTTCCGCGGATCGCATGGAGAGCTCCTGGAGCCAGGGTGAGTTGTCGACCATGATCGTGAGCGTCCCCGCCTTCAGCTCGCCGGGTCGCGAGCGGCGCGAGAGATCGGCGCCCACCGCGGCGCGCCAGCCGAGCCGGATGCGCTCGGCGAGCAGCCGTTCTTGGAGAGCCGGGAGGGCGGCGAGCAATACGTCGCCCACGCGGACGGGGGAGGGAGAGCGATTGGCACTCCGCATCGGTGTCCATGATACGCGACCGGCAATCTCATCGCTACTTCAGAGCCTCGTCGTCGGCGATTGTGGCGCACGGGGGGCGGGGGTCAAATTGACTCCAATCCGACGGACCTCTATAGTGTCGCTACCATGGCGCGACCCAAACGCGGGGAGATTCTGTCCCTGACGATCGACGACCTGGCCTTCGGCGGCGAGGGCGTCGGGCGGGCCGATGGATACGTGGTCTTCGTGCCGGGCGCGCTGCCGGGCGATCGGCTGCAGGTGCGGCTCGTCCAGGTACGCTCCCGCTTCGGTCGCGGCGTCATCGAGGCGATTCTCGAGCCCTCGCCCCAGCGGGTGGACGCGCCCTGCCCGTATTTCGGGCGTTGCGGGGGGTGCCGCCTCCAGCACGTGGCCTATCCGGCCCAGCTCGGCTTCAAGTCCAAGCAGGTGGCGGACGCGCTCGAGCGCCTGGGCGGTCTCCGGGACGTCCCGCTCCGCCCGATCATCGGCGCGGACGAGATCTTCGGCTACCGCAACAAGATGGAGTTCACGGTGGCGCGCGCCCACCGGTCCGCGGGGAGCGGGCCCGGCGGGAGCGAGCCCCCGCGGAGCGAAATGGTCGTCGGTCTGCACGAGACCGAGCGCTACGACTCGGTGCTCGACATCGAGCGCTGCCTGCTCCAGTCGGACCGGATGAACGGCCTTCTCTCGGAAGCGCGCAGCTTCTTTGCCGAGCGCGGGCTCACGGTGTACGAGCAGGATACCGGCGAGGGGCTGCTGCGCTTCCTGATGCTGCGGGAGGGCCGGCAGACCGGCGAGCTGATGACCAACGTGGTGACGTCCGCGCCCGCGGTGTCCGAGCTGGCCCCGCTGGCCCAGCGCCTGCATGCCCGCGACGCGGGGACCACGAGCGTGGTCATGAACGTGAACCCCAAGAAGGCGAGCGTGGCGGTCGGCGTGGAGGAGCACCTGCTGGGCGGGCGCGACCACATCCGCGAGAGCGTGGGCGGCCTCACCTTCCGGGTCTCGGCCAATTCCTTCTTCCAGACCAATACTCGACAAGCCGAGCGGCTCTTCGAGCTGGTGGTCGAGTCGACCGGCCTGACCGGCACCGAGACCGTGCTCGACCTGTACTCGGGCACTGGGGCCATCAGCCTGCTGCTGGCCCGCCGGGCGCGCTGGGTCTACGGGGTGGAGCTGGCCCAGGCCGCGGTGGACGACGCGGGGGCGAACGCGGCGGCCAACTCCATCACCAACTGCACGTTCCTGAGCGGCGAGGTGCGCTTCGTGCTGCCCGAGCTCATCGCCAAGGGCGTGACCGCGGAGGTGGTGGTCGCGGATCCGCCGCGCGCCGGATTCCATCCCAAGGCGCTCCACGCCCTGATCACCCTGGGGGCCCGGCGCATCGTCTACGTGTCGTGCAACCCGACCACCCTCGCCCGCGACCTGGGCGAGCTGGTGCGCGGCGGCTATCGGCTCGAGTGGGTCCAGCCGGTGGACATGTTCCCGCACACCCCGCACATCGAGGCGGTGGCCCGGCTGGAGCGTGTGACCTCGTGAGGTCGTACCTGCGGCGGCGCCTCTGGCAGTCGCTGCTGGTGCTCCTCGGCGTCTCGGTGGTGGTGTTCCTGATCCTGCACCTGACCGGTGATCCCGCCGCGCTCCTGCTGCCCCCCGACGCCACCGCGGAGGACATCGCGAAGTTCCGCACCGCGATGGGCTTCGACGATCCGGTGGCGGTCCAGTACGTGCGCTTCCTGAAGGGCGCGGTGCGGGGCGACTTCGGGGAGTCGCTGCGCCACGGCGAGCCCGCGATGGGGCTGGTGCTCGAGCGCCTGCCCGCGACCTTCGAGCTGGCCGGAGCGGGCCTGCTGATCGCGCTCGGCCTCGCGATCCCGGCCGGCATCGTCTCCGCGGTCCGTCGCAATACCTCGGTGGACTACGTCTCCACCGTGGTGGCCCTGCTCGGCCAGGCGATGCCGACCTTCTGGCTCGGCATCATGCTGATCCTGATCTTCTCGGTGCGGCTCAACTGGCTGCCCTCCTCCGGCCGCGGCGGCCTCGAGCACCTGATCTTGCCCGCGATCACCCTCGGGCTCTTCACCACCGCGCGCATCACCCGGCTCACCCGCTCCGGCATGCTCGAGGTGCTCGGCCAGGACTACATCCGCACTGCCCGCGCCAAGGGGGTGGGGGAGCCGCCGGTGGTGTGGAAGCACGCGCTCAAGAACGCGTCGATCCCGATCGTCACCATCGTGGGCATCGAGCTCGGCACGCTGCTCGGCGGCTCGGTGATCACCGAGACCATCTTCGCGTGGCCGGGGGTGGGCCGCCTCTCGGTCCAGGCGATCTTCAACCGGGACTACCCGGTGGTGCAGTCGGCGGTGTTCCTCCTCGCGAGCACCTTCGTGATCGTGAACTTCCTGGTCGACGTGATCTACACCTATCTCGATCCGCGCATCCGGTTCCGCTGATGGCCGCCCTGCCGCCGTCTGTCGCCACCGAGGCCGTCGCGCTCGCGACGCCCCGGCCGCGGGTCGATCGCGAGTGGGTGGCCTTGCTCCGCCGTCTGGTGCGCCGGCGCACCGCGCTCTTCGGCATGCTCGTGGTCCTGGGGGTGCTGCTGGCCGCCGCCTTCGCCCCGCTGGTGGCGCCCTTCGATCCGCTCGAGCAGGACATCGGCCAGCGGCTGCGGGAGCCGGGCTGGCAGGACGCGCAGGGGCGCGTGCACCCGCTCGGCACCGATCACCTGGGCCGCGACATCCTCTCGCGCATCGTCTTCGGCTCCCGCATCGCGCTGGTGGTCGGGCTGGCCGCGGTGGTGATCTCGGGGCTCCTCGGGATGGTGATCGGGCTCCTGGCCGGCTACTTCGGCGGGCGGGTGGACGACTTCCTGATGCGCCTCGCCGACATCCAGCTCGCCTTCCCGTTCATCCTGCTCGCGATCGCGGTGATCGGGGTGCTCGGGCCGAGCCTGCGCAACATCATCATCGTCATCGGGGTGTCGTCGTGGGTGGTCTACGCCCGCGTGGTGCGCGGCGAGGTGCTCTCCATCCGGGAGCGCGAGTACGTGCAGGCCGCGATCGCGCTGGGCAGCCAGCACTGGCGCGTCCTCCGCCACCACGTGCTGCCCAACACCCTGACCCCGTGGCTGGTGGTGGCCACGCTCGACATGGCGCGGGTGATCGTGATCGAGTCCGCGCTGTCGTTCCTGGGACTCGGGGTGCAGCCGCCGACCCCCACCTGGGGCGGCATGCTCGCGGACGGACGGGTCTATCTCTCCACCGCGTGGTGGCTCGCCACCTTCCCCGGCCTCGCGATCCTGATCACCGTCCTCGGGATCAACCTCTTCGGCGACGGCCTCCGCGACACCCTGGATCCCCGTCTGAAGGTCTAGCCGTCATGAGCGACGACACCCTGATCCTGAGCGGCGCCCGCATCATCGACGGCACCGGGGCCGAGCCGGTGCGCGGGCGCTCGGTGGTGGTGGAGCGCGGGATCATCACCGCGGTGGTGGACGAGGCGCGCGCGCCCCGCGGCACCGGCGTCGACCTCGCGGGCCACACCCTCCTGCCCGGCCTCATCAACTGCCACGTGCACCTCTGCTTGGGCGCGGAGGCCGACCCGGTGCGGCCGATGCGCGAGGAGCCGCTCGCGCTCACCGCGATCAAGGCGCTCCTGCGCGCGCAACAGACCGCGGAGGCGGGGGTGACCACGGTGCGCGACCTGGGGGGCCGCGAGTACGTGGAGATCGCGGTGCGGCGGGCGATCCAGGAGGGCTGGGTCCCCGGCCCCCGCATCGTGGCCGCGGGCCGGCCGGTGTGCATGACCGGCGGGCACGGGCACTTTCTCGCCCGGGAGGCCGACGGGCCCGACGACGCGCGCAAGGCGGTGCGCGAGCAGCTCAAGGCGGGCGCCGACGTGATCAAGATCATCGCCACCGGCGGGGTCATGACCCCCGGCGTGGAGCCCGGCTCGCCCCAGCTCACCTTCGAGGAGATGCGCGCGGCGATCGAAGAGGCGCGGAAGGCCGGGCGCCGCACCGCGGCCCACGCGATGGCCGCCTCCGGCATCAGCGACGCGATCGCGGCCGGAATCACCTCCATCGAGCACGGGATCTACCTCTCCGAGGAGATCGTGGCCCACATGCGGCGTGACGGGACGTTCCTGGTCCCGACCCTCAACGCGCCGGTGGCGATCGCCTCGGGCGGGCTCGCGGCCGGTATCCCGGAGTTCATGGTGCGCAAGTCGGAGCTGGTCCTGCCCCCGCACGTGGCCAGCTTCCAGCTCGCGCACCGCGCGGGAGTGCGGATCGCGGCGGGGGCCGACTCGGGCACCCCGCTCAACTTCCACGGCTCGCTGCTGCCGGAGCTCGAGCTGATGGTGAAGTACGGCATGACCCCGCTCGAGGCGATCCGCTCCGCCACCACCGTGGCGGCCGACTGCCTCGGCCTGGGCGCGGTGACCGGACGCATCGCGCCCGGCTACGCGGCCGACCTCATCGCGGTGGCGGGCGATCCGGCGGAGCGGCTGCAGGCCCTCGGCGACCTGCGGCTGGTGCTGGCCAACGGCCGGACGATCCGGCGGGACGGCGACGCCTGATCCGTCGCTCCCGTTTGACACCGGCGGAGCCTCCGCGTATGGTTCGGCCCTAATGAACGCGCGGATTTCCGGCCTGCTCGTTCTCGCGGCCTTGCTGCCCGCGCTGGTCCTGCTCACCCCGCTGGCCTACGCGAGCCCGCCGGATCCAGTCTGGATCTCCGGCTTCTTCGACGACGGGGACCACGACGACGTCGTCGTGCTCGTCACCTCGGCCGGAGGGGCCATCGATCCCTTCCCGCTCCACGGGGAATGGACGGCTCCCGCTCCCGCCGATCGGGTCTGCCCGGGGCAGTCTCCGTCGATTCCGACCCGGCGCGTGCCCTCCTGCAGCACCCCCCGCGCTCCTCCCGCGGCCTAGCTCTCCGAGTCGGTCCACCTGACCGCGGCACCGCCGCGGTCGACGCACTGGTCAAGAGCCACGTCCCGAAACGGGTGCGCCCGCGCCCGGGAGCCCGGCGTCCCCGGGG
>WNFC01000716.1_pt1 | contig 33607 bp, 37 predicted proteins | sample 5400541 | NCBI WGS metagenome assembly WNFC01 (sample SAMN13153342, study PRJNA577476) | soil metagenome | isolation source: 120 cm saprolite under Douglas fir tree site 2 hole 2 replicate 1 | place: USA:California | collected 2015-04-18
CGTACGCTGCCTGCAGGCTAAACGCGAGGTTCAGCAGAATGAACGGGTATACGTCGAACCGGGTCCAGCCGATCACGTTGACTGCGATCCAGATCGCCACGACCAGCGTCTGCCCGACCAGAAAGGTTGGCGTCCCGAAGAAGCGCGCGAAAGCCTCAGCCTTTTCTCCGAACCAGGTATCACCGAAGACGGACGCGAGGTGGACATGTGGCTCATGGAATCGAAAGTGGCGGCGCTCGGCCAAACTCCCAGGACGCGTTTCCATGAACTGATCTCCTTTCATGGCGTGAAAGAAAGCTCATCGACCCCGCAGGTTTTCCCTTGATAACGATCCAGTCCTACGCAACGAGGTAGGGTGAAATGGGGCCAGGTCTTACGATCCGACTGATGGTTTGGCAAATGAGCGGTGCATCCCGGCTAGCTCTGGGCGACAGTGTGTTATTGGAAGACCTGACCCCATGCGGTCGGTGTCGATGTGGTTGCCGGTGGTGGGATGCCGGGCCAGGGCGGCGCTTGACCACTCAGCCAACGAAGTCGGTGATCGCGGGGATCACGGTTTTGGGCGCTTCCTCCATCAGCCAGTGACCCGCGCCCGCCACCACCTGGCCGCGGACGTCGGATGCCACTAGCTTGGCCTGCTCGATGAGAAAGAGCCCGCCGGCCTTCTCGCCCGACAGGACCAGCATCGGCATGGAAAGCCGCGTGCTGCCCATCTGGGCGAAGTCGAGGGCGTCGCGCTCGAAATTGCGGAAGTACTCGAAGCCGGCGCGCATGGCGCCGGGCTGCGCGTAGGCCCGCGCGTAGAGCCGGCGATCGGCCTCGGGCACCGAGCGCTTCCGATTGGCGGCGAAGTCGTTCCAGAAGTGCTCGAGGTAGATGCGCTCGCGACCTTTCACCAGCGCCAGCGGCACGTCGCCGTAGAAGTGGAAATGCCACAGGTCGCGTAAGAGCCACACGTCCTTCCAGTTGCCGATGCCGGGCAGGAAGGCGTCCATCAGTACCACCCGCTCGGTGGTCTCCCGGAACTGCGCGGCGTATGCGTAGGCCACCATCAGCCCGATGTCGTGGCCGACGATGCTGACGCGATCGAGCTTCAGTGAGGAGACCAGCTCGTGGATGTCGACGGCCATGGTCTTCTTGTCGTAGCCGGCTGCCGGCTTGCCTGATCCGCCGGCGCCGCGCAGGTCGGGCACGATGACAGTGTGACGCTGCGCGAGCAACGGCATGATCGGGCGCCACATGTGGCCGGTCTCGGCATAGGCGTGCAGCAGGATCACCGGGCTGCCCTGCCCGCCGATGAGATAGCGAAGCCGCACCCCGTTGACCTTGGCGAAGCGCTCGGTGAAGCCTGCGGGCGGCATCACCCGCGCGTCCCGCTAGCGGGCCGGCTCTGCGACGAAGAGCGGGATCTGCCGAGTGGTCCGCGTCTGGTATTCCGCGTACGGCGGAAACGCCGCGATGGCAATATCCCAGAGCCGTGCCCGCTCGACTTCGTCCTTGACCTCGCGCACCCGCATCGGCTGCACCACAGTATGGTCGCGAATCTCGACGGCCGGGTTCGCGCGCAGGTTGTGCACCCAGACCGGGTGCGTCGGTGCCCCGCCCTGCGACCCCACAAGGACGTAGTTGGCACCGTCCTTGACGCGCATGAGCGGGGTCTTCCGGATCCCGCCGGTCTTGTTGCCGGTGTTGGTCACGATGATCACCGGCAGCCCGGTATCTCGAAGCGTGGTGCCCTTGGTACCGCCACTGCTCTCGTAAAGCTCGACCTGCTCACGCACCCAATCCCTGGGGCTGGGAATATACTTTGCCATGAGGCTCTCCTCGATATAGGGGAAGCGGCACGAGTCAGGCCTTAGCCCGACAAGACAACGCACGTCAACGCCTTCATTGTTTTACAGACGGGGCCGCGACACAAGCCAGAAACTCCGAGGGCGCACATGGAGGAAACCGCGATGGCCGTGTACGCGTTCGACGTCGATGACACACTGGAGGTCAGCAAGGGTCCTGTGAAGCTGATCGATCTCGTCAAGCTACGCGAGCACGGCCATATCGTCGGCCTCTGTGGGAACTGGGCGATGGTGACGCTGCACTGTCCGGACTGGCACATCATCTGCTCGTTCGTGGGGCCATGCGGCATCGAGAAGCACGACTTTCTGCGGCAGCTGCGGCAGTACATTCCGGGGCGTAACTACGTGATGGTCGGCAACATCCTCGGCATTTCCGGGGCGAGCGACGACCGTGGCGCGGCGGAGCGGGCAGGCTGGCGCTTCATCCAAGAAAGCGAGTTCGCCAAAGGGCTGCGCTGAATGGGTGCCCTCCCGGGATGTAGGTGGGCCGCGCTCATTTCGCCAGCACCGCGCGCATGCGGGCCAGCGCTGAGCCGTACACGTGGTCGGGCCGCAGCAGCATCGCGACGCGCTTGTCTTCGTTCGCAATCCGGTCGTACTCGTCCCAGTCCGCGCTGCGCCGTTTCGTGGTGGCGCTGAAGATGTGTCGGCGCGCCATGCGGAGCGTGTCGGGGTCGGTGTTGCCGGAGTGGGTGAGCTCGGCCTTGCCCTCGAACACGAGGAACCCGGACCACCAGTCCGCATGCGAGATCAGCACGGAGCAGCGAGGGTCACGGAGCAGGTTCTTGAACTTCATCCGGGTCTCCGTGATCGAGATCCCGACGCCGCCATCGCGGGGGTACACGGTGACGATGCTGAGCTGCGGCAACCCGTTCCGCCGGAACGAGGTCAGCACGCCCTGCGGGTTGTCATGGATGAACTGTTCGATCTGAGGTGCGAGCTGGGATGCTATCGGCATTTATGCGCTCCTTGGTGGACTCGCCAGCGAGCCAGGACACGAAGGTACCGCAGATCGAGAGAATCTTGTAGCGTGCCTGTGCGGACCGCGGGCCACCTACTCGAGAATCGGCGGTGGCCCGGCTCTCAGGGCAATCGCTGAAGGGCCGGCAGCCGCCGGTCCGTGCTCGGATGGCGGATAAGGTCGCGCTTTCTGGGCGAGCGGGTGCAGGACGTCGATGGCCCAGGTCAGGTTCAGCCCCTCCCCGAGCCAGCCGGCGCATGCGGTCCGCGGGCCGATGCGAAGGCCTTGGGAGTCGTGACACGCGCGGAGCGTCTTGATCGGATCAGCCGGCACTTTGGCAGGCGGCGGCACCTCAGGCAGCGGTCGGCCGTCCGGCCGCCGGAACTGGAGCGCTCCGTCGGGCCCACGCGCGACCTGGTAGCCCTCCTCGTGCACCGCCCGATGATGCCGGCGGCAGAGCAGGGCGAGATTCGAGAGCGTGGTCGGGCCCCCGTGGGCCCAGTGGCGGAGATGATGCCCCTGGGTGAAGCGCAGGCCGCACCCCGGGAAGCGGCAGCCTTGGTCCCGATGGTGGAGAGCACGGCGTAAGGCGGGAGGAATCGTCCGGGTCCGGGCTCCGACCTCCAGCAGGCCGCCATCCTGGTCGTGGCGCATGACCACCCGGTTCGCGTCGCACGCGAGGCGCCGGGACGTTTCCGCGGAAACGCGTGTGCCACCTTCCAGGACCGACTGCCCCGGCTGGTCCGGATCGGCCAGCACCTGGGCATCGACGTGCACCACCACCTGGTAGCGCTCGCCCGGGGTGCCGGGATCGAGGCCATGGTGCAGCGCCGTCTCCGCGAGCAGGGCCAGGGCATCGGCCCGCTGCTGGGAGACGGAGGACGTTTCCGCGGAAACGTCTCCGGCCCCTGCATTGAACGTGGCCCGCTGCCGGCGCCGCTGATACAGGCTTTCTCGGGCCGCGGCCAGGGCCTGCACGAGCAGCACCCCCACCTCCGGCTCGAGGCGTCCTTTGACGACCACCATGCCGTCCTCGGCCTGATACACGTGCAGGGCTCAGCTTACGTGCCGGTGCTTCGCCTCCCGCGCCTCGGCGCGTCGATCCACACATCGCCACCCGCGCACGATCCGCTCGACGTGCGCCGCCGTGCCTGCCCGTCCCACCGTCAGCAGGCGGGCTTCGGTCTCCGGCGTGGCTACGCGAGTGATGGCGCGGACCTTCGCGTAGGACAGCTGCCCACGGGCCACCGCCTCGGCGAGAAGAGGCAGCGTCCCGAGGGCGCGCGCGACCCGGACCCGCTCCCGGGCCGCGCCCAGATCCAGCCCGACCCGCCAGGAGAGCCAGGCCGCGCAGGAGGAGAAGCCCGTGTTCCATCCGCCGCGGGCGTCGAATGCTCGGATCAGCTCGAGCAGGCGCGCGGTGGCCGCGTCGAGGTGGGCCGACAGCTCGGCGATCTCGTCGCCAAGCCGATCGAGTTCCGCGGCGGGATGCGAAGTGGTAAGCACAGTCGTCGAATGGTTCTGCATGGGAGCCCTCCTTCTGCTGAAGCGACTCTACACCCTGATTTTCGAGCGTTGGGAGAGCGTCCGGGATGGTCAATCCCGCCTGGCGAAATGATTTTCGATCAGGTCCTGCACGATCGCGTACCGGCGGACCCGCGCGCGCCGCTGGGCCGGCACTTGCGAGAGCTGCCGCCGACCGATCGACTTGCCCGTCAGACGCTGTCAAGCAGAAAATCGTGGGCGCCGACTCTTCGTGTATCAATCCGGATACATTCGCGTATCGTTCCGGGTGTGGTCGTTCATCTGGTCGACGGGACGTACGAGCTGTTCCGCTACTTCCTCTCGCCGGCTGCGTCCTTCGACCGGAGCGCTCCCGAGGAGCTGAGGGCGGTGCGCGGCGTCGTGGGGTCGATTCTGGGCATGCTGGAAGGCGGCGCCACGCATCTGGGCGTGGCCACCGATCACGTCATCGAGTCCTTTCGCAACCTGCTCTGGCCCGGCTACAAGACGGGTGAAGGCATGGACCCGCTGCTCTACGCCCAGTTCCAGCCGCTGGAAGATGCGCTGGGCGCGCTCGGCGTCGTCGTCTGGCCCATGGTCGAGTTCGAGGCGGACGATGCGCTGGCGGCGGCTGCGGTCATGGCCGTTGCCGATGACCGCGTCGATCGGGTCATCGTGTGCACGCCGGACAAGGATCTGGCGCAGTGCGTGCGCGGCGACCGCATCGTTCAGCTCGACCGGCGCACGCGCGAGATGCGCGACGAATCGATGGTGCGGCAAAAATTCGGGATCCCACCCTCGTCGATTCCCGATTGGCTGGCGCTCGTGGGCGACAGCGCGGATGGCTACCCTGGTCTGCCCGGCTGGGGCGCCAGATCTGCCGCGACCGTGCTCGCCCGCTATCAGCACCTCGAGCAGATTCCCAAGCTGGCCACGAAGTGGGACGTGTCCTTGCGCGGGGCGATGCGGCTGGCCGCGACGCTCGTGGAACAACGCGAGCGCGTCCTGCTCTTCCGGAAGCTTGCCACGCTGCGCACGGACGCGCCCATCGGCGCCGACGTGGACGTGCTGCGTTGGATGGGACCGCGCGCGGAGTTCGCGTCGTGGGCGGAGCGACTCGGCACACCGGCGTTACACCAGCGCGCCTCGATACTGGCGGCAGCGCGGGGTTAGTACCCCTTGACGTACGGCAGCTTCCCCGCCGTCGCCTCGATCGCCGCGCCCGCTTCGAGCAGCACCGCCGTCGAGTCCCAGGTCCCCGCCACGAGCTGGTTGCGAGGGCCGTCGGGCACGGTGGCCTTGATCACCCGGTCGCCGAAGCGCACTTCCTGCTTTTCCACGTCCACCATCACCGGGGTCTGCGGCGCACGGCTGATGGCCTTCTGGAGCCATTCGAGGTCGGCCTGAGAGGCGACCAGGCAGGGGATGCCGAGCATCACGCAGTTGCCGAAGAAGATCTCGCCGAAGGAGCCGCCCACGATGGCCTGGATGCCCCAGCGCATGAGCGCTTGCGGCGCATGCTCCCGGGAAGAGCCACAGCCGAAGTTCTGGCCGACCACCAGCACGGACGCGCCCTCGTACACCTTCTGGTTGAACGGATGCTCGGGGTTCTGCTTCTTCGCATCCTCGAAGGCGTGCTCGCCCATGCCCTCGAAGGTGACGGCCTTGAGGAAGCGCGCGGGAATGATGCGATCGGTGTCGATGTCGTTGCCGGTGACGGGGATGCCGCGGCCCGAGATCTGGTGGCGCTTGAAGTCGGTGGGGCTCATTTCAGGATTTCCCTCACGTCGGTGACGGCGCCGGTGATGGCGGCGGCGGCGACCATGGCCGGGCTCATGAGCAGGGTGCGCCCGGTGGGGCTGCCCTGGCGCCCGATGAAGTTGCGGTTGCTGGAGGACGCGCTCATCTCGCGGCCCTGGAGCTTGTCGTCGTTCATGCCCAGGCACATCGAGCAGCCCGCCTTGCGCCACTCGAAGCCCGCGGCCTGGAAGATCTCGTGCAGGCCCTCGGCCTCCGCGGCCTTGGCCACCTGCTGCGAGCCGGGCACGATGAGCGCGCGCACGCCTTTGGCCACCTTGCCCTTCTTGGCCACCTCGGCGGCGATGCGCAGATCGGACAGGCGCCCGTTGGTGCACGAGCCCACGAAGGCCACGTCGATCTTGGCGCCCTTGATCGGCTGGCCCGCCGCGAAGCCCATGTGGGCAAGCGCCTCGCGGAAGGTGGAGCGCTCGGCCTCGGGCTGGGCGTCGGGCGCGGGGATCTTCTGACTCACGCCCACCGACATGCCCGGGTTGATGCCCCACGTGACCACGGGCTCGATGGCCGCGGCGTCCAGGCGCGCCACGTCGTCGAACGCGGCGCCCGGCTCGGTGGCCACGGACTTCCACCAGGTGGCTGCGCGGTCGAAGGCCGCGCCCTGGGGCGCGTAGGGCCGGCCGCGGAGAGACTCGATCGTGGTCGTGTCGGGATTGACGTAGCCGAAGCGCGCGCCGCCCTCGATCGACATGTTGCAGACGGTGAGGCGCTCTTCCATGGTCATGCGGTCGATGGTGTCCCCGGCGTACTCGTAGGCATAGCCCACGCCGCCCTTCACGCCCAGCGTGCCGATGATGGCGAGGATCACGTCCTTGGCGTAGACGCCCCTGGCGAGCTCGCCCTCCACGCGCACCTGGCGCAGCTTGGGCTTGGCCATGGCGAGGCACTGCGTGGCGAGCACGTCGCGCACCTGGGTCGTCCCGATGCCGAAGGCGATGGCGCCGACGGCGCCGTGGGTCGAGGTGTGGCTGTCCCCGCAGGCGATGGTCATGCCCGGCTGGCTAAGGCCAAGCTCCGGCCCGATCACGTGGACGATGCCCTGCTTGCCCGTGGCCATGTCGAAGAGCGGCACCCCGAATTCCTTCATGTTCCGGTACATGTGCGCCGCCATGTCCTCCGCCATGGGGTCGGCGTAGGGGCGGGTCTGATCGGTCGTCGGGATGATGTGGTCGAGCGTGCCGAAGGTGCGCTCCGGCATGCGCACCTTGAGCTTCGCGTCCTTCATCATCTGGAAGGCCTGCGGCGTCGTCACCTCGTGGATCAGGTGCAGGCCGATCAGGAGCTGGGTCTGGCCGGACGGCAGCATGCGGACCGTGTGCGCTTCCCACACCTTGTCGAGCAGCGTGCGTGCTATGGGGGGCCTCCTCTACGAAGGGCTCGTCAGACCGCAGGGGTCAACGGCGGTATTGCGAGGCGTATCGTGCCCTATCGAGACCGTCAAGTCTAGTCGAGCATCACAGGACCGAGCGGACCAGCCGTCAGTGGCGGCGGGGCTTGCCGGCCTGCGCCTGCCTGTACGCGGCGAGCGCGAACTCGTGATCCATGTCGCCGGGCGCGCAGATGTTCCTGATCACCATGGACACCCCGGTGCGCGTGTTGCGCATGGAGCCGTCAGGCTGAAGCACCCACTCTTGGGCGGCGGACGGCTTCGGGGCCTGGATACTATCCCTGATCGCCTCGGTCATCGCCTTGTCAGCAGACTCAATTGGCCGGCCCGGCAAGGTCAGGATCACGGGCGGAGGCGGCGGCTGACTAGTGTCTTGCGCCCTCGCGGTGCTCACCATCCCCAACCCGGTCAAAGCCACCAGGAACCCGCCCGCCAATGCTCGCTCGATCATTGGGCAATTATAGTCCTTCAGAGGCGAAGTCTCTGCAGAATCGCCGGCGTCACCTTCACGTGAGCAATCTCGTGGTGGAGTTGCTTGGTCAGGGCTCGGCATGCCGTCTCGATCTCTGCGCCAGGCACCTCGAGCCCGCGAAGAAGCGCCGTGAGGGCACTCAGCCCCTTCGGCTTGCCGAGGAGGACGGTTCCCACGGCATCCTTCCTGCCGCCCATGCTGATCATGTACTCCGCTGTCGCGGGATCAGCTCCGTCATGATCCAGCCGATCAATATGAAATGGGACCCTCACCGTCTTGGCACCCTGTGGCGCGGCTTCCGGCGGCGCCACGGCATCGGATTCCTACCGCCAGATCGAATAGCAGCCCAGTGCGCCCACACAGTCGTTGGACCCGCGATCTCGTGCTCGATTTCGGACGCTGAGATTGATTCTGCGCAGACAATGCAAGACTTGCCCCTGCTCCTTCTCGCAGAGACCTTCCCGCCTGTCGGAAACAGCGCCCCGCTCGAAAGCCGGGCCCGAACCTCCCGGCGCAGATCGTTATCCGACAAATTGGTCATCCTCGAGCCCCCCGGTCAGGGAACGAACTATGCTGCCGCAGTGGGCGGAAGGCAAGGATGGGCGCCCATGGACACGCTGCCGCGGTCCCTAAGACGGGCGCGTGACATCCACGAGCGCGTGGCGCGGTCGCGGAGGCGCGTCGGAGGGGTCGAGGCGCCATCGCATGTGCTGTCGCTCCTCGCTCGCCCCTTCACCTTCGCTCAGCTTGAAGCGGGCGACCAGGGCCTCGAGCTGCTGGGCCTGGCTCGCCATGGCCTGCGCCGTGGTCGATAGCTCTTCGATCTGGGCGGCGTTGCCCTGCATCACGCGGTCCATCTGGATGACCGTCTTGCTCACCTGATCGATGCCTGCCGACTGCTCCTGCGAGGCGGCGGCGATCTCCGCGATGATGTCGGCCACCTGCTTCACCGACGTGATGATCTCCGCCAGCGTGTCCCCGGATTGATGCACGAAGGTCACACCGTCCTCCACCTTGCGCACCGAGTCTCCGATCAAGGCCTTGACCTCCCTGGCCGCTCCCGCGCTGCGCTGGGCCAGGTTCCGCACCTCGGTCGCGACCACCGCGAAGCCTCGTCCCTGCTCACCCGCCCGCGCGGCCTCCACGGCGGCGTTGAGGGCCAGGAGGTTCGTCTGGAAGGCAATCTCGTCGATGGTCGTGATGATGTCCGCGATCTGCTTCGACGAGCGCTTGATCTCGCCCATGGCCGCCACCGCCGAGCCGACCACTTCCCCACCCTTCTCGGCAACCTCGCAAGCTTTCACGGCGAGCCGGCTCGTCTGCCGAGCATGGTCGGCGTTCTGCTTCACGGTGGCCGTCATCTCCTCCAGGGTCGCCGCCGTCTCCTCGAGCGAGGCGGCCTGGGCCTGGGTCGCGCTCGACATCTCCTCCGATGACGAGGAAAGCTGCTGGGAGGCCTGGGCCGTCCGGCCCGCTGAGCCTTGCACGCGCCCGATGGCGTCGCGCAGCTTGTCGATGAAGGTGTTGAAGGAGCGGGCCGTCTCTCCGACCTCGTCCCGGCTCGTGTAGTCCAGCCGCTTCGTCAGATCGCCCTCGGCAAGCACCTTGAGCACCGCTCCCATGTGGCGGAGGGGCGCGGAAATGCCTCGGGCGATGAGGGCGCCGAGCGACAGACCCGCCACCACCGACGCCAATGCCAGGGCAGCCAGCGTGGTCAGGGAGCGCCGGATCTGGGCCTTCACGAGGTCTTCGGCCCGGATCATCTGCGCGTTGGCGTCCGACGCCCAGTCCTCGGCCACCTTCTCCAGCCGGTGTACCGCGTCCTTGTACTTGGTGATCGCGATGTTGGCTTCCTGGGTCGTCTTGATCATCCCCGCCCTGATCCCCGCGACCACCTCGGCGACACCCGCGGAGTACTCCTTGAAGGCCCGGCTCATCGCTTCCACGCGATCCTTGTCCTCGGTGCGGGCAGCGAGGCCCCTGAGGTCGCCGAGCCGGTCCGTGAGGTGGCGATGCTCCACCTGGAACTTCTTCTCGTAGTCGTCGACCTTCCTGGCGTCGGCCAGGTTGATGAACATGTCCTTCTCGTAGCGGCGAAGCCCGAGCACGTGGGCGCGGAGGCGCGCGGAGTGCCGGGCGATCTGGGCCTCCTGCGCCAGCATGTCGTGGGTGGTGCGCGAGATGCTCTGCATCCCCCAGTACCCGGCAACGCCCACGGCCAGGGTAAGGATCGCCCCGAGCACGCTCATCCCGAGGAGCTTCCTGCCGATGGTCATCCTGATGTTCATCGGACGATCATGCTCCAGGTCCCCTTCCTCTGACCGCGTGGCCACCGTAAGCACCCACCAAGGCGGAGCGAGAGCCCCTGTTACGGTTCTCGGCACCAGGGGCATCAGTCCGGAGGGGGTAGCCGCCCGCCAGGCGGCCATGCAGCGCGGAGCCTTCTAGAACAGCCGGAGGCCGCGCGGAGAGCGGCCATGACGACGGGCTCTGTGGAAGCCTCGCCCGCCGGAGAACGAAGGTGGGAGCCGCCTAGGGTTTGGCGGCCTGCTGCTGCAGTTGCAGTTGCCGCTGCCGCCGCAGCCGCTCCTGCTCCAACTGCCGCTGCTGCTCCTGCCGCTTCCTCATCTCGACGGTAGGCTGATCGCGTTGATTGCTGGGCGCCTGCACATTCTCCTGGTCGAGCCGAGCATTCCTGGAGCCGTTCTGGCTGGAGCCACCTTGGATCTTGGGGTTCCCGGGGGCGCCTTTCGCAGCGGCGGCGCGGAAGGCCTCCATCAGCGACTGGACGGTCGGCCTGGGGCCGGTCTGGGTGGATGTCGTCGTGTTGGGCTTACCGCTCTGAGTGGCAGCTCCAGAGGAAGTGGCAGTTCCCGAGGCGTTGTTGACCTTCTGCTTGGGCGGGGCTGGTGGTGGCGCCGCGTTGTTGAATTGCTGCCTGACGGCCGGCGGCGTGCTGGCCGGTTTGTACGGGGCGGCGGAGCCCGCAAGCGCAAGAACCGGCCCGGCGAACGTTGCGAGGGTGAGCACGGCACTCGCGTTGATCCATTTCCGATGCAGGGCCATGGGCGCCTCCCCGAGGTTGAAGGGCGAGAATTCCAGGGCGACTCTAAGCGCCTGCGGAGGCGGCGTCAAGCGACAACTGCGCCGGGACTGGTAATCTACTAAGCTAGAGTCGATCGTGAACTTGAAGACCGCCAAGGCGCGCCGCCTGACAATTCGAGCCAGAGTTGGCTGATTTGATCGAGCCAAGCGGGGGTACCGATGCCGCAAGAAATCGATCGCACTGACGTCCGGCGACTCATGAGGGAAGGCGTGCGAGTGGTGGAGGTGCTGCCCAGGGACGAGTTCGAGGCTGACCATCTTCCGGGAGCCATCAGTCTCCCGCTCCGAAACCTCGAGACCGAGGCCAAGGAAAAGCTCGATCCGCTCCGGCCCGTACTCGTCTACTGCTGGGACACGGCCTGAGACCTGAGTCCACGAGCCGCGTGGCGGCTCGAAAGCCTCGGGTTCAAGCAGGTGTACGACTACGTCGGCGGAAAGCTCGACTGGCTGGCGGCAGGGCTCCCAACAGAAGGGACGAACGCCACGCGTGCTCGCGCTGGAGACGTGGCTCGCCGGGATGTCCCGACGTGCAGACTGGAGGAGCCGATTCGCGCGGCTCGTGAACGGGCGACGGCGGCAGGATGGGATGCGTGTGTAGTCGTCAACGACCAGCGCGTCGTCCTGGGACTCCTCCGGGCCGAGGAGCTCCGAAAAGGAGACGAGGAGCGGGTCGAGCGAGTCATGCGGCCCGGTCCCAGCACGTTTCGCCCTCACGTATCGATCGACGACATCAACAAGTTCATGCTGACCCATGACCTTCCAAATTGCCCGATCACCACGTCGGACGGCAGGCTGGTGGGCCTCATCAGGAGAGAGGATGTCGGCGCGAGGTGACGGGTGGGAAGCTGTAACGGTGAGCGTCCTTCAGGGCGCTTGCGAGCGACCTTCACGGCCCACGGCCAACGTGGCGGAGTCTGTCGTGCCGGCCTTCACGACCGTATCGTTACTCGTCTTTGTCCTCATGCTTGCAACGAGTGCCGAGTACGGCGTACTCGCGAGCACATGCTTGAACTGCGCACGATAGTTGTCGATCAGGCTGACGCGTTCCACGATGACATCGCGTATCGTCCATCGCCCCTGACGCATCGTCATACGGTAGTCGAAGGGAACGCTGCGTCCGTCTTTGGCCTGGATGGTCGTCTTGACGAGCGCGGCGGTGCCGTCCGTCGTTTCATCTTCATATCGGATATTGATGCGGCGCCCCCCGATGAGGGAGGTGACCAGGTTCAAATATGCCTGCTCCAGCAGACGCCCGAAGAGAAGGGTGAACTCCTCGCGCTCCGCGGGCGAGCGCGCGTTCCAATGAGGCCCCAGCGCCGTGGGCGCAGCCTCGCGTACGTCGAAAACCGTGTCCGCCATCTTCCGAATCTTGCGGAGCGCCTCCTCAGGATGCGTCTCGGTCCGTGGATCATCGACCACGGCGACGGCTTGGCGAAAGAATTCGCGCAGCGTGTCGCCAGGGGACATCGCCGACGCTCGGCTGCAGGAAAGAACGAGAATCCCGAGGATCGCGACAGGAACTATCCAGCGAGAACGGCGTGGGGTTTTCATCTGTTGTCGAGATAGCAGATCAGGCCAGGCGCCACCGCGCGAGCGACGCCCGCGCGTCACCCCCACGTTGATCCGGGACGATGGTCAAATCGAGCTGGGTCACCCCGGAGAGCTCGACGTGGTAGTCCTCGACTTCTCGAATCGCGCCAGGGCGGCTGAAGTTCCACTGCTGGCGGAGGATTTCCTTGAACGATCGCCCGCCGTCAGGCGACCAGGACAAGGCGAACTCTTGCGTCCGCACGACGTCGGGTTCGATGAAGAGTAGCCAGATGCGCCTCAGCCGCTGCGGCGTATCGAAGATCAGCTTGATGGTTTGCTGTCCCGGTTGTGCGGCTCGCCAACCGGGTTCTGCTCCGGGCCCCAGGGCTGACTCGACGGGATACGCCGCATCCTCAGAGGTGACCTCGACCTGGGCCACGTGCTCCAAGTCCAGCCAATCTCCGTCGGGGATCGGAGCTTCTTTGGGAACTGGAGTGACTACGCGTTTACGCATCGTCATGGCTCAAAGGGGTCTCATCGAACAGCTGCATCGCCCGTGCCACAGGGAGCAGGCGCGAAGAAGCCCGCCGAAGGGGCTTTGGCTCTCGTGACCCGGTCCCCCCAAGGGGACGCCAGGTCGCTCTTTCCCCATGCCGAGAAAGCTTTGCGCGGATCCGTTCGGGTCGCTAGAAGAGGCCGGTGGCCGCGCGGAGAGCGGCCATGACGACGGGCTTGGGGTACAGGCCCATGACGACGACACCGGCCGCGCAGACGAAGATGCAGAAACCCAGGAGCCTCGGCACGGGCACCGGCTGCATCTGCTCCGGGGCGTCGATGTACATGCGCTTGGCCACGAGGAGATAGTAGAAGAGCGCCACCACGGTCAGGATGGCGCCCAGCAGCACCAGCCAGTACAGCCCCTGTTCCGCGGCCGCCCAGAAGACGTAGAGCTTGGCCCAGAAGCCCGCGACGAAGGGGATGCCCCCGAGGGACAGGAGGAAGAGGAGCATGCACAGCGCGAGGACGGGCGAGCGCTGGGCCAGCCCCTTGTAGGCGGAGATGGCCTCGGAGCCGTCGGCCTGCGCCACCGCCTCCACCACGAAGAAGGCGCCCATGTTCCCGAAGAGGTAGGCGACCAGGTAGAAGAGCATCATGGCCACGCCGTTGACGGACACGGCGGCGAAGCCCACCAGCATATAGCCGATATGCGCGATGCCGGAGTATGCCAGGAGCCGCTTGATGTTCTGCTGCGGGATGGCCATCAGGTTGCCCGCCACGATGGTGACGGCGGCCAGCCCCGTCATGAGCGGCACCCAGAGCAGCACGGGATTGCCCACGCCCTCGAGGTAGAGGCGGAACATGACGACGAAGCCCGCGGCCTTGGGCGCCACGGAGAGCCACGCCACGAACGGGGTGTTCGCCGCTTCGTACGTGTCGGGCACCCACATGTGAAAGGGAAAAGCCGCGATCTTGAAGCCCAGCCCGCCCAGCGTGAGGACCATGCCCAGGATCAGCAGCGGGTGGCCGTCCTGGAGCGCGCCGACCACGCCGGCCAGGTCCGTGGTCAAGGCGATGCCGTAGATGAAGGACAGCCCATACGCGATCAGGGCCGAGGAGACCGTGCCGATGAGGAAGAACTTGAGCGCGGCCTCCACCGCCTCCCCTTCCCGCTTGCGGAAGCCCGACAGGACGTAGAGGGGAATGGACATGACCTCGAAGGCGACGAAGAGCAGGATCAGCTCGCGCGCCGAGGCGAGGACGAACATGCCGAGGAGGGAGGCGAGCATGGCCACGTAGTACTCGGTGGCCCGGCGCGCGAAGGTCTCCGCCCGGAGGTTGAGGGAGGCGAGCACGCCCAGGATCGTGGCCACGAGGAAGAGGCGCTTGGAGAAGATGGCCAGCTCGTCCTGGACGAAGGTGCCGCGGAAGAGCACGGAGCCGGGCTCGACGCGGAAGGCCAGGCCCAGCAGGATCACGAGCCCGACGGCGGCGACCACGCCGATCCGACGCTTGTCCGGCCCGCGCAAGGCGAGGCCGCCGAGCAGCACCACCAGGATGACGATGGCGAGACCGATCTCGAGGGCCATGCCGGGAATCAGGGGGACGGCCGTCACGGCGCGCCTCCCAGGCGGAGGAGGAGCGGCAGCGTGGCCGTGTCCACGGGCCCGATGGCGATGCCCGGCGCGACCCCGAAGAGGACGAGCGTCCCGACGAGGAGGACGAGGGCCACCCACTCCGGTCCCTGCGCGTCGGGCAGGTGCTGGAAGTGCGGGTCGGCGGCCTTGGGTCCCCAGAAGATCTGCTTGGTCACGCGCAAGACATAGACCGCGGTGAGAAAGGCTCCGATCACCGCGGGGAAGAGCCACCACGGATGCGTCGATTGCCAGGCGCCGAGGAAGGTCATGAATTCGGCCACGAAGCCGGCCGTGGCGGGCAGCCCGAGCGAGGAGAGGCCCGCCACCGTGAAGGCCGTGGCGATGCCCGGCATCATCTGGCCGAAGCCGCCCATGGAGAAGATCGCCCGCGAATGGGCCTTTTCGTAGACGAGGCCGACGAGGGCGAAGAAGAGGCCGGTCATGATCCCGTGGGCGAACATCTGGAAGACGGAGGCGTTGAGACCGGTCTCCGTCAGGGTCGCCATGCCCAGCATCACCACGCCCATGTGCGAGACCGAGGAATAGGCGATGACGTACTTGAGGTCGGTCTGCGCCATGGCGGAGAGCGCGCCGTACACGATGTTGACGCAGGCGATGGCGCCCACGAGCCACACCCACTCCTGTGTGCCGTCGGGCAAGAGCCCCAGGCCCAGGCGGACCACGCCGTAGGCGCCCAGCTTCATGAGCACGCCCGCATGCAGCATCGACACCGCGGTGGGCGCGGAGGCGTGGCCGTCGGGCGACCAGGTGTGCAGCGGCCAGATGCCCGCCAGGATGCCGAAGCCCACGTAGAAGGCGAGGAAGACCCAGGACTGCAATCCCCGGTCGAACTGCATCCCCTCCATCTCGAGGAAGGAAAAGGTCGACGAGCCCGCGGCGACGTAGAGGGCGAGGATGCCCACGAGGATGAAGGCCGACCCGAAGAGCAGGTACAGGGTCAGCTTCATCGCCGCGTACTCCTTGGTGCCCACGCCGGTCCGCCGGAGCGCCCACCCGAAGATGCCCTGGGGTCGGATCTCCCCCGACGACCCCCAGATCCCGATCAGGAGGTACATGGGGAGCACGGCGATCTCGTAGAAGAGGAAGAGCACGAAGAGGTCGAGGGAGATGAAGACGCCGTAGACGCCCGTGACGAGGACGAGGAGGAGCGCGTAGAACTCCTGGCTGCGCTCCTTGACCGTCCAGGAGGCGAAGACGCCCGCGAAGATGATGATGCTGGTGAGCAGCACCATGAGCAGGCTCATGCCGTCCACGCCCACCTGATAGTTGATGCCCAGCGGCGGCACCAACGGCAGCTCCTCGTAGAACTGGAAGAACGGCACGTCGGCCTGCGTGCGATCGAAGGCCCAGTAGATGGCGAGCGAGAGCACGAACGAGGTGCCGGTGGAGAGGAGGGCGAGCCAGCGGACGAGGAGCGGCCGGTGGCGCGCGAGGAACATGATGAGCACGGCGCCGATGAAGGGCGCCCAGGTGATGATCGAGAGCACGGGGATCCGCATCAGCGCGGCCACCGTATCCAGACGAGGAGGGCGATGACCCCGAGCGCGATGCCGTAGACGTAGTCCTGGGGCTGGCCGGTCTGGATGCGCCGGAGACGGTCGCCCGCCATGAGGGTCCAGGCCGAGAGCACGTTGAGCACGCCGTCCACGAGGTAGCGATCCACCCATCCGACGATCAGAGAGAAGCGGAGGATGATCGAGCGATAGATGCCCGCGAAGACGTCATCCAGCCAGAAGCGGTGCTCGGCGGCAATGCGGATGGGAGCGAAAACCGTCGCGAGGGTGCCGGCGCTGATGGCGCGCCGCTGGTAGACGAGATACGCGAGCGCGATGCCGAGCACCGCGACCGTGATCGCCGCGTAGGTGATCCAGTGAAGCGCCTCGAACTCGGCCTCCCAGCGCACCAAGGGGAGGAAGATGCCCACGCCCACCGCCAGCGCGGCGAGGATCCAGAGGGGCAGGGCCATGAACGGCGGCGCGTCGTGCACGTGGCTCTCCGCAACGCCGTGCGCCGGCGCGGGCGTGCCCCCGAAGGCGATGAAGATCACGCGGAACATGTAGAAGGCGGTGAGGAAGGCCGCGAAGAGGAGCATGGCGAAGGCGCCGGGAAAGCCGCCCGCCATGGTGGCGCCCAGGATCTCCTCCTTGGAGAAGAAGCCGCCGAAGAACGGGATGCCGGCGAGGGAGAGCGCGCCCACGACGAAGACGATGGTGGTCTGCGGCATCTTCCGCCCGAGCCCGCCCATCTGGAAGATCTCGTTGGTGGCCACCGCGTGGATGACGGCGCCCGCTCCCAGGAAGAGGAGGGCCTTGAAGATGCCGTGGGTCAGGAGGTGGAGGAATCCCGCGGAGGCGAAGCCCGCGCCGATGGCCGTCATCATGTAGCCGAGCTGGGAGACGGTGGAATAGGCGAGCACGCGCTTGATGTCCGTCTGCACGCACGCGAGCACGGCGGCCAGGAGAGCGGTGAAGGCGCCGTTCCAGGCCACGATCTCCATGACGTCGGGCGTGAGCCGGAAGAGCCACACCAGGCGCGTGAGCAGGTAGACGCCCGCCGTGACCATGGTGGCGGCGTGGATGAGGGCCGAGACGGGCGTGGGACCTTCCATGGCATCGGGCAGCCAGACGTGGAACGGGAACTGGGCCGACTTGCCCGCCGCGCCCAGATAGATGCAGAAGGTTATGACGCCGAGGCCCTCGAGCGGGATCAGCCCCGTGTCCGCGAGCTGCAGGAGCTGGAGGAAGTCGAAGGTGCCCGTCTGGTACCAGAGGAGCACGATGCCGACCAGCATGCCGGTGTCGCCCGCCTTGGTGATCCAGAAGGCCTTGACGGCGGCGCGGGCGGCCTCGGGCCGCGTGTACCAGTAGCCGATGAGCAGATACGAGCAGAGCCCCACCAGCTCCCAGCAGATGAAGAGCTGGACGAAGTTCGGCGCGAGCACCAGCCCCATCATCGAGAACGCGAAGAGCGACTGGTAGGTGTAGTACCGGCCGAGCGACGGCAGCGCTTCATCGGAGAGATAGCCCAGCGAGTAGACCTGGACGAGGAAGGAGACGAGGGCGACCAGGATGAGCATCAGCGTCGAGTCGCCGTCGGCGAGCACGCCCACCACGGCGAGCGGCCCCGCGTCGGCCGGGATCCAGCTGAACAGCCGCTCCGCGAACCCGCCCGCGGCGCTCACCCGCCAGGCCGCCACGGCGGTCACCAGCGACGCGGCCGAGAGGGCGATCGACAGATAGGCGGCCGCGTGCCCGTGGCGGCGAAGCGGCGCCACGATGGCGAGCACGAGAAAGGAGACGGCGGGGAGGAGCAGCGCGGTCAGGGCGAGGAGGGCGGGATCGCTCATGCGCGCGGGCTCATCCCTTGAGCAGGTCCAGGTGATCGGCGACCACGGTGCGCCGGATGCGGAAGATCAGGATGGTGATGGCGAGGCCGAGGGCAACCTCCGCCACCGTGATGCAGATGGTGAAGAGCGTGAAGATCATACCCACCACGTCCGCGTTGAAGCGCGCGAAGGCGACCAGGTTGATGTTGACGGCATTGAGCATCAGCTCGATGCCGAGGAGGATGCCGATGGTGTTCCGGCGGGTGATGACGCCGAAGAGGCCGATGGCGAAGAGGGCGGCGGCGAGGGTGAGATAGGCGCCGAGGCCCATGCCTACTCTTCAGGCCTCGCGAAGTAGAGGGCCCCGAGGAGCCCCACGAGCAGCAGCACGGCGAGGAGCTCGAAGGGCAGCACGAACTCGGTCAGCAGCACCTGCCCGATGGCTCTCGTGACGTCGACGGCCAGGGGCGGCCGCTCCACGGGCAGCGGGACGCCGCGCAGGAAGCCGAGCACGGCGACGAGGAGCGCGCCGGAGACGACGAGGCCCGTCACGATCTGCCGGCTCGTCTGGGTGATGCGGGCGCCCACCAGGCGCTCCGTGACCACGATGGCGAAGACCACGATGGTGACGACGCCGCCCGCGTAGAGGAGGAGCTGGACCGCCGCGAGAAACTCCGCGTCGAGGGCCAGGAAGATTCCCGCCGTCACCGTGAGGGACAGGGCCAGATAGAGCACCGAGTGGAAGAGGTTCTTGGTCAGGACCACCAGGAGAGCCGAGGCCAGGAGCAGGGCCCCGAGCGCCCAGAAGGTTATGGCTTCCAGGGTCACTCGGGCTTGCCCTCCGCCCTGGCCGGGCCGGCCTCGGGGGCGTGGGCGGCGGGCGCCTTGGGCGGCGTCTGCATGTCGCGCAGCCCGTTGCCCGTGGCCCACGACGGCTCGAAATCGAGCCCGATGTTGTGGAGGCGATCCTTGTCCAAGAGGAGCTCGCGCCGGTCCGAGGTCGCCAGATCGAAGGACTTCATCATGATGATGGCGTCCGTGGGACAGACCTGGACACAGAGCTCGCAAAACTCGCAGGCGTAGAGCTCGAGGGTGAAGGTCTTGGCGAAGTTACGCTTCTCCGCCTTCAGCATCTCCACCTTGATCACCTGGGGCGGGCAGATGTACTCGCAGAGCCGGCACCCGATGCAGTTCTCCTCCCCCGTTTCCTTGTCGTACGTCAGGGCGAGAAGGCCGCGGAAGCGATCGGGATAGACCCGCTTCACCTCGGGATAATGCACGGTCACGGGCTTGCGGAATAAATTGATGAGGGTGATCCACATCGCTCGCCCCACGGCGCTCACGAGGTTGCCCAGGTCGTGCCAGAAGCTCTGGCCGAGCTGCCTATCCACCGACGGGCCCCTTCCAGGTGACGACGACGGCCGTGGCCATGAGCAGCACCAGAGCGACCGGCATCAGGAGCTTCCAGGAGATGGCGAGGATCTGGTCCACCCGGATCCGGACGAAGCTCCACCGGATCCACGTCACGAGCAGGAAGACGAACATGGCCTTGAGGAGGAAGTAGAACGCGCCCAGCCACGGCGACCCCGCCGACCCCGGCCCGTCCCAGGCGCCCAGGAAGAGCAGCGCGCCCAGGAACGACGTGGCGATCATGTGGGCGTACTCCCCGAGCTGGATGAGGGCGAATTTCATCCCGGAGTACTCGACGCGGAAGCCCGCCACCAGCTCGGACTCCGCCTCGAGGATGTCGAAGGGCACGCGGTTCTCGGCGGCCAGGGTGGCCACGATGTACGCGACGAAGGCGAGCTGGCCGATGACGGGATAGAAGATGAACCAGTGCAGCAGGTCCGGCTGGGCCGCCGCGATGTCCGAGAGCTTGAGGGAGCCCGTCAGCAGCACGGGAACGAGGGCGATGAAGAGGAAGGGCAGGTCATACGAGATGATCTGGTTGACCGCCCGCATGGCCGAGAGCAGCGCGTACTTGTTGTTCGAGCCCCACCCGCCCATGAAGAGGCCCACGATCTCCATGGCGGAGACGGCGAGGAAGAAGAGGATGCCGATGTTGAGATCGGCCACCCCCAGCCCCGGCGCGAAGGGCAGGGTGGCGAAGATCAGCATGCACGGCACGAGAAAGACGATGGGGGCCAGGTTGTACACGGCGCGATCGGCCAGGCGGGGCACGATGTCTTCCTTCATCATGAGCTTGACGGCATCGGCGATGGGCTGGAGCAGGCCGTGCGGGCCCACCCGGTAGGGCCCGATCCGCGACTGCATGCGCGCGGCGAACTTGCGCTCGAGCAGCGTCACGTAGGTGACCATGCCCACCACCGCGTTCAGCACGATGAACCCCACCACGAAGGCGTAGAGCGCGCTCGACATGGAGCTAGCGGTCGACCTCGCCGAAGACGGGGTCGACGGAGCCCATGATGGCGACGACGTCGGCGACCTTGTGGCCTGGGATGATGTGCGGGAGGACGGCAAGGTTGGAGAACGAGGCCCCGCGCCACTTCATCCGGTAGGGCTTGGCGCTGCCGTCGGCGATGAGATAGCAGCCGACCTCGCCGCGGGCGCCCTCGACGCGCGCGTAGGCCTCGCCCTTGGGGATGCGTACCTGCCCCACCGACTTGACGCCGGGGCGCGAGGAGATGGGCCCCTCGGGCAGGCCGTCCAGGGCCTGGCGCACGATCTTGATGGACTCGCGGAACTCGATCATCCGCACCCGATAGCGCGCGAAGCAGTCGCCCGCCGTCTCCACGGGCACCTTGAAGTCGAAGTCCTCGTAGGAGGAGTAGGGCTCGGCGCGGCGGATGTCGTAGTTGACACCGGAGCCACGGATGAGCGGGCCCGAGATGCCGACCTCCTGCGCCAGCTCGCGCGACACGGTGCCCACACCCTGGGTGCGGGCCATGAAGAACGCGTTGGACTCCAGCATCGACTCGAACTCGTTGATGCGCCCGTCGATCTTGTCGACGGTGGCGCGGCACTTCTGGGCCCAGCCCGCCGGGATGTCGTAGCGCGTGCCGCCGACCTGGTGAAAGCCGTAGAGCAGGCGCGCGCCCGTCAGCGACTCGAACAGATCGAGCACATCCTCGCGCTCACGAATGCAGTAGAGGAACACCGTTGCGCCGCCGCCCAGGGCGCCACCCATGTCGAGACACCACGTGCCGAGCCAGAGACAGTGGGAGGCGACCCGCTGCAGCTCGGCGGCGATCACCCGCAGGTACTGGGCGCGCTTGGGCACGTCGATCTTGCCGACCATCTCGGCCGCGCGCACGTAGGCGAGCTCGCTCGTCATGGCCGCCACGTAGTCGGTCTTGGAGGCGATGGACGGGTACTGGGTGTACGTCAGCGTCTCGGAGAGCTTCTCGTGGCAGCGGTGGAGATAGCCGATGACGGCGTCCACGGCCACCACCGTCTCGCCCTCGAGAGTCAGGATGGCGCGGAAGACCCCGTGGGAGGATGGATGCTGCGGTCCCATGTTCATGGTGAGACGTTCTGCGCCTGCGTAGCCCATCTCGAGAACTTGCCGACCTTCGATATCCATAAGGTTGGCCGTCTACCGATATGGCGGGTGCGGCGTGTCGACGGCGTAGGACTTCAGGAGCGGGTAGCCTTCCCAATCGTGCGGCAGGAGGATGCGCCGGAGGTCGGGGTGGCCCTCGAAGCTCACGCCGAACATGTCGTAGCACTCCCGCTCCATCCAGTTCGCCCCGCGCCACACGGGCACGAGCGAAGCGCAGCGCGTCTCCCCCGCCCCCAGCTTGCACTTCATCATGAGAGCGAAGCCGGCCTCGAGGTTCTCGACCCGCGCGACGACCTCGAGTCCCTGCTCCTTCCAGTCCACCGCCGAGACGAAGCTCAGGTAGCCGCAGCCGAGCTCGGCCTTCGCGAAGCGGCCGAGGGCCAGCCACTGGTCTGGCGGCGCCTCGACGACGAGCAGCGGGCCCTCGCCAGTTGCGGAGATGCCCAACCGCTCCTGGATGAGGGGGCGCGCTTGCGTGTGGGTCAGCACCCTAGTCGGTCTTCTCGGTGGGCGCGGCGCGCTGGCCCGTCTTGCGGAAGTGGGAGATCTGCTCCTGGAGCTTGAGGAGGCCGTAGAGGAGCGAGTCGGGAGGCGGCGGGCAGCCCGGCACGTACACGTCCACTGGGATGACGCGGTCCACGCCCTTGACCACGTGGTAGCCGTGACGGAACGGGCCGCCAGAATTGGCGCACGAGCCCATGGACACGGCCCACTTGGGATCGGGCATCTGGTCGTAGATCCGCTTGAGCATGGGCGCCATCTTGATGGTGACGGTGCCCGAGACGATCATGAGATCCGAGTGGCGCGGCGAGGCCCACGGGACCATGCCCAGGCGCTCGACGTCGAAGCGCGAGGCGAAGGTCGCCATCATCTCGATGGCGCAGCAGGCGAGGCCGAAGGTGACGGGCCACACCGAAGACTTGCGCGCCCAGTTGAGGAAGCCGTCGGCAAGGGTGGTGACCACGAAGCCCCCCGGGAAGTTGAAGATGCCCTCCGTGATGCTCTCGAAGAGCGCCGAGTGCTTGTCGCCCTCCTGGCGCTCCTGGTGGAGCTTCTCCCACTCCTGGAGGTCCTTGAACTCCGTCCAGACCGCGGGCGGGATCTGCGGTGTCGGCGCCTTTATTTCCACTCGAGAATCCCTTCGCGGAGCGCATAGAACCAGCCCAGCCCGAGGATTCCGACGAACAGGCCCATGATCCCGACGCCCTCCGGTCCCAGCCCGCGGAGCACGAGGGCCCACGGGAAGAGAAAGACGGCGAGGGCGTCGAAGACGATGAAGATGAGGGCAACCAGGTAGAAGCCGACGGGAAACTGCACCCAGGCCTCGCCGATGGGCTCGGCCCCGCATTCGTAGTTCTCGAGCTTGGAGGCGTACGGGCGGGACGGACGCAGCACGAAGGCCGCGGCCAGCGAGCCGACGGCGAAGGCCACGATGAGCCCCAGAAAGATCACGACAGGCAGATACCCGCTCACGCCGAGCCTCCAGAGAAGGTGGAAAACCGCGCGGAGTATAGCATAGCCATCCACTGCATTATACTCACCGAATCGCGAATATCGGCGTGTCCGGCCGACGGACACTCCGCGATCGATTCTACGTGATCCTCACGTTCCAGAAAATCGGCGCGACGAACTTGAGGATACCCTGGACGTTCTTTCGGAAGGCCGTCGGCTGGAACCATTCTCCCCACGGCACGTATGCCACCTCGCTGAGGGCGACCTTCTGGATCTCGTCGGCGAGCTGCTTCCGCTTCGCTTGATCGGTCGTGCGCACCCAGTCGGTGATGAGCTTCTCGAGCTGCGGGATCTCTGGCCAGCCGAACCAGGCGCGCGGACCCGCCCCCGACACGCCGAAGTGGACGGCGGGATTCATGACGTCCGTCGCCGACCACCACGTGTGAAGCAGGTTCCAGCCGCCCTTGTCTGGCGGCTCCTTGCGCGCCCGCGCGATCAGGCTCGTCGACCAATCCATCGGCTTGAGGATGACCTTGAAGCCGATCGATTCGAGCCGTTGGCGCGTGACGATCGCCGCGGCGTTCATGGGCTGCCGGTCGGTGACGTGGATCACCACGATCGGCCGGCCACCGTAGCCCGATTCCTTCACGAGCTGTCTGGCTCTTGTCAGGTCATGCTTGATGATCGGCTCGGCACCGGTCCTTGTGGCGTATGGGCTGCCGCAAGCGAAGACCGAATAGCAGGGCCGATAATATTTCGACGGTCCGATGGCCAAAGCAAGATACGTCACCTGGTCCATCATGTGGAGCAGTGCCTCGCGCGCCTTCTTGTTGTTGAAGGGCGGGTGGAGATGGTTCGGCCGGAGCCAGCCTTGCGTACCGAGGGGATCGAAGAGGAACGTCTGCAGGTCCGGGTCCTGCTCAATCTTGGGGACGAAATCGAGCGGCGGTTCCTGCCACCAGTCCACCTCACCCGCTGCGAGGGCGTCGGCCGCGTCCATGGGGTCGGGGATGTATCGCCAGATGACCTTGTCGACGTATGCCTTCTTGCCACCGGTTGACCCGCTCGGCGCCTCGGCGCGCGGGACGTAGTCGGGGTTCCGCACGTACACGACCTGCTTGCCCGGTTGCCAGTCGTCCTTGGCGAACTTGAACGGCCCAGAGCCCACGATCTCCTTGATCTGCTCCTCCGGTGACGTGGCGGCAATCCGCGCCGGCATCATGAAGGCCACGAGGTTCGACGGCTTGCCCAGGGCGTCGAGCACGGGGCCGAAGCGCTCGGCGAGCTCGAGCGTGAATGTCTTCTTGTCGACTGGCGCGATCTTCCCCGTGTGCGCCATGAGGAGCTGGCCGAATCGATCCCTCTTTCCCCAGCGCTTCAGCGACTCCACACAGTCTTCCGACAGGACCGGCTGCCCATCGTGCCACCGGAGGCCGTCGCGCAGCGCAAACGTGTATTTCATGCCGTCCGGAGACACGGTGGTCCGATCGACCATCTGCGGCTTGATCCGAGAGTTCTCGTCCGTGCCAAAGAGAGTGTCGTACACAAGGTAGGCGTGGTTACGCGTGATGTAGGCGGTCGTCCACACGGGATCGAGGACCTTCAGATCGGCCTCCGCTACGAAGCGGAGGGTCTGCCGGTCCTTCTGAGCGTGGACCGACGGCGCGCCCAGCGTCACGGCAGCGGCCGTCGCGGCCACGCCTCCAAGCAGCTGCCGGCGACTGAGACGGCTCATCTCACGCTCCATGTGGGACGGCTCGATCGATCACTTGACAACGAGTGAGCTCGGTTCAACACGGCCATGAGAAGGCAGCTCAGTCGTGAGCCGATTCTGCAGCATGTTCAGCGAGTTGCTCAAGCTCTTTCCGCGGACCGAGAGTTTCAGACCACCTCGGCACTATACTCGAACGATGTGGGTGCGACTTGTCTCATCTGCTCTCCTGGCGACGACGCTGACCGCGGCGCCGACGGCCGCCATGACGGCGCCCGAGATCATCGAGGTCCCCACCCGTGACGGTGTCATCGTGCGCGTCCTCCTCGTGGCGCCCGCGGAGCCGCCCTTGGCCACCGTCCTGCTCTTCCCGGGCGGCTGGGGCGCCCGCCACTTCAGCATGAAAGACAACGGCGTGACCCTCGGGATCAACTTCCTCGTGCGCAGCGCACCCCTCTTCGCCGAGCACGGGCTGCTCGCGGCCGCCGTCGACACCCCCTCCGATCAGCCGGGCGGCATGAGCGACGACTGGCGGCTCGGCCCTCAGCACGTCACGGACACTCGCAAGGTCATCGAGGCGCTCCAGGCGCGAGCGCCCGGCCGCGTCGTGCCGATCGGCACGAGCCGGGGCACGCTCTCGGCAGCGGCGGTGGCGGCCCGCCTCGACGATCCCCGCGTCACCGGCGTCGTCCTGACCTCCTCGATGGTCGAGCACGGGCGCGGGCGCTGGTCGACGGTGTACGAGACTCCGCTCGGCAGGATCAGCGCGCCCGTGTTGATCGTGCACCATCGCGAGGACGACTGCCGGGCCACCCCCATCGGCGCCGCGCTGTCCCTTCCCCGCTGGCTCAAGAAGAGCTCCAAGGTGGATTTCGTCGAGGTATCGGGGGGCGATCCCGCGATCTCGGACTCCTGTGAGCCGCTCGCCGCTCACGGCTATCTCGGCCGCGAGCGCCAGGTCATCCAGGTCATCGCCGACTGGATCGCCGGCCGGCCCGTCCCGAAGCTCGTCCGCTAGCGCGAGGGCACGGTCCAGAGCGAGAGGGCGTGGGTGCGCTCGGGACCCTTGAACTGGACCACGCGCTCGGGCGCCCAGTCGCCGATGGGGAAGTCGTGGGAGACGATGCGGGCGCCAGGCCTGAGCTGGCTCTGCAGCTTCGCCCGCAAGCGCGCGTTGACACTGGGCGAGAGATACATCGTCACCACCGTGGCCTCGCTGATATCCGCCTCGAAGATGTCCTGCTCCACGAACCGCGCGCGCTCGGCCACGCCCGCGCGGCGCGCGATCTTCTTCGACTCGGCGACGAGGGCGGGGTCCAGCTCGATGCCCACGCCGCGCGCCCCGAAGTAGCGCGCGGCCGCGATGACCAGGCGGCCATCACCAGAGCCCAGGTCATACACGACGTCGTCAGGCGTGACGCGGGCCAGCCTCAGCATCTCCATGACCACCTCGGAGGGCGTCTGGACATAGGGCACCTCCACGCCGGGCGCGCGCGCACAGCCCATCCAGCCCGCCACGAGGAGCCCCAGCCCCGAGCACAACCTGAGCAGCATCCGTAGACGATCCATGCTGCGCATCCTACCTTGTAAGATTCACTCGGTAAACGAGACACCTCCCGCGCAATTTTGCCGGCCGAACGATGAGCATCCGAAGGAATCCGCCCGAGCAGCGGCGCTCTCGCCCATGGCATACCCTTTGCTGACTTTAGCGCCTTGATCGAACGGGTTACGACGACCGGGGCCGGCTCCACTCTCGGACGACCACAGGAGGACAAGAAGAATGGTGACCATCGTGACGGACGTCCACTTGAAGGAAGGCAGCGAGCAGGATTGGGATGCTGCGATGAGCGAGCGCATGGAGGCGGCGAAGAAGCAGCCGGGTTGGGTCGGAGGTCAGATGCTCGAGTCCGAGGACGATCCCCGGCGACGGGTGATCGTGGGCACCTGGCAGACGCGGGACGACTGGGAGAAATGGCACGAAGATCCCGAGTTTGCCGAGACGCGCGAGGAGCTCGAAGGGCTGGTGATGGAGCCCGAGCAGCACGAATGGCATGAGGTCGTGCTGGACGTGCGGAAGACGGCGACCCGTCCGGCAGCCGCGAGGCGTGAGTCCAGGTCGGGCGCACGACGCAAGGCAAGCTAGCGCAGATGGCCCTCGAGATGACGGCGGGCGACGGACTCGTTGGCGGGGTCCAGCCACTTGACCTGCGCGAGCCGGGCCCGCGCGGCCCTCAGGTGGGCCGCGTCGACGGCGCCGGTCTCGTCGTGATGGGGAAGATGGCGCACGCTCCGCCCGTCAGGAGAGATCTCGACGACGGCAAAGGCCGAATCGGGCAGCCGCGAGATCCGGGCCTTCGGCCACTCCTCCGCTGCGGCAGGGGAATTCACGAAGACGACGAGAGAAATCAGCAGAACGGTCAGCAGTAGCGCCATCGGCCACCTCGCGCGCAGGATAAACGGCGAGGCGGTGATTCACAACGTCCAAAGATTGATACCCGGCGCTTCCGCGAGACTTTTTCTCGCGCGCCCCCTCACCCTGCCCTCTCCCCCGATGGGGGAGAGGGATGGGGGGGGACTCTACTCGGCGGCGGGAAGGGGCTCCACGCGCCCCGAAGCCTCCTCCTCCTTGGACTCGGCCGCCGGCGCGCGCACGCGACGCATGAGGGGGATGGCGAGCGGGAGCACGGCGAAGAGCACGGCGAGCAGCCAGAAATCGTCGGAGTAGGCCAGCACCTGCGCCTGGCCCACGATGTCGTTGTAGAGCATGGCCGTGGCCTGCTTCTCCGCGGTGAAGCTGTCGGATCCGCGGGCGGCGAAGTGCAGGGTCCACTGCTTGAGGCGGGCCGCCGTCTCCGGATCCCACAGGTTGACGTTGGCCCCCAGGGTCGACTGGTGCTGCTGGCTACGGCGCACGAGGAACGTGGTGGCCAGGGCCACCCCCACGCTGCCGCCCAGGTTGCGCAGCACGTTGAAAGCGGAGGTGGCGTTGCCGAGCTTGTCGCGGTCGATGGTGGCCAGAGTCAGCGTCACGAGGGGCACGAAGATGAAGCCGAGGCCCAGGCCCTGGAGGAAGCGCGGCACGGTGAGCGACCAGTAGTCCATGGTCAGCGTCAGGTGCGTCATCATGAAGAGGCTGACCGCGTTGATGAGGCAGCCGCCGGCGACGAGGATGCGCTGGTCCATCCGCGTCACCAGGCGGCCCGCGATGATCAGCGAGATCAGATTGCCCACTCCGCCCGGCCCCAGGACGGCGCCCGAGTTCCACGCGTCGTAGGCCATGAGCTTCTGCGTGTAGAGGGCGACGAGGAGCATGCTCGAGTAGAGCCCGAGCCCCACCATCATGACGAGCGTCGAGCCCGTGGCGAAGTTTCGGTCGGTGAAGACGCGCAGATCGAGGATGGGCTCGCGGGCCGTCAGCTCGCGGACGATGAAGCCGAGCACGGCAACCACGGCCACCACCGAGAGCGCCACGATCAGGGAGGAGTCGAACCAGTCCTCGTGCTCGCCGCGGTCGAGGACGAGCTGGAGACAGCCGAACCCCACCACCATGAGCACGAGCCCGAGCGCGTCGATGCGCCCCGGCTTCTTGAGATAGGGCGGATCGAAGAGGAAGGCGCTGACCATGACGAAGCCGAGGAAGCCGATGGGCAGGTTGACGTAGAAGATCCACCGCCAGGACCAGTTGTCCGCGATCCACCCGCCCAGCGTCGGCCCGAAGATGGGCCCCATCATGATGCCGATGCCCCACACGGCCATGGCGAGACCGCGCTGGCCCATCGGGAAGATCTCCCACAGGATGGCCTGCGACAGCGGGATCAAGGGGCCGCCGCCGATGCCCTGGAAGATCCGCGCGATGATGAGAAAGGTCAGGTTGGGGGCCAGCCCCGAGAAGAAGGAGCTGACCGTGAAGATCGTGGTGCAGATCAGAAAGAACCGGCGGCGCCCGATGTAGCCCGCGAGCCATCCCGTGGCGGGGATGATGATGGCGTTGGCGGCCAGGTAGGAGGTGATGACCCAGGTCACTTCCTCCACGCCGGCCGACAGCGAGCCCTGCATGTGCGGGAGGACCACGTTGGTGACGCTGGTGTCGATGACCTGCATCACCGTGACCAGCATGGCGGAGAGCGTGATGAGCCACTTCTGCGCTCCCGAGAATTCCCCGACGGCCGGCGCCGCCGTCATCCTACCGAAGCTTGACGGTGACGACCGCGGACATGCCCGCGCGCAGCGTGTGGGGATTGCCGAACTGGCCGGCGTCGAGGCGGATCTTCACGGGCAGGCGCTGGACCACCTTCACCCAGTTGCCCGTGGCGTTCTCGGGGGGCAGCAGCGAGAAGCGCGCGCCCGTGCCCGCGGAGAGCGAGTCCACCGTGCCGCGGAAGACGCGGTCGGGGAAGGTGTCCACGCTGATCTCCGCGCGCATGCCGGGCCGGATCCGGGCGAGCTGCGTCTCCTTGAAGTTCGCGAGGACCCAGACCTCGTGCAGCGGCACGATGGCGAGGAGAGGCTGGCCCATCTGCGCGACCTGCCCCAGCTCGACCGTGCGCCTCGAGACAATCCCCTCCACGGGCGCGCGGACCTCGGTGTACTGCAGCTGGAGCTCCGCGAAGGCCAGGTCCGCGCGCGCCTGGGCCAGCGCGGCCTCCGCGCGGATGATGTCGGCCTCCTTCATCGGCACCTGGTGTCGCTGGCTCTCGGCCTTGGCGAGCGAGCCCTTGAGCTCGGCCACTCGCTGCTTCGCCTGCTGGATGCCGAGCACCTTGGAGGAGAGCTCGGCCTCCGTCTGCTGCACCGCCCGCTCGGCCTGGACCTTCCGGCGGTCGGTCGACTCCATGGCCGCGCGCGCCGACGCCTCGGCGGCCTCGGCCTGCTCGTAGTCGCGCAGCGCCACCAGACCGCCCTGGACCAGCTTCTTCTGCCGGTCCATCTCGCGGGCGGCCTGGACGGCGGTGGCCTTGGCCCCGGCTGCGTCCGCCGCCGCGGCGGCCGCGGCCGCGCGCATCGACTCCACCTTGGCCTTGGCTTCCTCCACGGCGGCCAGGCTGGCCGACTCGCCCGCGCGCGCGCCCTCGAGCGCCCCGCGCGCCTCGTCGCCTTGCGCCGCCGTCACCCCGCGCGTCATGGGCAGCTCCGCGCGCAGGCTCACCGCCGCCGCTTCCGCCACCGCGACGGCCGCCGCCGCCTGGTCGCGCTTGGCGCGGAAGTCGCGCGAATCCACGCGCAAGAGGAGATCGCCCGCCTTGACGTGCTGGTTGTCCTGGACGAGGAGCTCGGCGATATTGCCCATGACCTTCGAGCTGACCACGGCCACGGCACCCTCGACATAGGCATCGTCGGTCGAGACGTGGCTGCGGGAATGCCACCAGGCCCAGCCGCCGTAGAGGAGCCCTGCCAGGGCGATGAGGGAGGCGGCGCCGATGATGACCCGCCGTCGTTGGTCGGGTATGCCGTTCACGCTGGTCTAGCTCTCCGAGAGGGCCTGCCGACTTCGATCGATTATTGCTTACGTTCCTCGAGGTTCTTGAGGAGTCGCTCCGACTGCTCCAGGTTCTTGCGCGCCGCGATGTGCTGCGGGTCGATCTCGAGCACCGCCTTCCACTCCGCGATGGCCTCGGGCAGCTTCTCCTCCCGATAATAGCGGATTCCGCGGCCGAAGTGGTCGTCGATGAGCCGGCTCCGGCTCTGGCGCAGGAGCTTCGCGGCATCCTCGTGATTGGGCGCGAGCTTCACGAGCTGGCCCAGGGTCGCGTAGGAGTCCTTGTACTGCTTCCGATCGTACTGCGTTTTGCCGAGCCCGTACAGCGCGGATCGCTTGAGGCCCTGGGCCTCGGCGTTGCTGGGCATGGAGGCGAGGAGGCGGTCGGCGTCGCCGAGCGCCGTGGCATAGTCCCGCCGCTCGAGCGACTCGCGGGCCTCGGCGAGGAGCGGGTTGACCTCGGCGGGCTCCTCACGCTGCACGGACGCCGGCGTGGCCGGGGCGGCGGGCGGGGCGCCCGGGCCCGGCAGCGGCACGCGCGGCGGATCTTTTCGCGCCCCCGGCCGGATCAGGGCCACGCCCGGCACCTCGGGGATCTTGAGCTGGGTGCCCGCAGCCAGTCGCGCGTTGGGCGCGAGCCGATTGGCCTCCGCGATCACTTCCCCGAGGGCGCGGTTGCCATAGTATTGCTGGGCAAGGCCGGCCAGGGTGTCTCCCGCGCGCACGATGTGCGGGAGGCCCTCGACGTCGGGGGTCTGCTCGCGCAGGGCCTCGAAGGCCGCGCGGTTCTCCGGGTCGAGGGCGAGCACGCCGAGGAAGCTGCGCCGCGCCACCACCTGCGCACCCCGGGCCTGCGCGGCCCGTCCTTCCGCCAGCCGCTGCGAGATCAAGCCGTCGATCTTCGCCTGCAAGGCCCGCTGCCCGTCGCGCGCGGCGGCATTGTCAGGATCGACGGTCAGCGCGATCTTGCGGGCTTCGAGCGCTTCGCGCAGCCGCCCGTCCGTCTCGAGGGTCTGGGCGCGCTCGTTGTACGAGGCGACCAGCCCCTGCCTCTGAGTGGGCACCATCCCCCCGGGAGGAGGGGGAGGCTCGACGGGCGGGGCACTGGTCGCGCAGGCGGCCGCGGCCACGGCCATCGCGGCAAAGAGAACGACCCGGCGGAGGCTCACCGCAGGTCCTCTTCCTGGAAGACGGTCAGATTCTTCGCGAAGTCCTCCAGGGTCATGTCGGCGTAGATCTGGCTGCGGTGGATCGTGAGCGGCGAGACGAACGACGGGTTGGCCTGACGGCGCACGGTGAAGGCCGCCACGTAGCCCGAGGCCTTGACCTGCTTCAGCACGTCCGTGTCCCACCAGCCGTACGGATACGCGAGCGTCTCCGGCATCTGTCCGAGCTGGCGCTTGAACATGTCGCGCGGCAGGCCCAGCTCCGCCTGCATGCGGCGCTCGAACTGCGCCGAGGGCTCCCCCGGCGCGCGGCGCAGATCGCTGTGCGTCTTGGAGTGCGCCTGGACGTCGAAGCCCTCGGCCTGGAGGTCCTTCAGCTCCTGCCAGGACAGCGCGTTGCGCCCGGCCCCGACGTAGTCGGTGTAGACGAAGAGGGTGGCCGGGAAGCCCAGCACCTTCAGCACGGGATAGGCGAAGAGCTTGAAGGACTTGTAGCCGTCGTCGAAGGTGAGGACCACGGCCTTCTTGGGGAGCTGCCGACCCATCCGCGTGAACTCGAGGAACTCGCCCATGGTGATCGGCCGATAGCCCTCGCTTTTGAGGTAGCGCATCTGCTGCTCGAAGCTAGCCGCCGACTGGACGAGCTTGCCCTTCGCCGCCCGGTCGAGGTTGTGATAGACGAGGAGCGGCACGAGCCGGTATCCCGCGGCCGTCACCCCCGTCAGGTTCCACGGGCGCTTCGGAATGGCCACGGCCTGCCCGGCCGGGAACGTGGCGGCGCCGGTATAGTCCTCGATCATCCACGCCTTGTTTTGATCGCCGAGGTACTGCGCGGCCAGGCTCGCCGAGGTCTCCGGCGTATTCGGAATCACAACCAGGAAGTCGTCGGACTGTCGCATGGCGGGCGGCTTCGGCGCCGCTGCCGACGGCGGCGGCGGCGCCGACGTCGCGCAGGCCCCGGCCGTCAGCACGACGCCCCCCAGCAGGATCGCGACGCCGAGCCCGCGCCCGCTCATCCGAGCTGCCTCGGCCCGATGACCTCGAAGACCTCGACTTCCTCGTCCTTGCCCTTGACCCGGAGCGGCCCTCGCGTGCGCACATCGAACGAGTCCTTGACCAGCTCCCAGATGCGGCGGCTCACGAGGATCTGGCCGGGCTTGGCGTTCGACCCGAGGCGCGAGGCGAGATTGACGTTGTCGCCGATGACCGTGTACTCCATGCGGTCCTCGGTGCCCACGGTGCCCGCCACCACCTCACCCGCGTTGACCCCGATACCGACAGAGATGGGCTCGTTGCCCCGGCCGACCCGCGCGGCCGAGAGCGACTCCATCCCTTCCTGCATGGCCAGGGCCGCGCGCACGGACATGAGAGCGTGATCCGGATGCGCGATGGGCGCGCCGAAGATGGCCATGATGCCGTCGCCCAGGAACTTGTCGAGGGTGCCGTCGTGCTTGAAGGTGATGTCGATCATGACCGTGTAGAAATCGTTGAGGAGCGACACCACCCGCTCGGGGTCCAGGTGCTCCGACATGGTGGTGAAGCCCCGGATATCGCAGAAGAGGATGGTGACCTCGCGCCGCTCGCCCTTGAGGTGGAGGCTGTCCGGGTCCTTGAGCACTTGCTCCACCACCTCGCGCGCCACGTAGCGCGAGAACGCGCGCTTGATCATCTCCTTCTCGCGCAGACTCCTGGCCATCTGGTTGAACGACTCGGTCAGCGTGCCAAGCTCGTCGCGCGAGGTCACGGGCAGCGCGACCTGGAAGTTGCCGGCGGCGATGGCCCGCGTGCCCTCGACGAGCCGGGAGATCGGGCGCGAGAGGAGCGTGGCGAGCCCCACGGCGGCCCCGATGCCGAGGCACACCATGCCGAGGGTGATCAGGCTCGTCTGCCACTGCGCGCGCCGCACCGCGGCCGTGATGGACTCCTCGCTGAAGCCCAGGTAGAGCGCGCCGAGGCGGACCCGACTGAAGGTCAGGGGCACCGCGAAGTCGATGATGCCGCCGCGGCCCGGCGCGCGATACGTCGTCACGGCCAGGCGGTCGCGCGCGGGGGCGAGGGGCGCCGTACGTTCCAGCGGCTCGCCGGTCAATCCGACATCCGAGTGCGCGCGGATCCGGCCCTTCTCGTCGGTGATGATCACGTAGGCGAGGTCGCTGTCCTTCATGGCGTCCTTGA
>WNFC01000861.1_pt1 | contig 33604 bp, 26 predicted proteins | sample 5400541 | NCBI WGS metagenome assembly WNFC01 (sample SAMN13153342, study PRJNA577476) | soil metagenome | isolation source: 120 cm saprolite under Douglas fir tree site 2 hole 2 replicate 1 | place: USA:California | collected 2015-04-18
GGCGGCTTCCCCGGCGGGTGGGCGACACGATGCGACGGCGACTGGGACGAATGTCGCCCGCAGCCCGCAACGTTGCCGCGGTCGCTGCGTCCATGGGCCGCCGCTTCACGATCGCACAGCTCGCCGCGGTCCTCGACGTGCCTGCCTCGACCCTGCTTCACCCCGTCGACGAGCTTCTCCGAACCGAGCTGCTCACCGAAGGCGGCGGCCAGCTGAGCTTCAGCCACGATCTGAACCGCGAGGCGGTGCGCGCCAGCCAGCCATCCTCTGCCGAGCATGCCCTGGACCGCCAGGTCGCCGCGGCGCTTCTGGCCGCCGGCGCGCTCCCGGTAGAGGTCGCCACCCAGCTGGCCTCGAGCGCAGCGCCAGGCGACGAGGTAGCCATCACGACGCTGATGAAGGCGTCCGACGCCCTGGCCAGCACCGACCCGGGACAGGCAGCCGAACTGGCCCGCCGTGCCCTCGACCTCGCTGCCGAGCATCACCCGCTGCGCGGCCCGCTCGTCGCCAGAGTCGCCGTGCTGCTGCACGCTGCCGCCCGAAGCGACGAGGCGATGGCATTCGCCGACGGCGCGCTGCGCCAGGTGCTACCGGCGGAGCAGGAGGCCGAGGTCCGGCTCAGCATCGCCAGCCTCTTCTCCATCTCCCCGGACGTGCGGGCCGAGTCGTGCCGCCGGGCTCTCGCCCTGCCGGGGCTGCCCCCCGACCTGCGGGCGCGCCTGCTCGCTCAGCTGCTCCATAACCTGGTGGTCGCGGGCCGGGCCGACCATGCGCAGCAGCTCCTCGACCGGGCCAGTGAGGCCGTGGCGGGGATCCGGGACAGCGCCGCCCGGTTCACCCTGGAGCTGGCCGAGGCCAAGCTGAGTTACATCGGCGGCCACTTCGAGACGGCGTTGGCCCGGATCGACTCGTCGCTGCGTACCGGCGTAGGCGTCGGCGAGTACTCCAGGGAGTGGTTTGCCCGCGAGCTGCACTGCGAGATCCTGACCGTCACGGACCGCCACGACGAGGCATTCGCGGCGGCCACCGAGAACATCCGGTCAGCGCAACGTGCCCGGCAGGGCTGGGCGGTGCACCTGTTCGAGACCTGGCGGGGCCGCCAGCTGGTCCAGCTGGGGCAGCTGGCCGATGCTGCCGTGGCGCTCGAAGGACGCTTCGCCCCGGACGACGCTCACCTCCTCCTCAGCGTTCTCGACGCGGCCAGCGTCGTCGCCCTCGGACGCGTGGCAATCCACACCGGGAACCAGTCCCAGGCCGCCATCACCGCCGCGATCGCGACCGTGATGCTGCAGTCCGGTGTGCCAGCAGTGCAGCGTCACGCCGCGTGGCTCCTGTCCCTGCAGGCGCAGGCCAGGGGCGATGCGGCCCAGGCGCTGCGATGGCTGGGCGCCCTGGGCGAGAAGGAGCGCTTGTCCATCTTCCCGTTGGTTCCGCTCGACCCGGCCGACGACCCCCAGCTGGTCCGCATCGCGATGGCCGCCGGGGACCAGGAGCTAGGAGAGTCGGCGACCGACGCTGCCGAACGGCGTCACCAGGTCAACCCCGGCGCGCCAGCCACGCTCGCCAGCGCCGCCCACGCCCGGGGCCTGCTCACCGGCGACCCCGCACTGCTGACCCGGGCGGTCACCGCCCTGGAGGCCGGACCGCGGCAGCTCGCGCTGGCCTCGGCCCTCGAGGATCTGAGCATCGCCGAGGCCCGAGCCGGTCGCACCCACGAGGCCATCGCCGCCCTCGACCGCGCCCTGGCCATCCACGCCGCGTGCGGGGCGAGCTGGGACCTGGCCAGAGTCCGCCGGCGTCTCCGCCGCCTGGGCGTGCGACGCCGCCTGGCGTCCATGCGCCGCCCAGCTCACGGGTGGGCGGCGATGACGGACTCAGAGCTCGCCGTCGTCCGGCTGGTCACCAGCGGCTTGACCAATAAAGAGGTCGCCGAGCGGCTCTACATCTCCCCGCACACCGTCAGCGGACACCTCCGCCACGCCTTCGAGAAGCTCGGAATCAATTCCCGCGTCGCGCTCACCCGGATCGCCGCGCAGCACGCCAGCTAGAGCGTGCTCACAGGCCAGCGGCGGCCGGGGCAGGTCGCGGCGTCCCAGGCTTCGCCTGCATCGGTCCGGCCATCACCGTCGCGTCATTTATCCGGCCCAGTACGGTGCGCCCGCGGCCGCTGGCTGACACGCCTGCGGGCCGAGACCGTCGGTGTCCCGATCTCGCCCCTCGATGAAGTCCGGGTGTTCCGACCCGGCACGGAGGTCGAGGTTGCCGAGGGCGAGACCGGAGAGCTAGCCGCGTGTGGGCCCTACACCATCCGCGGGTACCTCGCTGCGCCGGACCGCGACCGCGAGGCCTTCACCGCCGAGGGCTTCTATCGTTCCGGCGACCTCGTGCGGGCACGCAGGTACAAGGGGACGCTGAGCTACTCGATCGAGGGCCGCGTCAAGGACCTCATCGACCGCGGCGGTGAGAAGATCAACGCCGAGGAGGTCGAGCTCCTGGTCGCGGGTCACCCCGCCGTTGCCGAGATGGCCCTGGTCGGCATGCCCGACCCCAGACTGGGCGAGCGCGGCTGCGCCTACGTCGTGCCCCGGGACCCGCAGAACCCGCCGACACTCGCCGGCATCTGCGCTTACCTGGAGGCTGAGGGCCTGGCCAAGTACAAGTGGCCCGAACGTCTCGAACTCATCGACGCGCTGCCGCGCACCCAGATCGGGAAGGTCTCCAAAGTGACACTGCGCGCCGACATCGCCGCCAAGCTCGAACACGAGACCACCCCGTGCGGGCCGGCAGTCATGGCGTGACCGGCGGGACCGGACGCGATGACGTTGATGATGATTGGCGAGCCTGCCATCCCCTACACACCACTATCCAAGTGGTGGCTGAGAAGAATGGCACCGTGATCAGCGATCTGGCCGCCGCCCGGGACATCGTGCAGGCGGCGCGCGCCGAGCCGCTCAGCCAGGACCGCGTGCGGCTGGAGCCAGCGGATGCTCCCGGGATTTTACGTCGTTGACGAGCCCGCGGCGCATCTTCATCCCGCGTCCATCGCTTCGGTTCGCGCCTGGCTGGAAAAACTTGCGCCAACCGCGGCGGCCGTGCTTATTGCCACGCATAGCCCGATACTCCCCGATACGGGCTCTCATCTAACGACGCGGGTCCTGGTGATGTCCGGGACGACGGGCTGAGCTGCGACTCGTTAGCCATCGCATTTCCGCACCTGACGGCGGCTCCGGCGTGGGAATGGTGGACAGAACCGACTAAGGGTCGTGACCTGAAGAATCGTCGAGCCCATTTGGTGCTAAGAACGCTGATTCTTTCGCGTAAAGTTTGCACCGTTCCGGCCCCTGCCGTATTCAGACTGCATGACTACGCAACCACGGTGAGCGCCCCAGCGCCCAGATCAAGACCTAGCGCATCCTGCATAAGGCCCCGCTACTGGTCCCTCGAAGGACGGACAACTGGCCAAAGCTGTTCGCGTTCCCCAGGCCCGTTAGATTGAAGGACGAAAGAACTCACTGTGTCTCGGATGCCCTTTCGTCGTTCTCACCGCCCCTGCTGCCGTCATCGGCAACTGCCCGCCACGATGAGGCTGTGTGGCGGATCGTAGAAGAACGGTCGCCTACGATTGAAGGCACTGCCCGCCGCTGGGATGAAATCTCTCACTCGTTCGAGAAGATCTCGCGTAGAGCTCTCGGGATAGATCGTGATGTCGCCGATGGAGACGGGCTCAGTGCCCTTCGTTGCGAGGTGCGACATCGCTCGACAGCATGTCATCGTGTACTCCGGCGAGTTGAGAACCCGGATGAGTTCATCTACGGACTCTTGGACGGCCGCCGTGTCAGGTTCGTACCGGTCATCTCCTGCTCCGGCACACCGCCTGATCGCCCCCTCAAGGAAGGTGGAGGTGTAGGACTGCGGGAACTCGGGGTGCTGCTTCGTCAGCGGATCGGCGAACCGCTCCGGGTACGTGACGTGGAGCATCGCCTCCAGCTCCGCCCGCTCGGGCCGCTGACGTCGCCGCCGAAATAGTCTCGCCCGACTTGGACGTGGGTGATTCCGATTGGCCCGAGATCGGTGCCCCGGCCGACGCAGGTATGCCATAAGCCATCCTGAATCGCTCCGCGCGACCCCGCGCGAAGGTAAGTACGTCCCGTACTTGACGTACTTATAAGGGCCGGGTTTACTTGAGCCAAGCGACCATGAAGGGCTTAGCCGATGCCAGAAGTTCACTACGACAGCTACACCGAGGCTCGCAGCAACCTTAAGAACCTGCTCGATGCCGCGGAGAGCGGCCAGGTGGCCACCGTCCGCCGTGACTCGGCAACCACGGCCGTCCTTGACGCTGCCCGGCTGCGGCATTTCCTGGCATCGGTCGTACCGTCGCGCGCCCAGGTAGTCCAGGAGGCTGGCGGCTGGTCGGTGTACATTCCCGGCTTGCCTGTTGCCGCCGACGGGGCGAGCTTCGATGAGGCCGTCACCGAGATGGTCGACGCGCTGCGTGAATACGCCCACGACTGGCAAGACCATCTGCTGAACGCGGCGAACCACCGTGAGAACTGGGGCCTGGTGCAGCTGATCAGCCTGAGCGATGATGAGCAGCTGCGCGAGTGGCTCGTGGGGTCAGCTCGGTGACCTGGCCTGCGCCGACGCGCCAGGCGCACGAGGCTTTCTGCCAGACCGAAGGATGGCAGCCGGTACGGACAGCGCGGGGCAAGACCGGAACGCATCACGTCACCTACGAGCTCCAGCTCCATGACGGGCGGATCCTGAGAACGCGGATCTCCCATCCGGTGAACCGCGACACCTACGGCCCGGGCATCTGGAGCCACATCCTCAAAGATCAGCTCGAGGTAGACCAGGCGACGTTCTGGGCATGCGTCCAGGACGGAACCAAGCCCGATCGCGGCGCACCGCAGCCGCCAGCCAGGGCGCTGCCCGCAGACCTGGTGCACTTGCTCCTCACCCGAGTTGGCCTCAGCGAGGCTGAAGTGGCAGCGATGAGCAAAGACCAAGCCATCGCCAGGATGCAGCAGTACTGGGCCACCGGCAGTTGAACCCGACGCACTCATGACTGCCCGCGGAGACTCTTCCATGGCCACGGACCTGGCCATGGATCCGTGCCGGCCAGCACGAAACCCCGGCCTCTGCCTGGCTTGCGGACGATGCTCCTCCCGTAACCGCACGGCATCGCAAACGATCGGGCCGACCGCTTGACGACGACGCCCATTTTCAAACGACGTTGACACCGCACAGTACAGGAACTGATACTCCCGGGCGGGAGTGCCCTTACACGGCTCTCTTCACATGCTCCGCCGACGATTGGCAGATGCACCAACGTCATTCGCCAGCTGGCTCCCCCGTTCGGCTCCTGGTAGTCACTTGATCGTCGGCCGACCCGGAGTCACGCCGCAAGATCTGCGTCTGACCTGCACGGATGTGCGTGGGGCTGAGCGAGCCGGACCTAGGCCGCTTACGTTTTCCGCAAGAGACCGAGCTGCGGGCCGGGCGTGCTGGCGCGGTCATCCGGCAGCTTCTGCCTCGTTAACCTGGCCGGACGCACCTATCCGCATCGCCGAGACCCTGGCCGACGTCCTTTACACGAGTGGACTCCGGTGCGGAAGTCCGGCACCGTTGTCACTTGATTGTCACTTCTTGTATAGAACAAGTATACGGAAAAGCGTGAGGTCTTCACGTTTGGGCGTGACCTGCCCGGATGGGGAGTGGCTGGCGGGTCGCTCACAGGTTAAGCGGGCGCTACCCACGCTATCCGGATGCTGCCGTTCCGGTTCGGGGGGTTGAGCGGGTGGTGCTCACGCTGGCCGGGGCACCCCACTGGTGCTGACGCTCGGGTGGCTTCTTTCTGGTGATGGACTGATGGGATCAGTCAGGGTGCCCGGGTATGGGGCGCCGTCCCGCCGTCCCTCGTGAGTTCGAGAAGCTTGTTGACTGATCGCGCCAGGTCGGAGGGCTTCGCGCAGACCAGGTCAGCGGCATCGGCGAGCCTGGCCACGTCGCCGTATCCCCACGCCGCGAGCATGACGCGCGCTGCGGCTGCCCGCCCGGCGCGGATGTCGGCATCCGTGTCACCGACCATCACGGTTGCCGACGGGTCGACCGCTAGTCGCGCCATCGCCGCGAGGATCCCCTCGGGGTGGGGCTTCGCGTGCTGGACGTCGTCGCCGGACTGAAGGAGATCGAAACAGCGCTCGAGCTGCGCCGAGGCAACGTCGTCCATCAGGCGGGAGCGCGCCTTGGAGGAGATGACCCCGAGCAGGAAGCCTGATGTTTTGAGCTCCGCGAGTGCCTCCGGCATCCCGTCGAACACCCGAGCGCCTTTCCCGACGTACGCTACGTCGAAGGCGAGGGACAGCTCGGTTGCCTGCTGCGCGTCGCGGGTGATTTCAGCGAAGATCTCCGCGCCCCGCCGCCGGAACACCCCGGCCAACTCCTCGTCGGTTTCGGGAAAACGCCGACCGATGACCGCCGTGCTGGCCTCGTACCAGCACGCCAGCAGGTTATCTCGACTGTCTACCACGGTGCCGTCCCAATCGAGCAGTACCAGGGGGCGCGTCACCTCGCGCTCCCCGCCGCTGACTCCGCTGACGTGGCTGTCTGCCGCAGCTGGGCCCTCAGGATCTTTCCTGCGGCGCTGCGCGGAAGGCTGGCTAGCCGCACTTCCTTCGGGGAGCGCACGCTGCCGAGCCTCTTCTTGCACCATCGAATGACCTCGCCCTCGTCGAGGTGCTGACCTTCCCGAGGCTCCACGAAGGCAACGACGCGTTCCCCCCAGTCGTCGTCCGGGACTCCGACCACGGCGCACTCCTGGACGCCTGGGTGGGTCGCGAGCACCTGCTCCACCTCGCTGGGGTACACGTTGGACCCGCCCGAAATGATCATGTCTTTCTTGCGGTCCGTGATGTGCAGGTAGCCCTTGTCGTCCAGGTAGCCGATGTCACCTGTGTGCAGCCATCCGTCCACGATGGTGGCGGCTGTCAGGTCGGGGCGTCGGTAGTAGCCCCTCATCACCAGGTCGCTACGTATGCAGATCTCCCCGCTCTTGCCGCTCGAAACCATCTGCCCCGTGCCGTCGCGAATCTCGATATCCACCATCGGATAGGGGCGTCCGCAGGAAGAAAGGACGGAGTCCTCCGCCACGACTCCGCCCGTCATGTGCTCCGGCGGCGTAAGGAAGGAGATCGCCATCGGCGCCTCCATCTGGCCGTAACCCCCGATGAGGACCGGTCCAAGTCGCTCGACGGCCTCACGGAGTCGGTTCACGGCGATCGGGGCAGCGCCGTACAACAGGTAGCGCAGGCTCGACAGGTCGCGCTTGTCCAGATCCGGATGCGCCAGCATTCGGTAAATGACGGTCGGAGGCAGGAAGATCTCCGTGGCGCGCGCGGACTCGAGGGTCTCAAGAACCGTCGACACGTCTGCCTTCGGCAGAACCACGACTGTCCCTCCCCGAGCCAGGCACGGAAGAGTGAGCAGCCCCGCCGCGTGCGTCATCGGCGCCGCCGCCACGTTGACGATCGGTTCTCCGGCCGAGTAGGCGAACGCCAGCATGAGGTGGGTGATGGACACGGTTAGGCTGCGGTGGGTGGTCATCACGCCCTTCGGACGCCCTGTCGTACCTCCCGTGGGCATGATGGCGACGATGTCGTCCGGCTGCCACGCCACCCTCGGAGGGGTCTCGGACGAACCGGCCAGCCACGCCTCGAGGGTGGTGTCGCCCGTCTCCGGCGCGGAGTCCAGACAGATCCACCGCGCCGGTCGCTGAAGGCTGGCCCTGATCTCAGCGGCCAGGCGCGTCAACCGAGCGTGATAGAAGACGACATCCACGTCGAACCCCTCGATGGAGTCCCGGAGATCGGTGGCCGGGTATCCGGCGTTAAGCGGAACCCAGACCCGCCCGGCGCGCCAGGCACCCAGAATGCACGCCCACACGCGAGGGTCGTTCTCGGCGAGGACCGCCACGTGCCGAGGCACGCCAGGATCATCGGCAGGGAATTCGCCACCCGGCACGAGACCCGTCGGACCTCGTCATACGTCCAGACCCGATCCCCCATGACGTAGGCCGCGCCGTCGGGATTGGTCTGCCAACCCCGGTCGAAGAGAGCGATGACCGACACGTCTCACCGCCCGAGGATGGTGATGACGGCAGTCGCTTCTTCACCGCGGTAGAGGCCGCCGCCGTTCTCCGCGATCGCGATCCGCGCATTCGGCACCTGGCGGGCACCGGCCCGACCGCGGAGCTGGTCCGCGAGCTCGCTCAGCTGACCCAGACCGGTCGCACCGAGGGGGTGTCCCTTCGACTCGAGCCCGCCGGACGGGTTCACCGGGATCCGGCCACCGAGCGTGGTCGCGCCCGAGGCCACCAGGGGACCGCCGCCTCCGAGCTCGCACAGCCCGAGAAGTTCGGTCTGAAGCACCTCGCCGAACGCGGTGGCGTCGTGCACCTCCGCCACGTCCAGGTCCTCCGGGCCCACGCCTGCCTGCTCGTACACACGCTTCGCCAGCAGCCGGGTGATGTGCCGCTCGTAGTCGTCCAGCGCGCGGTCAACACTCGAGCCAACCAGGCTGGCGAGGACCGTGATCGGAGTCTCCGTCGCGAGCCGTTGCAGGCCTGCATCGTTACACACGATGGCAGCGGCCGCACCGTCAGTGATCGGCGAGCACATCGGAACGGTGAGGGGATAGCCCAGGGGACGGCCGGCCAGCACCTCTTCGACGGTCATGGCCTTCCGAAAGTGTGCCTTGGGGTTGTGCACCGCGTGGCCGTGGTTCTTGGACGACACCTGAGCCAGCTGTTCCTGGGTCGTCCCGCACAGCCTCATGTGCGCTCGGGTCATCGCCGCATAGATATCCATGAAGACGGACCGATCACCCTGTCCGCGGTCGACGTCCGATCCGCCCAGGGCCACCAGCGTCTCCTCCAGGGCCGCCGGCTCCGACACGTCGTAGGCACCGTCGAATACCTTGAGAGCATCTGCGCGGGTGCCCACGTTCATCTTCTCCACGCCGACGGCCAGGGCCACGTCGGCCGTACCGGCCCGCACCTGCGCGACGGCCATCGCGAAAGCGGTCGAACCCGTCGCGCAGGCGTTCTCCACATTGACGACGCCGGCACGCTCCATACCCATGTCGCGAAGCGCGATCTGACCGGGGACGGAGTGCTGGCCCTCCAGTACTCCCTGGCCCATGTTGCCGAAGAACGCGATCTCGACGCTGTCGAGCTTGCCGCCGGCGTCGTCCAGTGCGTCGTTGACCGCGGTGCGCGTCAGCGACTTGACGCTCTGGTCCCGGTGGATTCCGAACTGGGTCATCGCGATTCCGGCGATGTAGACGTGGTCACTCATTGCGGCTCCTCAGCGCTCCAATTCCAGCTCAAAAGCTTCCGTCGCCACCCGAACGAAGGGACGGTCGACCGCGCGGACGATCGCGGCCACCTGCTCCATCTCCCGGCTGGACAACACCGGGTAGTCACGGTGAACCGGCCCGGCCTCGCGCATCCGCTGAAGGTCCGCCGCCGGCACGAGGGCGCGGAGAATCAGCTCGTCGTCGTCGTCCGTGCCGTATCGCGCACGAAGCTCCTCGATGGAGGGTTGCTCCGGCTCTTCCGCCATGATCGCCGCGGCGCGTGCGCTCCCGGTGATGCGGTCGAAGGTGTCCGGCTCGATGGGGGCGACCGGCTGGCCGAACCGGCCGGCGGCGTACTGGATGACTTGGTCGGGCACGGTTCCGTAGCGGGTTCCGGTTACGACGTTGAGCACGGCCTGGGTGCCCACGAGCTGGCTGAAGGGGGTGGCCATAACCGGGTAGCCCAGTTCGCGCCGAACCCTGGCCGTCTCCTCGAGCACCTCGGCGAGCCGACCGTCCATGCCGTACTGGGCCAGCTGACGACGCAGCGAGCCCATCATGCCGCCGGGGATCTGGTGCGCCAATGACATGACGTCGTACTCGTTGTGCTGGTGGACCGGGAAGCCGGCGACCGCGGCGACCTTCTCGAACCGCTCCGCCACAGGCTTGAGGTGTGAGACGTCCAGACCGTGGGTGTGTCCGAGAACCTCAAGGTTGTGCACCATGATTTCCGTGGACGGCACCGAGTTTGCGTTCGCCATCGGGCGGCTGGCCGTGTGCAGGATCGAGACGCCGTGCTGGAGCGAATCGACGTAGGCCGCACCGGAAATGCCGAGCAAGTTGTTGGCGTGGAACTCCACCGGCTTGCCGCCGGCGGCCGCGACGACTCCCGGAAGGACGGTGCGCAGTCGCGGCACGTCGAGGACTCCGGCGGGGTCGTAGAACAGGATCGTGTCGACGTCCTCACTGGCCGCCAGGTCAGCAGTCGTCTTGGCGAAGTACTCGTCGGTGTGCACGGGGCTGAGCGAGAACATCACCGTGGCCGCCACCTCGGAGCCGAAGCCCTTCGCCACCTTGGCCAATCGTTGTATCTTGTCGAGGTTGTACAGCAGGTCGTAGATCCAGAAGCTCCGGCAGCCGTGCACATTAAGCTGCCGCATCCACGCGTCCATCAGGGCGTCGGGGCTCACTGAGAAGGACACGGCGGCGTTCGACCGCATCCCGCCGCGCACGCGGGTGCGGGGCATGGCGTCCAGGAGCAGGTCGAGGCCCTCCCACGGATCTTCCTGGCAGTACCGGATGAGCACCTCGAACATGGAGCTGCCCACGAGGTCGATCGCGTGGAAGCCGGTCTTGTCGAGGTGCGGAGCAGCGGGCAACGCCATGCCCGCCTGCATCTTCATTCCCCACAGGCTCTGCGGTCCGTCCCGGAGTGTCTGATCTAGGAGCTCGATGTGGGCCACGGTTTCTTCCTTCGTGTCAGAGTCGTGTTCACGCCGCGGCCACCCGCCGAAGGAAATCGGTCTCGAGCCATCGGGTATGGACGTCGTTGCGGACGAAGTCGTCGTCGGCAACGACCTGGCGCAGCAGCGGCAGGTTCGTCCTGATACCGCCGATCTCGAACTCGGCGAGTGCCTTGCGAGCACGTTGTACGGCGTCGTCGCGATCGTCGCCCGTGATGATCAGCTTGGCGATCATGCTGTCGTAGAAGGGGGTTACCGTGGTGCCGGGTTCGATGAAGGTGTCCAGCCGGACGCTCGGGCCCGCCGGCGGCTGCCACTCGTCTACGCGCCCCGGCGACGGTCGGAACCCGTTAGCGGGGTCCTCGGCGTTGATCCGGAACTCGATGGCATGTTCCGTCGACGCCGGGAACGCGAACGGGCCGACCGGCTCGCCGGCGGCCACCGTGAGCTGCAGGGCCACCAGATCGAGGCCGGTCACCTGCTCGGTCACCGGATGTTCGACCTGGAGACGGGTGTTCACCTCCATGAACGAGACATCGCCGCGCACCGGGTCGTAGAGAAACTCGACGGTGCCGGCTCCCCGGTAGGACAAGCGGGCCAGGAGGTCGACGGCGCTCGAGGTGATCCGTTCCCGGGCCGCTTCCTCAAGCGCCGGCGCCGGCGCTTCCTCGATGACCTTCTGGTACCGACGCTGCACCGAGCAGTCACGCACGCCGAGGCACCAGGCGGCTCCTCGTCCGTCGCCGAGGACCTGTACCTCTACGTGGCGGGCGGTCTCCACGAACGCCTCCATGAACAGCGTGCCGTCGCCGAACGCCTCCCGCGCCTCGGTGACGAGGCGCGGGTACGCCGCCGCGAGTTCCCGATGGTCGTGGACGGCCGACATCCCTTTCCCGCCTCCCCCGGCCGCAGCCTTGAGCAGCACCGGATACCCGGTCTCCTCGGCGGCCTCGGCGGCCTCGGCGACCGAGGAGAGGGCACCTGAACCACGGATCCGCGGCGCGCCGACCTCGTCGGCGAGCTGTCGCGACCGCAGCTTGTCCCCGAGCTGCTCGATCGTGTCCGGCGTCGGCCCGACGAACACGATCTCCGCCTCTTCACAGGTTCGGGCGAGCTCGGGACGCTCCGAGAGGAACCCGTAACCGGGGTGGAGGGCGTCGCACCCGGTCGCCACCGCGGCGTGAACCATCAGGCCGTGGTTGAGGTAGCTGCGCGTTGCGGGGGCGGGCCCGACGACGACCGTTCGGTCGGCCATGCGGGTGGCTAGGGTGTGCTGATCCGCCGCCGACGCGGCCAGGACCGTCTCGACGCCGAGGTCACGGCAGGTCCTGATGATCCGCACCGCGATCTCGCCACGGTTGGCCACGAGCAGGCGCCGCACGCTCATGCCGGCTCGTTCGGCTCGATGATGGCGAGGACCTGGCCGTACTCGACCATGTCGCCGTCCGCTACGCAGATCTCCCCACTGTTCCGGCGACCCCGGCCTTGACCGGCGTGTACAGCTTCATGACCTCGATGAGGCAGATCTCGTCGTCAGCTTCCACGTGCTGACCGACCTCGACGTAGGGCGGCGCCCCGGGCGTCGGTGAGCGGTAGAACGTTCCGAGATTGGGCGCGGTCACCTCGATAGCCGTGGCCCCTACTGCCGTACTGGTCGCGGTCGAACCAGCCACGGCAGGCGCCTCCTCGGCGGGGGCGGGTGCCGTGGCCGGCGCCAGGACCGGGGCCGCGGACCGCTGGGTCGACCGGTCCGGCCGGTGGTCACCCAGCTCGACCTCCACCGATCCGATACGCAAGCGGAGCGACGTCCAGCCGTTCTCGGACATCAGTCGCGACAGCACGGCCAGGTCGTCGGGTCGGATCGTCGTCATCGGGCTTCCTTCGCGTGCCAGTCGATCGCCTCCAGGTGCGCTGGCAGAGCATGCTCGACGACCACGTGGCGGACTCCTGTATCCAGAACGGCCCGGAGGCCCTCGGGTGACTCCAGCACCCTGCCTCGAACCGCCTTGACGCCGGCGACGAGTTCCGGCAGTCGCTGTACGTCGCTGCCTCCCTCTACCGCGTCCAGATGCAAGACCTCGACGTCAGCGGGCTCGTGGGGGCGGCGCACCTGCAGAGGGCTCGCCTCCGCCGCCCACTCGAGGAGCTTGGTGATGCAGCGGTCGTCGTCCTCCCGGGCGGCGACCACCTCGGCGACGCCGTGGTGCACCGTGCCGGCTGAGCCGTCAACGGTGATCTCGCGCCCGAGGAGCGTTCGGGCATCCTCGATCCCGCAGCCCACCACGCAGGGGACGCCGAGCTGCCGGCTGACGACGGCTGCGTGTGAGGTCCCGCCGCCTACGGCGGTCACCACCGCGTTGGCGGCGATCACGCCGTGGATGTCCTCGGGACTGGTGGTCTCGCGGACCAGCACGACGGCGTGCCCCTCGGCGGCCAGGCGTTCTGCCTCATCGGAGTCGCCCACCGCGAGGCCGGCGCCGACCCCGCTGGAGGCTGGTTCACCCCGGGCGATGACTTCCCCGGGTTCGCCCTGGATGCGGGGGCGCAGGAGCATCCGGGCCTGCTCGGCGGTGACCCTGCGCAGGGCCTCCGCCCGCGTCAGGATCTCCTCCTCGACCAGGTCCACCGCGAAACGGACGGCTGCCTGCGGTGCCCGTGCGGCGGTCCGTGTCTGCAGGATGTAGAGGCGACCGCTCTCCACGGTGAACTCGATATCCTGCACGTCCCGGTCCTCGCGCTCCAGACGCCGAGCTATCTCGGCCAGTTGATCGTGGACCTCCGGCATTGACTCCTGCAGCGCCGCCAGCGGCAACGGGTCGACCCGGCCGGACACGACGTCCTCCCCTTGGGCGCGAGGGAGGTACTGGCCGTAAGGGTCGCGCTCCCCCGTCCGCGGGTCGCGGCTGAACAGCACACCCGTGCCGCTGTGCTCATCCCGGTTGCCGAAGACCATCGCCTGCACGGTCACCGCCGTGCCCAGGTCGTCGCTGATACCGCGCGAGGACCGGTAGCGACGCGCCCGACGGGAGTCCCAGGACTCGAACACCGCCCGGGTGGCCGCCACGAGCTGCTCCAGCGGGTCCTCCGGCACTACCAGCCCGCGCGCCGCGAGCGCGTCGTACCAGTCGTCGACCGATCCGCCGGGATCGAGAGACGGTCCTGACCTACGCAACACCGTGGCGACGTACATCTCCAGGAACCGGCGCAAGGTGTCCCGGGCGAACGACTCGTCGAACTCGCGGGCCAGCTTCTGCGCGGCGATGCGCCCCATCCCGAGGTTGAGGACCGTGTCCATCATCCCCGGCATGCTGATCGGCGCACCGGAGCGCACCGAGACGAGCAGCGGTGACTCGCCATCGGGCCCGCGCCCGGTCTTGCCGGCCAGCCAGCGAAACTCCTGGCGGATCGCCTCCTCGAGGCCGGGTTCCATGTCGCCGTGCTCGCGGTAGTACCGGCACGCCCAGGTGGGGATCACGAACGCCGGCGGTACGGGCAGTCCGCGAGCGGCGAGCCGGGCAATGCTCCATGCCTTGCCACCGACGAGCGCACGCTCCGGCAGCTCGGTGACAGAATCCAGTCGCAGGATCGGGGAGGGCATCGTGGTCGCGCTCATTCGTGACGCTCCTGACCGAGCATTCGCAGCAGGTCCTCGTGCAGCTCGAACCACACGGTGTGATAGCTCGCGATGGTCACATCGCTGACCCAGGCCACCTCGCCGTCCTCGGCCTTCTCCAGGGCCGAGGACAGTCGGTCCCGGTAGACGGCCAACCGCGGAACCTCGTCCGCGAACCTGTCGAGGATGCCTTCAACGGTCTCATGCACCGAGCCCAGCGCGTCGATCACTTTCTCGTCGTACGCGGCATCGGTGTGGTCGTTCGGCACATGATCGCCCGCGACGTGCCGGACTTGCCACTGCGACATCACCGCCTTCAGCTCGGCGTTGAGCCGCTCGAACTCCTCCATGGTCACGTGGAAGGGCTTGCTGTCCCGGACCGTCGCGTACAGCCGGCCGCAGTTGGCCGCGGCGGCCAGCCTGGCCAGCGGCGACAGCAGGACGTGGTTACCGGCCTCCACGACGTGCCCCAGGGCGACCGACCTCGCGATCACCGCGGCGACAGCGGTCTTATCTGCCCCGAGCAGCTCGGCCACGTGCGCGGCCGTGCCCTTCTTCACTACCGCGAGCGCGTGCAGGACCTCGTCGGTGTCGGGGCGTCGCCGCCGGATTCCCGCCCGAACGTCCAGGATGTCCGCACCGGTCAGGCTCGAGCCGCGTCCCGTGAGCGTTCGGGAGTGCTGCTGCTCGAGGGTGTACAGCCCGTCCGCCTCCGCCGTGCCGGCGTTGTACTTCACCCAGGTCTCACACAGGAAGCGCCGGCCCTCGCCGTGCGTGCCCGGAACCGACTCGCGGGCCAGGCGGTTGTACTCGTCCAGGCCGAGCACGCCCTTCGAGGTTCGGTACCGGTCATTCTTGCGAAGGAGCACGCTGTCGCCGGGCCGGATCGGACCCGAGGTCGGCACGTACGGCGTGCCGTTAAGGACGTCGTACGGCACGAGGGTGTACAGCCGGGCCTGGTCGTTGCTGTGCTGCATCAGCGTGTGCTCGGCCAGCCGGTGGTTGTTCATCATCCCGACGCAGAGCTGGACCAGGGCGTCGCGGGAGTACTCGTCGTTGAGCAGCGGCTTGAACTTGTGCGCCCGCTCGTCGATGAGCATCCAGTCCGCCATGTCGTAGACGCCGGCGATGTGCGCGAGGTCCTTGAAGATGGAGAAGTAGACGATCGCGCCCGCGTCCAGCATCTCGTCTCGCGACCATGCCGCGATCCGACGCCACAGCCCGTCCATCGCCGCGCGCATCTTCCCGGTGAGCTCATGGAACGTGCGGATCAGTTCCTCCCGGCTGCCCATCCCGACCGGCTGGTAGCCGTCGGTCAGCGCGTCCGAGGTGTAGAGCCCGACGCCCGAGACATGGTGCGCCTGGAACTCGGGGTCGCTCTCGAAGCTCCCCCAGTCATCGGTGAGGTAGACGTGGGTGCCCTTGAGCGCCATCGTCACGGTGAGGGAGCTGTACGGCACGTCCGCGGCGACCCCGTCCAGCCAGGGGTAGTCGCCTTCGGCCAGGTCCATGAAGTCACGGATCATCAACTCGCGCCCGTCGGCCATCTTGTAGGGGCCGTCGTTGTGCAGGCTGATCCGGCTCTCACACGAGATCAGGAAGCCGTACTGGGAGGTGGTCGACATGAACGCCGTCGCGGCCTCGTGCAGGTCGTCGCCCGGCTCGCAGTCGAACAGGTCGCTCTGGAACACCTGCACCGTTCGCTCGGGGTGCACCTGGGCCCGGTGGCCGAAGTCGCGGTTCGACAGGTGGCCGTCGTCGCGGTGGTATGCCAGCTGGTAGCGCTTCCAGAAGTCGAGGACGTAGACGAGGTCGCCGAGCGCGTCGGTCGGTCGGATCATGCCCATCTCGAGCAGCCACTGGCGGCCCAGCAGGTAGAACCCGGGCATGGCCCAGCCGACGGCGAGGGCGCCGATCTTCCCGGACATGTTGCGGGCCCGGTCGCCGAGCTCCTCCGCCGGCATCGACGCCTCGATCTTGCGCAGCAGCTCGGGGTATCGGAAGTAGGAGTTGAGGTAGCTGTACATCATGTACGCCGGTACCGGGAACAGCTTTGACTCCTGGACGGTGCGCGTGACGCACAGCCAGTAGGTCTCGTCGGCGCTGCCCTGGATGAGGTTGTTCGTCTCGAGCAGCCGGGCGTAGGTAAGACCCTGCTTCGCCGCCGTCCCCATCGTGCTCATGCCTGCTCCTTCGACTGCGAGAGGCGCCACACAGTCGCAGTCACCTCGGTGCCGGTCTGGTAGTCCTCCGCCGTCCGCGCCCTCGCGGTGCTCTCGAGGCGCACCCGGTCGCCGTTGCGGATGCCGGTGACCTTCGCGTTCATCAGGCATGGGATGCCGTACTCGCGGGTGAGAATTCCGAGGTGGCTGCGAGTGGTTCCGCCCGCGCAAACGACGCCAGCGAACTGTTCGAGGATCGGCGCGGTCAGCGTCCCTCCGGAGTCGTCGATGATGGCGATGCTCCCCTCGGGAACTCCGCCGGTGAGCAGCGACAGCACCTGCTGGGTGCTGCGGACGTACAGCGCCGTGCCCTCGGCGATCGCCGACCGCCGCACCACGTTGTCACCGGCGCCGCACACCTGGAAGCCGTCTTCCAGGACGTCTCCGAGCTGCGCCTCGGCGTGGTCGAACCAGTCGGACCCGCCCTCGCCTCCGACGTAGATCTCGGGCCTCTCGGCCTGAGAGATCGACGCCGACCAGGCGAAGCGATAGCCGGTATCCAGCACCGCCTGCTCCACGCCGACAAGATCCGTCTCCGTGATGCGTTCATGCGAGCTGCCGAACACGAAGCTGTCCCAGTCGACCCCGGATTCCGCCCAGCGTCGGCGGACCACATCACGGATCATGCTGTGGACAGCGTCGACTAGCGAGTACGCCGTCGGCCCCGCGTACTTGTTGCGATCGGTGAGAAGAGATGTCATCGCTGAGCTCCTCCAGCTGCGGGTCGTCACCGGACTGCCCTGTTACGTCCGATGTGGCGCCGATCTCATCGTAGGAGGTCTGCTCGTATTTTGTAAATGCTACGTCACTTTAATTTTTCTGCTCGCTCCGAGCAGCGGCAGCCGGCCGGGCAGAGTCGGGACTTCCAACCCACGACGGCACGTGAATAGACGCCCAAGACGAACGCCACCTAGACCCTCACGAACGAGATCGCCACATGAGTGAACTCCGTACGGTTCGGCCGCAGCGCTGAATTGCCGGCGCACCAAGGTCAGCGGCTCGCCGGTCGCCCGGCTCCGACTTTCAAGATCTCACTGACTCGGCGTTCTCGCGCCGCGGCCGCTTCAAGGCCGCCGACTCGCCAGCACCACCACCTGCGGAGTGGCTCGGCCGCGCCGCTCCGAGCTCCTGCGCCACCGCGGTGGTCGCGGTCCAGTCCGACTCCTTCGTTGGGCCGCTACCGCCGCGTCTCCACCCCATGGGACCAGATCTCCGTGAGAGCGGCCGCGGCGTCCTGGGCCGAGACGTCCTTGAGGGCGTCACCGTTGAGCGCATACCGCTGGAACGCGTAGAACTCGGTCATGCTGCCGAGCAGCTCGGCAGCCACTTCCACATCAAAGTCGTCGCGTATCGCTCCGGTAGCGACTCCCCGCGACAGCGCGTGAGCGATACGTGTGTAGAAGGACTGCCGCGATTTCCTCCAGATTTCGCGCACGTCCGGGTCAGTCTGCGCCAGCTCCACGATGACGCCCATGAGAGCGACGTTCCGGTCGTAGAACTCGAAATATCGTTCGGTGGTGACCCGAACGGACTCGGCCGGGTGCTGGTCGTCCCACGGCGCGCGAGCGAACTCGAAGGCCTCGGCGAGGATCTCGTCGAGCAACACCAGCAGCAGCTCGCGACGATCCTTGAAGTAGCGGTAGAAGGCACCGGACGACAGGCCCGCGGCCTCGGTGATGTCCAGCACCCGCGCGCCGGCGTAGCCGTTGGCCCCGAACAGCTTCTTTCCCGCTTCGAGCAGCCGCCTGCGGGCGTCCCTGCCCTTGACGGTGGGCGGAGGAGCTTTCGACACCTGAGTCACAGGACCATCCTCGGCTTTCTCATGCGGGTGACCGATCGTGTCACGCCTTATGGGGGAATGGTTGCACACAGGTCTGAACCGTTCCCAGCTCAGCGCACTCACAGTACGGAATCATCGAGCTCAAGGAGCAGACAGTCACCGGACTCGAGCAGGTCGAGTTGCGCATCTACGCGTGGGAGCTCATGCCGGAGGAAATAGCGGGCTGTGGTCCGCTTGCCTTCGTAGAAAGTTCCTTCCCGCCCCCGGCACGCCGCTGCCTGCTCAAGCCACAACCACGCCACTACGATGTGCCCCACGGCCTCCAGGTAGACCGCCGCATTGGCCAGCGCCCTGCATTCATCACCCGTCGCCCACAGAGCCTCGGTGACAGCGAGGATCCGGTCGGCGTACTTCTCTAGCACTGCTGCCTCGTCGGGCAGGTCGCGGCGGACCGATCGTGCCGTCGCACGCATGCGACCCACCAGCAAGCGCAATCCCGTGCCCTCGGCAGCCCTGACCTTGCGACCGAGTAGGTCGAGTGCCTGGATCCCGTGCGTGCCTTCATGGATGGGGTTGAGACGGTTGTCGCGGTAGAACTGCTCGACCGGCGAGTCCCGCACGTAGCCACTGCCCCCGAGCACCTGGATCGCGAGGTCGTGGGCCGCCAGACCCCATTGAGACGGCCAGCTCTTCACCATCGGTGTCAGCAGATCGAGGAACAGTCCGGCTTCGCGCCGCTCCGTCTCAGTTGGCGCGGTTTTCGACTCGTCGAGCAGTCGTGCGGCGTAGAGCACCAACGCCACCGCACCCTCGACGTAGGACTTCGAGGCCAGCAACATGCGACGGACGTCTGGGTGGCGAATGATCGGCACGGGTGGCTTGCGAGGATCTTTGGCACCGAGCTCACGACCCTGGACCCGTGTCCGAGCGTGACTCAGCGCGTGCAGGTACCCCGTGTAGCCCAGCGCCGCGGCGCCGGCACCCACGCCGATCCGCGTCTCGTTCATCATGTGGAACATGTAGGCGAGGCCGTGTCCCTCCTGCCCGATGAGATATCCGATCGCTCCGGGCAAGCCGCCCGGACGGTGCTCTCCGGCGCCGAAGGCGAGCACCGTGTTGACGGTTCCTCGGTAGCCCATCTTGTGATTGAGGCCGACGAGCGTCACGTCGTTGCGTTCACCACGCCCGCCTGGTTCGACCAGCCACTTGGGCACGAGGAAGAGGGAGAGGCCACGCGTGCCAAGACCCCGGGAACCGGTCCTGGCGAGGACTAGGTGGACGATGTTGTCACTCATCTCGTGATCACCACCGGAGATCCACATCTTGGTGCCGCTCAGGCGGAACGTTCCGTCGGTCTGCCGTTCCGCACGAGTCGTCAGGTCCCCCAGGGAAGAACCAACATCGGGTTCGGAGAGACACATCGTGCCGAACCAACGGCCCTCGACCATGGGTGTCACATAGGTTTCGACCACGTCGGGTGCCGCATGCGCCGTCAGCAGATGCGCGTTCGCCATCGTCAGCATCACGTACCCCGCCGTAGCGAGGTTTGCGGCCTGGAACCACAGGAAGGATGCTTGCTGCACGACGTGCGGAAGCTGGGACCCGCCCAGTTCCTCGTCCATTGTGGCCGCGAGCAGTCCGCTTTCGGCGAAGGTGTGTAGCGCGGCGGAGACCTCGGGGAGGATGCGCACGGTCCCGTCCTCCAACGTCGGCTCCTGCAGGTCGGAAGCTCTGTTGTGCGGAGCGAACTGCTCGGTCGCGATCTGCGCGGAAAGGCTGAGGATGGCGTCAAACGTCTCACGCGAGTGTCCGGCGTACCGGTCTCTTTGCGTGAGTCGCGTGACGTCGAGCCACTCGTACAGCATGAAGTCAAGATCGCTACGGGAGAGGATCAGCGACGACATGACCTGGACCTCCGCAACCGGCATCGGCCCCGCTAAGCCGTGGCCCGACACCTGGTCAGTAAAAGTGACGCCACTGTAGCTTAATCTACTCGAAGGTGCCGAGCGTTCCTACCACGCTCGGCAATGAAACCCTTGTGGAGCAGGCCCGGGGCCAGGCGAGCCCGCCCGTTGGTGCCGACACGGGTACGTGTTGACGGCCGACCAAGAAGAGAATATGATGTCACTTTCACCTTGAGCGTTTTCGCTGCGATGGAGGAGGGAGGAGCGTGGCGTGTCCGCGACCCGCTCTACGCCGGGCTCCCCGGGCACCGGAAGGCTCTGAGCGCCGTGAGGGCCGCCGCACGTCGTGTGACACAGCCCAATGGACACGGAGGGCAACCGCCCTGCCCGACGATCGACCCGGAGGACCCCGTGGCTGAACCCGCATTCGACGTGCTGTCGCCGGTCGACGCCCAGCTCTGGGACTGGGACACACCCGAGACGCCCATGGTCATGGGCAACGTCTGCCTGTTCGATGGCCGCCCCTTCTTCGACGAGTCCGGCAACTTTCGCCTCGCAGACGTGCGCCGCTCGATCGAGTCACGGCTGCACCTCGTCCCGCGCTACCGGCGCAGGATCGTCGACGTGCCTCTCGGCCGGCCAATCCTCGTGGACGACCCGAGCTTCGACATCGCCAACCACGTCCAGCTGCTAACACTGCCCGAGCCGGGTACGGAAGAGCAGCTGAAGGCCGCCTTCGCCCAGGTGCACGAGGGCCTCCTCGACCACTCGCGGCCGCTGTGGAAGATCGTGTTCATCCAGGGCCTCGCGGACGGCCGCGTCGGCATGATCCAGAAAATCCACCATAGCCCGTTCGACGGCGCCACAACGGTACGGATCATGGAGACACTCTTCGACAGCGAGCCGAAGCCCAAGCCAGCACCTCCGCCGCCGTGGCACCCGCAGCCTGCACCCCAGGCCCTCCAGGTCGTGGCGGAGAACATCCGCGGCTCGCTGCAGGCCGCCTGGCGCCTCGGCACCGGGCCGCACGGACCCTCACTGTCACCTCGGCGCCTCGGCAGGTCGGTGAGAACGCTTGCAGCACTCAGAGGCTTCCTCCCCGCACCGCCCACATCACTGAACGGGCCTATCGGCCCGCGCCGCCGCTTCGACTGGATCCACACAACCCTCCCCGACGTCAAGTGCATGCGGCAGCAGGTGACAGGTTCCACGCTCAACGACGTGATGCTCACCGCCGTTGCCGAAGGCCTACGCGAGCTGTTCCTGGCCCGCGGCGAGGACGTCGCGCATATCCGCCCCCGCGTGTTCGTACCGGTCGACGTCCGCGACGAGGCGGGCGCCGAGGCCGGCAACGTATTCAGCGCGCTGGTCCTGCCGCTGCCGATCGACGAGCCCGACGTGGTGGCTCGACTGCGTGTGATCGCCAACGAAATGGCAACGCTAAAGTCGGGCCACCAGACCCAGGCCATGCGGCTGGCGATGAACCTCTCCGAACTCATTCCCCCAGTGCTACTGGCGGCGGGTGCCCGGCAGACTCACAACCGCGGCATGTTCATGAACCTCACGGTTACGAACGTGCCCGGCCCGCGGCGGGAGCTCTACCTGCTCGGCGCCAAGATGCTCGAGCTGAACCCCATGCTGCCCCTCGGCACCGGGCTCACACTCAACGTCGCGGTCGAATCCTACGTGGACCGGCTAAGCGTCGGGCTCTGCTGCGACCCCGAGAAGGTTCCCGACCTCGACGTGTTCAAGCGAGGCGTCGCCACCGCGCTCGACGAACTGCTCGCCCGCGCCATACGTTCGCCATATCGCGGGAAGGAGACATCATGACGGTGTTCGCGGTTACTGGGGCCGGCCGGACGTGACCGCTGAGGCCATCCGGGACGGCTGGTCCCACACCGGCGACCTCGGCCCGGCCGACGCGGACGGGTTCATCACCCTGTCGACAGGAAGAAGGACATGATCATCACCGGCGGGGAAAATGTCTATCCGATCGAGGCCGAAAGGGGTCTCATCGCCCATTTCAAGTGCCCGACCTGGGTCGAGTTCGTCGGCACGCTGCCCCGCAAAGCCACCGGCAAGCTGCTGAAGCGGAGCCTGCGTAAGCAGTTCCCCGGCGCCACCACGGCAGTCTCCCGGTGAAAGCCACCACTGGCACCGACTCTCAGATGCAGGCCGACGGACGCTCGGCGAGCGATGCCTGGTCGACACCCGAGCGTCGCGCCCTGCGTGACGTGGTCGCGGCCTTCACCGTTCGTGAGATCGTGCCGCACCTGCAGCAGTGGGAGGATGCCGGCGAGGTCCCCCGCAGGCTGAGCGAAAAGGCCGGTGACCTCGGTCTGCTGTCGCTGGGGTTCCCCGAGGCGGCGGGCGGGGCCGGCACGTTCGTGGACTTCGCCCTGGTCACTGAGCAGATCATTCTCAGCGGTGGCACCAGTGGGCTGTGCTCGGCGCTGATGACCCACAGCATCGGCGCGTCCCACATCGCAGCCGCCGGCGACGCCCGCCAGATCGCAGACTATGTCGCGCCGGCGCTGGCCGGCCGGAAGATCGCGTGTTTGGCGATCACCGAACCCGACACCGGCTCGGACGTCTCGGCGATCCGCACGACCGCCGTCCGCGATAGCGACGACTACCTGGTCACCGGCACGAAGACGTTCATCACCTCGGGCACCCGGGCCGATTTCGTCACCACCGCAGTGCGCACCGGCGGCCCCGGACACCGCGGCATCTCCCTGCTGATCGTTGACAGCGCCACGGCCGGGTTCAGCATCGCCGTCCGGCTGAAGAAGATGGGCTGGCTCTGCTCGGACACCGCCGAATTGATCTTCGACCAGGCGCGGGTCCCCGCCGCAAACCTCGTCGGCGCCGAAGGAACCGGCTTTCGTCAGATCATGCAACGACTTGACAGCGAGCGGCTGCTCATGGCGGTGCAGGCCTACGCGACCGCGCAACGCTGTGTTCAGCTCAGCCGCGACTGGGCCCGCACCCGGCACACCTTCGGCCAACCGCTGATCCAGCGGCAGGTCGTCCGCCACCGGCTAGCCGACATGGCCCGCGAAGCCGCGACCGCGCAGGTCTACGTCCGCGACGTCATCGCCCGCTGGTCGGTCGGCCACGCCGGCCCCGGGGAGGTCGCGATGGCCAAGAACACCGCAGTGTTCGCCTGCGACCACGTCGTCGACCAGGCCGTGCAGATCCACGGCGGCATGGGCTACATGCGCGAGACCGAAGTCGAACGCCATTACCGCGACGCCCGCATCCTCGGCATCGGCGGCGGCACCAACGAGATGATGAACGAGATTATCGCCAAGCAGCAGGACACCACGTGAACGAGCGACCCACCGTGCAGAGCCTGCCGGCCGGCCTGCACGACGAACGCCCCGGCCTGACGGCCGCCAGGCCGGCGGACGGCTAGGGGGTCGGTGTGAGATGGCGGTCCTGATCTCACGACTCGACCTGACCGGCGAGGAATTCGCCGCCGATTGTGCCGCGATGCTGGCAGCCCTGGGACCGTTCGAGCAACTCGCCGCGCAGATCATCGCGGCGGGCGGAGCGAAGCCGGTCGACCGGCACCACGGTCGCGGCAAGCTGCTGGCCCGCGAACGCGTCGACCTGCTGCTCGACCAGGACGCCCCGTTCCTGGAGCTGTCGCCCTACGCCGGCGCCGGCGACGATCGCGAACAGCCCGGTGGCCGGCTGATCACCGGAATCGGCCCGATCAGCGGCGTCGAGTGCATGATCATCGCTAATGAGGCGACCGTGAAAGGCGGGTCGATGAGCCCGGCCGCGGTCACCAAACAGCTGCGGGCGCTGGACATCGCCGAACGCAACCGGCTTCCTGTCGTCACCCTGGTCGAGTCCGGCGGCGCCGACCTGCCCCGCCAGGCAGACATCTTCGTCCGCGGCGGGCGTACCTTCCGGGAGCTGACCCGGCTGTCGGCCTCGGGCATTCCTACCATTTCTCTTGTGTTCGGTAGCTCCACTGCCGGCGGGGCGTATCTGCCGGGAATGAGCGAGTACACAGTGTTCGTCAAGAACGCCGCCGCGGTGTTCCTCGGCGGACCCCCGCTGGTGAAGATGGCCATCAACGAAGACACCGACGACGAAACACTCGGGGGCGCCGACATGCACGCCCGGGTGTCCGGGCTGGCCGACTACCTGGCCGACGATGAACGCGACGCGCTGCGCATCGGCCGTCAGATTGTCGCCGACTTGCACTGGCGCAAGGCCGGGCCTGGCCCGACGATGCCGGCTGACCCGCCTGCGCATGACGCCTCGGGGCTGCTGGGCTGCGCCGCCGCCGACCAGAAACGTCCCGTTGAGGTCCGCGAGATCCTGGCTCGGGTCTTGGACGGTTCCCGCTTCGACGAGTTCAAACCGGCCTACGGCACCACCCTGGTCACCGGGTGGGGGTCGATCGCCGGATTCCCCGTCGGTGTGCTGGCCAACAACGGCATCCTGTTCTCCGAGGAATCCCAGAAGGGCGCCCACTTCATCCAGCTGGCTAATGCCCGCAGCATCCCGCTGCTATTCGTGCAGAACATCACCGGGTTCATGGTCGGCACCGAGGCCGAACGCCGCGGCATCATCAAGGACGGCGCGAAGCTGATCAACGCCGTCTCGAACTCGACCGTGCCGCACCTGACGCTGATGGTCGGCGCCTCCTACGGCGCCGGGAACTACGGCATGTCCGGCCGCGCCTACGACCCGCGGTTCGTGTTCGCGTGGCCCAACTATCGCATCGCGGTCATGGGCGGCACCCAGCTGGGGGGGGTCATGTCGATCCTGCGCCGCGCGGCTGCCGCCCGCGCCGGAATGACCTACGACAAGGACGATGACGCCAGGATCCGCCGCGACACCGAGGCGATGATCGATGCCCAGTCGACTGCAGAGTTCGCCACCGGCCGTGGCTGGGACGACGGCGTCATCGACCCCCGCCACACTCGCGCCGTGCTCGGGCTGGCCCTGTCCGCGACCCATTCGGCGCCGATCGTCGGCGCCGCCCGCTACGCCCCGTTCCGGATGTGACCGCGTTGAGCACCCACCCGATCCGGACCCTGCTGGTCGCCAACCGCGGCGAGATCGCCCGCCGCGTCATCCGCACCGCCCGGCACATGGGGATCGTGACCATCGCGGTCTACTCCGACGCCGACGCCGACGCCCCCCACGTCAGCGACGCCGACCTGGCCGTCCCGCTCGGCGGCGCCACCGCAACCGAGTCCTACCTCGACCACGCCAAACTGCTGGCCGCCGCGGCCGCATCCGGCGCTGACGCGATCCACCCTGGCTACGGGTTCGTCAGCGAGAATGCCGACTTCGCCCAGGCTTGCACCGACGCCGGCCTGACCTTCGTCGGGCCGTCACCGGACACGATCCGGCAGATGGGCATCAAGGACCACGCCAAAGCCGTCGCTTACACGGCCGGAGTGCCAGTCCTGCCCGATGCTGCCGTCACGGGCGACGACGAGAACGACTGGCTGAGCGCCGCCGACACTGTCGGGTTCCCGCTGCTGGTCAAGGCCACAGCCGGCGGCGGCGGCAAAGGCATGCGAAGGGTCACCGACCGCGCCGGCCTGGCCGACGCGGTGCGCAGCGCCCGACGCGAAGCCGGCAATTCCTTCGGCGACCCCACGGTGTTCCTCGAGCGGTACCTTCCGACCGCCCGTCACATCGAGATCCAGGTGTTCGGCGACACTCACGGCAACGCCGTCCACCTGTTCGAACGCGAATGCTCCGTCCAGCGCCGCCACCAGAAAGTCCTCGAAGAAGCGCCCTCGGCAGCCGTCACACCTGAGCTACGGGCGCGCATGGGCGACACCGCGGTCGCGCTGGTCACCCAGCTCGGATACGTGGGCGCCGGCACCGTTGAGTACCTGCTCGACCAGACTGGACCCGAGCCCCGGTTCTACTTCCTCGAGATGAACACCCGGCTGCAAGTCGAACACCCGGTCACCGAACAGATCACCGGCACCGACCTGGTCCGCTGGCAACTCCAGGTCGCCATGGGCGAGCCGCTGCCAGCCACCCAGGACGAGCTGGCCGTCACCGGGCACGCCATCGAGGTCCGCCTGTACGCTGAAGACCCCGCACAGGACTACCTGCCCACCCCTGGCGCTCTGCTGCGCTATCACCACGACCAGGCCGACGGGCTGCGATTCGAAGACGGCGTCACCGCCCCCTGCGAGGTGTCGTCGTACTACGACCCCATGCTGGCCAAGGTCATCGCCCACGCCCCCACGCGCACCGAAGCCGCCGCCCGGCTGGCCGCCGCCCTCAGCAGCAGCCAGATCCACGGCACCACCACCAACCGCGATTTCCTCACCGCGATCCTGCGCGACCCCGACTTCCTGGCCGGGGCCACCCACACCGACTTCCTCGACCGGCACCCGCACCTGACCCGCCCCCGTTCCGGAGCAGCAACGGGCGACCTGTCGGTACTGGCTGACCTGGCCGCGGCGATCGCGACCACCACGACTCGGCGGCGCCTCGACGATCCAGTCACCGGGCACGCCCCGCCCGGGTTCCGGCTGCTGCCCGGCGCTCCCGCCACCCGCGCCACCTGGTCCAGGCTCGACCATGAACCGTCCGATCTGGACGTCACCTACCGCCTCAGGGGGAAGTCCGAAAACGGCTGTGAGACGTTGGACATGACCGTCCACGGCCAGGCGTACCGATTCGCGCTGCGATCGCTGGGACCAGATGCGGTCCGCGTCATCGCCGACGGGCTCGACCGGCGGTACGAGGTCGCCCGCTACGACGACGGCACAGTCTGGGTCAACAGCCGCACCGGCCAGACCGGCTGGCGGCAACAGCCCCGGCTGCCCGGACCCGCCGAAAACCAGGACGCCGCGGGGCCTGTGTCGAACCTGCCCGGTACCGTCGTCGCGGTCCACGTCCAACCCGGCGACCATGTCGTCACCGGCCAGAAGCTCGTGGTGCTGGAGGCGATGAAAATGGAACACACCATCACCGCCGCGGCCGACGGAGTCGTGGAGACCGTTCACGTCGCTGTCGGGCAGAACGTGCCCCCCCAGGCGGCATTGGTCACGCTGACCGGAGACCCCGCATGACCGCGTCCGCCGGCACCACGGGCCCGGCCAGCTCTGGCGGTGAGGTACTGCGGGTCGCGAACTGCTCCGGCTTCTACGGTGACCGGCTGTCCGCGGCCCGCGAGATGGTCGACGGCGGTCCGATCGACGTGCTCACCGGCGACTGGCTGGCCGAACTGACGATGGGCCTGCTGCTCAAACAGCGACGCCGCGAACCCGATACCGGCTACGCCCGCACATTCCTGACCCAGCTCGAGGACGTCCTGGCCGACTGCCTGGACCGCGGCATCAAGATCGTCTCGAACGCGGGCGGCCTGAACCCGCAGGCCTGCGCCCGCGCCGTGAAGCAGTTCGGCGCCAAGATCGGCCGGCCGGCGCGGGTCGCCTGCGTCGACGGTGACGACGCCGCAGCCGTCGTGAGCGCCGCGCGCACCGGCGGCTGGCAGGCCACCCACCTCGACAGCGGCGAACCGCTGCCCGCCGATCAGATCGTCGAGGTCGCCAGCGCCTACCTCGGCGCCTGGGGCATCGCCGATGCGCTCGCCGCTGGCGCCGACGTCGTGGTGACCGGGCGGGTCAGCGACGCGTCGGTCATCGTCGGCCCCGCCGCCTGGAAGTTCGGGTGGGCGCGCGACGACTGGGACGCCCTGGCCGGCGCCGTCGTCGCCGGGCACATCATTGAATGCGGCACGCAGGCCACCGGCGGCAACTACTCGTTCTTCACCGAGATCGCTGACCTGACCCATGTCGGGTTCCCGATCGCCGAGATCCACGCTGATGGGTCTGCGGTCATCACCAAGCACCCTGGCACCGGCGGCGCGGTGACCGTCGAGACCGTCACCGCGCAGCTGCTGTACGAGATAGACGGGCCCCGTTACCTCAACCCCGATGTCGTCGCCTGCCTGGACACCTTGCAGCTGGCCCAGCAAGGACCGGACCGGGTGCGCATTACCGGCGTCACTGGCCAACCCGCCCCGCCGACGCTGAAGGTCGGGCTGATCTTCGATGGCGGCTGGCGCAGCTCCATGACATTCGGCCTGACCGGGCTGGACATCGACGCCAAGGCCGCCGTTGCCCAGGACGCGCTGTGGGCTGGCATCCGCGGCGGCCGTGACGCGTTCGCCGACGTCGACGTGCGGCTGCTGCGCGCCGACGTCCCCGACCCCGCCCGGCTGACCGCCGCGGTCGCACTGCTCACCATCTCCGTCGCAGGCCCCGACCGGGCTACGATCAACGCGTTCTCCCGTGCCGCCGTCGAGATCGGCCTGGCCAGCTACCCCGGCCTTTTCCTGACCCACCCGCCCGCCGCGGCCAGCAGCTTCCCCGTCTTCTGGCCGACGCTGCTACCCGCCGGCCAGTTCATCCAGCGCGTCACCCTCGACAACACGACGTGGCCCGCCACCCAGCCCCAATCCCGCAAGCCCCCCACCCCGCCCGAACCGCTGCATCCTGAACCGTTCACGCCCGCCACAGCCGAAACGGTGCGGGCGCCGCTGGGACGCGTCGTCGGTGCCCGGTCGGGCGACAAAGCGGGCAACGCCACCGTCGGACTGTGGGCCCGCGACGACGCCACCTGGACGTGGCTGGCCGCCTGGCTCACCGAGGACCGGTTCCGCACATTGCTACCCGAAGCCGCCGACCTGACCCTGCGTCCCTGGCACATCCCAGCGCTGCGCGCCGTGGGATTCACCGTCGTCGGGCTACTCGGCCGCGGGGTCGCCGCCAACCTGGCCCTCGACGCCCAGGCCAAGGGCCTCGGCGAGTTCCTCCGCGCCCGCCATGTCGACCTGCCCGCCGCCTTTCTGCCAGACCTCGCAGGCCCGGCCACGTCAGGCCCGGCCACGTGACCCGGCCGGTCGGAGCAACCGATGCCTGACGAACTCGTCCACCTGCGCGTCGACCATGGTGTCGCCACCATCACCCTGGACTCGCAGCACAACCGCAACGCCCTGTCCCGGCAGTTGCGCCGCGAACTCGCCGCCCACCTGACCACCGCTAAAACCGCCGACGACGTGCGGGTCATCGTGCTCACCCACACCAGCACCGTGTTCTGCGCCGGCGCCGACCTCACCGAGGCCCGCGACGGGGACGCGGCCGCCGAGGCTGCCACCGTGGCACTGCCGGACATCCTGACCACCCTGATGACCGGGCCGACACCGGTCGTGGCCCGAGTCGCCGGCGCCGCACGCGCCGGCGGTATCGGACTGATTGCCGCCTGCGACATCGCACTCGCTAGCGCCTCGGCCACCTTCGCCCTGACCGAGGTCCGCATCGGTGTCGTCGCCGCTGTCATTTCGGTGCCCCTGCTGCCGCGGCTCGTCCCCCGCGCTGCGCAGGAGCTGTTCCTCACCGGACAGACCTTTGACGCTGAACGCGCCGCCGCGGCCGGTGTGCTGACCCACGCCGTCCCCGACGCCGATCTCGACGCTCAAGTAGCGCGCTACACAGACCTGCTCAGCAGCGGCGCGCCCACCGCGATGGCCGCCACGAGACGGCTGCTTAGCGCAACGACCGGCGACGAAGGCGAGCTGCGTGCCCGCTTCGCCGCCATGGATGCCTTGTCGCGCCAGCACTTCGCCTCGGCCGAGGCCGCCGAAGGCATCGCCGCGTTTCGCCAGAAACGCCCCCCCGCCTGGCTTCCCCGCCCACGCTGACATCACCGCCGCCCTACCGACCAGGAGAACTGTCATGATCGAGACCACCACCATTCCGGCGCTGCTGCGGGCCCAGGTCGCCTCCAGGCCGGACGCGCCGTTCCTGCTGTCCGATGCCGCCTGATCACGTTCGCCGACGCGGGCTATCGGCCGACTCCACCACGAAGCCGGAATCAGCCTCGCGCGTGGCGTCGAGGGGTTGCGGGCGGGTGAGCCGTCTTGGCGCCTGCTGGGCAGGGAGTTGATCCGGTCAGCCCGCGCACTGGCCGCGACGATGCAGAGCTGGTGGCCGCAGTTCACGCCCGCGCCCGCACGGGGAGGACAGCCAGCTCCGGCGAGTCTTGCGGCCGGGCGAGTATCTGGCTGGGTCGCCGTCGGCGTATCCGCCCCAGGCGAGGGAGGGCGCTGCGAGCGGCCGGCGCCGGAGATCCTGTGTGCCGCCAGCAGCCTGCCGACTGGGCAGTAACCAGTCAGGGGTGCCTGGTTAGTTGATCATGCTGGGTGCGGTGGCATCCAGCAGGTTCCGTTGAGGGCGTCGCGGATTGCGGTGAGGGGGTGGCGGCCGTGGCTGCGGGCGGTGGTGAGGTAGGACCGGATGCGGGATCCGTTGTTCGTGGGGGGGACGTCGAAGCGGCTGGCGAATAGCCAGACCTGGGCGGCCTTGCGCTTGAGCCGCCTGGCCAGGATCAGGCCGGGATGATTGCCCTTGTGCCAGCGGCGGGACAGGTTGACGGAGATCCCGGCCGCGACGGCCTGGTCGTAGCGGCGGCGCAGCCCGGCCAGCAGGACAGGGTCCAGGCTGGCCTGGCCGGCCTCGCGGGCGGTCCTGACGGCGGCAGCAGCCGCGCGCAGCGCGTCGCCGGCCTGCCGGGTCCACACCTGGGATACCGGGTCGATGGCGTAGGCGTCGTCGAGGTACCTGTATAGGTGGGCCAGGCACTGCTGCACTCCGGCCAGCTCGCCGTCGTAGCTGAGGTATCCGCCGTAGTCGTCGCGGACCAGGACCCCGGCGAAGCCGTCCAGGATCCCGAAGCCAGTGATGGACAGCTTGGTGCGGTTCCCGGCGGCGCCGTACCAGATGAGGTCCGCCCCGCCGCCGGTATAGGCGCGCATGGTCCGCACCGTATATACGTGCGGGTTCCCGCAGTCCTCCGCGCTGGCCGCCGCCCTGGTCAGCGGCGCCGGGGTCTCGTCGGTGCCCAGCACGTCCGCCGCTTTCAGGGCGTCCTTGAGGACGTCCTCGAACCCGGCGGTAATTAGCGCCGCGTCCAGGCGGACCAGGCAGCGGGAGACGAACCCGGCCGAGACCGGCGCGCCCAGCAGGGCGCCCATCAGGTCCGCGGCCCGCTCGATCCCGATCACGTCCGTGCTGGCCAGCAGCGTCGCCGCATCCACGACCCCAGGGCCATAGCACGCCGGGCCGCCAGTCACTCCCGGCGGCGCCGGCGCGGTCGTGACCTGCCCGCACCCGCACGTCCGGCGCATCATCTGGTACTCCGTCACCGTCAGCGCGGCCGGCGGGATATCGAAGACCTGCACGCTGGAGGCGACCCGTCCCGGCGCGCCGGCCAGGTCCGCGCCGCACCCGCCGCAGGTGCCCGGCTCGACGACCCGGGTCTCATCCGGCCGGGCGACCCGCTGCAGGCCCGCACCCGGATGGCCCTTCTGCCCGCCCTGGGACCGGCCCGGCCGCGCCCGCCGGCTGCCTGCCCTTGCCTTCGCCCTCGCCTGAGCAGCGGGGCCGTCCTGGCTCGGGGGCTGCGAGGAGGTCGAGGAGTCCCGGCCCGCCTGCCGGCGCAGCGCCGCCACCTCAGCGCGCAGCGCCCCGATCAGCGCGGCCTGCTCCGCCACCACCGCCAGCAGTTCCGCGACCCGGGCAGCCAGCTGCTCATACGACGGCTGCTCCGGATGCGGCATCCCCGAACCCAACCATGATCACAAACCGGACGCCAGCACCGACACGCCGCAGATCAACAAGGGGCGTGACTGGTTACACCGGGCAGGCTTGCGCCCAAACGGAAAGAAGGTGTGTGCCGAGCTATGGTGACATTCACCGAGGAGCACCTCGCATTTCGGAAAATGGTACGCCAATTCGTCGGAAAGGAAATCCAGCCTTACGTGATCGAGTGGGAGAAGGCTGGTTTCTTCCCCGCGCATGACCTGTTCGGGAAGCTCGGTGAACTGGGACTGCTCGGCCTGGAGTATGACACCGAATACGGAGGCCAGGGCGCCGACCACCTCTACACCGTGATTCTGCGCGAAGAATTGGGCCGGATTGATGCTGGTGGCGTCCCCATGGCCATTGGCGTGCAGACCGACATGGCCACACCTTCGTTGCACCGGTTCGGCAGCCACGAGCTCAAGCAGAACTACCTTACACCTGCGATCACTGGCGACATGGTGTGCTCTATCGCGGTGACGGAGCCCGATGCGGGCTCGGACGTCGCCGGACTGCGCACCCGCGCCGTTCGAGACGGTGACGACTGGGTCGTCAACGGCTCGAAGCTGTACATCACCAACGGCACTCAGGCAGACTGGATCTGCCTGCTCGCCCGCACTTCGGACGAGCCCGGGGCACGAGGGTTCTCGCAGATCGTCGTGCCGACCGATGTTCCGGGGTTCGCCGTGTCGCGCAAGCTGGACAAACTGGGAATGCGATCGTCGGACACCGCAGAGCTGACCTTCACAGACCTGCGCGTACCTGTTGCGAACACGATCGGCGAGATCGGGCGCGGTTTCCAGCAACAGATGACACAATTCCAGAACGAGCGGATGAGCGCTGCCTACGACCGGGTCGGCGGCCTGCAGCAAGCGCTCGATCGAACCCGGGATTACCTCAAGACCCGCAAGGCGTTCGGCAGAGCGCTCATCGATAACCAGCACATCGCTTTTGAGCTCGCCCATCTGTATGCACGGCTGGACATGCTCAAGCACTACAACTACGCCTGCGCCGACGCGTACATGCGCGGTGAGGACACCACCCGCTATGCGACGGTCGCGAAGCTCGCGATCGGCCGGCTATCGCGCGACGTAGCGGCCACCTGTCTGCAGTTCCACGGCGGGATAGGTTACATGGAGGAAACCTGGACCGCTCGGTTCCTGCGGGACATGACCCTCACCTCCATCGGCGGCGGTCCAGACGAGGTAATGCTGCAGGTCCTCACGAAGCTCGAAGGACTCCATTCCTAGCTCCCGAACGCAGACTTCGTGCTCGGCTCCGGTGATGTACCGCAGTGACGGCCGGTCGTCATTGTTCGGCAGCCAATGCGAATCAGTGCTCATCGGCATCTGGAGAACTTCCTAAGCATCACGCGGTGGGTCATCCTGTGGCGGTAGCTGGCCCTGAGAATGCCGCCGGAGACATTCAGCATCCTTTCGTTCGGCGACGTAATCAGGTAGTGAGGCGAGGGCGTCCGGATGCCAACACCACGGACTGATACGTGAATGGTCCCCAGCCGGGCAGGCGGTAGCAGCCGGCGGCGGTTTGTGCCGTCGGCTGAGGGTTAACGGTCAGGTTAGGCGGCGGCGTCCTCGAGGGTGACGCGGTGGCCGAGGGCCT
>WNFC01000747.1_pt1 | contig 33558 bp, 27 predicted proteins | sample 5400541 | NCBI WGS metagenome assembly WNFC01 (sample SAMN13153342, study PRJNA577476) | soil metagenome | isolation source: 120 cm saprolite under Douglas fir tree site 2 hole 2 replicate 1 | place: USA:California | collected 2015-04-18
ACATGGAAGGCATGCTGGCGGCCAAAACTAGCGCGGAACTTGTCGTCGGGAATGCGTTTTCCATGTTGGCCCCGGGCCTGGTGCTGCTCATTGCCGCGGTTCATTTCCAAACGCTGCTCCTGTGGCCGCGCGGCTTCGGGTTGGCGGTTGTCGTTCTGCTTTGGCTGTTCGACTCTACGCTCGTCGTTTTTGCGTTCGTCTGGGTGGCCTGCGGATTGGTCTTGTGCCGGCTTTGCCTCGTCGGGTTTGCCCGTCCGGTCTGGTTTCGTAGCTTTTTCCTTATTTTTCTCTTCCTGCTGTTGGTTAGGGTTAGCTTGGTCACGGTCCTGCGAATAAGCGGGAGCTGCTGCCAAAAATAGCAGCAAGAGAGTTGCCGTTGCGAGAGCACCTAGGGTTCTCATTGTCACCTCCGAGGGGGAAATAGGATTCAAGTGAAGTCGGATGAGCGGGGAGGGTAGATGATGCCTACATTCAGGGCAGGGTTTTCCAAAAAAAAATACGGTATGCACAGGCTATCTCAGGCGGCGAATCTGGTAACCTGCTGAGCAGAAATCCCTAAGGAGGCCAGCTATGGCAGTAAAACCTATCCCCGATGGCTATCACTCAGTTACCCCCTACATGATCGTCAAAGGCGCAGCGAAAGCCATTGACTTCTACAAGAATGCATTCGGCGCAACCGAATTGATGCGTTTTCCCGGACCGAATAATACCGTGATGCATGCGGAAATCAAGATCGGCGATTCCGTGGTCATGCTGGCGGACGAACATGAAAGCGGTCCTTATCGTAGTCCTATGGCAGTTGGCGGCACGCCCATCAGCCTGATGGTTTACGTTGAAGACGTGGACACAGTTTTCAATCAGGCGGTCTCTCTGGGCGCCAAATCAACCCGCGAGGTGGAAGATCAGTTCTACGGCGACCGCTCGGGAAACCTGACGGATCCCTTTGGACACGTCTGGACGATTGCCACTCATAAAGAAGACGTTTCTTCGGAAGAGATGGAGAGACGAATGGCGGCTTTGCCGAAATCGGCGTAGGGGTGCAAGCCCGAGAGCCTTGAAACAGCTTCCTGGACAAGGTGGGGACAATGAATTAGCCTGCCTTGTCCTCCAGGAGGCTTTGTGCGCATGTGGACAGTCCTGCTTCTCGCAGTTGTTGCGATGGTGGCTTTGTTTGTGGTGTCGCGATCGCTGTCGGCGAAATCCATGCCCGCATCGGGATCGGTGGCGCCGGAGTTTTCGCTCAGCGCAGAGGATGGAAGCCAGGTCAGCCTGAAAGACTTTCGTGGCAAATGGGTGGTGCTCTATTTTTATCCCAAAGATTTCACCACCGGCTGCACCATCGAGGCGCACAATTTTCAGCGCGATCAGACGGAATATGCGCGGCGCAACGCGGTGATTCTGGGCGTGAGCGTGGACAGCGCAGAGTCGCACAAGAACTTCTGCGCCAAAGAGGGGCTGAACTTCAAGCTGCTGGCGGATACGCAGCGCCAGGTTTCGAAAGAGTATGGTTCGTTAATGAATTTTGGAGTTGCGCAGATTTCCGCGCGTAATACTTTTTTGATAGATCCCCAGGGGAAAATTGCCCGCGCGTTTTCCAGCGTGAATCCATCGCGGCACAGTGCGGAGATGCTGGCGGCGATTGATGAACTGGAGAGGCTGGCGCCAAGACTTTAGTCAGTTTGACCCTATCTTTTTCTTGAATATTTCTTCGCGTACTCCGGCGCAGTGATTCCTTCGAGCAGGCGCGAATCATCCACCGGTGGGTGGGAAACCATGCTCAGAGGAATGACCCCAGCCCAGGTGGGAAAGCTGTAGTCCTCTTCGTCATCAATCGCCGGGCCCTGGCGGACCTTGGCGGAGAATTCTGCAATCGGCAACTGCAGAACGGACGTCGCTTTCAGTTCCTGCTCGTTGGGTTTGCGGCTGTCTTCCCATCGTCCGGGCAAGATGTGTTCTGAGAGCGCCTGGAGCGCCGCCAACTTTTCTGCGCGGTCTTCGATGGAGACGGCTGTCCCCAAAACGACTACGGAACGGTAGTTCATCGAGTGATTAAAAATGGAGCGCGCCAACACCAGGCCATCGAGCAGAGTCACGGTCACGCAGACGGGAATGCCGCGGCCGGTGTGGCGGAGCAGGCGGCTGGCCGCGGAGCCATGGACGTAGAGCAGGTGGTTTGCCCGGGCGTAGCTGGTCGGAATCACGTAGGGCTGTCCATCGACAGCGAAGCCTACGTGGCAGATGAATCCCTCGTCGAGAATCCGATAAACCGCATCGCGATCATAGACCGCGCGCTGCGGTTCGCGCACGACGCGCGTGCGCGCGGATGGTGCAGAAGAGTTGGACATCAGAAAATGCTCCGGGCAATCGCCAAGAATGAGGATGAAGGGTAATGGAGAATGTTATCAGGTGAATAGTTCAGCGTTGGGGTCGGAGCTCGCGCCGCTAGAATCCCCGCCCTTGTCGCAATAAAGCGCGACAAGAATGGGGGGCCTGCCGATTTGATTTGATGCTGCTATTGCAATGATTTGGGGTCGGAGCGGTTCTTTGGCGAAGCTTTGGTCAGCTCGGCATCGAGTTCATGCGCGGCAGCGGGGATCCCAACTTTGCCTTCGCGCAGGATTTCCTTGGCGGTGAGCTTGCGGCCATAGAGTTTCTCATTGGCGCTGCCGTCTGGACGCAGAGTTGAGCCTTCCAGAGAAACACCGGCGAACAGGCCGCGCGAGCGCGAGTAGGAAAGAATTTCGGCACGCATGACCACGTCGGTTGCGGCGGTGGCGGTGCGGCCTTTGGGTCCAGCGGCGGCTGCGGCGTCGGCGCCCAGCTTTACTTTGCTGCCCATCAGCGATTCGGCGCCGCGAGGATTCACCACCAGAAGAACGAAGTCAGTGGCCTGTCCGCCCAATTGGAAGCCAATGTTTCCGCCCTCGAGTGCGTACATGGCGGGGGCGCCCCATGGGCCGGTGAAGTGTTGGCCGGTACGGCAAACCATGACGCCGCGGCCGTAGCTGCCGCCAATGCCGATGGCGACTTTCACCACCGACGGAAGAACGATCACGCACTCTGCGTTATCGAGCAAGTCGCGCGGAATGTCGTCGGGAATGTTAAGGATCTCTTTCATTACAGTGCCCGCATCTTTTACGCGGTCCACTTCTTTGTCATTATGGGCGGCGAGGGCCAGCGGAATGCAGGTCAAGGACAGCAGAAGTGCGATGAGCTTCTTCATGATGGCTCCTTTGATCAGCGCTTGGGTCTTCGTTGTTATTTTACTCCGATGCGCGAGTGCCGAGGATTGGCCAGGTATTTTCCTGACGGTCAGTCCTGAAATAAAAATATGCCACGAAGGCGTAACCCCCAACATCCAATCGCTGCTTTCGGGGGTGACCTTCACGTACTCCTTTTGTAACTTGGCTAAGCGGCGCTACTGGCCTAAAGTCAGGCAATTGATTAGGTTGGATCGGCTTCAAAGGTTCGGCAAGCCACGTGCATCTAATAGCTTGGGGTAGCCTCAAAACGTGGCTATTTGTGCAATTTTTGGATGGTCTGAGTATGAAGTACACAGAGCTGGTTTTTTGTCTCGCGATGACCATGGTGGCGCAGGTGGCGCCCGCCCCAGCTCAGACTTCGTATGTTTCCTCCACTAGCGGGCTTGCGGTCACCTCGCCCGGCCTCGATTCCACGCAGCCCGGTTCCATTATCACCATTCAAAAGCGGGTGAACGAAGTGAACGTGCTGTTCATCGCCATGGACAAGCACGGGAAATTCGTGCGCGATTTGAGCCAGGGCGATTTCAACATTCTCGATGACCACAAACCGCCGGAGACGATCGTGAATTTCCGGCAACAAACCGACTTGCCGCTGCAGTTGGGCCTGCTGATCGATACCAGCGGATCGGTGCATGGACGTTTTCAGTTTGAGCAGGACGCGGCAATCGGCTTCCTGCAACACACGATTCGCCCGCATTATGACCGCGCTTTCGTTACTGGATTCAGCTCGCACAGCCATGTAGCGCAGGACTTCACGGATAACGTCAGCCTCTTATCTGCAGGAATTCAACGTTTGGAGAATGGCGGTGGTACCGCGCTTTACGATGCGATTTATTCGAGTTGTAAGGACCGCCTGCTGAAGGACGACTCAGACCGGCCGGTGCGGCGGGCGCTGGTTGTGGTCAGCGACGGCGAAGATAATCAGAGCGAACACACCCGGGCGCAAGCAATCGAAATGGCGCAGCGTGCACAGGTCATCATTTACACGATTTCTACCGACGACAGCGGCCTGATTTTGCGCGGCGACAAGATACTGGAACAGCTTGCGGATGCGACCGGCGGACGCGCGTTTTTCCCGTATAAGATGAAGGACATCAGGAACTCGTTTTCAGCCATTGAAGACGAACTACGCAGCCAGTACGTGGTCGCGTATCATCCAGCGGATTTCGACGCCGACGGCCGTTACCGCTCGATTGAGATCACTTCGCTGAAGAAGGACCTACAGGTGAGGGCGCGCAGAGGCTACTTCGCTCCGCAACAATAGCTAGGATCCAGCCTCGCAGTGCTAAAATCGCATCAGATAACACATTAACTGACTTATGTCCCGCAAGGTTCTGCTATTGATGTTGGTTTTGCTTTCGGTCACCGCGACTGCTGCGGCGCAGACTACACCGCGAAAGAAACCGCACAAAGCCAAAGCAGCTGCCGTCCAGCCCGCGCCAGAACCAGCGCCCGCTCCGGTTCCGCCGCCTCCACCGCTTACGCCGGAACAGGGACCGTCATCTCCTCCCGAGGTCAGTTTTAAAGGTGGAGAATTGACGATTGTGGCCAGGAACTCCACCCTGGGCGACGTGCTCACTGCGGTGAAACAGCGGACTGGCGCCGCGGTAGATATGCCGGTGGTGTCCAGCGAGCGCATAGTTGGGCGATTTGGGCCGGGAGCTCCGCGGGACGTGATGGCGCAATTGCTGAACGGATCCCACTACGACTATGTGCTGTTAGGGTCGCCGGCTGATCCGGGGGCGCTCAAAAAGGTGGTGCTGATCGCGAGAGCGAGTGGGCCGGATGCAGGTCCGCAGCAACTGCAGGGGACCCAGCCTGTGATGCAGGGGAATCCGAATCTGCAGGCGGTGCCGGATATCGCGAGCGACGATCAGCAGGAAGAAAGCAATGCGGTTGAGATGCCCGAGGCTCAAGAGCAGCAGGAGCAGGAAGAGCCCCAGCCGGATCAGCAGCAGCAACCGGGGCCGAACGGGCCGGTGGTTAAGACTCCGGAGCAGTTGTTACGGGAGCTGCAACAGCAACAACAGCAACAGCAGCAGAATGGGCCGCCGCCGGGAGCGCCACCGCAGTAAAGCTTCTTCTAGCAGCTTTCAGGTGAAGCCCAGGTCAAGACTAAAGCGGTCCAAAGGCCTGAGGAGCGGAAGCTGACGGCAGAGAGCGGGAATCAGTCGCCGCTGGCGTGGTTTTCGCTAGCCACCAGGACTAGTCGGGTTGCTGGCTTACGCGAACTGTAGGCGAAGGCGTGCAGCAGGGCGAGAACACTTGAGTAGGCGAGGGCGATTCCCAGGGCTAACGACCCGGCGACGGTGAAAGTCACTACAAACGCAATCAACAAGCTTCCCAAGTTCGGCCCACTTTCCCGTCGTCCCAGCAGCAACCGGTAACGGATTGAATCCAGTGTGTTTAACCACTTTTTTACGAAAAGTGGTGCATCCCGGTGCGCTTGATCACTCTACCCGCGTTGACGCTTGCTGCTGTTAACAAATAAGATACGTGAGTAAAGCTGCGCAATCCAACTCTCCAACATATCTGTGGGCCCGTCCATATTACGAAGGTGCATTCTCTGTCGCGAAGATGGCCATTACACAAATTTCCGTTCGGGGCGCCCGGCAACACAACCTGAAGAACATCAACGTGGAGATTCCACGCAATACCTTCACGGTGGTCACCGGACTGAGCGGGTCGGGTAAATCGTCGCTGGCATTTGACACTATTTACGCCGAAGGGCAGCGGCGTTATGTGGAAACGCTTTCGGCTTATGCGCGGCAATTTCTGGACCAGATGGAGCGGCCGGATGTGGACGCGATTGACGGGCTGAGCCCTTCGATTTCGATTGAACAGAAAACCACCAGCCGCAGCCCGCGCTCGACCGTGGGTACCATAACCGAGATTTACGACTACCTACGGCTGCTGTTTGCGTCCATTGGAGTGCCGCATTGTCCGAAATGCGGCCGTGCGATTTCGAGGCAAACTGCGGCGCAGATCGTTCAGCGAGTGATGGCGCTGACACCGGAAGACCGGGTGATGGTACTGGCGCCGATTGTGCGCGGGCGTAAGGGTGAATTCAAGAAAGAGTTGGAAAAGCTGGCGCAACACGGCTTCACACGAGCGCGAATTGACGGCGACCTGGTCAGCCTGGAAGACGAAATCGCGCTGGATAAGCGCAAGAACCACACCATTGAGGTGGTGGTGGATCGGTTGCTGGTCAAGACGGGGATCGAGCATCGACTGGAGATGTCGATTGGGCTGGCGATGAAGCTGGCTGGCGGTCTGGTTCAAGTGGCGATTGTCGGCGGCGAGGAGCAGCTTTATTCGGAGCGACTGGCTTGTCCGGATTGCGGCATTGACGTGCCCAAACTCGAGCCACGATCATTTTCGTTTAACAGCGCGTACGGCGCTTGCCCGGAGTGCCATGGGCTGGGTAGCAAGTACGATTTCGATCCGGCGAAGGTGATCAACGACTGGTCGAAGCCGCTGCTTGATGGCGGGTTGGGACCGGGTTCGGCGTCGCAGAACTTGATTCATCAAGTGAAAATTGTGGGCGTCGCCTATGGGATTGATTTGAGCGCGCCGTTTGAAAAGCTGCCGGACAAAGTCCAAAATTTGCTGCTTTACGGAGAGCCGGAAAAGCGAGGCAAGACCGGTTTCCTCGGCGTCTTTGGTTATTTGAAGAATGCGATGGACGAGTCGTCGTCGGAAACTTATCGCGACTGGCTGATGGAGCATATGTCGGCGACCGAGTGTCCGGCGTGCCAAGGCAAGCGACTGCGTCCGGAGAGCCTAGCGGTGCAGGTGGAAGGCATATCCCTTGCGGATTTTACGGCGCTGCCAGTTTCGCGGGCGCTGGAAAAAGCGAAGGTCATCAAGCTGACCGGGCGCGATGCACAGATTGCCGGGCGTATCATGCATGAGATTGTGGAGCGGCTGCAGTTTCTGCATGCGGTCGGGCTGGGGTACATTTCGCTGGATCGGTCGGCGGCGACTTTGTCGGGCGGCGAAGGACAGCGTATCCGGCTGGCAACGCAAATTGGATCGAAGTTGCGTGGGGTGCTCTATGTGCTGGATGAGCCTTCGATCGGATTGCATCATCGCGACAACGGGCGATTATTGAATGCGCTGCAGGAATTGCGCGATCTGGGAAACACGGTGCTGGTGGTGGAGCACGATGAAGAGACCATCCGGCGGGCAGATTACGTGATTGACCTCGGACCAGGGGCGGGGCGGCACGGCGGCGAAGTAGTGGCGCGCGGCACGCCCGAAGAGATCATGCATGTGCCGGGGTCGCTCACCGGAGCCTACATCTCCGGGCAAACGCGAATCGAGATGCGTGCGGAGCGGCGGCAGGTGAATGGCAGCGCCATTACGGTGCTGGGGGCGCGCGAGAATAATCTGAAAAATGTGGATGCGACGTTTCCGTTGGGGCTGATCACAGTTGTGACCGGAGTCTCGGGATCGGGGAAATCCACGCTGGTGAATGACATTCTTTATCGGTCGCTGGCTAAGACGTTGTACCGCTCGCGCGAACAGGCAGGAGAGCACAAGGCGATTTCCGGGGCTGAGAATGTGGACAAAGTGATTCGCATTGACCAGTCGCCGATCGGACGCACTCCGAGATCGAATCCGGCGACCTATACGGGAGTGTTCACGCAGATTCGCGACCTGTATGCGATGCTGCCGGAATCGCGTGAACGCGGGTATAAGCCGGGACGGTTCTCGTTCAACGTTTCGGGCGGGAGATGCGAGACCTGCCAGGGCGAAGGGCAGCGCCGGATTGAAATGAATTTTCTCCCCGACGTATACGTGGTGTGCGAAGGGTGTGGCGGTAGGCGCTACAACCGGGAAACTCTGGCAGTGAGGTACAAGGGGTATTCAATCGCCGACCTGCTGGAGACGCCGGTTTCAGAGGCGCTGCCGGTGCTGGAGAACATTCCTAAGGTGCAACAGAAGTTGCAGACGCTGGTGGATGTGGGGCTGGGCTATCTCCACCTGGGGCAATCGGCAGTGACGCTCTCCGGCGGAGAGGCGCAGCGAATCAAGCTGGCGCGGGAATTGAGCAAACGGCAGACCGGGCGGACGCTTTATCTTCTGGATGAGCCGACGACGGGTCTGCACTTCGACGATGTGCGTAAGCTGCTGGATGTGCTGCACCGGCTGACCGACTTGGGGAATACCGTCATCATCATTGAACACAATCTGGACGTGATCCGAAACGCCGACTGGATTATTGATCTAGGGCCGGAAGGCGGAGAAGAAGGCGGAAGGATTGTGGCCCATGGGACCCCGGAACAGGTGGCGCGGAATAAGAAATCTTATACGGGGCAGGCGCTGGCTGAGTTTTTCGCGAAAATAGTCGGCAGCCATCAGCGGTCAGCGGTTAGCTAACGCATTCTCTCGCACGATAACCACTATTCAATCCACGGTGTGATACAATAGTTTTCCTATTAGGAGTTCTAATGGCTACTGCAACACGGACGACCAAGAGCCTTTCCCTCGAGAAAGATCTGCTGAGAGAAGTGGAGCGCACCCGAGGCGGCGTATCAACCAGTGAGCGGGTGAATGCGCTGCTCAAGACCGCCCTAGAAATCGAGAGGCGCCGGGGTTTGGCTGCCGAAGCGGAGATCTTTTTCGGGTCGGCTCCGGATGGAGATGCGGCGTCTCGAAAGGCTTTTCAGGCCGCTGCAATTCGATCCTTAGCGAGAGAGGACTGACGAATGGCAGGGCGACGGGGGACAAAACCAGCGGGGTGGTATCCTCGGCGGGGAGAGGTTTGCCTGTTCGCTTTGGACAAGGAACGTCCTGGCCTGGTGGTTTCGACCGATGCGCTCAATCGATTCTCCCGCGACGCGTGTATCGTGCCTATCTCAAAGGCGGAGCACAGGCAATTCTCGCTCCGGCCCAAGCTGAAAGCTGGGCAGGGAGGATTGGAGTTCGATTCGCGGGCGAAGTGCGATCAGGTGACATCGGTGGAAATCTCGACGGCTGTTTTTCCTGCCTTAGGAGTTCTCGACCGCGAATCAATGCGAAGGGTTGAGGATGCGATTCGTGTCGCCCTCGAACTTCCTGAAAAAGAATAGGCCGTTGTCATTTTCGTGTAAATTCAATTCATGGATTCGAACTCAGGATGGCCCGAGGCCGGGCCGGAAACCGCTCCTCTTGTAGTGGGAGAGCTGCCCCCCGCGCCGCACGATCCGTCTCAGAATCCGCCCTGGAGCGGCTGGGATGTGACGCGGATTGGGCTGCTATTGTTTGTGCTGCCCTTTCTTGTGATCCCTTTTGTGGCTTTGGCAGCTAAGAAGATTTTCTATCCTGGCTTGCCCTGGCTTACGGTGGCACAAAAGCCCTGGATCGCCCTCTCCACTCAGTTCGTGTGGTATGTGGCCATTGCGATTTACATGATCATGTTCGTGGAGGGAACGTTTCACCGGCCGTTTTGGAAAGCGATTCAATGGAACTGGCCTCGTAACTGGGCGCTGTTAGTCCCGGTGGGAGTGGTCATGGTTTCTCTGCAGGGGCTGGAGCACTTTTTTAAGATTCCCAAACACATTCCGATGGAAGAGTTCCTTGCCACTCCCCTGGCGGCGATCATGACGGCGGTTCTGGCCATCACCCTGGGGCCGCTGATGGAAGAGCTGTTTTTTCGCGGATTCCTGTATCCGGTGCTGGCCCGGAGGTTTGGCGGTACCGTAGGCGTAATGGCTACGGCGGTGGGATTTGGCCTGATTCATGGCGCGCAGCTGGCGTTTGCCTGGGGGCTGGTTCTGATTATTTTTATCGTGGGAATTGTTCTCACCATTGTGCGCGCTAAGACCAATTCGGTGGGCTCCAGCTTTGTGGTTCATGTTGCCTACAACTCGACCATCGTGGCGATGGCACTGATCGCCGCGCGACACGGGGACAAGATTGCGCGGTGAATAAGCATTCAGCAGTCAGCATTCGGCACTCAGCTAAGCCCACCCTTTCGCAAAGGACCCGCCAGCAGCTTGCGGCTCTTCGCTGGAAGACAAGGCCTAATGGTCAGCGATAAACGCTAGAGACTATTTATGATTCAAACCCTCGAATGGACCGACTGCGGCGTGCGCTTTATCGATCAGACGAAGCTGCCGACTGAAGAGAGTTACGTCAATTGCACCACCTACCTCGAGGTTGCGGATGTGATTCGCAACATGGTGGTGCGGGGAGCACCGGCAATTGGAGTTGCGGCGGCGATGGGGATCGCGCTGGGGGTGCAGAAATCGAAAGCCGAGAGTGTTGGCGAGTTGAAGCGAGAGTTCGACGAAATCTGCGAGGTGATTGGGAAAACTCGTCCTACGGCAGTGAATTTGTTTTGGGCGATCCGGCGGATGGGAGCGAAGTTTGAAACGCTGCGAGTGCGTCCGGTGGCGCAGATCAAGCTGGCGCTGATTGACGAGGCGCAGCGAATGCACGCCGAGGACATTGCGATCAATCAGGCCATGGGCCGGCATGGGGCCGCATTGATGCCTGCCAGCGGCGGCGTTTTGACTCACTGCAACGCGGGCGCCCTGGCGACTGCTGGATACGGCACGGCTCTGGGAGTGATTCGAGCGGCAGTCGAAGCTGGGAAAAAGATCCACGTTTATGCGGATGAGACGCGGCCGTTCTTGCAAGGTTCCCGGCTGACCGCCTGGGAGCTGATGAAAGATGACATCCCGACTACGGTCATTTCTGACAACATGGCGGGCGCGATGATGAGGCAGGGGAAGATTGGAGCGGTGATCGTGGGCGCGGATCGCATCGCGGCCAATGGAGACGTGGCCAACAAGATTGGGACGTACACGGTCGCGGTGCTAGCAAAGGAGCATGGCCTGCCTTTCTATGTGGCAGCGCCGATTTCTACGATAGATCTGGACACCCCGGACGGGAGCCAGATTCCCATCGAGCAGAGAAATCCGGCGGAGGTCACGCACATCGCCGGGAAGGCTATGACGCCGCCTGGAGTGCAAATCGAGAACCCGGCGTTCGACGTGACTCCCGCGAAGTATGTCACAGCCATTGTGACCGAGCGCGGGATTGCTCGTGCTCCGTATGAGCAGTCACTAGCCCACTTGGTTCGGGAAGGCCATGCGCTCGGCGCCTGATTAAGAGCAAAGGCCTTTAACCACAAAGAACGCGAAGGACAGCAAAAATCGCAAAGAAGAAGTCCTCGCGCACCAGGCGTTACCAGGCTGTTCCTTACCAACGTAACCGCCGGTCACGCGATTTCGCCGGACTTTCTCCCTCAAATCCGTTACAACGGATGTGAAAACTCGGTCTAGGTGTGTTTGTGGCGCGCGCGTAAAGGGGGAGTGGATGTCGCAGGTCAGGCAGGAACAGCCGTCCATGCTGGCACGGGCGGAAGAGATTCAGACGCAGATTCATGAACTATCCAGCCGCGACATGCAATTGTGGTCCATCGTAAGCCTGGTGATTCTGGTGCTGACCGCAGGATTTTTGGCGTTGCTGGCTCCCAATCTGGTTTGGACCCAACGGGTAGTGAAAATCGAGCAGGGATATCTGCCGCAACTGTTTTTCGGGCTGATTTGTTTGGTGGTACTGTTCAATATCTATCTGCTTTCGCAGCGGGTCGCGCTTAACTCGACACGCAAGGCTCTGATCAGCGAACTGGTCTTGAATGAGCGACTGGAAAGCCTTTCACTGATTGATCCGCTCACCCAACTGCTGAACCGGCGCGCGCTCAACGAACTGATTACCCATCAACTGGCGCGGGCCAATCGTGGCGGCGAACCGCTGACTTTTCTGATCCTCGATCTAAACGATTTTCGCGAGTTGAATGCCAAACTCGGAAGCATGGAAGGCAATCGAGTTCTGACTGACTTTGCGCGGCTGCTGAAGAAAGTTTTTCGCGGCGGCGATTTGATTTTTCGACAGGGCGGGGACGAATTCTTAGTCGTGATGCCGGACACCACGGAGCAGCAAGCCGAGCCTCCATTACAGAGGCTGCTGCGCGCGGTTGATCAGTGGAACGTGGAAAATGGAAAGGCATATCAGCTAGCGTTTACCTGGGGAATGGCCGCATACGTGACCGGCACCAGCCTGGAAGAAATTTTGCGGACAGTGGACCGGAAGCTGTACCAGAAGATGCACAATCTGGCGCCGGTGTTTTAAGAGCAGCTCTTAGCTGTTAGCTCTTGGCCTCCCAGGCAAATCGTTAACGGCGGCATCACAGTTTCGCAGCCGCTGCCTGATCCAGAAACCAATTTAGCTCCCCTTCTGTCGGTCTCACTCCCTGGCAGGGCAGGTTTGCCGCCGGATCCTTCAACACTCTCCCTACCATTGTGGCTTTATCGGCGCCGCTTACCAGAAAGACTACGTTCGCGGCACTATTCAGCACCGGATAGGTGAAAGTGATGCGAAATGTGCTGAATTTTTCCACCCAGTTTGCTACCACCCAATGTTTCTTCTCCTCAAGCGCGGTGGTGCCGGGAAACAGCGACGCGGTGTGGCCGTCCGGGCCCATGCCAAGAAGAATCAGATCAAAGCGAGGAAAGGAGTTGGGGGCCGGGCGGAAGAAGTTGCTCAGGGTTTGTTCGTAGGCCTGCGCGGCTTCGCCGGCGTCGGGCATTTCGGCGGGGATACGAAAAATGTGGTCGGGAGAAATGGGAAGTTTGGAGAGCAGAGTCTCGTTGGCCATACGGTAATTGCTCTCAGGATCAGTGGGCGGAACATGGCGCTCGTCGCTCCAAAAGAAAAAGACGTCCTGCCACGGCAATTGCAACGAGAAATCCCGGACTATGTCCTGATGAAGCCCACGGGGGGTGGATCCGCCGGAAAGAGCAACGGTGAACCGGCCGCGGTCGCGAATGGCCTGGGATCCAATGCGGCAAAAATTCTCGGCGGCGGCGCGAAACAAATGTTCCGCAGATGCGAGGATTCGGACCTGAGGTTCGGCGGGCATGTCAGGCAGCTTCAAGCATGGCGCAGCGCGCCGCGCCCAGCAAGGCTAGCTTGTCGTTGGTAATCACTTTGATGGGCATAATTTCCATCAGGTGCTGCATGCGGCCCTTGCCCAGGAAAGCTTGCAGAAAAATAGGGGTGGCAAGCCGGGACAGGATCTTGGGAGCGATGCCGCCCGCGAGAAACACGCCGCCGGTGGCTTTCAACTTCAGCGCCAGGTTTCCAGCTTCGGCGCCGAATACCGAGACGAAAATATCGAGGGCCTGGGCGCACATGCCGCACTTGCCTTCCATCGCGGCTTCCGAGATGGCAGCGGCGGGATCCATCTTGAGCATCTGCTCGGCCAGCCAATCCGGGACTTTACCTTTTCCAGTGTCGCGCAGGAACTCGAAGACGTTCACCAGTCCGGGGCCGGAGAGAATACGCTCGTAGCTCACATGCCCGTAACGAGCGTGCAGATAACGGAAGAGTTCGACCTGCAAATCATTGAGCGGAGCAAAATCGCAATGGCCGCCTTCGGTGGCGAAAACATGATGGCGCGTGCCGTCCCAATAAAGGCCGCCTTCACCCAGGCCCGTTCCGGCCGCGACGATGCACTGATTGCCGGGGCTTTTGGCGGCGATGCTGTTCAGCGGAACCAGATCGTCCGGGGAGAGAGCGGCGATTCCCCAGCCAGTGGCTTCGAGGTCGTTAATTAAAGTTGTGTTCTTAAGATGGAGTTCGTCGGCCAGGCGACTGGATTCGATGGTCCAGGGAAGGTTGGAAGTCTCAACCCGGCCATTGGTGACCGGGCCGGCAACTCCGAAACAAGCCTGCTCCGGCCGAACGCCCGAGGTGCGGACAAATTCGGTGACGATCTTATCGAGGCTGGAATACCGCCGGCTGGGGAAAATGGTTGCTGATACCAGGTTGAATTGGCCGTTCTGTACATCAAAGAGGGCCAGCCTTGCATTGGTGCCTCCGATGTCGCCCGCCAGAATCATTTTTCGAGGTTCCTCCAGTGCCGTCCATCGCGTTCGAGTAGTTCGTCTGATTCCTTCGGTCCCCAAGTGCCGGCGGGGTAGTTCGGAAAATTCCGCGGAGGCAGAGCTTTCCAAACGTCCAACGCCGGACTGACCACGCACCATCCAGCTTCGACCATGTCGGCGCGCTGAAACAGCGTGGCGTCGCCAATCATGCAATCGTGCAGCAGGCGTTCGTATCCGGTGCTGGGCTGAGTCCCGAAGTAATCAGCGTACTTGAAATTCATGTCCACTGCACCCAGGCGCATGATGGGGCCCGGAACTTTGGCGGCAAATTGGAGCGAAATGCCTTCTTCTGGCTGAATGTGAAGGACGAGCTGGTTGGGCATGAGGTTCTCGACCTCAGTATCGCGGAACAGAACAAACGGCGCGCGTCGGAATTGAATCACGATCTGGGTGGTTTGAGCCGCAAGATGTTTTCCAGTGCGCAGGTAAAAGGGAACGTCGGCCCATCGCCAATTATCTATGGCGAGCTTCATAGCCACGAAAGTCTCGGTGCGGGAGTCGGACGGAACGTCCGGTTCATTGCGGTAGCCGGGCACGCGATGAGCGTCCTGAATGCCGGGCCCGTATTGGCCCCGAACTGTGCGGTGAAGAACCTCCTCGGACGAAAGCGGCTGGATGGCGTGCAGAATCTTGGCCTGCTCGTCGCGAACGGCGTTCGCTTCGAACGAAATCGGCGGCTCCATGGCGGTCAGGCTGATGAGCTGCATGATGTGGTTGGGGACCATATCGCGCAACGCGCCGGCGGTGTCGTAGTAACTTCCGCGTGACTCAACACCGACGGTTTCCGCTACGGTGATTTGCACGTGATCAATGTACCGGCGGTTCCAGATGGGTTCGAAGATTCCGTTGGCGAAGCGAAAGGCCAAAATATTCTGGACGGTCTCTTTCCCCAGATAGTGGTCAATGCGGTAGATCTGTTTCTCGCTGGCGACTTTGAGCAATTGCTGGTTTAGGGTCTTGGCTGAATCGATATCGTGCCCGAATGGCTTTTCGACAATCACGCGCCGCCAATAGTGGTCTTTCTCTTCCATCAGTCCAGCGGAGGAGAGTTGCTCGACAATCGGACCGAAGAAAGAGGGAGCAGTCGCCAGATAAAAAAAGTAATTGCCGTGAGTGGAGTGTTCCTGATCGAGTTTATCGAGGGTAGTTTTCAGTTGCGAGTAAACGTTCTTGTCGTCGAACTCAGCGGTGATGTAGTAAAGGCGGCGGTTGAACCACTCCCAGATGTCGGGATTAACTTCGCCTCCGGCGTATTGGCGGATGTTGTCAGCCAATTTCTTGCGAAAGTCGTCGGTGGACATGGGGTTGTGGGCGACACCGACGATGGCGAACTCGCGGGAAAGCAGATTAGCCTTGGCCAGGTTGTAGAGTGCGGGAATCAGCTTGCGTTGCGTCAAATCGCCAGCGGCGCCGAAAATCACCATAATGCACGGGTCGGCGGGACGGCCCGGAGTGTGTTCCACCTTCGCTAGTACGTCGGCTTGAGCCATTTACGATTTCTCCGTCAGGCGGTCTTTTTACTGGGGGCCGGTTCAACGTGTCCGCCGAATTTTTGCCGCATGGCGGAGAGCACTTTCTCGGCAAAGGTGTGTTCCTCGCGCGAGCGGAAGCGGACGAACAGCGCGGCAGAGAGAACATCCACAGGAACGGCTTCGGCGATGGCGGCTTCGATGGTCCAGCGGCCCTCGCCGGAATCCTGCACGAATCCGGAATATTCGGAGAGAGTGGGGTTTTCGGTCAGAGCCATCGCGGTCAAGTCGAGAAGCCACGAACTGATGACGCTTCCGCGCCGCCAGACTTCGGCGATGTCGGCGAGGTTCAGGTTATATTGCTGGTCTTTGGGAAGATCGGGCTTGGCGGCGTTACGGAAAATATCAAAGCCTTCGGCGTAAGCTTGCATGATTCCGTATTCAATGCCGTTGTGCACCATCTTCACGAAGTGGCCAGCGCCGGACGGGCCGCAATATATGTAGCCGTCTTCTGCGGTGCCGGGGAGTTTCTCGCGGCCCGGAGTGCGCGAAATATCGCCGCGGCCGGGGGCGAGGGTCTTGAAAATAGGATCGAGTTGCGCCACTACTTCTTTGGGGCCGCCGAGCATCATGCAATAGCCGCGTTCGAGGCCCCAGACGCCCCCGCTGGTTCCGACATCCACGTAGTGAATACCCTTTTCGCGGAACATCTGGGAGCGGCGGATGTCGTCTTTGAAATACGAATTGCCGCCGTCAATGAGGATGTCGCCAGCTTTCATTTTCTGGGCAATCGCCTGGGCAGTGGATTCGGTCGGCGCGCCCGCAGGAACCATGAGCCAGGCAACGCGGGGAGAACCGAGCTTGGAGCAGAAGTCATCGAGGGAAGAAGATGCGATGGCGCCTTCGGCGGCCATACCTTTGACGGCGTCAGCGCTGAGATCGGTGGCGACAACTTCGTGGCCTCCGCGCATGAGGCGACGCGCCATGTTAGCGCCCATTCTGCCGAGGCCGACCATTCCTAGACGCATGTAGTTCCCTCCAACGCGTGGCGCTGAAGCGCCAGCAGCGGCTAAAGCCCGCAATCAAATCTTGCCACGGGTTCGGCACGCCTGAAGGCGTGCCCTAACACAACCCCTCACTTCAATGCTTCTGCGACTGCTTTCGACAGCTGCGACAGTCCAGCATTCACGTCTTTGCCCAGATGCACACGCAGGGCGCGGCGGCCGCGATCGGCGAGGACCTGGAAATCTCCGCGGGCCTGTGCCGCCTTCACTACGCCGAAGGTGTATTTCTGGCCGGGAACCGGTACGTCGTTGGCGTTGTCGCAGGTGATCTGGAGGAATACACCGGTGTTGGGTCCGCCTTTGTAGGCTTGACCGGTCGAGTGCAAAAAACGCGGGCCGAAGCCGAGGCATGTCGCGACGTGCTTGGCGTCGCGGACTGTATGACGAATTTCCTGCAACTGCGCTTCATGGGCTTCGTTCATCTCAACGTAGCCCAGCACGGCAAAGTAATCGCCGTCTCCGATGCGTGAGAGATGGGTGCGGAGATAATCAGTCAGGGACTTTCCGCCTGCGAGAGCGGCGGAGTTCTTCGGATCGGCAAACAGTTGTGTGCCATCGCCCTCGAAGATTGCCTTTTCTGCGGGCAGCGAGCCGGTTTTCTCGTACTCAGTGGTCAGCTTGCGAGTTTCGATTTTGCTGGCTTCGACGTCGGGTTGATTGAAGGCGTTGATCCCGATGATGGATCCGGCGACGGCGGTGGCGATCTCCCAACGGAAAAATTCCTGGCCGAGGTTGTAAGTGTCGCTGATAAAAATGCGAACCACTGGATGTCCGGCGGCTTCGAGGGCGGAAACTTTGGCGTCTTGCGTGGAGTCGGGGGCGGCATCGAAACGAACATACGCAAAAATTCGGTCGCTGCCGTAGCTCGCGGGAGCGGCGGGTTGCTCGCGGTCCACGGGGATGATGCCTTTGCCCAGTTTGCCGGTGGATTCGGCGAGAAGCTGCTCGAGCCATGCGCCTAAATCGGAAATCGCGGGCGAGGCGATGATGGTGGCTTTATCGCGGCCGGATTTTGCAGCTGTGCCAAGAATAATTCCGAGCACGACCCCCGGATTTTGTTCCACCGGGACAGAGGCAGCGCAGGCTTGGACCATTTCTTCGGTGCGGTCTAGGAACTTGGCGACGTCGAGTCCCATGACGGCGGCGGGAACGATGCCGAAATTCGAAAGCGCGGAATAACGACCTCCAATGCTGGGGACGCCGGGGAAAATGTGGCGGAATTTATCGGTTTCAGCTTCGGATTGCAGTTTAGAGCCGGGGTCGGTGACGGCGATGAAGCGGCTGCCGGTCTTTTCCGGGCCGATGGTTTGCTTCACTCGCTCGAAGAAGTACTGCTTGAAAATGTTGGGCTCGAGTGTAGTGCCGGACTTGCTGGAGACGATGAACAGCGTCTTCGCGGGATTGATCTTTGCTTCAGCAGCTTTTAGTTGCGCCGGATCGGTTGAATCGAGCACATGGAGACGCGGGAAGCCGGGGACCTGGCCGAAGGTTTTAGTCAGGACTTCGGGGCAAAGGCTAGATCCTCCCATGCCGAGCAAGAGTATGTCGGTAAAGTCATCTTTGCGGATTTCGTCGGCCAGGCGCTGGAACTGTTCTTTGTTTTCGATTTGCTTTTCGGTGATGTCCAGCCAGCCCAGCCATTGGCTCTCGTCGGTGTTTGTCCACAAGGAGGCGTCGCGCTGCCACAGGCGGCGGACTTTTCCGGCGGCGCGCCAGTCACTGATGGCTTGCGCTACTTCTTTGGTCAAGGCATCGGGCAGTTTGTACCTCTGTTGGCTGATCTTGGGCGTTGTGCCGCCTTGCGTACTCTTTTCGACCGCAGCCAACAGTTTGTCGAAAGCTTCTACAAAGAGGCGGACGCCGTCGTCGGTCAGCTTGTCGGTGATGGCGTCAATCGAGATTCCCACTTCGGCGAGATCCTGCATCACCTGCTTGGCTTCATCAACGCCTTCGGTCAGAGTTTCGCGAGGTTGGCCGTGATCGCGGAACGCGTCAAACGTCGCGGGAGGAATAGTGTTGACGGTATCGGGGCCAATCATTTCCTGCACATAAAGAATGTCGGGGTATGCTGGATTCTTGGTGCTGGTGCTCGCCCAAAGCACGCGCTGGCTCTGAGCACCTCGGGAGTGAAGTTTGTCCCACTGCGCGCCGGAAAAGATATTCAGGTAACGCTGATACGCGAGTTTTCCATTGGCAATGGCAACCTTGCCCAGCAAGTCTTTGAGCTTCTGTTCGTCTTGCGGGTTCTTCGCGGACTTCAGGCGCGCGGAGATTTCCGCGTCCACGGCGTTATCGATTCGGCTGATAAAGAAGCTGGCAACGCTGGCCATGCGGCTTACTTGTCCGCCGCCAGCGGCAAATTTTTCCAAGCCACGAATGTAAGCTTCCGCGACGCGCTGATAGACCACCTGCGAGAACAGGAGAGTGACGTTGATGTTGATGCCTTCGCTGATCAGTTGCTCGAACGCCGGAATGCCCTCGGCCGTGCCTGGAACTTTGATCATGACGTTCGGACGGTTCACGGCCTTCCAGAGGCGGCGTGCCTCTTCAATCGTGCCCTGGGTGTCGCGAGCGAGATATGGAGAAACCTCCAGGCTGACGTAGCCATCTCGCTGGTTTGATTCCTGATAGATCGGACGCAAAAGGTCAGCGACGTCCTGAATGTCGCGAATGGCGATGAGTTCGTAACGTCCCTTGGCATCGAGGTCGAAACGCTTTTTCAACGATCCAAGTATGTCGGCGTAATCGGCGCTGCCGGCAATAGCTTTCTCGAAGATTGCAGGATTCGAAGTCATGCCGCGCAGGCCATCTTCTTCGATCAGGCGCTTGAGTTCGCCGCCGGTAATCAGGTCACGGCGAATGTAGTCCAGCCAGACCGACTGGCCAAACTTCAGCAGATCTTTTAGCGGGTTGGTGGCTTTCGCGGTATCGAGAATTCCGGTGGGCTGCATAATTACCCTCTATTTCGTTTGCGCCAAAACTTGTTTGGCGGCTTGGATGACATGTTCGGTGGTAAATCCAAATTTCTTCATCAGGTCTTTTATGGGAGCGGAGGCGCCGAATGTGGTCATACCGATAATCGCACCTTGCATGCCGACATACCTCTCCCAGCCGAAAACCGATCCGGCTTCGACCGAAACCCTCGCCTTGACCTCCGGCGGGAGCACAGATTTCCTGTAAGCTTCATCCTGCATATCGAAAATGGGGGTTGAAGGCATGCTCACCACGCGGGCGCGAATGCCTTCTGCGGTGAGTTGCTCGTATGCGGACACGCAGAGTGAGAGTTCACTCCCCGTGCCAATTAGGATGATGTCCGGCTTCCCATCTTTGGCGTCGGCCAGAACGTACCCGCCCCTGGCCACACCAGACGCAGCCGCGTATTTCGACCGATCTATCGTGGGCAGCGCCTGCCGCGTAAGAACCAGGGCGACCGGATTGTGCTTCATGGGCAGGATTGTTTTCCAGGCCTCGACTACTTCATTGGCGTCGCCAGGACGCATCACGATCATGTGCGGCATCGCGCGCAAAGACGCCAATTGTTCTATCGGCTGATGAGTGGGACCATCTTCGCCGAGGCCGATGGAGTCGTGGGTGAGCACGTAGATAGTGGGAATTTGCATGAGCGCGGCCAGGCGCATGGCAGGACGCATGTAATCCGTGAAGTTGAAGAACGTGCCACCGAAAGCGCGGAGCCGCGAGAGCGCCATGCCGTTCAGGGCCGCGCCCATGGCATGTTCGCGGACACCGAAGTGAAGATTACGCCCACCATAGCTTCCCGCCTGGAAGTCGCCCGCGCCGTTCAGGTTCGTCTTGTTCGATGTTGCCAGGTCGGCGGATCCGCCGACTAGCCAGGGAATATTTTGGGCGACCACATTCAGCACTTTTCCGGAGCTCTCGCGGGTGGCCATTCCTTTGGGGTCGGGCGGGAAGCTGGGAAGGTTGTGGTCCCAGCCATTAGGCAGTTCACGATGCTGCATGCGGTTAATCTGGTCGGCGAGATCGGGGAACTGCTGGCTGTAGCGCGCGAACAGATCGTGCCATTTCGCGGTCAGCTCATGCCCGCGGCGGCCGATGCCGTCCTGGAAATGTTCGAGCACCCCGTCGGGGACCAGGAACTTGGCGTCTTCCGGCCAGCCGTAGAACTTCTTCACTAACTTGACTTCCTCTTCGCCGAGCGGTTCGCCGTGGGCGGCGCTGGTGTCCTGTTTGTGAGGAGATCCGTAGCCGATGTGGCTGTTCACGATGATCAGCGTAGGCCGGTCATTGGTGGCAAGAAAATTGTTGAATGACGCTGTCAGGGCGTCGAGATCGTTAACGTCGCCGACGTGCGTGGTGTTCCAGCCGTAGCCGCGGAAGCGGGTGGCCACGTCCTCACTGAAAGACCAATCGGCGGGACCATCCAGCGTGACTGAGTTGGCGTCGTAAATCCAGCACAGGTTGGGCAGCTTGAGATGTCCGGCGAGCGAGGCGGCTTCGCTGCCAACCCCTTCCATCATGTCGCCGTCGCCACAAAAGGCGTAAACGTTGTGGCTGAAAATCTCGAAGCCGGGACGGTTGTAATGCGCCGCGAGCCACTCTCCGGCAATCGCCATGCCGACGCTGTTGCCAATTCCCTGACCCAACGGGCCAGTGGTGGTTTCCGCGCCGGGAGTAATGCGGTACTCGGGATGTCCGGGAGTCCGGCTATCAAGCTGGCGGAACTGTTTGATGTCGTCAAGTGAGATGGCGGCCTGCGGTAGGACCTCGGATTCGGAAGCGATGGCTTTGACCCCTGAGAGGTAAAGCATCGAATACAGCAGCATGGAGGCGTGCCCGTTCGACAGGATGAAGCGGTCGCGATTGGGCCAGACCGGGTCGGCGGGATCGTAACGCAGGAACTGCTGCCACAGGCAATAGGCGACCGGAGTCAGACCCATGGGCGCGCCGGGATGTCCGGAGTTGGCCTTCTGCACTGCGTCAATGGACAAAGTGCGGATGGTGTTGATGCTCAGGCTCTCTATTTGCTTGCCGGCATTCTTTGCCACCGCCTGATCGCTTACTGCCATGAGTCTCTCCCTGGCTGCATCTATATAAGGCTGCCCCTGCCTCTATTAGCCGACAAGGTATTCCAGTTTACCAAGTTCGGGCACGCGTGGCGCGCCATGCTTCTGCCTGATTGTTAAGGATTCATTAATTGGGAGAATGAAAGCTGGCGCTGAGCCAGCGATCCACGATCCTGAGCCCCAATTGTGGATCGAGCAGCCTTCCGCCCAACGCCAGAACGTTGGCATGGTTGTGTTCACGGCTAAGCTGGGCCTCGACTTCACTGTGCGCGTTGGCCGCACGGATTCCCGTCACCTTGTTCGCCGCAATGGATATCCCGATTCCCGCACCACACACCAGAATTCCCAGGTCTGCTTTGCCGGACGCCACTTGCTCGCCGACCAGCCGAGCGAAGTCAGGGTAGTCCACAGAATCCGGCGAGTTGGTGCCCCGGTCGTCCAGTTCAAAGCCGCGATTCGCTAAATGCTGTCGGATGATTTGCTTTAGTTCGAAACCGGCGTGGTCCGCGCCCAGGGCGATTTTCATTGAGGATATTGTAGCAAGCACTCAGCCGTCAGCCACAAAACTCCTTCGCCTTCGGGATCGAAAACGCAAGCTGAATTCTCTGTCTTGGCTGAATGCTGAGTGCTAGCCCTTCAACGTCCTCCCCAAGAACGACGCCAAATGCCATCCGTCGAGATATTTGTATGGCGTTTCTCCCATGGAGTAGTGGCCGCAGGGGAGTATCGCAACCTTGTGGTCGAGATTGTGGCGCTCGAATTCAGCGACTACCTGGCGCGAAAATTCCGGCAGAAAGGTCAAATCGTACTTCGCGTAGACGACCAGCGATTTCCGCTTCCAGCGGGCGAATTGCTTGAAGTACGACATCGGGCTTACGGCGAGCCACAGCGCGCGCAGGCGGTCAATATCCAGTTGCGTCTCCAGCCCCTGCCGGATGTGGCGCGTAGATTGGCCGTGCCAGACAACGTCAGCGACGTAGGTGGAAGCGTGATTGAATGCGGCAACTTGGATTCGCGAATCGTGCGCAGCCGCCAAAAATGCATAGCACGAACCCAGGCTGGTGCCGGTGATTCCGAGCCGCTCGTAGCCTTGCTGCTGGAGCCAATCGAGACAGCAGCGAACGTCGAGCACGGCCTGGCGGCAGGCGTCCATGGTGCGGCCGATGTTGGCGGAAACCGCGTAGTCGGCGCGCCGGATTTCCGCGGGGCGGCGGATGTCGTGATACGGCATGCTCAACCGCAGCACGGAAATCCCCAGCCGATTCAGAATGCGGCAGAGCGAGTTGTAGTTCAGCGCATCCGAGTTCCAGTGCGGCAGCAGCACCACTGCGCTCTTACCTTTCGCCGGAAACCAGCGCGCGTTGACTAGATTGTTCTCCGGATAAGGAGTACGCACCGGCGAAGTGAAGCGAAGAAACTCTGCATAGGTTCCGTGGACTTTTTTCTCCAGCACCGGATCAGGAATTTCCCGGGTGCTGAAGACCTGCACCTCGCGCTTTTCCAGTCGAAAATCCGAAGGTGTTTTGTGGGCGAAGAATTCGTCGCTTGCAGCCACCGCGCGCGCGTTGTACTCCAAAAGATAGCGTTCGCACTCCGCCTGAGCCTGATGAGGCAGGAATCCATTGCGGCATGGCCATTCGCGGCTCCACTCAATCCCCCACTCCAGCGGACGCACCACCCGGTTTTTGTCCACCGAGGTGAGACGCGTTTCCCAGTTGTACATCCAGCGGGCGTAGAGAGAGGACATGTGTCCTTAGGATAGCAAGGAGAGCGCTGGGCACTCAGCAGGCAGCATTGACTGGCGGCATTTGGCACTTAGCACTTAGCATTTGGCCATCGAAGGACATTCGTAGCCACCAGGGAAAATCTAGACGGCCAAATGCTAAGTGTGCGCTCTTCAGCAGTACTTCCTCGGCACCCGCTTCGATATCGCGCAAAGGATTTCGTAGGGAATGGTGTGCGCCAGTTCGGCATGTTCGCGGGCATCCACGCTGAGGCCGTCGTGTGAGCCCAGAAGCACAACTTCATCGGCCACCGCGATGCCAGGGATTCCGGTTACGTCCACCAGGGTCAGGTCCATGGAGATGCGTCCGACGATGGGTGCATAATGTTCGCGCACAATGACTCTTCCGCCCTCAGAGAGTCCGCGGTTCAGGCCATCGGCATATCCGACGGGAAGCACTGCAATCCGGGCTGGAGCCTTGGTGATGTAGGTGCCTCCGTATCCAAGCGCCTGGCCGCCGCGCATCTCGCGCAAAGAAAGAATCCGGGTCTTCCAGGTCAGCACTGGTTTCACATCGAGCCGGAGCTTGCTGCCGCCGCTCACCACCCGTCCCGCACGCTCGAACGGCAGATGATAACCGTAAAGGGCCAGTCCCGGACGCACCATCGTGTTCCAACTTTCATGGTGCGAGATGACGGCTGAAGTATTCGCGGCATGTACCAGCGGCGGATCGAAACCAGCTTCACGAAGCAGGCGGCGGCCGTCTTCAAAAACCTTGAGTTGTTCGTTGACGGAAGGAGCGTCCAGCACTTCGGAAGATGCCAAGTGTGTGGCGAAACCCTCGAGCTTCAAGTGTGGCGAGGATTTGAGGGCTGCGCAGAGCGCTGGCAGATCCTCTGCCGCCGCGCCCAAACGTCCCATGCCGCTGTCCAGCTTGAGATGAATCGCATGTTGCGGAACCCCAACCCGAGCCGCAGCCCGTTCCAGCAGTTCGATATGCCCGATCTCCCAAACTGTAGGTGTAAGGCCGAGGCGGACGATTTCTTCTTCCTCACCGCGCCAAAAACCGGTCATCAGCAGAATTCGAGTGGCGATTCCTTCTTCGCGGAGCGGGATCGCTTCGTCGAGTGAGGTCACGGCCAGCCAGGTGGCGCCGTCGGTCTCCAGCGCTTTGGAGCACTCGACCGCGCCGTGCCCGTAGCCGGAGGCTTTCACTACTGCGCAGACGGTCACTCCGTTGCCCACGTAATCGCGGATAGTGCGGTAGTTTTGGCGGAGATTTCCCAGGCAAACTTCAGCCCACGTGGGACGAGTCGCCGCCCGCTTCGCGATTTCAATGGTGGCCACCACTGGCGATTATAATTGGCCGTCGCCCCGTCCCTAGGTTACCGCTGGGCTACTCGCCGTAACCACCGTTGCGGTAGTCCCGGTCCTTAATGGGCCAGCACAAAGTTCACCGTGATCTCGGTCTCAACCTCGATGGGTTCGCCGTTGAGTAAATAGGGACGGTACTTCCATTGTCCGACTGCCTCCTTCGCTGCGAGAACAAGCACTCCAGGTCCGCTAGCCACCTCCAATCGCTCGATGTTGCCCTCGCGGCTGATAATCGCCTTCAGGATCACAGATCCTTCCAGATGAATCTGTTTGGCGATAGGCGGGTATTGCGGCTCGACCCGGCGGATGAGGTTGCCTTCCATCATTTCGGAGACACGCATGGGTCGTAAGAGGGCAGGCCGTGTCGGGAGAATCGAGGGTCCGGAGCCGACAACCGACAGCAGGTCCCCGCTTCCTCCAAAGCCTAACCGTGGCGGATCTGGAGTTGGATCGTCTCCCGTGGGATGCGACTTGCCGAAGGTGATACCGTTCCGTGAAACGACAAATGGGGCAGGCATGGCTGGCCCCGTTGAGCCAGTCCCAATCCTATTGGTGTCAGCTCGCACCTCTCCTCTTGACATGGGCACGAAAATCCGCCGGGCCAGAAATATCTGAGGCAGGTTCTGCGGATAAAGCATGGGAAAAACCAGCGCGGCCGTGACCAAGACTGCCTGTAGGGTGAACGAAGCGAGAGCTGTCCAGCGTCGGGCGGAAGGTTGCGCGGGTGACAGTCCGGAAAACATGTGTCATCTCCTCAACAGTGGTGCTGTTGCGAATAAAGACACCACGGTTGGACTTGCCGGACTGTGGAGCGAGAAAAATAAAAAAGCCGCGATTTCTCGCGGCCTGGGGAACTAAACTCTGTCTCTGGTGTCGCCTACTGTTTAGCTGGCGGTGTGGTGCCCGGCTTGGTCGCCCCTGGAGTCGCCGGCTTCGAAGTAGCGCCGCTGCCTGAGGGCCTTGCCCCGGTCGCACCAGCGGGCCTTGCAGGCGCCGGAACCCCCGATTTGGCGTTGTAAGCGTCGACGATCGGCTTGGTAATATCCAGCGTGCCGCTGTTCCACAGCACCGGCCCATTCGGCCATTGGTTGTTCGTGGAGGCGTCAATGATCAAGGCAAAACCGTTGTTTTTCGCATAATCAACGATCATGGGCGCCATCTTCTGCAGAATGCGCTGCGCAATCTCGTTCTCTTGGTTGCGCGCATCCTCCTGGGCGTCCTGGGCGTCACGCTCCAAAGCTTTCTGTTTGGTTTCAATCTGCTTCGCCAGGCTGTTCTTGGCCTCTTCGTTCAGTTTGTCACCCTGGGTATTAAGCTGCTTCTTTAGGCCGTCGATCTCCTCGTTTTTTGCCTTCAGCTCGTTTTGTTTAGGTTCGAGCTTTTTGCTCAAGGTATCAAAGTCGCGCTGGCCTTCGTTACTGGCAAAGATGGCACCTTCAACATTGATGGTTCCAATTTTGCTGCCGGTGGCGCCCGCAACTGCAGGGGGATCGCCAGCCGAGGGCGCGGCGGGAAGTGCTGCGGAAGACCCGCCACTGGTTTGGGCCAATGCCGCTGCCGCGAATAGCACCGCCGCAACCGTGAGAGAACGCATAAGCGTAAGTTTCATGTGATTAACTGGACTCCTTAGGAGTACTGCTCCTGAATTTTGTAAGATGCGACTTCTTCAGATATCGGAATACCCGGCCACACAACTACCTTTTTTGCGAGTAAGGCGAGCCGATTCAGACCCTCGCATGAAAACTGGGAGCGCCGCGAAAAACGCCACGCACAACCGGCGACTCAGGCGTGTGGATAATTCATTATAGAAACAGGCGCTGTTAACCGTCAATCCTCCTAGAAAGTCGTCCCTACAGTAAAGCGGAACGTCTTGCGCGGCTCGCGGAGCTGATAGGGCGGCGAAAACGTGTTGCTGGCCAGCTTAAAGGTATAGTCGCCCGCATCTCCGGCGGGAAACATGGTACGTGTGATCGGGACCGGCGACTGCGACAATTCATTGAGCCGCAGCGGGTTATACGCCCAGTAGATGCGGAATGGAGCGTTTACAACGGGAAGGAAGACCTGCAACTCAACTCCGGTGGAAGCCCGCGGCTGCCAGTTGGTTCCGCCTAGAATTGAAAGATTCTGACTGAATGTGAACTTCTGCGTGCCTAAACACGTGTTGAAGAATGGATCCAGCTCGGGGCAGCCATAGGGAGTGCTGTTGATGGAGGTGAACTGGCCGTTATTGATGCGCAACTGCGATCGCCTCAAGATGGGATCAAACCCGAAATCGAAAAAGGGTGCAATTGCTACTGGCCCCGCGATGGTAATCCGGTATTCAGCATTGGAGACCAGACTGAGATCTCCGCCGGGGAACGTGATCTGGTCCACGGGGATGGGGATTTTGTAGCAGTTCGGTTCAGTACCCAACGAGCACGGCCCCAGGGCGGGGTTCTTCACCACAAATGTATTGTCCCGATTCCGCAAGGTGACCGAGGAAGCGGTGGGCAGAAATGCGACTGGCGATATGGAACGAATATCAAAGCCGCGGAGGTCATTTTCTCCACCCATGTAGGACCGCTGGAAGGGAGGAGCAACCAGCCCTCCAAATCCCGAGAGAAACGAACCCTGGAAATGGATGCCGACGGTATTGCGGTGGTTCTGCAGCGGAAAATGATGCTTGTATTCGACGATGGGGCGGACCGTCCTTACGGTCCCGCCTAGGCCGGAAATTTCACCGCCTACGAAATATTCCGTACCCGAGTGAGGGTACAACGCTGCGTCCAGCTTGTTCTCGGAATAGCTCACAAGAATCTTGCTGGTCACAATCCCATTCAATGCGTTAGGCCCGCTAACTCCACTGAAGGCGAGAAAGTTGAACAAATTTTTGGACGCGGTAGTTAACGCCACCAAGGACGACACATCGTAGGAATACGTAGCGCTGACGCGCTTAAAAGACCGGTGCAGCGGGTATGAAGCGTTAAGAGAGAAGCCCTTGCTGGCCTGGGTGTAGTTTTGCAGGCTCTGTAACTGTGCCGCCGACACGTTCAATACCTGCCCGGTGATGAGTGCGCTCTGCCTCGCTTGGTCATAACTCAGCTTTCGGCCATACACGGTGAAGCCAGCGCTTAGCGGACGGTCAAACAAGTAGGGCTCGGTGAATCCAAGCGTAATGTCACGTTGCAGGGAGCCAATGTTCGCTTGGACGGACAGAGTGTCGCCCAAACCCAAAAAGTTGTTGGTGGTGTAGCTCAGGCCGATGAACGAACCGGCCAAACCGCTGACCCCGCCTGAAAGCCCGATCTGGTTCTTGCCCTTTTCCTTGAGCTTCAGGGTCAGATCAACCGTGCCTCCTTTTTCGTCGAGATGGCGTTCAGTGACGGTGGGATCATCGGGCTTGATCTGCTCGAAATACCCAAGCTGATTCAACCGCTGAATACTGAGCTTCCAATACTGTTCGTTATAAAGTTGTCCCTCCTCCAGCACCAGTTCGCGCCGGATGACCTTGTCACGGGTAGTCGTGTTCCCGGAAAACTCGATCCGGCGAACAGAAAACTGCTTGCCTTCATCCACGTCAATATCAAAAGATACCTGCTTTTTTTGTTCATCAAAGCTGGGTGTTGGGATGGACGTGAAGTTGATGTATCCGCCGCTGGCGTAAAACGTCTTCAGGTTTTCCAGTCCTTTGGCGATCTTCTGGCGATTGAAAATTTCACCATCTTTGATGGGGAAAAGATTCCGCAGGACCTTACTGTTCGCGTAGGCCTTGTTGTTCTTGAAGGTGATGCTTCCCAGGAAGTAGCGTTCCCCCTCCTCGATGGGAACGGTGATGTCCATGGACTTGCCGGCGCCGTGCTGAATCAGTGGAATGTGAAATCCGGAATGGCCAGTGTCGCGAATCTTGGTTTGCGGCTCACCCACCACTCCCTTGAAGTACCCGCGGTTCTGCAAGGCCTCGCGAACCAGTTCCATGTCCTCATCGAGTTTGGTCGCGTCATAAGTCTTGGCAAAAATGTTTTCCAGAAAGATCGAATGTGGTACTCCAATCGGACGCATGAAGTGCATGGCGTGCCGCAGCTCTCGGCTCTTCACGTTCTTGTTGCCTTCAAACTTGATCCGTCCTACTTTGACTTTCGGCCCTTCCCTGACCACAAACGTCACTCCCACCGAAGCCGGCGGTATGGGGCGCACTTCAGTCCGGATGGTGGCGAACTGATGTCCGTGCTCCGCCTCCAACTGCTTGATCGTGACCTCGGCCTTCTTCACTTTGGTGGGATCATACTGCGATTCGACCGAGAGCCCGACTTTGGCCTCTTTGAACCGGTCGAGAATGTCGCTCTTCGAAATCGCATTGATCCCCAGATAGTTGATCTCTTTGATCCGTGGCTTTTCCTTCACATAGACGTGGATAACCCAGCCTTTGGGTGTGGCCTCGCGTTCGAAGCGGATGTCCTCGAAGTAGCCGGTATTCCACAGTGAGTTAAAGTCCCGCTCAATGGCCGCTTGGTCGTAGACGTCACCAGGATGGGTGAAGATATGCGCTCGAACCGCTTCTGCGGGAACGCTGCGATTGCCGTGGACTTCAACGGCGCTGACCAAGTCCTGCTGAGCCAGCGCGGGCGTCGCGCCGGCCAGTAGAAAAAGTAGGCCCGCTAAACCACCGAGGAGATCAAGACAAATCTTTCCAAATGAATGAGATGCGCGTCTGGCTGTGAACTTCGCCAGACACCCTGAGGTGCTTTGTCCCCAAATCGCAGAACTATCCTGATGAATGCGAGAAATCGCCAGTTACCTCAGATAGGTAGAGTATGGAAAACCGCAATTATACGGTAGAGCTGTGGAGAGCGTCCAAGGCCGCCGCTTCAACTTGCACTCACGCGTTCCCGCCGAAAAAGCTCCACCTCAACCAAGACGGAATAAAACGTGGCGGAGTTGCCCATGTCGGTGAGTTTTTCCGACGTAAGTACGTTGATGTTTCGATTGCCGGGTGTAAGTTTTGCCCAGTGCAGCTTCGCCGCAACTACTCCTGGCGAAACGTTGCCATCTACTTTGGCTTTCAGTTGCATTTCGCCGCGGCGATTAAACGCTTTCACCGTATCGCCATCACCAATGCCGCGCGGCAGCGCATCGGACGGATTCATCTCCAGCAGGCCAACTTCCTCCAGAGACTGCATGCCCGGCAAGTTAGAGAAAGTCGAGTTCAGGAAGTTGTCGGCTTTGCGCGCCAGCAGTTCCAGAGGAAAGGCTTTCGCGTTGTCGGTGTGGCGAGACTCTTCCGGCGGAATAAAAGCCGCGACCGGGTCGAGCCCCAAAGCTTTGAGGCTCTCGTTGTAAAGCAGCGCCTTGCCGCTTGGAGTGCGGAAATTGCCTTTCGCAAAAGGCAGAAAGGGTTCAGTCGATGGGTTTCCGTTCGCCTCAAAATTCAGGCGGATGTGCCCTTCCTTCTCCAGCCGCTCTCGAGTGATTCCCTGTAGCCAGGGATTGGACGATGCCAGCGCCTCATCCATCATGTCTTCAACCGAATCCTGAAAGCATTCTTCCTCAAATCCCATTCTCTTAGCCAAAGCCCGAAACAAATCTACATTCGACCGACACTCGCCTAAAGGCTCAATCGCCTGATTCGACGCCTGGAGATAGTAGTGCCCGTACGCGGATTGCAGTTCCTTGTGCTCGAAGAAAGTTGTCGCCGGCAGGACGATGTCGGCATAGTCGGTGGTGTCGGTGAAAAACTGCTCATGCACTACGGTAAACAAATCAGACCGCAGCAGACCGCGAACGACGTCATTGTGATTGGGACAAACTGCCGCCGGATTCGAGTTGTATACGAACAGAGCCTTCACCGGAGGATCATTCACCACATTCAGCGCCTGACCCAGCTCGACCATGTTGATGGTCCGAGCATCTCTGCCCAATGACGATTGCATCAGGTCGGTACGTTCGAGAGCGGCGTTGTTTAGTCCAAACGCGGCACTGGTGGAAAGCTGCAAGCCGCCGCCAACCTCTTTCCATGAACCGGTGATGCACGGGAGCATCGCAATCGTCCGCGAGGCCATGCCGCCATTCTGTGAGCGCTGTACCCCATAGTTCATGCGAATGGCCGCCGGCCGGCAAGTTGCGTACTCCACTGCGAGTTTCTCGATGTCAGCGGCGGACATTCCCGTCCACTGCGCAACCTTTTCCGGCGGATACTCCTGCACTTTCACCCGCAACTCGTCAAATCCTGCGGTGTGCTGGGAGATGTAATCGGCGTCGTGCAGGTTCTGGTTGATGATCACGTGCATCATGCCGAGCGCAAGCGCGACGTCAGTACCGGGATTGATCGGAATGTGCCAGTCGGCGCAGGCCGCGGTGCGCGTCCGATAGGGATCAATCACTACCAGTTTCGCGCCGTCGCGTCGCGCCTCTTCGATGAAAGGCCAAAGGTGCACATTGTTGCCGTGGATATTTGCCGCCCAGGCGATGATGTATTTGGAATGCCGGAACTGTTCCGGCTCCGTCCCCATGTTTGCGCCGTAAACCGACCTGACGCCGGCGCCACCCGCTTCTGAGCATATGTTGCGGGCAAGCTGCGATGCCCCCAGCCCATGGAAAAACCGGCGGTCCATCGAGCCATAGTTGAGCTTGCCCAGCGTCCCGCCATAGGAGTACGGCAGGATGGCCTCGCTGCCGTACTCTGTGGCGATGCTCTTGAAGCGCGAAGTAATTTCGTCGAGCGCCTCGTCCCAGGTAATGCGCTGGAAGACCTGCTCAGCCCGTGTGGCGCGGACACTCTTGTCCGCGAACCCTTTCGGTCGCACCCGCTTCATCGGATACAAAAGGCGGTCCGGCGAATAAACCCGATCCAGATATTTCGCGACCTTAGCGCACAAAAACCCCCGCGTAACCGGGTGCGCAGGATCGCCTTGTATCTTGACCGCCCGGCCATCGTCAACCGTGATCAAGACCCCGCACGCATCCGGACAATCATGCGGACACGCGGCATGGACCGTTTTTTTCACAATGCTCTGATTATACGGCGGCGTGCGGAACTCATTTCAGGCCCACGTAGAGATCAACTTGCGCGTTTTGCGGATCCTGGCTGCGCTGGTCGTAAATCTCGAAGTCGGTCTTATAGGTCCGCTGGATCTTTTTCTCCGCTTCAAGCTTAAAGATCGCTTGCCATGCTTGCGGCACTACCTTGGGAAGCGGTCCCTTTTCACTGGTGAGCACAGCAAAGCGTCCTCCGGCGACGTTCTTTGCCACCATTCCCGGCGGCGGAAGAGTGCCTTCCTTCACCATGGCGCCGATCACGAAATCGTATTCGCCGTTGTGGTCGCTCGCGTAGTCGGAGTAAAGGGCGTAGATATTTCCGCTAATCTTGTTCGGAATTTTCGTCAGATTCCCTTCCTGAAAAAACTTCTGCCACTGCCGGGGAATCATGCCGTCGCCGGTCGCCTCTTTCGCATTCGTGGTGCGGGCCCCAATCCCGATCACTTGAAACCCTGGTAAATCTGCGCGGGTGATGACGTCCTCCTTTTGGCCGTTGGCTATTGCTATTTGGTCGTCCGCAAAACTCCCGCCCAGCAGGCTGGCAATGCAGAAACAGATGATGGCGCGAAACATCTCTGCTAGACCTCAGATTCCGGGGTGGCAGCAAACCGAGCCCAACAGCCAACAACCGCCCTACTTAATTTCCATCACTTCTTTTTCCTTCGCCTTGCACATCTCTTCCATTTTCTTGATTTCGTCGTCGGTGAGCTTTTGGATTTCGTCCATGGAGCGCTTTTCTTCGTCTTCGGTGATCTTCTTGTCCTTGAGCGCTTTCTTGATAGCATCGTTGCCATCCCGGCGGATGTTACGGACAGCGGTGCGATGGTCCTCGAGAACTTTGTGCAGATGTTTCACCATCTCCTTGCGGCGCTCCTCAGTCAACGCCGGTATCGGCACGCGAATGATCTTGCCATCGTTCATCGGGTTCAGCCCCAGCTCGCCGGAACGAATGGCCTTTTCAATGGCCCCGAGTTGGCTGGGATCGTAGGGCTGCACCGTGATCAATTGCGGCTCCGGGGCGTGGACCGTGGCAACCTGATTCAACGGCATTTGCGCGCCGTAGGCTTCTACGATCACCGAGTCCAGCATGTGCACCGAAGCCCGGCCGGTGCGTGTGCCCACCAGCGCTTTGCGGAAATCTTCGACTGCCTTGTCCATGCGGGTCTTCAGTTGTATGTAAGTCTCTTTGAGTCCGGGGACCGCCGCCATCGTAGGTTGCGCCATGTCTGTGCTCCCTCAGAAGTTAGCTTTGGAACGCTGAATTATAAACCGTCATGACGGGAAGGGCAGGGCTTCAGCCGTGCCGCACGGCTGCGTTAGAGACTCCGGCTTTAGCCGTTGAGGGCCTTCCTGGAAACCTGAGCCGCGGTTTGAAGCCGCCGGAGGGCTGACCCCAGGGGCTGAAGCCCGATTTCAACTCAGATCGCATCGGCACGGCTTGAAGCCGTGCCCTTCCCAACCTTTCCCGCAAAACTTCTCCGTTGCAATCAGTCAGGAAAAAACTTCCGGAATTTTTCGAGCACTGTCACCGGCAAATCCTCCCGCTTCGCTTTCCCCTTGAATCCCAAATCATGCCCCGCGCCCTCAACCGGCAGCAGCAGGGTCTTGGCCGGAATCAGCTTCCGGGCGCTCTCGATCTCGTCAATGGATCCGAAGGGATCGCGCGTAC
>WNFC01000717.1_pt1 | contig 33555 bp, 20 predicted proteins | sample 5400541 | NCBI WGS metagenome assembly WNFC01 (sample SAMN13153342, study PRJNA577476) | soil metagenome | isolation source: 120 cm saprolite under Douglas fir tree site 2 hole 2 replicate 1 | place: USA:California | collected 2015-04-18
TCCACTTGCGCAAACAGGCTTTCCAGATCTCGTCGGTCGTTCTCCTCCATCTCGTGGCCTCCCGCTTTTTGGGCTTATTTTATCACCTCCTCTTCCTTTCCTTTATTGCTGTTGAGTTTATTTAGATGCGATTGCCCTGGGGGCCATTTACAGTGTCGTTTTTAGCCCTGATCTGAAGTGTCTTGCCAGTGGAAGTGACGACTGCACCATTAAGATTTGGGACATGCATGCGGGGCAAGAACTGCGTACTCTCACAGGTCATAAAGGACCCATTGCCAGTGTTGCTTTCAGTTCTATTGGTACAGTGATAAGTGGAAGTGATGATTGTACCATCAAGGTGTGGGATGTGCGCACTGGGCAAGAACTGCGTACCCTTGCTGGCCATAAGGAACCTGTCTCCAGTATTGCCCTCAGTGCTGACATGGCGACGTTAGTCAGCGGTAGCCATGATGAAACCATCAAGGTGTGGGACATGCTCACGGGACGAGTGGTTAATAATTTCATGGGTCATAGAGGGCACATTTCAAGCGTTGCCCTCAGTGCCGATATGGCGACGTTAGTCAGTGGTGGCTACGATAAAACCATCAAGGTGTGGGACATGCTCACGGGGCAGGCATTGCGTACTCTTACAGGTCATACAGGTCCAGTTTCTTGCATCGCCTTAAGTCCTGACACACAAACGTTAGTCAGTGGTGGCTATGATAAATCCATCAAGATATGGGATGTCACTACAGGACACATGCTTGGCGAACTCATAGGCCATGCAGAAGCAATTTTGTCTGTTGCCTTTCATCCCGACGGAAGCATCATTGCTAGTGGGAGTTTAGATAAAACGATCAAAATTTGGCAAAGGCCAGTCAAGAAAACAGGTAATAATCCGCTAGATTCTTCTCAAACCGAGCCTGTGGTTGAGCAAAAGAAGAGTCAAAAGTGGTTTAATCCCAACTTCTGGAAAGGGAAAAATCGTTTCTTCGTGATTTTGGGCGCTATTGTTGATGTGATTTCCGCTACTTTACTAGGAGGGTATTTGTTCAGTGGTGCAACAGCCTGGAACGTGGGAGCACTGTGTTTCTTAGGCGCATTAGTTCTTCGAGTCGCATGCGCCTCGACTATAAGGAAGATCATAGCACAATTTCTGGCCGTGGTACTAGCTGGATATTGGGCTGTAGGTAGCTGGTACCTGGTGACTGATATGTATTCGGCATTAAAAATTCAGGCTATTTCACCCTTTATCATAGCAGGCCTCGTTCTCGTCGTTGGTCTTGTTATGCACATAGAGTACGCAAATGGGAAGAGACAAAGGGAAGGTTGATCCGGTTCAGTGAGATCAGAGAATAGAAGGATTATCTCATTTGTTGCTCAAAGAGGACAAAATTCATGTACCCAAGCAACGCATGCAGTCGCTGTCAATCCTAACATGTCTCCAGATACTCAGGGATAAAGGTTGAGAGGAGTCATTATGAATTGCAATCCTTCCGTGCCTAGCCGTTGGTCTGCCCTGCTTCTGCTTGCCGTCGCAAATCTTTGGTGCATCAAACGACTGACCAAATCACGATTGGGCTTCTTTTCGTTTGAGACAGTGCGGCGCAAGTTAAGAGGACATGAGGTGATGAACATGTTTCGGAAAGGCCAGATGCAAGGCGTAAAAAGGAGAAACATTCTACGCCAGGTCTTGTGCATTGCCTGTCTGTTTGGAGTAATGGCTAAACAAGACCACACAGGACACCTGCAGGCGAGTACGACGGAGGTCAGAAAGTGAGACCAGATATAATCACAAGGCGATTAATACAATACCTTGAGACCCAGAGGCTACGAGACCCGCAAGCAGCCCTACAGTTGATCCGGGTGTATGAGCAGCTATTACTACAGATGCAGCCTGGCAAAGATCCATTCGCTTACGCTGGAATCCAGGTTCAGTTGGGCATGGTCTACTACCAGCTACCAATGGGTGATCGAGCAACGAACCTGACCAAAGCCATTGCTTGTTATAAAGAGGCACTGCACTATTTCACATCAGAGCGCACGCCCCGAGAATACGGCCTTGTCCAGAACAACCTGGGCGAAGTCTACCGCGAAACATTAACAGGGAACCGTGCCGCGAACCTAGCCCTGGCTATCGATTACTATAGGGAGGCATCGCGCTTTCTCACGCCGGAGCGCACCCCCCTCGAATATGCAGGTGCTCAGATGAACCTCGGATTAGCCTATAGCCAGCTACCGACAGGGAACCGCGCCGCGAACCTGTCTCAAGCCATCACCTACATCGAGGAAGCACTATGCATTCTCACGCCAGAGAACGCCCCTTTTCTTTATGCTATGGCCCAGAACAACCTGGGCGAAGCTTATCGCATCTTGCCGACGGGGAATCTAGCGGTTAACCTGGATAAGGCTGTGGCTTGCTTTAAAGAGACGCTCCGCATTCTCACGCCAGAGAGCGCCCCTCTCCACTATGCTATGGCTAAAGCCAATCTGGGAAACGTCTACAGCGACCTATCAACGGGGGATCGTGCCGCGAACCTGGCCCAGGCTATCACCTGTTATAAAGAGGCTTTAAACTTTCTCACCCCGGAGAGCGCCCCTCTCCACTATGCTATGCTTCAGAACAACCTGGGCGAAGCCTATCGCATCTTGCCGATAGGGGACAGAGCAGCCAACCTGACCCGCGCTATCGCCTGCTACCAGCAAGCCCTGCACTTTCGCACACCTGAGACCACCCCTCTCGACTACGCCTCAAGCCAGCACGGACTGGGCATGGCTTATAGCCAACTCCCGACAGGAGACGGAGCAACGAACCTGACTCAGGCCATCGCCTGCTTTCGTGAAGCTTTACGCTTTCGCATGCCAGAAGCCGGGCTTATCGAGTACGTAACAACTCAGATGAATCTCGGACTTGCCTACCGTGACCTCGAGACAGGTAACAGGACAGCTAACGTGATGCAGGCCATCGCCTGCTTTCGCGAAGCTTTGCGCTTTGTGACACCAGAAAGCTCTCCTCTCAATTATGCCTCAATTCAGACCAATCTTGGTATCGCCTACAACCAATTGCTGACAGGGGACAGAGCCACCAACATCACTCAAGCTATAGCGTGTTTCCAGGAAGCCTTACGCTTTCAGACACCGGAGATCGGGCCTCTTGACTATGTCCTGACTCAACGTAATCTAGGTATCGCTTACGCTCTGCTACCAACGGGAGATCAGGCCGCTAATCTGGCCAGGGCCATCGCCTGTTACCAGGAAGTCTTACGCTTTCAGACACCCGATACTGCCCCCCTGGAATATGCTTCGATCCAGGCCAACCTGGGCACTGCTTACACTGCGCTAATGACAGGAGATCGGGCCGCTAATCTGGCTAAAGCCATTGTATACTTTCGCGAGGCTCTACGCTTTCAGACACCGGAGGCAGCACCCCTCGGTTATGCCTCAACACAGCACAATCTAGGTAACGCTTACAACGACCTCTTGACAGGAGACCGCGCGATGAACCTGGCTCAGGCTATCGCCTGCTACCAGGAAGCTCTACGCTTCTGGACTCCAGACAGCGCACCGCTCGACTACGCCCGGACCCAGAGCAATCTGGGTACGGCCTACCGTCAACTGACAACGGGAGATCATGTAGCCAACCAGGAACGAGCCATCACCTGCTACCAGGAGGCTTTGCGCTTCTTCACCCCGGAGACCGCCCCTTTCGACTATGCTGTCATCCAGAACAATCTGGGTACGGCCTACCGTCATCTCCCGACGGGTGACCATACAGCCAACCTGGCGCAAGCCATCACTTGCTTCCAAGAAGCCTTGCGCTTCTCGACTCCAGAGACCGCGCCTATCGAGTATGCGAAGGTACAGTCTAACCTTGGCACAGTCTACAACCGTTTATGGGTAGGCAATCAGCTGCCTCATCTGGAGCAGGCAATTACCTGCTACCAGGAAGCCTTGCGCTTCGTAACCCTAGAGACTGCTCCCCTGCTTTATGCCACCATCCAGAACTGTCTCGGTACGGCCTACGTCCAACTGCCCACAGACAACCCAACGGTCAATATAACCAAGGCGATTATTTGCTACCAGGAAGCCTTACGCTTTCTGACGCTGGAGACTGCTCCCCTCTACTATGCGATGGCTCAGAATAACTTGGCAAATGCCTACCGTCAACTGCCAACGGGCAATCGTACAGCTAACCTGCAGCAGGCTATTACGTGCTACCAGCAGGCTTTATGTTACTTTACTCCAGAGACTGCTCCTTTCGAATATGCAGGGACGCAGAACAACCTCGGCAACACCTACTTTGAATTGCCGACGGGAGACCGAACGGTAAATGTAACCAGGGCGATCACTTGCTACCAGGAAGCCTTACGCTTCCAGACGACGGAACTCTCGCCTTCGGACTATCGCATGACGACCAGCAACCTAGCAGACCTTCACTTCGCTCAGGAGAATTGGCGAGCAGCTCTTGAAGCTTATCGCGCAGCCATGGATGTTGGCGAGCGGCTCTACCAGGCGGGTCTTTCCGCCGACAGCAAGGCGACCGAGGTGGCCGTTAACGTTGTGCTGTTCCGCTCTGCCGCTTTCGCGGCTGCTCGCCTGGGGCGGGCAAATGAAGCCTTGCTCATTCTAGAGCGAGGCAAGACGCGCCTGCTGACCGAAGCCTTGCACCTACGTGTTCCTCGCCCGGCGCGCGTTTCAGACGAAGCCTGGAACGCCTTCGAGCAGGCCGGAGTCGCTGTTCGTAATGCACAAGCACAATCTGGCGAAACTACGCTACCAGGCGAAGAGTATGACCGGGTGCGGGCCTACGAGGTTTGCAAAGAGGCCGCACGCACGGCCAGTATGGAGCTGGCCGCCGCAATTGAGCATGTGCGAGCGTATGCACCAGATTTCCTGAAACCGATTGACCTCCACACCTTGCAAGTGTGTCTTCTAGATGAAGACACAGCGCTCATTGCCTTCTGCAATACCAGTAAGGGCAGCATAGCCTTTGTGGCCAATCACCGTTCCCCCATGCAAGAAGTATATGTACAGGCGATAGAGATCCCCAACTTCACGTCCGAAGACCTCGGCCGTCTCCTGATCGGAGAGACTGGTGGGGGCGAAATCGGCAGCTGGTTGGGTGCCTATGATGGCTATCGGAGCGCGCCAACTCCTGCCACCTTGCTGGCGTGGCAACGGTCGATCACGAGCACACTCGCCGAACTCGGGCAGCGATTGCTCTTCCCAATTCTGTCCACACTCTCTCCTAACATTGAGCGAATCATTTTCCTCCCTTCCTCGTATTTGTTTCTCTTACCACTGCACGCGGCGCTCATCCCAGGCAACAATCCAGTCCGCGTGTGCGACCGGTACAAGGTCAGCTATATTCCTTCAATTGAGGTACTGGCTACTATTCGAGAAAAAGCTGTTCATAGAGCGACGCCTGATTTGTGTGCAGTGATCAATCCCCAATCAGACCCGAAGCTCGTCTTCACCCCAGCTGAAGGGATGGCCATTGCCAGGCTCTTTACTCAGCCAGAAGTCTCCGAAGGGCTTGCCGGGACGAAACAACGGGTACTCTCGGGTATAAAGGGACGAGCTTACGTGCATTTCTCCTGTCACGGCATCTACGATTGGAACGAGCCAACCTCGTCCGGTCTGGCGCTCGCCGATAGTCGCCTCACCCTGGCTGATCTGCAGGGCGGAGAAGCAGACTTGTCTTCCACCCGCCTCGTTACGCTTTCGGCTTGTGAAACCGGCATCGTTGATGTGGTGAAAGGGAGCTCCGAGGAATATATCGGACTGCCAGCAGGCTTCCTGCTGGCAGGCGTTCCATGTGTGGTCAGCAGCCTATGGGTTGTGGAAGATCTATCAACCGCGATATTAATGGAGCAATTTTATCATAACCATCTGAGCCGTGGGATGGACATTGTGGCGGCATTGAGCGAGGCCCAGGTGTGGGTGCGTGAATTGAAAATTAGTGAGGTAGTAACGTATGCCGAACGATGCTATCAACAGGCTCATAAGAAGAATAAGTTAAGGCTATCTATGTATATAGATCGTTATCGTGACCTGGCAAGGCAAAACCCGGCATTGTGTCCGTTTGCACATCCCTGTTACTGGGCCGCGTTCACGGTGAATGGCATGTAGGCACAGCACACTTCCTCGCCTAAAGTTCCGGAATCAGTTCACGGCGAATGGTCATCTTCTGCTCGTTGCATTGTACTTGTCAATACCACCCGGTCGTCATCTCCACGCCAGCCACGGGGATTGCCAGTGTACCATGACGCTCATCCGCGTCATGGTCGCTGTGCATTTTTTGATACGGCTTCGCTTGGATGGTCAGTGCTCAGTACGCATTGCTTGGGCAAAAAACAGCAGGTGTAATTGCTGCTCGGGAAGAGTCGGCGGCGGCACACGTCACTTTCGTCAGACACATGTTCAGGCACGACCCATCTCGCACCGCATACTCGTACTAGCGCTTTTTAAGGAAATGTGGAGTCGTGTCCAGAACCGAAAGGAAGAAACATGGCATCTTTCTTCAGACTGCCTCCCATTCCGGCCAGAAGTGTGTCATCATCTTACCGCCGGGTAAGATCTCACGTGATGCAATTTGAAAAATAGATCTCAAAGCGCCTGTCGACTTGGTGCGTGCTGTTGAATTATTCAAGAAGGGAAACGAACTCAAAATACAATCAATCAGACACGGCTCAGCAAAGCCTGCATCGTCTCTCATAGCCTCTTACGCAGGATGGGGCGCAGGCCCAGGTTTGGCATCCTGTCCCCAATATCCGCGTTGCGTAAGGGCAGGAAGAGATCCTGGCCAACGTTGCTGTATCTTCCTGATTGGAGCGATGATCCGCAAGCTCCACAGCGGTTGTGAGCGGTATCTTGATACACGTACTCTAACATGCCATAGCGCAGCAAGAGTTGATGAGAGAGCCTGCGTTCTGAAGCATCTCTCAGGCGCTGATAGCCCGGCAGGGCGTTTTCACAAGATTGCACCAGAAGGCGGGCGCGTGGATGGATAGCCGGGAAGGCCAGGATCTGTTCCACAAAAGCAGGGTCAGCGGCAACCTGATCAAAGGTCCGCAGGGCTCTGTGCCATTCCTCGGAGGTGGGCAGGTCGTAGCCCCGGCCATACCAGTGGCTGAAGACCCTGGCCTCGTAGAAGGTGATGTCGGTGATAAACGCCTGCGCCAGATTCTGGGCAGCGAGATACTCAGACGTCACACGTGGGTTGGTGCGCAATCGTTCGCGATACCAGGCGCGATCAAACTGGCTGTTCATATTGTCACTCAGGAAGTACTCAATCTGCACTTTGGTCAACGGCAGCCAGAAGAGCGCGAAATCCTGTCCGGGCACCTCGACAAGCGGAAAACGGGTTCGCGGATCAACGCGAAAGGTGAGCGGTTTCATCATAGCCTGTTCGTCCTTATCTTATGATCGCCAGGTGATCCAGGAAGCCACTCACGATCTGTGGAATCTCCCCGTCATTGAGATAAACCTGGCGATGGGGCAGCCACGTGGCCACCAGTTCCCGCCGGCTCACCACCAGGAGCAAGCGATTGGTCCAGTGTGTGCCAAATAGATCGACAAAATCGATGGGCCTGTTTTGATCGACCAGCAGGACCACGGCTGTTTTGGGTTTCAGGCTATCCAGAATAGGACAGATCAGATCAAGATTGTCCGGCATGGGTACCACCGCTGGCGCGGTGCCTACGGGAAAGGCTGGCCTGATCTGGCCCTCGTAATACGTTGCGACATGTCCTCCGCCCGAGCTTAGCTCTTCGTAAAAGCGCCTGACGGTTTCCTGGCTGGATAGCCCGGCGCTCTGGATGGTCGCTGGCACAATCAGGGCCACCTCCTGGTCCGTGCTTTCGCGGCGGTCGAGCTTGATGGCCCAGATCAGGGTATCCAGCACCCGAAAGGCCTGCACGGCAATTCCCATTCTCGTATTTCCTGCGCCCAGCGCTCCTCCAAACGCGGAATTAATGGTAAAGAAGACCTTTGCATCCTCTTCATCTACCATATTGACAAAGGCCCCACCACCGGGCACAAAATCGATCGTATATTGCTGCAGGATATCTGAGATTTCGCACATCCTGGCAAAATAGGCATCTTCGTCAAAGGGTGGGAGCTCAGCGCTGCGCTTTGTGCGGATCTGACTATAGGGGTCAGCGCCCAGATAATCGATGATTTCATCCGGCAGGGGCTCCAATCCCTCTTTTATCCCCAGGAGGATGTCGGCCTTGGTGTACACGACCAGGATGTTTTTTCTTTTGATGGAGATACGGAAGCTGGTCATAGCTTCCAGATAGGTGTTAAACAGTCCGGCCAGGTTATAGCCTTCCTCATTGTTGTTGATCAGATCATCCAGGCTGACCACGCACCAGATGGTGTTGACTTTGCTTAAAGCTCGCACCAACTCGGGGGTGCTGCCGGCATTGACCAGCGCTTCCCCCGCCAGATCGTAGGCCATCAGAATTGATGGCTGGGTGGTAAGAAATTTATTGTTCTGCACCAGCAAGGGCAAGGGGCGCTCGTTGGGGGCCGTACTCGGCATGTTCACGGTGCCCGAGTTAAAGCGCGCTCTCCACTCGTTCAAGGTTTTCTGGGTTTCGTCCCCCAGCGGGCTTACAAAGCTTCCTGGCACGATTTTGGTCACACCCTGCGCGGCTTCCATCAGGCTGGAGAGCAGGGCCGTTTTCCCATGTTGGGGCAGCCCAAAGGTTCCCAGGCTGGTGATATTCCCTTTGCGAGCGTATTCGACATATCTGGGTGGGAGTTTCCGCCCACAGTCAGGGTTAATACACAGATTTGTTTGCAGTGGATCCTGCATTGTCAGGCAATAGGGGCACATAATCATAGCGTTACTTTTTCTCCTCAGAAGTTTTCAGTATGGTCTCCAGGGTCAACTGCGTGCTCTCTCCCAGCGCGACCATTTCCCCGCCATAGGGCTGCCATTTCCACAGGCTGGCCAGCCAGAGCCGCCCGGCCCAGTGATCCTGCTCGACCCAATCGTCATAATCAAGCACAGGCGAAGCCGTGATCAGCAAGACAAAGGCCACCTGGTCAGCGGGATAGCGTTCGAGTAACGGCCCCATCAGTTGAGGAAGCTGGCGTTTATCGCTGATCTCCCGTTCGTTTTTGATCTTCCGATTGGTTCGTATCTTTGCCAGTAGCTCTTTCTCTCCCAGTCGCTGCAGCATGAGCGTCATCTGCTGCCCTTTAGTCTGACGCCGCTGTTTGACGAATTCCTGCACAAACAGGAAGGCCTGGCGCACGGCGGCTTTGCTCCCTGCTTCGACCATCACTACCCCATAGAAGTTGCCCTCTTTCAAGCGCTCAATGGTGCCATCCTGGCGGAACTGGATCTCATCGGTGAGATGATTGAGTAGGATCTCCTGATTTCTCAGGCCCGCTAGCACCGTTTCCCTGACCCCTGGCTGGCGTAAGCTGGCCTGCTGGAATTCCAGTTGCTGAAGCGCCCAGGCGTAGCGATCGTGTTCTTCGGCGTTGTTCTCCGCGGGCAGAACGGCCAGAAATTTGCTGGCCATTTCTCCTGGTGGAGGAGGAGCCGCTCCCCTGGCTGGTCGCCCTGAGCGGGTCGTATTATAGCGCCGGTAGACCTCATCGCCAAAGTCTACAAAGTCCTGGAAGGGCCGATTCAAGTCAAGAAAGACCCGGCTCAACGCCACCAGGTACTGGTAGTTCTTCACCCATCCGCGTAACAGATCCAGTTCTTTGAAGGGCACCTTCTGGATACTCTCAAAGAGGCCCCCCTCGTCATCGTTGACCACCCGCAGCCAGGTATCGCTCCAGACCAGCTCACACAGAATGGCAAGCACCGGCACGATCTCGCTGGCAGAGCTGGCGCTGGCCATCATCTGCGGTAACAGGCGGAGCAGCTCCCCATACTGCTCGACCGGGAGTGCCGGATTTCCCGCCCCATATAGGTGGAAGAGCATGCGCGTGCAGGCAATCCCCATTTGCTGCTTGAGCTTCCTGGCCCGCTTCGCCTCTTTCACCTCCTGCCTGCTTCGTTGCTCCGTGCCGGTTTCTACTGCCTCCTGCAACATCAGCTCGACCAGTTGCATGGCCTCGGGCAGATTCTCCCGGGAGCGAACCATGACCGTCCAGAGAATAAAGAGCGAGACATCCGGGTAGAGCTTGCTGGTATCTGCCAGTTGTCCCAACCAGCGCTCGATCTCCCCGGCCAGGCTGGCCACGGTGGGCGCCTGGGGGACAGGCCCGCCGATGCAGGCTCGCAACTCCTGCCAGAGTTCGCTCTCTGGGCTTGTACGCAGGATCATGGCCACCCGCTTCCTCAATTCCCCCTCCAGTGCTGCCATGCTGGTAGGACGCACCACCGTCAGAAGCAGCGCCAGGCTGTCCCGCACCGTCGGCTTTGTCTCAGTTGACTGCAAATAGACTTTGCCCTGCCAGGGCTGGTTGCTGGCCTGAGCTGCCACTTGCTGGAGCTGGCGGTGACGCGTGAAGATATTGTCATCGCGCTGCTGCTGGGTCGCTGCGAGTCCTGGGTACAGCTCGTCCAGGTCCAGGATCTCCTCCGTGTGAAACACTACCACAAAGTACGTCTGATCGTGCGCGTATTCCTTTCCCTGGCCCGGTTGTAGGATTGGCATAAGCAGACTGGGCCGGCTGGCGCTCCTCAGCAGCAGATCATCCGGGCCAAACGAGACGATCCTCCCATCCGTCTGCCCATTCTCGTCGCGGTAATCGCTCAACAACGGCCGGCTGCTTTGGGTATAGCCCAGCCAGTGCAGATGGATCGGCACAATCGCCGAGAGATTCTGCAGCAGATAAAATATGCGCTCGCGATCCTCCGTCTCTCTCCTCTGGCTGTCTATCACCACCAGCCCCGCTCGCCTGCTGGTCGGCAGGTCCAATACAATCCCATCCATGACATAGGCGTGCGAGATCAGGATGCGCGCTATACGGTTGAGCACCTGGTCTCCCGTTTTCACCCAGAGGAAGAGCGCGTTGCGTAGCCGCTGCCGTTCCTCCTGGAGGGCGCTATTCATGGCGTTGGCCAGCACCGCTGAGACTTTCTCCTGCCAGTTCTTGCGCCGTGGATTCTCTGTGTGACCGTTGTGATTCTCCTCGTCCTCGTCCTCCTCGTCCTCGTCCGCAGCCAGCCCTGCCGTCTTCTTCTCTTGCCGCGCCGGAGCCTGCCCCAGGTTCTCGTACCACCGCTGCAAGGCCGCGAGGGCAAACAGCAGCGAATCGCCCCCCAGTAAATCTCCCACTTCCAGATGCTGCTCCAGCGTCATGCTCTCCGCCAGGTCCTCAATATGCAGCACCAGGTTCACGTTCTGCAGCAGAGATCCCAGGGTCAGCGTGTGCGCTCGCATCGCCAGGGGTATCAGGTCCAGCAAAGGATAGGCCGCCTGTTCGAGCTGCGAGGGATCTTTAATGGCCATGGATTCCTGGAAGAGGTAATTCAGGCCCATATGCCCGATTTCCCACAGCGGGTCCGCTTTGTCCTTGCGATCCAGCCAGATGCGCACCAGGCGTGTCACATCGCGCGGCCACTTGAACATGATAATTTTGAGCGTTTGCACCAGCACCATACGCATCAGATTGAGCCAGGAATTCTTTAGCACTCCCAGATCTCGTTCGATCGCATCATCAATGGCCTTCTTGTTCCCCGTATAGTCAGATAGCACAAAGCGCCACTTCTCCTCTGCATTCAGATCTCTGAAGAGCTGCCCATTCTCCCCTGTCACCGACTCTTCATATTGTCGTTGGAAACCCGCGAGATACAACAGAAAAATACTGTTCCGGGCTTCGTTGATGGACTCCTTGCTAAAGTCGTTATGTACTCTGACCAGTTCCGTCAACATGTCTCGCAGCTTCGCCAGGTGTCCCTTCCCGCGCTTCTTCTGCTCCTCTGTTGTCTTCGCATCGCTCTCCTCGTCCCCCTCCGGAGCCTCCAGATCCGTTTCATCCCCTTCATCTGCAATCTGGGGTGCGCGTTCTTCCTCCAAGGTACCCGCGATAGCATTATAGATATAGGCAATGCTCAGGGCCGCCGCCCACATCTGGTCAAACCTGCCGCCCTGGATCCAGCTCCGCAAGACGCGCTCGATATAGTCGAAATGCATCCCGCGCCGCGCAATCTCCGCCAGCACCTCCGCCGCCGTCAGCGAGACAACTGCGCTCTTATCCCTCACCAGCTTCTCCAGCAGGATGTCCAGCTTCGTCTGATGATATACTCCCACCTGCGCGATCATCACCGCAATCGCGGAGCGCAGTTGTCGCGATTGGTCATATGGGGCTGCTGCCTGTCCATTCTTCTCTCCCCGGCTCGTCAACTGCGCATCAATCTCACTCAGGCGCCGAATCAGCCCAACCAGCCCCTCAAACGTGGAGGGATCGTCCGGGTCTATCAGCGACCAGAGGAGTCGCTGGTAATTCTCCACCTGCGCCTCGACATATTGCCGGTAGAGCCGATAGCGAAACTCTAGCACGGAATAGCGTTCCCGAATTCGCAGCTTTGCGTGCATCAGATTCGTCCCAATACGCCGTGGATCAATAAACTCATCCGGCCCATCCATGCCCTGCCGTCTCAGTGCGTGGACCGCTCCCGTATAGATCTCCTCCATCGTCGGCACATCGAGTTTATCAAACAGCACAGCCAGCAGCGCGAAGAGCTGGTAATTCGGCTGCAATTGAGTAAACCACACGTAGGGCGTTTCTGGTGGCTGATCTTCTTTTTGTGTGAACTCCTTCCGTGTGAACTCCTTCAGGATGGCCTCCGGGTCCATTTCGGCCTTAAACAACTCTCGCAAACGCGCCGACGAGGGAAGCTCTCCCCTGGCAGAGAGGAGACTGGCGCGCCTCTCCTCAAGGAGCGAATCTTTGGGAAAATAGTAATCGATCAGCTTCTCCAGCACCTGGCGGCGATCGACCTGGGCGGTGGACAGAATCGGATAATACCTGGTGGCCCGCAATCGTTCCAGGATCGGGCCTTCGAGTACCGTAAAAATAAACCAGACATTGGTCTTGTCGGCCAGCCACTCATTCAGATGGATATAGCGATCGGTCAGGTAGTAGGGGTCGATCTGCCCTTTATTTAACTCCTCGTCAAACACAATGACCGCGTTATCCGGGAGCTTTTCGTCCGCCATGATGTCGAGGAGGGTTCGGTTCCCCTGCGCGTAAAAGCGGTAACACTTCGGCCCTTTGTTCTCCCAGGTGTGCCGGGCCAGGTAAAACGCGGTCATTAATTTCCCGCCGCTCTCCTTCCCTGCGACGATCAGGATATGCTTGCCCGTATCCGCAGTAATCTCATTCATAAACCGCTGGTAGTCACTCGGGGCTACAAAGAGCTGATCATCCTCCTGGGCGTCACTATCAGCAAAAGGCAGATACGAGATGCTGCTCTTGCCAGGTTCATCAAGACGCTCCTTTTCCTGCCTCTTGCTCTCCTTCTCCTGCTGAGCGCGGGCCTCATTCAGTTGCTCCTGTTGCTCGTCCAGCCGCTTCTTCTGGCGGGCCGCCTCGTCCTGTTCCGGTCCTGCCTGCTCCGCCTGCTGGCTCTCCTCGTCCTCTTCATCCTCCTCCAGCTCGTCACCTGGGAGTGCATCCCCAGCTCCTGCGCCTTCCTGCTCCCTTGCCTGTGCGGCCGGCTGACCGGCCCCATTTTGCGCCGCTTCCGCCTGTTCCACAGGCTGTACTGGTGGCTGAGCGGTTCCGTTCTGCCCCACGGCGTCAGCCGGCCCATTGCCAGTACCCTGCTGCTCCGGCGCGCCTGGCTGTTCCTGATCCTGATCTCCCGCCTCTGGCGTCTCTGTCATGACTGTCCTCCCCTGCCTGGTACAATATAAATCTCATCGGGCCTCACCCCGGTACCGCTTTTGAGCTGAAATGTCTCCGCCCGCGCGTTTGGATTGCTCAAAACATCGCTGCGGGCTTTGCGAAAGGCCAGCCCGACGCTCTCTCCCATCGTCAGCGATCGATAGAATATCTCGGCAAAGCGAATGGCCAGGAAATCATTGATCGGCCCCCGCATGCCAATGACACACGGGATCTCCGCGCATATGGCCTCGGCCAGCCGCTCCGTTGAGCAGGCGTTGAGCACCACGCAGCGCAGGGTCGCGCGATACTCAGCCAGGATTCTGGCGATGACTGCATATTCGATGTTATCCGCACCCGCCGCCGGCCCGGTGGGGATGTGCGTCCCCGCCCGCAGTTCCTCCAGAGAGGTATACTTCTCCAGCACCAGCTCCCCCTCCTCCGTGCCATGGCCCGAAAAATGGAGCAGGACGGGCCGGTGCCTCTGGAGATGGGGCGAGAGATCTCGCATACGCACCGCTCCCTCTTCCCGCAAGTCAACCACGTCGCGGTTCTCTCGCAGCACTGTTTTGATCTGATTGATTTCCTGCTCAATTCTCAGCCCTTCCTGCGCTGACATCGCCCCTTGCGGATTCGCCTTCAGCACCAGCATAGTGGCCCGCGCCTTCCTCCCCGTCTCCGTCTCAGGCGGCAGCACTCGGACAGGTCGCGGCGCACTCAGAAGGAGCCGCGTCGTCTGCGCCACCATAGTGAGATTCCCCCAGCCCTCCCTGGCGCTGCCCTCCAGATAGGCCTCCAGTTGCCCCAGTGTTCCGGCCACCGCCAGGTCATGCGTCAGCAGCCGCTCATAAAAGCCACGGAGCACTCCCACATCTCGCGCTATCCCCGGACGAGCGGCCTGGCAGAGCACGAACGGCGTCCTAAGCTGACTGAGCGCAGAGGCCGGCGGCGCCTCCCCGTGGGTCGCCAGCACCACGCAACACGCGGCCTTCTGCTGAGCAAGCAACGTATTAATGTCACGTACCTGCACCACCTCGTTCCCCAGCCGGAGCGCCAGCCCCGGACCACAGGGTCCCACGTGCTGCCAGAGATGAAACGGAGTCAGCGCCTGCCGGAAGACCTTCAGCAGTCCCTGATAGCCTCCTGTTACCTTCACCTTTCTCACTACCACCCGTCCGGCATCTCGCTGCTCAAGCCGGTCAATCCATTGATCTATGGCAGTTCCCAACGCAGCGTGCTCCTCGTCGGGCATCAGCGTCAGCAGCACCCGCAGCGGCCCACCTTCCACCTCCACCCCACGTGCCGTTGCTTGCTCGCGCTCGGCCGGCAACAGCACCAGCGGATGGCGCAGAGCCAGCGGCCAGACTCCATCGTGCAGCCTCTGCCAGGGCCAATCCAGCACCTCCCCTGGCCCATAGACCAGGACCCGATTCGGCTCACCCGCCTGGTAATCCGCCAGCACTGGCCCGCTGAAGACCTGCTGATAGAGACGCCGACCCGCCTCTGCACCCGCCAGCCCGGACAGCCCTGGCAGTTCCAGCGTCACCTTCTTTCCCCCTGTGGCCGTGACGGTAAGGCCTGAGGGATGTTTTGTTATCGAAAGAGTGAAATCACTCATTGCACTCTCCCTATGAATCTCCCCTGGTTTCCTTACCATATCGAACTGTGGATTGCAAGTTTTTTGCAAGTTTTTAGGATTTAGATTACTCACCCTCAAAGGTCTTTGCATCATTTCTCAATTGTGTTATCATAACATATCGGAAAACAGAATACCATTCCCAATCGAATGAGCTTTCTTGAAGATTGATGGTCAAACACACAGTTTTACAGTAAAAAATGGACTTTTTCAGTTCGCACCGGGCAGAGATGTGCCGCCTATGAGAGGCTGAAAAGGTACCAGCAAAACGCGAAAGGGATCAATGCTCAATGGTTCTACCCTTTACCCTTTCCCTGGATCAAACCGGCTTTCCTATCCTGGAAATGCCTGCCCTCCCCTTTGGAGTGCTCTGGTTGCCCGTGACGAAGATCCAGTTTGAACATTTTCTGGTGGATACGGGCGCCTTTGACAACGCCTGGTACCAGGATAAGCTGAACAACTGGAACCCCAGAATCTCTGCCGGTAACCTGGGCGTCACCAATTACTGGCAGGCCTTTATGACCGGCATCCTGCCCTCCGAAGCTATCCGCTATGCCGAATGGGCTGGCCAGGGGGCCGATCTGCCGATGGCCCCGGAATGGAAGCAGGCGCTGACCACTCTGGCCGGTTGGCGGGCGGATAGCGCCTTTCACGAGGCCGTGTTGCAGTTGCCTGGCCTGAACGAGCGGGCCCGCCTGCTGATCCAGAAAATGGACCAGGTGCTGCGGGAAGAGCGCGCCCAATTGGCCGATGGCATTTTCTTATGTGATCAGATGGCCATGCGCCTCGGCGTGCTTGAATTGATGTATGAAGATGCAGTGCGCCGCTCGTTTTGCTGCTGGGGCCAGCCCAACCGGCGCTTTGTCGGCGGCATCAGCAATCCGTTGCGCGATGCCTCTCCCAGTCGCTTCACCGATCGGAACGGTGTGCGTATGAAAACGGTTGGTTTTCGTTTAATTATGCGCCGGTTCTGACCTGGCGCACCCGGGATATTTGCAGGTCTTCACAGAAGGGGAACCTGTTTTTGAGACGGAGGAAGTATGCCTGTCATACCGATTCACCATGTCATCTTTACCCGAGTCGAGAGAACCTATTCGCCCAGAAACGCCAGTGGCTATCAGGTTGTCTATCAATCGCGCGCGCTGGGGCGGGAGGTGGCGCAGATTGAGAAGCGCCTGCAATGTTTCGAGACGGGCAAGCGGGGGAGCGAGCGCTATCAATTTTTCTGGACAGACCTGGACCAGGCTGTAGTGGCAAGAACGGTGCCGCTCCTACATCCCGACCCCGAGGTAATCGATTCGGGTCAGCGCGATGCCTTTCTCGCCCATGCCCTGGTGATCGGACGCGATGCCTTTGCCGTCGTCAGAAACGATCCCTTCGCAGTCTTTGAGACCGTAAAAGCTGATCTCTTCGCCGAAGATGAGGAGCAGCTTGTAGCCTATCTCCGCGCTGAGCCACCAGCGGAAACACTGGCCATACCCCACCGCAAGCGTGGCGATGTCGCCTATCTCCTGGACAACTGGCCATCCGATCAGTTGGCTCGCCTCTTTCACCTGGGCTTGCAGGCTCCCGTCATGAGCAGGCAAAGCCAATCACTGCTGCTGCTGTCGGAGGATCAGGATACGCTGTACTGTCTGCTGTCTCTGCTGCTGATGCTTATCCCGAGCCCTGCGCGGGTATCCTGCACATTTGATACCTTTGTGGATGGCTGCTACTCGTCTGCCGGATCCTTGTGGGCTATGGGCAGTAGCAAGGACCGGCCCCATCCTGGCCTGCTTCCCATTCGCCTGCAGGAACAGCGGCTGGTGTTCAAGGGAGGAGGTGATGGGCGCTTCCCGGACCCAAAAGTGCTGATGCGCGCAGCATCTTTGATCGCCGGGTCTCGTTGTTGCGCCGGGAAAAATAGTGAGGGGGTGTGCGCATGGGCCGCCTGATGTGTCTTATCGAGTATGGAAAGCATGTTACCCACGCATCAATCTATTGAAAAATTTCTGGTGGAGGCAACTGCCATGACAGATTCCGAGCAGTCCGGCAATCTCTATGCCCGCGAGCTGGTGCAGATTCTGGCCGAGCATGGACTAGAGCTGGACGACCTAGTGGATCGGGTGGGTCTTGACGCGTCCACGGTGCAGCGCCTCCGTCTGTCGCTGACCAATCCTCTGCTCTCCCCGGTGCTCAGCCCGGATGAGCAAGAGCTTCTGGTGACAGGTCTGCTCTTCAACGCGACCGAACAGCGCCGCCTGCTGGCCGCGCTGATGGCTACGGCGATCCAGCGCCTTTTGAAGGATCAGCTCGGGCTGACCAGCGCGCATCAATTCACCGCGCAGGCCTATCCTTTCCTGCTCACAGCCTCGTTACAGGCCGATCTGGACACGCTGGGCGCGCCGGACCGAACCCCGGATCACGGTTCCCTGGAAGATCAGACCTGGCGGGCCATCTGGGACGCCATCGAGTCCGCTGCTCTGGCCTTTCAGATGAGCTATGGCCGCGGTCTCTCCCGCGATGAGCGAGTGCGTCAACTGCGCGAAGCCCAGTCGTGGCTCGAGGAGGCTATGGCCGATCTGGAGAGCTTGAATGCGGCCAGCAAGGTATCGCCGATCTGGCGCACCTGCCACAACAAGGCCAGCAAGGATCTTAAGGCTGTGACCAGACACCTGCGTCAACTGGAAACATCGCAGTAGCGAGAAAGCAGGCGGAAAGCATGCAAGCAGCATCTATTCCTTCATCTCCTGGTCGCAGCGTATTTCTCTCGTATGTCCCGCTCGAAGAGAAAGCCCTGCGCCGCAAATTAGTACAGGCGCTCAGCCCGTTAAGCGGACGTGGCCTGATCACGCTCTGGTCCGATGAAGAGCTCCTGGCCGGTCGCGAGGGCGCCCTGGAGACTGCCCACCATTTGCAAATGGCTCAGATCCTTTTGCTGCTGGTAAGCCCGGCCTGCCTGGCCTCGGCTGAATGGAATCACCAGGCGGAGACCATGCTAGCCCGCGCACAGAGGGGCCGCGCGCGCGTGGTCCCCGTGTTGCTGCGCCCGACGGTGGCCTGGCAGGAGACCTCGTTCGGGCACCTGGCCCCCTTACCGGCTGATGGCAAGCCCGTGACCTCGTACAGCAATCAGGACGAGGGCTGGCTCGCTGTGGCCACCGGCCTGTGGCGCCTAGTGGAGCAGGAGCAGGTGCCCTTTGAGCGGGTCCGCACTGCTCCGTTGGTTTCGCACCAGCTCCTGACCCAACCGCCTGTGCCCCATCCCGCGAAGAGCATTCCCCGCCCGGAGGCTGTGGCCGAGATTTATCAGCGCCTGGCAGGCCCGGAGGTGAGTGCCCTGGTTCTGACCGGTATCTGGGGTCTGGGCAAGTCTGAGCTGGCGGCGCAGGTCTGTCAGTTTGCAGAGCAGCAACGCCAGTCTGGCCAGGGTCCCTTTCTGGCTAGTCCCCTCTGGCTCACGCTTGAGGAGACCACCAGCCTGTCCGAGGTCTGCGCCACCCTCTGCCAGGCCTCTGGAGTAGACCTGCCCGAGTTCCAGAGCATGACGCCCTCTGATCTCGTGGTGACGCTGTGTGATCTCCTGCAGCAAGGCCCGCAGCCTCGTCTGGTGGTGCTCGATCAGTTTGAGAACTGGTTGGACCCTCAGACGCGCCTGCCTCGCCCTGAGCATCCCGCTGTCTCCCTGTGGCTGGAGCTGCTCAACAGCCGCCTCAGCTCCAGCCGCCTCCTGTTCACCAGCCGACTCTATCCTCACGGCCAGCGCCAGCCCCTGGATGCCTATATGCAGCGCCATGCCCTGACCGGCTTGAGCGAGTCTGAGAGCTTCCAGTTGCTCCGCCTGGGCCATCTCGAGGAGAGCGACGCAGAGCTGGCATCCACCATCTTGTACTACCAGGGCCATCCCCTCGCCCTGGCCTGGCTGCGCGATCTGCTCCAGGGCAACCGCGTGGCCTCGCTGGCCACCCTGGTTCAGGACATTTCCTATAAGGAACGTTTTGCCAGTGATCTCGCTCATTCTGTCTTGCACTACATGTATACACAGCAATTAACTGAAGAGCAACGCGAGCTCCTGCTGGCCTTTGCCATCTATCGCCAGCCGGTGTCCCTGCAGGCGGCTCAACGCATCGTCCAGGCCCGCCGGAGCCAGCCGGTCCACCAGGCCAGTGCATCCCTCCGCGTGCTGCTCGATCTGGAGCTGCTCCAGGCAGTTGGCCTGCTGGCCTATCGCGTGCCGCCCGTGATCAGAGATTTCGTCCAGACTCAGTCCAATGCGAGCGATCTCCGCGGCGCTGGCGAACAGCTCTCCCTGGCCCATCAGATTGCTGCCAGCTATTATCAGGAGCTTTTCGCCGCTGCCTCACGCTGCCCCGCGTCGCCATCCAGGGATGATACGCTCTTGCTGCTCGAAGCGGCCTGGCATCTCTGTCAGGCTGGCCAGCCGTCAGAGTCCGCCCACCTGGTCCACCGCGAGCACCTGTTCCGCGACCTCAGTCGCTGGGGAGAGAATACCCTGCTGCTTGACCTCTACCGGTGCCTCCTGCCTCCCGAAACGTGGGGCGCGGACCCTGAGCTGGCAGGTCAGCTCTATCACGAGATGGGCATCATTTACAACGCCCTCGGCCAGAAGTCCGAGGCCCGCCTGTCCTGCGAGCGTTCTCTGCCCCTCCTGCGCCAGGCCGGGGAGCCTACTCTGCTGGCCGCCGCGCTGAACGATCTGGGCACGGTGTACCGCTCCCTCGATCTGGAGTCCCTGGCCAACGCGTGTTATCAGGAGGCGTGGTCTCTCTGCGAGCAGGCCGGCGAGCCTTTTCCTCAGCGCGGCATCACCCTCAATAACCAGGGCCGCCTGCTCTATGAACAGGGCCAGGAGCAGGAGCGCCAGCGTCAGAAGGCGCGGGCCTCTGCACTCTACCAGGAGGCTCTGGCTCACTATGAGCAGGCCCTCGCCGCGCATCTCCGCAACCATCTGCCCGAGGAGGAAAGCTGGACCCTCCTCAATCTCGCCGATGTCTATGCCTCCCTTGGTCAGCGACCTCAGGCCCTCGCGCACTATCGCCAGGCCCTTTCCCGCTTCCGCGAACTGGCCGAGCGCCGGGGCGAGGGAACCGCCCTCAATAATCTCGGTCTGCTGCTGGCCTACGATCCCGCTGCCGGGAACCAGTCCGCCAGTTGTTATACCCGGGCCCTGCGCATCTTCCGTTCTGTCGGCGATCGCTGGCAGGAGCGCAAAACTCTCAAGAATCTGGGCCACTGGTTGCTGATCTCTGTGCCCAAAAAAGAGCCTGCCCGCTCCCAGGCCTATCTCTCCAGCCTGGCCTGCTTTTTCGCCGCCAGAGACCCCCTGGCGCAACCTACCCAGTCCCGCGCCGACTTGATCCCCGCCTGGCTGCTGGCCTCGCTCCGCCAGGACCTGGGCGAGCCCAAAGCCGAGGAGTGTGTCCAGGATGCAGAAGCCCGCTCTTGGCAGATCATCGAAGAGCTTCTGCAGTTGCCCTACGATTTTGTGTAAGAGAGGATTGTTATCATATGCCAGAGGTGCATCTTGATCACGTTATATTTACTCGTGTTGAAAAACCCTATTCCCCCAGGGGGTCGAGCGGCTACCAGATTGTGTATCAATCGCCTGGGTTGGGCCCTGAAACTGCTCAGATTGAGAAGCAGGTCCAGTGTTTCCAGATCAACAGAGAACACATGGTCCGGCACCAGTTCTTCTGGACCGCCAGCGGCCAGGCGGTCTGTACCAGAACTGTTGCATTAATCTCTCCTGATCGGGAAGTGGTTGATCGAGATCAACGCGATGCCTTTCTCGTCCACGCCCTGATCCTCAGTCAGGCGGACTTTGCGCGCATCCGCAACGATCCGTTTGCTCTTTTCGCTGCCGCCGAACAGCACCAGGTGCTGGCCGATCAGGTCTCGCAGCTCGTTCAGTATCTGCGCGTTGCTCGCCCGCCTGATCGCCTCCCTGTACACACGCGCACCCAGGCCAGCTATCCGCTCGATAGCTCACAGCAGGAGCTCCTGCAGCTCTATCGCCTGGTGGAAGCAGCGCCAGCCCTGGCCGGGCAAAAGCAGTCCATCCAGATGATCGCGCCCGATCCTGAGGATATTTTCCGGCTGCTAAGCTCCCTGCTGATTATGCTGCCCAGCGATGAGCGCGTGGCCTGTACCTTCGATACCTTCACCGACAGTTGCTCCCCGGCCCCCGGCAGTTTCTGGACCATCGGCAGCACCCGGCCTCTGGGCCAGAGCGGTTTTCTTCCCATGCGCCTGGCCGAGCGCCAGATTGCCTCAGTCAGGCCGACCGGCAATAACTCGCTGTATACCACCTGGTTCCTGTATGCTCTGCAAGACCTGGGGAGCTTTGCCCGGCTGAACGAAGATCTCTTCTCAGCGCAACTGATCGCAGAGTCCTTCAAGGCCCGCAAAGCCCTGCCCGACTGGCCCCTAAGCGAGCGCACCCTCAACACCTTCCACCGTCTCCATGACCAGTCCATCGACGCCAGCTTCGTCAAAGCCCTGGCCTCCGTCATGGAGAGGCGCCTGGCCGAAGCCTTCGCGCCCTGGCTCTTCACCGCTCTGCCGCTCCCTGCTGTGCTCAGCATCGCCGCCACGGGCGCCTGTGAGATCCAGTTCCTGGCTAACATGATGTATCGCTGGTTCCTCCAGGCTCAACCTGCCTGGAAGGAATGGGATGACGTGAGCGATGTGGCTACCCGCGCTGCCTTTGCTCCGCTGCTGCTCCTGGCCAGCCTCAAAGCCCATCCCCGGCCCTTTAAGAACTATGGCAAACTCCAGCTTCAGGCCATCCAGACCTTGCTGGCCAGCAGCCACCTGCCCCAGGTCCTGGCCGATCTCTCTGGCAGCTCGCCGCCAGCTCCAATCCCCTCGACCACCAACGGCGAGCCCCCACCTGGTCAGCCGGTCCTAAACGATGAGGAGTTTCAGACGCTCGTCCTGGCCCTGCTCCAGCAGAAGGCAGGCCGCCTCTTGCAGGCCGCCTGTGTTCAGCGCGTGCGCCTCCTGCAACAACGCAAGATCGTCCTTAGCCTGGCCAAAGCCGCCTCCAGCCAGGATGTCGCACCTGAGTTTGCCGCGGCCTTACAGCAGCATCCATTGTATGGTAAATAGAAAGGTCAAGGGTGTTCATATGTCAATCTTTAGAGTAAAAGAAATCACCTGTCCCCGTTGTTTTCGCCCGGTTCGCCTCCCAAAGGCGGTAGACAAATACCTAGTCTGCCGGGAATGCAACTTCCCCATTCCCATGACCTACATTCGCGATCTCAAGGAGATGCCCCCGGTCTTTGTCCAGCTCTTTGGCCTCACCACCGCCGGTAAAACCACCTTTCTGGATATGTTGCGCCTGCACCTCTATGATATGGATCAGGTCTGGGGGGCTTCCGGGTTCTTTGTTCAGCCAGTTACCCAGCTCGATATGGATCACCGTGTGATCCTGGAGACCCAACGCAACCAGGGTGTCCTGGCTCCCAGTACCAACAAACGGGATCGCAACCAGAATGAAGTGTATATCATGGCCTTAAAGCACATGGCACGCTGGGGCTCGCGCTCCCTCGTGTTGATGGATCACGCCGGAGAGTCGTTCGGCACGCTGGTCATTCCCGTGGAAGAAATCCCCTTTCTCCAACATACCCCCGTCACCATCGTCTTGCTCAGCCTGCCTGACCTGTTCCGCGAGGGCAAGCGGGTCAACGATGTACTCAATAGCTATGTCACTTCTCTCGAAAATTATAAAGTCAACTTTGGCAGAGATCTCCGTCAACTCATCATTGTGTACAGCAAGGCCGATCTGCTGCCTGACCTGCCAACAGAGGTGAATGATTATCTCAGCCGGGACACGATCTACGCAGCTCTGCGCGACCCTCAGCAGAACCTGCGCCTGGGCGAAAAAGAAATGGACCATTATCTGCAGTGGATGAATTATATCAGCGGCGTGATCGAGCAATGGACCAGAGAACGAGTTCCAAGTGGACCGGCGCTGTTACATATGCTGCGGGATAAGCGCATCGCCTACAAATTTACCGTGATGTCGGCCACTGGCCATCCGATAGTCGCCGGGCGCCAGAATCTGGCCCCCACCCCTCGCCGGGTGCTGGATCCCTTCTTCTGGGTGCTGGAGTTTTATAAACAGAACAATATCTAAGCCGTTGTCTGGAGAGAGTCTGAGTTATCTCTATGTTCGATTACATTTTAGATTTTATCATGGGTCGGTTTATCTACTGTCCCCGCTGCCTGAAACGCCTGCCTATCTGGTCGGAAGTGACTCAGGACATGTCCTGCGAGGAATGCCAGTATCTCATCCCCCTGGCTTATGTCACTGGCTGCCAGGAGGCCCCGCCCGTCTTTGTCCAGGTCTTTGGCCTGCCTGGTAGTGGCAAAACCACCTTCCTGGATATGTTGGGTCTGCTCCTCCATGACATGGATCATGTGTGGCAGGAATCAGAGTACTATTTCCGCCCGCTCACCCAGCAGAGCATGGAACACACCACGACCCTGCTGACCCAACGCGGCCAGGGGGTTCTTGCCGGGAGTACCGTCAGACGTGCGCTCAATCAGACAGAGGTGCTGATCTTTTATTTGCGCAACATGCCGCGCTGGGGTTCGCGCACCCTGGTCATCATGGATCACGCGGGAGAGCAATTTGCTCAGCTCAACCTCGATCTGGAAGATATCCCCTTCCTCCAGCACACCCCGATCACGATCTTATTGCTCAGCCTCAGCGATCTGATGAGTACCGGCAAGCGCGTCGACGACCTGATCACCAGCTATCTCAGCACTCTGAAGATGCACAATGTCCATCTGGACAGACAGCGCCGCCAGCTCATCATTGCCTTCAGCAAAGCTGATCTGCTGAGCAACCTGCCCCCCGAGCTGGGTGGCTATCTCAGCAGAGATACCAGCCATCTCTTGCTCATCAACCGCCAGAGCAATCTCCCGCTGTCTGAAGAGCAGTTGCCGAACTATCTGCAGCGGATGCAGCAGATCAGTGACTCTATCAGGACCTGGGTGGAGACCCTTCCCAACGGCATCAATATGCTCAACATGTTGGCTGATGCGGGTGTGGAAACCCGCTTTACCATGATCTCCGGCACTGGCAGCCCGCTTACCCTCACTCCCGGCGGCAGCGCTCTGGCTCCCAGGCCGCGCCGGGTGCTGGACCCCTTCTTCTGGGTGCTCGAATGCTACCGCAGCCGTGGCTCGCGGAGCACTGTTCCAGCAACTCTGAGCATGATCCTGGCAACCTTCTCGCCCGCCCTGCGCTCCGCCTGGTCGCTGATCCTACTTGTCCTGCTCTTCACCGGTTCCCTGCTCGCGAGTCTCTTCCTCGCGGGCCTCTCCGGGGGTACTCCCGAGCTGGTGCGCCCTGGCCTCTCGCTGCTGGCCCTGCTGATCTACTTTCTGGCCATCCAGTGGCTGACCCATCCAGGTTCCGCCGGGTCTTCCCCTGGCGCTCAGCCCGCGGTTCTCCAGCAGACCTCTCCTAATCCTGCCCGCAGCCCAGTTGTGTCCCAGCCTCCACAGGCGGCGAAAACTCCGCCAGCCGCACCGACTCCCGTGGCCCGCAGTGTATTCAACGTCTCCCGCCTGGCCCTCTTTTTAGCCTGTCTGGCTGCTTCCACCGTGCCAGCGGTCCAGCATGTGCTCACTCAACTCACTCTTGGCCAGTTCCTGCAAATCTTTCTGGTCGGGGCCGCCCTCTTCTCCTGCTTCCAGCCGTCCCGTATGGCCGCCCTGAGCCGTGTCACCCTGGTACTCATCGCGGGCTGCGGCGCCCTGCTCCAATATTCTTACGGCTCCGTGCAGGAGCTCCTGGATCTGCATCTTCCTCCTGCTTCGCCCGAAACCTACACCGCGATCACCAGCGCCATCGCCTTGGCGCTACTTGTCCTGGCTGGCATTCTCTTGCTGATTCTGACCACAGGCCGCAACGGCTGGAATCGTTTCACTCTCTGGCTTGTGACCCTGGCCTTCGCCGGCCTGCAACTGGCCTATGGTCCCTGGGAGCTGCTGCAAATGTTCCCCTCGGCTGGCCAGTCCTTCGTGGGGCAACATGTGGAACTGGTGAACATGATCCTGGCTGTCCTGCTGGCTCTGCTTCCGCTGGCTGTCCTGGTGTATCTGTATCGCTTCACCTACCTGGACCGACTTCCCTTGCTGATCCTGGCGATTGTCTGCGCCGTTCAGATCCATTTTCTGGGCGATGGCGCCTCCCTTCCTGTCGGCCTCTCGCTCCCCTTCGTGCCTACCGACGCACCCCTCCTGGCTATCCCGTTCGTGTCTCTCCTCGCCCCCGATCACCTGCTCGTGTACGCGCTACTTGCCCTGGCCGGCCTGATGACCATCCGCTGGCTCTTTGGCCGTCCTCCGGGCCCCTTCGTCTTCCTGGATCACGCAGCCCTCTTCTTCCTGGCCATTCTCTGCTCCCAGCTCCAGAACTTCCCCTGGGGCGCACCCGTTCCCCAGGGCTTTCTGTCCTCTTTCCAGGACAATCTCCTCACTGCCAACCATATCGTGGCCAGCATCCAGACCCTTCTGGTCTATCTGGGGGTCGGCCTGGCCTTGTTCCTCCTCCTGTTTCCCCTGGCCCGCCAGATCAAACGCCTCCTCTGGCTGCTCCGTCCGCTCAGCGACCGCTTCACCTGGCTGACCCGCCAGCCCTGGTACCAGCAGGGTCTGACCCGGCTGAGAGATGCCCTGCCCCGGCCCCAGACTGTCCACCTCACCCAGGGCATCGTCTGGCTACGCCCCGTCACCGCCTGGTTCCACCGCATCCTGGCCTGGCTGCGCCGAATCCTCTCCATCCTGGATGTCGTGATGCGCGTCCTTGAGCGCCTCCTGGCCTGCACCACCACCCTCGCCTGCGCGCTCCTGGCGGACCTCTTCGGCCAAATCGGCTCCGGTGCTCCTCAGTCAATGACCATCAATGGAGTTGTGACCGCCAATCAACTGGTGGCGCTACTCTTTGTCGTCTTTGCTATTATCATCATTTGTCGAGTAAAGTTCCCTCTTGCCCGAGGGAGTCGCTTTCTCCTGCTTCTGGACATCATCCTGTGTACACTCCTCTACCTGGGCCGTGCCCTCCCTCCCCTGCCTCTCGCCTTCACCTTACAGAACTGGAATGCAGCCGCCTCCTACTCCCCCGTGCCTACCCTGCTCTTCGTCAGCCTGTGCTCAGCCACCGCCCTCTTCTCCTTCTGGTGGGGCGAACGCTCCGCCTTCCCCGGCGACCGCCGCCTGCTCCAGGTCCTCTTTACCCTTGCACTGGTTGGCGGATTTCTCCAACTCCTGTCCACCGCCCTTCTAGTTACGCTGCTGGCTTTGCAGACCCTGGTGATGGGGATAGCGATTGCTACGATTGGAGCGCGGTCGAATAGCACAGGCGCATAATGAATATAAGGAAGTGGCCTGACTGGGATAGCCAGACTATTCTAGTCCAGGCATAATCAACGTCGTCTGCACCATTCCTTCTCCTTTTGCCTCCTTCCGTTAGTAGCATAGAGGGGGAACACAACTCTCAGATGTCTCAGTAGTTCCTATTCCCAGCCTGGCTGCTTTGACACCGGCTCCCCTTTATTGGCGATCTCCTGCTCCACCCGATATATAAGAGGCATCGAGGGAGACAACCCGCTCTCTGAGGCCGGGTCTCTTTAATGACGCTCATCTTTCCCTGTTGCCGATGAAACTCGAAGAAGGTAAGCACAGAGAGTCGGCCTTCTCATTGCTGATTGTCGTCTGGATGAAAAGGCTGGCAGCGGTGTCTGTGCAGAGAGAGAGAGTTCATATTGAATATGGAGGCACGACTGTCTGGCAAATTGTTGTCTCTCCTCCGAACGAAGGTGTCGGATGCGTTCACTCATAGTATAATAGGATGGTGGTAGGACACTTAGATGAATTGCCAACGGGGATATTTAGTAACACCGGTATTACGTTCATCTGCTTCTCCCTATTACGCGATTGCAATGCCACAGACAAACTTGTTGACCGTTTCCCTATGTACAAGCGGGAAGGAGTGCAGGATGCCAGGCAGAACGTATGCGGGCAGGGCCGTCGTGCTTACGGCCATTGAAGTAGAATTTTTAGCGGCCATCGAACATCTCACCGATACCCATGAAGAAATGTATCACGGGACTATTTATGAAAGAGGGTGTTTTGTAGCAGAGCAGTGGCAGTGGGATGTAGGGGTTGGGCAGATTGGGGCGGGCAACTCAGCTTCTGCTGCCGCGGTGGAGCGAGCTATCACCTATTTTCATCCTGAAGTCATCCTGTTCGTGGGTATCGCCGGAGGGGTGAAAGATGTGAAGATCGGAGATGTAGTCGCTGTCACGAAAGCCTATGGCTACGAGTCAGGCAAGGTGCATGAGACAGGATTTCTGGCACGTCCAGAAGTAGGTATGTCCAGCTACCGCCTGATTGAGCGCACAAAGGCCGAGGCCCGTAAGAAGACCTGGCTGCGAAGGATATCCGGCTACCCGAACCTCTCCCCTGGAGAGCCGCGAGCATTCGTCGGGCCGATCGCGGCTGGCGAGAAAGTCATCGCATCAACCGGCTCTGATCTCTTCGATTTTTTACGGAGAACCTACAACGACTCATTGGCCGTTGAAATGGAAGGGCGCGGGTTTCTTGAAGCAGCGCGCGCCAATGAACAGGTGCAGGCATTGATCATCCGTGGCATCTCCGATCTCCTTGACAATAAAAGCGCCTATGACGCGCAAGGCTCGCAGGAACTGGCGGCCCGTCATGCCGCTGCTTTTGCTTTTGAAGTACTCGCGCAGCTCGATACTCCTCGTAGTCTCTATCCGCCGGAAGCAGGTAAGGGAGGAGTTACTGCCGGGGAGGGATTGACCAGGTCAAATCGTCCCACAGGAGGGGCGCCATCTGCACCTGCATTAACATCCACATCCTTGCGGACAGATGCTTCCACTTCTTTAGAGGTCTATTATTCCTTCGCACCGGTGAAGGAGGATAAAACACTGGTTGGACAATTCAGCAGGCAGCTGGCAGTCTTACGGGATCAGAGACGCATTACCGAGTGGTCCCGCGGCAAGGTAATTCCTGGACAGGTTGTGAATGATGAGGTAATGAAACACCTCAATGCTGCGCAGATTATCCTCCTGTTTATCAGCCCGGATTACATGGCTTCCGCTGTATGCGTCCATGAGATGTCGCGGGCTATTGAGAGACATGCCTCACACGAGGCTATCGTGATACCAATTCTGCTTCGCCCGGTAGCAATGCTGGAAGAAACCCCATTTTCCCATATTCAGGGGTTCCCCAGGAATGGCCGGTCTATTGCTGAGTCAGGCAGCCGCAAGGGATCAATCTTCGCGGAAATTGCCAATGAGATCAGCGCGATTGTCAAAGACTTCACACGGGGAGGTTGACGTGAAGCAGCCCTTCCCTCTCCCTTTTCATGAACGCTTGAGGTATGAGCGTGAACAGCGGGGTTGGTCGCAGGAATACCTGGCTGAGAAAATCGGGAGCGATCCGAAGACCGTGGGACGATGGAAAAGCGGCGAGAGGCGCCCTCAAGCTCAATTTCGCCGGAAACTGGTTGAGCTTTTTGACATTGGCGCCAGGGAGTTCGGCTTAATCGCTAAGCCCGCCGGGAGCCGCGGACGCGCCAGTTCAAGCACGCCGGCGTTCGTGCGTGTCTCGCAGGAGGACAACATGCAGGGCGAGCGGATCGAATCCTGCGTGAAGATGTGACTGACATGCCCGCTCTCGACTCTTTTTATGGGCGTGTGCAAGAACTGAGCATGGTGCAACACTGGATTCAGGACGATTTCAGCTGCACCACCGCTATTCTTGGCGGTGGAGGGGCAGGTAAGACCGCCCTCGCAGTACAGGCAGTGGCACAGGTGAAGGATTCGTTCGAGTACATTTTCTGGCGGTCACTCCAGAACGCCTCCTCTGGAACACGTCCTCAAAGAGTGTGTCCTCTTTCTTTCCGATCAACGGCACTTAAACATGCCCGCAGAGACCGACGGTCAAATTCAAGTCCTCTTACGCTGCCTGCATGAGCATCGCTGCTTACTCGTCCTTGATAATTTTGAGTTGGTCTTTCAAGCGGGAAAGCGCGCTGGTACCTATCTGGATGGCTATGAGGGATTTGGCCTGCTTCTTCAGCGCTTGGGAACGAGTCAACATCGGAGCTGCCTGGTGCTGACCAGCCGCGAGAAACCGAAAGAGGTGATACGATTGCAGGGGAAGTCGGCATCGGCGCGTATGCTGTGGTTGCCGGGGGTAGGATGGTCTGAAGGACAGCAGATATTGAAGGAGAGGACCTGTATGTTCCTCTCTTGCTCTCACCAGCACAAAGAGAAGCATCTCTACTAAAGGAATGTCAGAACAGCCAAGCCGACGCTCAATGAACTGGCATCCAGATCCCTCAGCGTAGGCAAAAGAAAGGGGTCTCATCTTTGTTCGTCGAAGGAAAACTGACTGAGAACAACCCGTGCGCTTTCAGCTTGATATGCCTCTGTAGTTTTGCCGCGTGATTTTCTTTGCGCTTTCGGTGCACACTTTCCAAGAGTTACGCTGTTTTTCGGTAATCATGGTGTAACCCGCCCAACACTGAAGTGACGTTGATCTGGTTCAGTGGTAGAGGAGCAGGTACTGGCGGTTCGGGAATCCGCTCCAACGTTACCATGTCCGCCGCTTGGAACAACTTGGCTATACGGCCACGCTCACTCCTCAAGAGGTGGGCTTAACGTCAGATCAGGCGCATAGTTGGGGAATTTTCATAAGAAGTGGCCAGCCCACTACAGCCTCTTATGTTGTACAAGATAATAGGTATAGAGAATCACTCCAATATCAATCAGAAACAAGAGTACGACCGCAATGGCTAACCCGGCTTGCCCTGTTTCCATGGCGTTTGTGACAGAGCTTTGCTGCAACAACTCGAAGAGGTATCGCACGGCAGCGATGATGATGGCCATGGCCTGGGTCGCGAGCAACATACCTCGTGTGGCGAACACGATCAAGCCAAACTGCGGGGTTAATGTGTGCTTTTGCTTGCCTAGGTTTCTCCTAGTTTGCCTTTGTGCTGGCCGAAATGTTTGCAGCCGGAAGGTTTCCCACCCTGGCCCAAATACGCCCAGGTGTTTCTCTATTTCTGTGCGAATATAGAAGTTAATCTGGCCAACACGCAGGTCATTGTGTTCCCAGATGCTTCCCAGAAACATTGCGATGATGGGATAGAACAATAAGACTACCTCAGGAACATTCGATTGCACGCCGACCGTTAAGAACGTTCCAGCCACCAGCAGGGTGAGCGCAAGAATCTGCTGCCGGATCTCAATTCGCTTCTCGATCTCGTTGCGCAAGGAGGTGTATTGCTCAATCAACAACAGTGTTCCGATACTCTGCGCTTCCAACCCTTCCTTCAGAGCGGTTTGAGTATTATGTACCTCAGATGCTCCTGGTACTCTTCTTCCCTGGCGTTCCACCCCGGTGATATTTTGCTCGAGATCAGTCTCGCCGTCCATTTTTCCCTCCTCATTGCAACGCTCGCACCCCACCGCATGACCTCCCATCAGTGAGCGACTATTTTACAGAGATGAGAGATGATGGCTACCTGCCCCATATGCACTGTCCCAAACAGTTCCACCAGGGCCGAACTCATCCTCTCCTCCACTACCAGTGTCACTTGCTCCAGTTCGCCTGAAATGGCTAAAGAGGACTTCCCCAGGCAATGGGCGCGGAGGCGGATGGTGCAATAGTGCTGTCCTTCCGGTGAGCGGGGAGAGAAGTGGATGGTTACCTCATCTACCATGACTTCGTCGAAATGCTCAAGCAGTAACTGGCCTACAAGCTCTTCTACCATACATTCCGCGGTTGCTACTTCGCTTGGGAGCACTTCAATATGAGTGTCTACACATTCAGCATCTATGTGTACCTGGAACATAGCTCGCTCCTCCTCTTGGATAGCTCTACATGACGCGTAGCTGCTTTTACTGGTCCGTCGCTTCAGGTTCCTGCTCGCTGCAGCCAGGGTACCGACATTGCTTCCACAAAAAGCATAGCTGAGAGGAGGTTTCTTAGGAACCGCATACTGTAGACATTGAAGGGACAGAGAGGGGACACTAGGCTCTGCACGACACGACTGCTTTGGCGCGTTTCTCGAAGAGAGAGCCTGACAAAGCCACAGGGGCAGAGCGTGCTATTCCTGGCTTTCTTCACCAGCTCCCAGGGCCAGGAGCGAGGCTTTCTTCGCTTCCGTCACTCCCTGGATACTGGTGATATTCATGCGCTCGTATGGTCTCTCGCAAACAAGTGTTCTCTGGCATGTAACCATCTGGATGTTCCAGAGCTTGATGATTCCATCGTCACAGCTACTGGTGAGCGTACTTCCGTCAGGGATGAAATCCACCCACCTGATCCGGCTGGTATGGCCATGTAAAGTGTTGAGGCAACGACCGGTGTTGACATCCTGCAGTCAGATCGTCTGATCTTCACCGCTGCTGGCAAGCAGACTTCTATGAGGGCTGAAGGCAACCGACCGGTGTGCTGGCTTCGTGCGCCAGGTCACGCACGATGAGATCGCCGATAGAATCGGCTAGAATTCGAGGGAAGTTCTAGGAACAACGGCTTACCTGGCGGCGAAAGCCAAAGGGAACAACAGCATGCTGGTAAAGCGGGCAAAAAGCGAAAGCGTTGTAGCTTGAGGCCTGCGAGTTCCGCGCACTACTGCTGCGTTCCTTAAAGACGATAAGAAAAGAGACGGCGATAATGGCGATGATCTGATGGCGAGGACGTCCCCAGATCCACGGTTTGGCTCGCCGGTTGAGTTGAGCGGTCGCGATGCGAGTGGCTTGCTCAATCTCATCAGGGGTGGCAAAACTCTGTCCAGCCAGAGCATCGCGTCGGAAGAGGCGCCACCAGCCCTCTTGCAAGTTGAGCCAGCACGCCCCGGTGGGAATGAAGATCTGGTGGAGTCGGGGATGCTCAGCTAGCCAGGCGCGCGTTTGGGCACTGTTGTGGCTGGAGAGGTTGTCGGTGATGATGAAGATGTCGCCGGTCACATTGTCGGCTTCGATGTCGGTAAGCAGAGCAATGTAGTTCGTCGAGTTGCGCGAGGCGGCACACCTGGTCAGTTCCTTGCCATCCCGCACGCGCAGCGCTCCATAGACCCAGGTTTTCTCGGGGCCGCGACTGTAATCCAGCGGCGCTTTGATGCGATGGCCATTGGGAGACCAGGCAGGGGCTGGCGGGAAGGTGCGTGGAACTACTGGCCCCAGCTCGTCGGTGCAGACGGTCGTCGAGCCCGCGGGCGGCTGGGTATAGTGGCAGACGACCGCCGGACCGATTGCGGACGAAATCCTCGTCATGACTGTCGCCCCAACTATGGGTGCGACGCCAGCGCACGCCTTCGCGTAGATAAATGCGCCGGATCTGGCTGCGTTTGACCTGGATCCCAGCCTCTTTTGCGGCCTGGGCTAGCGCATTGAGCGTCCATTGCGCTGAACCCTCCTCGTCTCGGGCCACCATCGTCCCATCGGCTTGCGTCTCCAAGTGTCCAGGTGGCACTTGCTTGGCCAGGGCGAGAATCCGGCTCCGCTCCCGCTCCGTCAACCTGGGCTTGTGCCCTGATCCAGGCCGCATCCCCAGACCAGCGACCCCTTCGAGTGTGAACCGCTTCAGATGGATGCGCACCGTTTGGGGATGGCAACCCAGCTCGGCAGCGATCTCGTTGGGCGTCTTGCCAGCCCAGCTTAAGAGCACCATCTGGGCGTGACATTTCCAATCAGCCGGCGCGTGGTGGCTCCCGGCCAGCTTGCGCACCAGGCGTTCTTCCTGCGTATCTTGCGCTGCTCGCGCTTTTACCTGCTTGGGCATCTCTGTGCTCCTCCTTTTGGCTTGTTTTCCTCTCTATAGTTTATCACCAATGAGGAACGCAGCAGTAGGCAGAAAACCCAAAAAGAAAGAGCCGTCTTCCGTATGTCTGAGGAGGGCGGAGGGAAAAGGGCCGCGAGAGCGGTACCTCGCCAGCCGCCTATCCTACTTACCTAAGTTTGGCCCAAATTAACGGCAATGTGGGAGGGTGCCAGCAGCACCCGCAACGAGTCGACTAAGATGGGAGCCAAAGGAGCAGCCTGGTTGAGCACAACTTGGACGATCTGGCCGCAGGCATCGAT
>WNFC01001483.1_pt2 | contig 33537 bp, 25 predicted proteins | sample 5400541 | NCBI WGS metagenome assembly WNFC01 (sample SAMN13153342, study PRJNA577476) | soil metagenome | isolation source: 120 cm saprolite under Douglas fir tree site 2 hole 2 replicate 1 | place: USA:California | collected 2015-04-18
CATCGCCGCCCTCCGCTGCCGCGAGGCCAGCAGCCAGTGGGAAGCCATCTGCAACAAGCCGCACACTCAGACGCGAACTGCCTGACCAGCCCCAGCCCGAAGATGATCATGGTTACCTACAAAATTGACGCACACCCGCGGGCTGTAAACCGTTCGAAGAATGTCATACCCCCCCGGTAGCCTGAATCAGGTGTCCAAGAGTGAAGTGCTCGTCCGCGCGCGCGGCCTGACCAAACGGTTCGGGGGCTTCACGGCGGTGGACGGGATCGATTTCGACCTGTACCGGGGCGAGGCGTTCGGCTTCCTCGGGCCGAACGGTGCGGGCAAATCATCGACGATGCGGATGATCGGCTGCGTCTCGCCGCCGACCAGCGGGGAACTGACCATCCTCGGCGCCGACCCGGTCCGGGACGGATCCGCGATCAGGGCCCGGCTCGGCGTGGTGCCGCAGGACGACACCCTCGACGTCGAGCTGACCGTGGTGGAGAACCTGCTCGTCTACGGCAGGTACTTTGGGCTGCCCCGCCGCGTCATCCGGGAGCGGACCGCGGCTCTGCTCGAGTTCGTGCAGCTCGCCGACCGGGCCAAGGACCGGGTGGACTCGCTGTCCGGCGGCCTGAAGCGGCGCCTGACGATCGCCCGCTCGCTCATCAACGAGCCGGAGATCTTGATCCTCGACGAGCCCACCACCGGCCTGGACCCGCAGGCCAGGCACGTGGTGTGGGACCGGCTCTTCCGGCTCAAGCAGCGCGGCGTCACGCTGATCCTGACCACGCACTACATGGACGAGGCGGAGCAGTTGTGCGACCGGCTGGTGGTCATGGACCACGGCAGGTTCGCCGCCGAGGGCTCGCCCCGGGACCTGATCACGCGCTACTGCTCCCCGGAGGTCCTCGAGCTGCGCTTCGACCCGGAAACGCACGATCTGGCCGCGGACAAGCTCAAAGACTTTTCTTCCGAACGGACTGAGGTGCTGGCCGACCGGATACTCCTCTACGTCACCAATGGGGATGCGGCCCTGGCGGCGGTCCGCGCCAGCGGTCTCGAGCCGCTCACCTCGCTGGTCCGGCGCGGCACGCTCGAGGATGTCTTCCTGCGGCTGACCGGGCGGAGGCTGGAGGACTAATGGGAGTGCTGGTCCGGGGGGACGACCCCCCGGAGCCCCCCGAGCACGGGGGGGCTGCCCGCCCCCCCGTACCCCCCCGGCCCCCCGGCCCCGGGCTGTCGGTCCGCGCCTTCTTGTGCTGGCTGACGGTGTACCGGCGGATCTGGCGGTCCAGCATCTGGTCCAGCGTGCTCGGCCCGCTGTTCTACCTGGGCGCGATGGGCTTCGGGCTCGGCTCGCTGGTGGACAGGCACGGGACCGCGAGCCTCGGCGGGGTGAGCTACCTGGCCTTCGTGGCCCCGGCCATCCTGGCCTCCAGCGTGATGAACACGGCGATGGGCGAGGCGAGCTACCCGGTGTTCGGCTCCGTCAAGTGGAACAAGATCTATATCGGTGCGCAGGCTTCCCCGCTGCGGCCGGCCGATATCTTCCGCGGGCACCTGATGTTCATGACGATGCGGATCGCGATGAACGCCGCCGTCGTCACGGTGTTCATGTGGGCGTTCGGTGCCACCAGATCCGCCTGGGTGATGCTGGCCTGGCCGGCCGCGGTGCTCACCGGACTCGCCTTCGCCGCCCCGATCGCGGCCTGGGCGGTCACGGTGAAGATGGAGAACTCCTTCGCCTACTTGTTCCGGTTCGGCATGATGCCGCTGATGCTGTTCTCCGGCACGTTCTTCCCGTTGTCCCAGCTGCCCGGGTGGCTTCGCCCGCTCGCCTACGCCACGCCGCTGTGGCACGGCGTCGCGCTGTGCCGCGCGCTCAGCCTCGGTTCCGGGGTCGGCCTGCTGGGAGCGCTCGGTCACGTCGCCTACCTGGCCGCCCTGGCCGCGGCCGGCATCTGGGCAGGCGCCCGCACCTACCGCCGGCGGCTCTATGTCTAGCGTGTCGCTGCGGATGCTGCCGCCGACCGGGCGGCTGGCGCGGTTGCGGCGAGCGGGTGGCGACGTGGGCAGCCTGCGCCTGATCGAGCGGCATGTCCGGGTCTACCGGCACGCCTGGCTGGTGTTCGCGTCCGGCATCTTCGAGCCGCTGTTCTACCTGCTGTCCGTGGGGCTCGGCCTGGGCGTTCTGGTCGGCAAGGTGCCGGGGCCTGGCGGGCACCTCATCCCGTACCGGGATTTCGTCGCGCCCGGCCTGCTCGCCGTATCCTCGATGAACGGCGCGATGTACGACTCGACGTTCAACATCTTCTTCCGGCTGAAGTACGCCAAGCTGTACGACGCGATCCTGGCCACCCCGATGCGCCCGGCCCAGGTCGCGCTGGGCGAGATCGGCTGGGCGCTGCTCCGCGGCACCATCTACGCCGTGGCGTTCACGCTGGTCATGCTGGCGATGGGCCTGGTCCACTCGCCGTGGGTGGTACTGGCCGTACCGGTAGCGGTGCTGATCGGGTTCGCCTTCGCCGCCGTCGGCATGACCGGGACGACGTACATGAAGAGCTGGCAGGACTTCGACTACGTGATCCTGGCCAGCATGCCGCTCTTCCTGTTCTCCGCGACGTTCTACCCGCTTAGCGTCTACCCGCGGGCGGTCCAGGTGATCATCGAGTGCACACCGCTCTACCAGGGCGTCGTGCTGCTGCGCGACCTGACCGTGGGCGTGGTCGGCCCCGACCTGCTGTGGCGGGCGGCCTACCTGGCCGTGCTCGGCCTGGCCGGCCTCTACATCTCCGGCCGCCGGCTCGGCAAACTCCTGCTCGTCTGACCAGCGCCCTCAACAGCCGGAACAGGTAGGCTGCGCGGGAAGCTGGAGACTGCGACAGGGGAGCCGGCGGTGCCTCAGAGTGAAGCCCCGCAATCTCAGAGTCTGCTGCCCAGCAACCCCAAGCCCCAGGCTTCCGCCCCGCAGCCCGGAGCCCCCCAGCCCGCAGCCGCAGAGCCCGCGGCCCCCGAGCGCGCGGAGCCCGCAGCCGCCGAGCGCGCGGAGCCCGCGGCCCCCGAGCGCGCGGAGCCCGCAGCCGCTGAGCTCCCGGCCCTCCAGCCCGCGGCCGCTGAGCCCGCAACCTCTCAGCCCGCCGCCCCTCAGCCTTTGGCCCCTCCGCGCGCGCAGTCTCCCGTGCCGCGGCGTCAGCGCAAGCTCTCCGGCGCCTACCGGGATCCGGTCGTCTGGGCCACCTCGCTCGCCGTCCTCGGCGCCTACACCGCCATCTCGCTGTTCCGGCTGTTGCGGCTCAACCCGTCCTCGTGGGATCTCGCCATCTACACCGAGTACGTGAAGCAGTCCGCCAGCTTCCGGGCGCCGGTCGCGGATATCCGGACCGCGGGCTTCAACCTGCTCGGCGACCACTTCCAGCCGATCGTGATGGTCATCGCCCCGTTCTTCCGTGTCTTCCCTTCGGCGGCGACGCTACTGATCGCGCAGGCGTTGCTGGCCGCGCTTTCCGTCTTCCCGGTCAGCCAGGTCGCGCGCGAGAAGTTCGGCGTCGGTCCGAGCCGGGCGATCGCCGTCGCGTACGGGTTCTCCTGGGGCCTGCAGCAGCTGGCCAGCTTCGATTTCCACGAGATCGCCTTCGCCGTCCCGCTGCTGGCCTTCTCGCTGTCCGCGCTGGTCCGCGGCCGCCTTAAGGCCGCCGTCTGCTGGGCGCTTCCGCTGGTCTTCGTGAAGGAGGACGAGGGCTTCACGGTGGCCGCCATCGGCCTCTACCTGACCATCGCCGGAATACGCGCCGCCGCCCGCGAACCCGCCGACCCCGATCCCTCCGCGAGCCCCGGCATTGTCAACCACGCCGGCCATCCCGGTACCGCCACTGCCTCCGCAGACCCCGGCGGCAGGCGACGCATCAAGGCCGGCCAGTTCCTCTTGATCTGGGGTTTTGCCTGGTCGTTCCTGGCCATCGGTGTGATCATCCCGCACTTCAACCCGGCCCAGCAGTACGACTACTGGAGCGACGGGGGGATCCTCGCCCCCGGCGGTCACCCGACGGTCGCCGGCTTGGCCGGGCAGTTCTTCCACGCGTGGCCCGACAAGCTGCAGACCATGGTGGTCTTGCTGTTGCCGACCGCGTTCATCGCGCTCCGGTCCCCGCTCGTGCTGATCGCCGTGCCGAGCCTGCTGCTGCGCTTCCTGTCCACGAATTCGACCTTCTGGGGAACGTTCTGGCACTACAACGCCACCGTGATGCCGATCATCTTCATCGCGGCCGTCGACGCGATGGCCAGGATCGGCGCCGCCATGGAGGCAGATGACCCGTCCGGACACGCGAACTGGGCCAGCGGAAGCCGGGGGGCGCGCCGCGCCATCCTCGCCGGAGCGCGACGATACGGCGCGGCCATGATGCTGGCGATTACCGTCCCGCTGGCCTTCCAATTCCCGCTCAGCACCCTGTGGAACGCGCAGACCTACCGGATCAGCAGCCACATCAAGTCCGCCGATGCGGCCATGGCCAGGGTTCCCGACGGTGCCACCGTGCAGGCGACACTAGATCTCCTCGCGCCGCTCGCCGCCCGTACCGACACCTTCTGGATCGGCAACAGCGGCAACCCCGAGACGCAATACATCGTGTTCGACGGCCAGAACAGCGGCTACGCCCCAGCGATCAACAACGTCCCCGCCTTCATCGCCGGGCTCTATCCCGGCCACGTCTACACCACGATTTTCCAGTCCGGCGACGTCTACGTCTTCCGCCGCTCCACCTGACCAGCACTAACGCCATGAACCGACCTTCATAGCCGTTCCCCGGCTCCGCCCATGCCCCGCCCCTGCCCCCGCCCACGGCGCGCCCTAGCGCGAAATGCCCCTTTTGTCCATCATGAATGGCGGATGATGATTATCGTGGGCCCTTACTTCCCGTATAACGGGCGTAAATGCCCACGATGATGTGCGTCCTGTCGGCGGTCGGCTAAGTGGCCCCACCTGTCACGTGCGTTCGTGGGGCACAGCCCGGCAGAGGCTCGCCCCGGCAAACCCGCAAAGGGGCGCGGTCGAACCACAGCGAAGCCAGACGAGGAAGCCGAGGCGAGCCGGGGGAGCCGTAGCGGACAAGTGTACTGGTGGGTAGGTAGGCTGGACGCGACCCTGTGAGAGCCTCCCATCGGAAGGTTGTGCTCCATGGACTTCGGCTACGACGCCAGGACGCTTGATCTGCGCAAGCAATTGTTTACGTTCATGGAAGAGCGGGTCTACCCGGCCGAAGCGGTGTTCGCGGAGCAGGTCGAAGCCGCCATCGCCAGCGGCCGCCCGTGGGAGCGGGTGCCGGTCACCGAGAACCTCAAGGCCGAGGCGCGCAGCCGCGGGCTCTGGAACCTGTTCCTGACCGGCAAAGCCGCGAAGGCGGTCACCAAGCTCGACCCAGCCGTCGCGCCGGAACCGCCGCTGACCAACCTGCAGTACGCGCCGCTGGCCGAAATCACCGGGTGGAGTCCCACGCTGGCGCCCGAAGCCCTGAACTGCGCCGCGCCCGACACCGGCAACATGGAACTGCTGGCTGAGTTCGGCTCGCCAGAACAGCAGGAACGCTGGCTCCTCCCACTGCTCGAGGGCACGATCAGGTCCGCCTTCTGTATGACCGAACCAGCCGTGGCCTCCAGCGACGCGACCAACATCGCCACCACGATCACCAGGGACGGCGACGGTTACGTGATCAACGGCCGCAAGTGGTGGTCCAGCGGCGCGATGAGCTCGGCCTGCCAGATCCTCATCGTGATGGGAGTGACCAGCGGGCCAAACACCGCCGAGGGCCACGGCCGCCACTCCATGATCCTCGTGCCACGTGATACGCCCGGGGTAACGGCCAAGCGGGGCATGACGGTCTTCGGCTACACCGACGGGCCCCACGGCGGCCACGCGGAGGTCGTCTTCGACAACGTCAAGGTGCCCGACGAGAACCTGATCTCCGGAGAAGGCGGCGGGTTCGCGATCGCGCAGGCGCGGCTCGGCCCGGGTCGCATCCACCACTGCATGCGGCTGATCGGCGCGGCCGAGCGCGCCCTGGAGCTGATGTGCACCAGAGCCGCCAGCCGCACGGCCTTCGGCAAGACCCTGGCCGAACAGGGCGTTATCCAGGACTGGATCGCCGAATCCAGGGTAAAAATCGAGCAGGCGCGGCTGCTCGTGCTCAAGACGGCGTGGCTGATGGACACCGTGGGCAACAAGGGAGCGCACACGGAGATCCAGGCGATCAAGATCGTGACCCCGGCGATGGCCGAATGGGTGATCGACAAGGCGATCCAGGCGCACGGCGGCGGCGGCGTCAGCCAGGACTTCCCGCTCGCCCAGCTGTGGGCCAGCGCGCGCTCGCTCAGGTTCGCCGACGGGCCGGACGAGGTGCATAAGAGGTCCCTGGCCCGCCGCGAGCTCAGGAAGGCCACGAGCGAGACAAACGTCACAAGCTAGAAGGCCAGGAGCAACCTAAACCCCGCAAGCTGAGCAGCGTCACCGGTGCGAGCACCACGGCCCGTTCGGAACAAAGGAGAGAACCTACGTGACAGAGAGAATCGCGATCGTGACCGGCTCGGCCCGCGGCATCGGTGCCGCGACAGCGCGTCGGCTGGCCACGGACGGGATGGCCGTGGCGGTCCTCGACCTGGACGAGGCCGCGTGCGCGGGGACGGTCAAGGAGATCGCCGACGCCGGTGGCCGCGCGCTCGCGGTGGGCGCCGATGTGAGCAAGAGCGACCAGGTCGCGCGGGCGGTCGAGCGGGTGGCCGAGGAGCTTGGCGAGCCGACCGTGCTGGTGAACAACGCGGGGGTGATCCGCGACAACTTGCTGTTCAAGATGACCGACGACGACTGGGACACGGTCCTCGGGGTGCATCTGCGCGGCGCGTTCCTCATGACGAGGGCCGTGCAGAAGTACATGGTTGATCAACGTTACGGGCGCATCGTCAACCTGTCATCCTCCTCCGCGCTCGGCAACCGCGGGCAGGTCAACTACTCCGCGGCCAAGGCTGGCATGCAGGGCTTCACCAAGACCCTGGCCATCGAGCTCGGGCCGTTCGGGATCACCGCGAACGCGGTCGCTCCCGGGTTCATCGCCACCGACATGACTGCGGCCACGGCGGCCCGCGTGGGCATGTCCTTCGAGGACTTCCAGGCGGCCGCCGCGGCGCGCATACCCGTACGGCGCCCAGGGCAGCCGACCGACGTGGCGAACACCATCTCCTTCCTGGTCAGCGAAGGCGCGAGCTTCGTCTCCGGCCAGGTCATCTACGTAGCAGGTGGTCCGCTGTGCTAGGAAACACGGTGCTAACAGAAGCAACGCCAGACGCCATCCGCGAGCGGGTACGCGCGTTCCTCGCCGAACACGACCCGGCCGAGATGCCAAAGCAGGACTTCCTCAACGCCCGGTTCGACGAGGGCCTGGCCTGGGTGCATTACCCGGAGGGGCTCGGCGGCCTGGGCCTGTCGCGCACGCTGCAGGGCGTCGTCGACGCCGAGTTCGCGGCGGCCGGCGCCCCTAGCAACGACCCGGAACGCAACGGGATCGGCCTGGGCATGGCGGCGCCCACCATCTTGGCCTACGGCAGCGACGAGCAGCAAAAACGGTGGTTGCGCAAGCTCTGGACGGCCGAGGAGATCTGGTGCCAGCTGTTCAGCGAGCCTGGCGCGGGCAGCGACCTGGCCGCGCTGGCCACCCGGGCGGTCAGAGTGAACGGGGATGGGGAGGTGGGTGGGGGCTGGGTGGTTTCCGGGCAGAAGGTGTGGACCTCGCAGGCGCATCTGGCCCGGCGCGCGCTCTTGCTCACCCGCACCGACCCCGACGTGCCGAAACACCAGGGCCTCACCTACTTTGCCGTCGACATGACCGCCCCCGGCATCGACGTCAGGCCGCTGCGGCAGCTCACCGGCGAGGCCGAGTTCAACGAGGTGTTCCTGACCGACGTCCGGATACCCGACGAGGACCGGATCGGCCAGGTCGGCGAGGGCTGGAAGGTGGCCAACGCCACGCTGATGAGCGAGCGGGTGAGCATCGGCGCCTCGCGCGCGGCGCCGCGAGAGAGCGGCATGATCGCCTCGGCCGCCCGGACCTGGCGCTCCCGCCCCGAACTGCGCACGCACGGCCTGCACGACCGGATGCTGCGGCTGTGGACGGAGGCCGAGGTGGCCCGGCTGGCGGGGGAGCGGCTGCGCCAGCAGCTGGCCGCGGGTAAGCCCGGACCCGAGGGTTCGGCCGCCAAGCTGGTCTTCGCCCGGCTCAACCAGGAAATTTCCGGCTTCGAGGTCGAGCTCGCCGGGGGTGAGGGCCTGCGCTACGACGATTGGACCATGCGCCGCCCGGAACACGCGAACTTCTACGGCCGCGGCCCCGGCTACCGCTACCTGCGTTCCCGCGGCAACTCCATCGAGGGCGGCACCTCGGAGATCCTGCGCAACATCGTCGCCGAGCGGGTGCTCGGCCTCCCCGCCGAACCCCGCGTCGACAAGGACGTGCCATGGAAGGATCTCCCAAGGTGAGCGAAAGGCCGAACGCCGTAACAGACGCTCTCCCCGATCTCCTTTTTTCAGATTCCGAACGGGCCTTGACCGACAGCCTCGGCTCACTGCTTGCCGACCGGGGTGGCGTGGACAAGGCGCTGGCGCGCACCGAATCGGCTCAGACCTACGACGACAAGCTGTGGCAGGCCGTCGCCGTGGATCTAGGCTGTGCCGGGCTGCTGATCGGTGAACGCGACGGCGGAGCCGGCGCCTCCTACCGGGAGGCCGCGGCCGCCGCCGAGGTCCTGGGCAGCTTCGTCGCCCCGGTTCCGTTCCTCGGCAGCGCGGTCGTCGCCACCACCGCCTTCGTGAGTGTCGCCACGGGGGCTCTGTCCAATGCCGCCTCCGGCGGATGGGGCGTCGGGTCGTCGGGCACGCCGTTCACCCCGGCCAAGGCCGCCTCCGACCTGCTCCGCCGGATGGCGGACGGCGGCGTGACCGCGGCGCTGGCGGTCCCGTTCGCCACCGCACCGGGGTCCGCCTTCCCGGCCTCGGTCCGGGTGGCGGGGCCGCGGCCCGGCGACGCCGCGGCCGGGGTGGCCCGGCTGCGCGGGACGGTCACCGGGGTGGCCGACGCGCTGCCCGCCGGGGTGCTGCTCGTCCCGGCCGACGGCGTGCCGCAGGGTCTGTACCTGGTCGACATGTCGGCGTCCGGCGTGGCCAAGGCACCGGTGGTGTCGCTGGACATGACCAGGCAGCTGTGCGACCTGTCGTTCGACGACGCGCCGGGTACGCTGATCGCGTCCGGGCCGGCCGCCTCGCGGGCGCTCGACGTGGCGCTAGACGCGGGCGCGGGCATCCTGGCCGCCGAGCAGATCGGGCTGGCCCAGCGCTGCCTGGACATGACGGTCGCGTACGTGAAGGAACGCCGTCAGTTCGCCCGCCCGGTCGGATCCTTCCAGGGGCTCAAGCACCGGCTGGCGGACCTGTGGGTGGCGATCACGCAAGCCCGCGCGGCGTCCCGGTACGCGGCGGCGTGCCTGGCGTCCGGCGCGCCCGATACCAAGGTCGCGGTGGCCCTGGCCAAGGCCTACTGCTCGGAGGTCGCGGTGAACGCCGCCCAGGAATGCGTGCAGATGCACGGCGGCATCGGCTTCACCTGGGAACACCCGGCGCACCTGTACCTCAAGCGCGCGAAGGCGGACTCGATCGGCTTCGGCACGCCGGACGCTCACCGCGCCGCGCTGGCGTCCCTGGTCAACCTGCCCGCCCCGTGACGGACGAGGAGGACCTGCGGGGCCGGGTCGCCCGGCTCTCGCTCGAGCAGAAGGTCCGGCTGCTGACCGGCGAGGACTTCTGGGCGCTCTACCCGGAACCCGACGCCGGGCTGCGCCGGGTCGTGCTCTCCGACGGCCCGGCCGGGGTCCGCGGCGAGACCTGGGACGAACGCGACGGACTGGACGGCCGCCCGGTCCACCGAGGCCGCCGCCCGGGCCGCCCTCGACCTGGCCATGCCGGGACCGGCGAGCCGGTTCGGCCCATGGGGCGACGCCCTCCTGGCAGCCGTCCAGGCCGGCCAGGTCGACGAGGCGCTCATCGACGACAAGGTCCTCCGCATCCTCCGCCTAGCCGCCCGGGTCGGTGGCCTTACCGATACCTCGACAACGCCCGGTCACCCCGCGTCCCAAGGCCACCCCGCGTCCCAAGAAAACCCTGTGGCCCCTCCGGTCTCAATCGACATCCCGCGGGAACTGCGCTCAGCGGCGGCCGCCAGCTTCGTGCTGGCGCGCAACGATAGCCTGCTCCCGCTGGACCGCTCCAGGCTCGGCCGGGTGGCCGTCATCGGGCCGAACGCCGAGGTCGCGCGGACCATGGGTGGTGGCAGCGCCACCGTCTTCCCGCCTTATACGGTCTCCCCGCTGGATGGCCTCCGGGCCGCCGGGTTTGACGTGGCGTTCGCACCCGGGGTGCTCGGGCACCTGAGAACCTCGGCGGCCCGCGCGCCCTGGCTGCTGCGCCCGGACGGATCGGGCCCCGGGGCCGAGGTCCGGTTCTTCTCGCCCACCGGTGAGCTGGCCGGATCGGAGCAGCGTGACGGGGCCGTGTTCCGGTGGATGAACGGATTCGGATCGGCTGGCACCCCGGAGGAGATCGCCCGGCTGGAGATCAGCTGCGTGATCCGGGCCACCGGCGCCGGCACCTATCAGCTCGGCGTCTCCGGGCTCGGCCAGTTCCGCCTGCTGGTGGACGGGGCCGAGGTCTTCGACGACAAGCTGGCCGTGCGGGAGGGCGCGGACGTCGCCGAGATCCTGATGGCCCCGCCGCAGCGGCTGGTCCCGGTCGAACTCGCCGCGGGCCAGTCGGTGGCCGTGCGGCTCGAGCACGACGTGCAGTCCTCGCCGATGGCGGCCTTCGGCACGTTCCTGCAGCTCGACCTGGACGTGCCGCACGGCACCGACGACGAGGAGATCGCGGCGGCGGTCTGGATCGCGGCCGCCAGCGACGTGGCCGTGGTCGTGGTCGGCACCACCGCCGAGGTGGAGAGCGAGGGCTTCGACCGCCCGTCGCTGGCGCTGCCCGGGCGCCAGGATGAACTGGTGCGCCGGGTCGCGGCGGCCAACCCGCGGACCGTGGTCGTGGTGAACTCCGGCGCCCCGGTGCTGCTGCCCTGGGCCGGCGACGTGGCGGCGGTGCTGCTGTCCTGGTTCGGCGGCCAGGAGTTCGGTCACGCGCTCGCCGACGTGCTGCTCGGCGACGCCGAACCGGGTGGGCGGCTGCCCACCACCTGGCCGGCGTCCGAGGAAGGCCTGCCGTCTACCCGGCCCGCCGACGGCGTGCTCTCCTACACCGAGGGCCTGTTCATCGGTTACCGCGGCTATGACCGCGACGGCCGGGAGCCGCTGTTCCCGTTCGGTCACGGCGGCGGCTACACCACCTGGTCCTACGACTCGATCACGGTGGACTGCGCGGATCCGGCCGGTGCGCCCGGCGTCGCGGTCTGCGTCGAGGTGCGGAACACCGGCCCGCGGCCCGGCCGGGAAGTCGTCCAGGTCTACGCGTCCCGCCCGGACTCGGCGATCGAGCGCCCGGCCAAGTGGCTGGCCGGATTCGCCGCCATCGACGCGGACCCTGGTGAGACGGTAAACGTCGGGATCCTGATCCCCGAGCGCGCCTTCCAGCACTGGTCCGATGGCGGCTGGGCCCTCGAGCCCGGCACGTTCACCCTGTCGACGGGTTCGTCGTCCGCGTCCCTCCCGCTCACCGCCAGCGTCAAGCTTTAGGTGGTGAATGATGTGGTCTGGCGCCCTCGTTTAGCTGGTGTACCAGGCGCGAGCGTGACCGAGATCCCCGGCCTCACCGCAGAGGACGCCGCCGTCAATGCCCACCTGCTCCCCCTTGCGCTTCTGCTAAGGTCACCTAGTGGTCGACGGATTCGCCAATGCGGCCGGTGAGATGCCTGCTCGGGGCGTGTCCGTCGGCGCTCCTGCCCGGCAGCTGACGGCAGGAAAAACCAGGCGTGTCCGCCTCGCCCGGTGGGCGTGGCCCGCTGCGCTGGCCGTGGCGGCCGTCGCCTTGTTCCTGTGCTACCTACGGTTGTCCAGGACCGTCCCCGACGGCTCTGACGGCGCGGACCAAGCGCTGCAGGCGTGGGACATGCTGCACGGCAACTGGCTTTTGCGCGGCTGGACCGTTGGGGACGTGTCGTACTACACCACCGAGCTGCCCCAGTACATAGTCGTAGAGCTGATCCGAGGCCTTGGCCCGGACGCGGTGCACGTGGCGGCCGCCGTTACCTACACGCTGCTGGTGCTGCTGGCCGGCCTGCTCGCCAAGGGGCGGGCGACAGGACGGGAAGGCGTGGTCCGTGCGCTGATAGCGTCCGGGATCCTGCTCGCCCCGCAGCTCAACCACGGCATTGCCCTCCTGATCCAGCAGCCAGACCACATCGGCACCCAGGTGCCCCTGCTGGTCACCTTCATCGTGCTGGACCGTGCGCCGCGGCGCTGGTACACCCCGGCCGCGATCGCGGTGATGCTCACCTGGGTCATCATCGCCGACCGGGTCGCCGTCTTCGATGCGGCGCTCCCGCTGGCCGCCGTGTGCGGCATCCGCGCCTTCTGGGCCCTCGTTCATGACCGCAAGCCGCTGGCCTCCCTGTGGTTCGAGGTCTCCCTCATGGCGGCGAGCATCGTCTCGTTCGGCGCGGCCGCGCTCGTCGTGAGCGCGATCAAGCACCTGGGCGGGTACACATCCCTCCCGCTGCCCACGAAGTTTGCCTTCGCGGGCACCATTCCGGCCCACCTCGTGGTGACCGTCAAGGGCATCCTCGTTCTGTACGGCGCCGATTTCGTCGGCATGTCGCCGGGGCTGGTGGCAGCCATCGCCCTGGTGCACCTGGCTGGTGTAGCCCTAGCACTCTGGGGTGTCTGCCGCGCATACCGGCGCTTTTTCTCCGCCAGCGACCTGATCGTCCCGGTGCTGGCCACGGGGATCGTTATCAACCTGGCCGCCTACATATTCAGCATCGTCCCCACCACGTGGTTTGACACCAGGGAAATTTCCGCCGTGTTGCCTTTCGGCGCCGTCCTCGCGGGCCGCCTGCTCGCCGAGCCGCTGGTCAGGGCGCGGCTGGTGCCGGTGCTGGCGGGTGTGCTGGCCGGCTACGCGCTCGCCCTCGGATACGGAGCCGCGCAGCCCTCCTCCATCGCCGACGGCGAGCATCCGGTCGTCGGCTGGCTCGCGGCCCATCACCTTAGCACCGGGCTCGGCACCTATACCGAGTCGAACATCATCACGCTGGACAGCGGAGGCCGCATCGCGGTCAGGACAGTATCGTGGCGGCTCTCCGGTGCCATCCCCCGCGCCTTCGAATCGGAGGCGTCCTGGTACGACCCCTGGCTGAACTACGCCAACTTCATCGTGACCAACAGCGCCGACAGCCGCGGAATATCCGCCATCCCCCTCGGCGATATCCTCGCGTTGGCCGGGGCCCCGGCACACACCTACCACTACAAGACCTTCACCATCATGGTCTGGAACCACAACCTCCTCGCCGACCTGGGTACCCCTCCCTCATCCAGGCCCGGCAACCTGCGCTGACCCCGGCCGCAAGCCGGACCCAATTCAGGCCGATTTGCCGAGAGTCGGCGGCATCGTTTGCCGACTCTCGCATTCCGGCGTTCCGTACACTGGCGGAATGATCAATGGTCGCCGGATAGGCGTTGTGCTGCCCGCCTACAACGCAGAGGTCACGTTGGCACGTACAGTAGCCGAGCTTGATCAAGAGGTCATCGACGAGATCGTGCTCGTCGACGACGCCAGCACCGACCAGACCGTTACCTTGGCTCGCGAACTCGGCTTGGAGCCGATCCGCCACGAACACAACCTTGGCTACGGGGGAAACCAGAAGACCTGCTACCGGCGGGTGCTCGAGCTCGGCGCGGACATCATCGTCATGGTGCACCCGGACTATCAGTACTCACCATTGCTCGTTCCGGCCATGGCATCGATGATCGCCTACGGGGAGTATGACCTCGTCCTCGGCTCACGCATCCTCGCCCAGAACTCGGTCGCCCGCGGCATGCCCCGCTACAAGTATGTGGCTAACCGCTTCCTCACCTTCGTCGAGAACATCTTCCTGCAGCAGAAACTGTCTGAATACCACACCGGCCTGCGCGCTTTCAGCAGCACGCTGCTCGCCGGCTTGCCGTTCGAGCGCAACTCCGACGATTTCATCTTCGACAACCAGATCATCGCGCAGGCCATTGCGGTTGGCGCCAGGATTGGCGAGGTGTCCTGCCCGACTCGCTACCAGGCCGAGTCGTCGTCGATCAACCTGCGCAGGAGCATCCGGTACGGTCTCGGCGTGCTGCGCACATGCGGACAGTACCGGCTGCGCAAGCACGGGCTTCGCCGTTACCCCTACCTCGACGTCGATCCCGCCTTGGTACTCGCCCGGCTCCATGCGGCCGACAACACGGCCCAGCCGACGACCGAAGTCAGGGAATCGGCTCGCACCGATGGCTAGCACGGAGGCCGCACATCGAGGGACAGCGAATGTCGAAGTCATCTGACGCGGATGCCCCGCTCCGTCGGGATACGCGTCCAGCCGAGCTGCCTGGCGGGTGGTCGGAACAGGCACCGCCGAACCACTCAACGGGGCGTCCCGAGCATGAAGGAACACCAGGGAGGCATCATTTGACCATAGCCAGCGTTGCGCTGCTACTATTCGCCGTCGTCTCGGCGGCGACCGGGCAGCTCATGCTCAAGCACGGCATGCAGATCGCCACGGCCCGCGCGGCCCATTCGGGCGGATCGCTGGCGCTTCGCGCGGCCACCTCGCCCTGGGTGCTGCTCGGGCTGGTAGTTTTCGGCGTCTCCGCGATAGCCTGGCTGGCCGCGCTGTCGCGGGTACCGCTGAGCGTGGCCTACCCGTTCAATGCTCTGGGCTATCTCGTCATCCTGATCGCGAGCATCCTCGTCTTGCATGAGCGTGCCAACGTGCTGACCTGGGTGGGCTCGCTCCTGGTCGTGTCAGGGCTGCTCATCGTGGTTCTGACCAAGCCATAGCACGTCGCAGCCTAGCTGCGGAACGGTGCCCGGCCGGCCAGGAAGCGGGGACGCCGGCGGCCTGGCCACGTGATATCGCCGCCTGCAACGGCAGGGCCGGCAGAACCTGGCTGAGCAGGTTTTTCCGGTAGACCAAGATCAGCACGCCCGCCTCCCGGTGGGTAGCGGCCGGGCGGCCGAAGTAGTTGTAGATGGCGGCCGTAAACCAGTCCTGCCGCTGCGACAGGGGGGCGACGACGAACGTGGCGTCATGCTGGGACGGGTCGTACCAGGCGGCATCCGTTTCCCAGTCGTAGGCGCCGATTCCCTGCCGCACAGCGGAGACCGCGCAAACCTGGACCTGGCCGGCCGACTGCACGGTGACCATAGACGCATCCCAGTACCAGCCGATGCCATACCTGAGGCCGTGAGCTTCGAGCCACGCGGTGAGGGGCGCGGTCCGCTGGGCCGCGCTAGGCATGGTGGCCGCGGCGGTCAGCGGAAGCAGCGCGGCAATGCCGGCCACGGCGACGACGACACGGGCTGGGCGCCGGCCAGCCATGCGCGCGGGCACGAGGCCCCGCGCTGCGAGAATCGCACCGCAGGGCAGCACCGCGACGAGTTCGTAGTTATTACTCGGCACCGGAATCGTCGAGAATATGTACGCCCCGACGTTGACGACGATCGCGACGCAAAGTAGCTGCTCGGCGCGCCTCGCGGTGCGCCAGGTCCAGGCGACTCTCAGGAAGCCGAACGCGGCGGCCAGCAGGCAGGCTAGCCCGAAGGCGGTGCCTACGCTGCCAAGCACGGCGCCTGGAACGACGATCGTCCCGTACAGCATGCGGATCTGATGCAGAGCGAGCGCCGCATGATCCGGCAACTGCGCCGCTGGCGAGAGGCTCGTCTTCGGCGCGATCATCGAATACGCGCCCATCCGGAGCATCGCGGCGCGGACGACGGTTGTCAGCGGCACTGACGCCACCGCGGCCACCGCGATCGCCGAGTCGCCGACGCGGATCTTCCGCGCGGCCAGGACGCGATAAACGCTCACTACCACGATGACAGGCACGGCGACGAAGCGAATGGTGCCGTCGCCGATCTGGCCGAGGCACAGTATCGCGCACAGCAGCGGCGACGTGAAACGCCGGCCGGGGAACCGGTCGATCAGGAGAAAGGCGACCAGCAGGATGGCGGATGTCCCGGTGTGATCGGGCTGCCCCAACGGGGTCAGCACGTTCGCGGGGAGCGGAGCGGCCATCGCTGCGACCACGACTCCGCACCGCGCTGCCCTGGCCGGGCCGCGGCTGTCTGTTACGGCCAGCGCGACGGCGCACGCCACAACGATGAGGTAGATGAGCGCGGAGGCCACATAGCAGGTTATGGTGTGCAGCCCGAGAAAGATCTGCGTTATCGCGATCACCGGCAGATCGAAGGTGTAGTAGGTGGCGTCGCCGAGCACCCAGTTGTGCAACGTGTAGTTGCCGTGGAGCATGTCCCAGGCCTGCAGCGCATTGTTCGCCCCGTCCGAGTTCACTGGATGACTGAGCGAGATCCGCAGGAAAAAGGCTGCCAGGGCCAGCCCGCCGCCGATCCACGCAGCGACGGTCCGCCAGCGCCCCGCCGCGGGACCGGGACGCACCGCGGGATCTACCTGCCCGGCGGGGCGCGGGTGTGGCGCCGACGCCGTTCCCTGCGCGCCGGCAATGTCGGGAAGACCTGGCTGCTGCTCGCCAGTATCCATACCTGGACCCTACTAAGAACAAGCCATGCGGCAGGCTGGCCGCCGGCCAGCGGTGGCAGCAACGGCCGGCCCGCCACGATAAGCTTCCGTGCCGTGAAGGCCCTCGTTCTGGCCGGAGGATCAGGGACGCGGCTCCGGCCGATCACCCACACCTCGGCCAAGCAGCTGGTTCCCGTGGCGAACAAGCCGGTGCTGTTCTATGGCCTGGAGGCGATTCGCGACGCCGGGATAACCGAGGTGGGGATCGTGGTCGGCGATACGGAGCCTGCGATCCGTTCGGCGGTCGGTTCAGGCCAGGCGTTCGGGCTGGAAGTGACCTACATCCGGCAGTCAGCGCCGCTGGGGCTGGCGCATGCGGTCCTGGTGGCCAGGGATTTCCTCGGCGACGACGACTTCGTGATGTACCTGGGTGACAACTTCATCGTGGGCGGCATCACCGGGCTGGTGGAGGAGTTCCGGACATCCAGGCCGGATGCCCATATCATGCTGACCTCGGTGGCGGACCCGCGGCAGTTCGGGGTCGCCGAGCTCGACGGCGCGGGCCAGCTCATCGGCTTGGAGGAGAAGCCGCAGCAGCCGAAGAGCGATCTGGCGCTGGTCGGCGTGTACCTGTTCACGCCGGCGGTGCACGAGGCGGTCGCGGCCCTGGCACCGTCGCCGCGCGGAGAGCTGGAGATCACCGAGGCTATCCAGTGGCTTGTGCTCAACGGCCGCAAGGTCACCTCCACCGTCATCTCGGGGTACTGGAAGGACACCGGCAATGTGGCGGACATGCTGGAGGTCAACCGGATCGTGCTGGAGAGCGCCGAGCAGGCCGTGGCCGGCGTGGTGGACGCGGCGAGCGAGCTGATCGGCCGGGTGATCGTCGACGCCGGAGCCAGGATCAGCGGGTCGCGGATCGTGGGGCCGTCCATCATCGGCGCCGGTACCGAGGTGACAGACTCTTACGTCGGCCCGTTTACCTCAATCGCCCCTGGCTGCGTGATCGTCGATAGCGAGATCGAGTACTCCATCGTCCTGGCCGGGGCGTCGATCCGCGGGGTCCGCCGCATCGAGGCGTCCCTCATCGGGCACCATGTCGAGGTGACCCCCGCCCCCAGGGTGTGCAAGGCGCACCGCCTGGTGCTCGGGGATCACAGCAAGGTACAGATCAGTTCGTAAGCACGGAGGCTGCGTGAGGATCCTGGTGACAGGCGGGGCCGGATTCATCGGCTCGCACTATGTGCGCACGGTGCTGTCGGGCGGGTATCCCGGCTACGAGGATGCGGCGGTAACGGTCCTGGACAATCTGACGTACGCAGGAAACCTCGTCAACCTGGCCCCGGTCTCCGCCAGCCCCCGTCTGCGGTTCGTGCAGGGCGACATCGCCGACCCCGCGCTCGTGCGCTCGCTCGTGCCCGGGCACGACGCGGTGATCAACTTCGCCGCCGAAACTCACGTAGACCGTTCGATCCTCGGTGCGGCGCCGTTCGTCGCCACCAACGTGGCCGGAGTGCAGGTACTCCTGCAGGCGTGCCTCGACGCCGGGGTCGGGCCGGTGGTGCAGGTTTCCACCGATGAGGTGTACGGGAGCGCAGCGTCGGGTTCGTGGACGGAGCAGGCGCCGCTGCAGCCGAGCTCGCCGTACTCGGCCGCCAAGGCCGGCGGCGACCTTATGGCCGGGGCCTACGCTCGCACCCACGGGCTGGACGTGCGGATCACCCGCTGCTGCAACAACTACGGCCCTTACCAGTATCCGGAGAAGGTCATCCCGCTGTTCGTGACCAACCTGCTCGACGGGCAGCAGGTCCCGCTGTACGGTGACGGCGGCAATGTCCGCGGCTGGATACACGTTGATGACCACTGCAGGGGGATCCAGCTGGTGCTGGAGCGCGGTCGGCCAGGGGAGACGTATCACATCAACGGCGACGCCGAGCTGACCAACCTGGAGCTGACGGCGGCGCTGCTTGAGTGCTGCGGCGCGGGATGGGACAGGGTCACGCGCGTACCTGACCGCAAAGGGCACGACCGGCGCTACTCCCTTGATGACAGCGCCCTGCGGGCGATGGGGTACGCGCCGCGCGTCCCGTTCCGCCAGGGCCTGGAGGCAGCGGTGCGCTGGTATGCCGACAACCGCGCCTGGTGGGAACCACTCAAGCGACAAGGCGCGGCACCTGCTCCGGCCGGATCCGGGCGGGTGTCATGACCCGGTGGCTGGTCACCGGGGCTGGCGGCATGCTCGGCACCGACCTGGTCGCCGCCCTGACCTTCCGCGGCGAGCCCGTGACCGGGATGGACCGGGCCAGCCTGGACGTCACCGACGCCGCCGCTGTCACCGATGCGATCGCCCGCGGCCGGCCTGATGTGGTCGTCAACTGCGCGGCCTGGACGGCCGTCGACGATGCCGAGGCGTCGGAGGAGCAAGCGCTGGCCGTCAACGCCGGCGGTGCGGCCAACCTCGCCGCGGGCTGTGCAGCCATCAGCGCCCGCCTGGTGCAGGTCTCGACCGACTACGTCTTCGCAGGGGATGCTGGCCGGCCGTATGCCGAGGATGACGTCCCGGCGCCGCGCACCGCCTACGGACGCACCAAGCTGACCGGCGAGCGGGCCGTTCTCGACCGCCTGCCCGGGTCGGGCTATGTGGTCAGGACGGCGTGGCTCTACGGGGCGCACGGGCCGAGCTTCGTCCGTACGATGATCAAGCTCGAGGACCAGCGGCCGACGGTCGACGTGGTGGACGACCAGCACGGCCAGCCCACCTGGACCGTCGATGTGGCCAGGCAGATCATCGCGCTGGTCCATTCCACGGCCGCGCCAGGCATCTACCACGCCACGAGCAGCGGGCAGACGACCTGGTTCGGGCTGGCACGCGAGATCTTCTGCCTGCTCGGCGCCGATCCGGCCCGGGTACGGCCGATACCAAGCAGCGCGCTGCCCCGGCCGGCGCCGAGGCCCGCCTACAGCGTGCTGGGTCACAACGCCTGGGCAGGACCTCGCGTTCCGCCTATCGGCGAGTGGCGGACGGCTCTGCATCGCTCCCTTCCGGAACTCGTCGCCGCGCAGCGGGCCGCCGCGGCGGCCGGATAACCGGCCGGAGATCGAGTTCCGCGCATCCGCCGCCTTGCGCAGGCTACCCAGGTAGGCCTCGCAGTCAGCGTAAACAGGCAGCAGCCCGGCCTGGCGCGCCTGTTCGAGAGTCGGTGCCGCGGCGTCCTTCCCGGAAAGCGCAGGTTCCGTATCCGCCGGCCACTCGATGCCGATGTCTGGGTCCAGGGGGTGCACGCCGTGCTCGCGTCCCGGTGAATACGGGGTCGAGCATAGGTAGATGACCGTCGCCTCATCGCTGAGGGCGGTGAAGGCATGCCCCAGTCCTTCAGAGAGAAACACGGCACGCCGACTTGCGTCATCCAGGCGCACAGCCTCCCAGCGCCCGTAACTGGGCGAGCCGACCCTGACATCAACGATCACGTCAAGGACCTCGCCGCTGACGCACGTGACGTACTTCGCCTGGCCGGGGGGAACGCTTGCGAAGTGGACGCCCCGGATGACTCCCCGGCGGGACACGGAGCAGTTGGCCTGCGCGATCTCCGGCCAGTACCCGAGCGACCCGGATAGCTCCCCGGCCCGGAACCATTCCAGGAAGTAACCCCGGTCATCTTGGTAAACGGCGGGCGTGAACGTCCAGGCGCCGCCGATGCTGATCGGCTCCATGTGTCACTCCTTCACTTCGCGGCTCTTTATCGCTGGACAATAGCGTGAATGCCGGGACAGACCCGTCGCAGGTCATCGGTTGCAATACGCCGGGCGCCAAGGTGACCGCCGGGCAACGGCGAAGCCCGACCGCGGCTATGCTTCACCTCGACTGCGAGGGAACGCTAGGAGGACGATCTGTTGTCGAACGCGAAGTCACCGGCAATCCGCTCCGAGGGCAGGCGAAATAAAAGCGGTTCGCTTACGGAAAGCAGTAACACCTTGGCGTATTCACGCACCCGGGCGCCCGCCGCCGTCCAGTGCGCCTGGTGCGATCACCGGTTCGACAGCACCGACGACCACCTTACCGGCCGGGTGCGGTGCGCCCGCTGCGGCGTGGCGACGACGTCGCCTTGGCCAAGCGATGAGCAGCTGAGCGCGGCCTACGCTGACTGGTACCGCCCTAAGTCGGGCCGGTTCTCCGGTCTTGGCGACAAGGTGCTTCGCCGCACGCGCTCAGCGCTGGCCGATCGTCTGCACCGGATTCTGCCCGCTGGCCCGGTTCTCGATGTGGGAGCCGGCGACGGGACCCTCGTTGAGGCCTTCGTGCGCCGCGGCCGTGAAGCCGTCGGTCTTGAGCCGCACGCATCCGGACCGCACATCCGCAACGCCGAGGTCGAAGAGGTGGACGGGAACTGGTCGGCGGTGATCTTCTGGCATTCGCTTGAGCACCTCCGCCAGCCTGCCCGGGCGTTGAGTCATGCGGCCACGCTCCTCTCCCCAGGCGGGACGCTTGTCGTTGCCGTGCCCAATGCGACCAGCCTTCAGGCCCGTGCCTTCGGCGATCGCTGGCTTGCCCTCGACCTGCCTCGCCATCTCGTCCACCTGAACCCTCCGGCGTTGCTGTCCAAGATCCAGGCCCTGGGGCTGCGGGTCGAGCGAGTCAGCTACATGCGGGGCGGGCAGGTCGTCTTCGGGTGGGTCCACGGTTTTGTCGGCAAGCTTCCCGGGCACCCGGACCTGTACGATGCCATCCGTCGCAGCGAGGCGCGTCAGGCCACCCACAGTCCCGTCTTTCGCCTGTACGCTCTGGCTGCTGCCGTGGTTGCCCTTCCGGTCGCCTTGGCGGCCACCGCGGTCGAGGTGGCGGCACGGTCGGGCGGCACCATTTACATCGAGGCGCGGCGGGAACCGGCACCGGAAAAGGTCCCGGTGATGTGACCGGGCTCCTGCCCGCCGGAGCGGTCGTCCGCCCGGGGATTCGCCCAGCGTGGCCAGGGGAGCCAGCGTGCGCCCACCGGGCGCTCGGAAGTGCAGGATGAGCCCGTCTATTACCGGCCCGTATGGCAGGAGAGTACGGCTATCGGGCGGTTTATCTCAGGGCAGATGTCTCTAGTGTTGCGCGAACGTGACATGAGCCGGATCGCCGTGGCCGCCGTGGCTTCCCGTGCCCGCGGCGGGGACCGCGCGGCTGACCAGGCGATCAACCGCGACACATGAAAGTAACGTCACGCGCACTCGTTACCGGCCGTGTAACAACCGAGAAATGCCCCTGAAACTCGCGCATGGGACACATGCCTTGCACGTATACGGAGCGGCCGGGGTGGAGCCAGCACAGAGGTTGGACCCCAGAAGGCCGGATAGCCCCTGGAGGCGTAGTAGTGGATCCCTATGCTAGCTGGCTGAACGCCGGGGATAACGCATGGCAGATGACTGCGGCCACGCTCGTTGGCTTGATGTCCATCCCTGCCCTGGCCGTCCTCTACGGCGGCCTCGTACAGAAGAAGTGGGCCATGAACACCGTGCTCATGGTGTTCACCACCTTCGGCCTGGTCCTGATTACCTGGGTTCTGTGGGCCTTCAAGATGGGCTTCGGTACGCCGCTGATCAGCACGTTCGTGGGTGATCCAAGGACCGTGCTCGGCCACGCGGCCGAGCAGGCCCAGGCGAACATCCCGTTGCTGAACGGCCTGATGCCTAAGTTCAGGTTCTCCGAGGCGTCGCTGGTCTACTTCCAGTTCGTGTTCGCGGCGATCACCCCGATCCTGTTCATCGGCAGCGTGATCGGCCGGATCAGCTTCAAGGCCTGGATGATCTTCGTGCCGCTCTGGATCACCTTCGCCTACGCGGTGAACGCGTTCCTGCTGTGGGGCGGCGGCTACTGGGCGGGCAAGGGTGCGCTGGACTTCTCCGGCGGCTACGTCATTCACCTGGCCGCGGGCGTGTCCGGCTTCGTCGCCGCCGCGGTGATCGGGCCCAGGCTCAAGCGCGACCGCGAGCGTGCCATCCCGAACAACCTGCTCTTCGTCGCCGTCGGAGCCGGGATCTTGTGGCTCGGCTGGAACGGCTTCAACGGCGGTGACCCGTACTTCGCGGGCGCGGACGCCGCGTCCGCGGTCGTCAACACCAACCTCGCGACGGCCGTGGCCATGCTGACCTGGATCATCATGGACATGGCGTTCAGCAGCGAGAAGAAGCCGACCTTCCTCGGCGGCGTCAATGGCATGATCTGCGGCCTGGTCGGCATCACCCCGGCGGCCGGCTACGTGAACGGCCTCGGCGCCATCGTGATCGGCCTGGTCTGCTCCGCGCTCGTCTGGGTGGCCTGGGCCTACCTGCCGAAGTACGTATGGCCGTTCAACAAGGTCGACGACGCGCTCGGGGTCGTGTACACGCACGGCTTCGCCGGATTGCTCGGCGGCCTGCTGGTCGGCCTGCTCGCCGACCCGAACATGATCGTGTACCTCGGCCTCGGCAAGAACCCCTCGATCTCTGGCGCCGGGTTGTTCTACGGCCACGGGAAGCAGCTGGCCATCCAGGCCGGCGCCGCGCTCACGATCATCATCTGGGACGGGGCCGTCACGTTCATCCTGCTCAAGGCGATCGGGCTGGTCGTCAAGCTCCGGATACCCGACGACCAGCTCGAGATCGGCGACGTGGCGGTGCACGGCGAAGAGGCGTACCCGTCCGACGAACTGATCAGCATCGGTGCCTCCTCGAGGGCCGACGAGGCGACCCCGCCCGACGGCAAGGTGCCGGAGAAGGCGGCCAAGTCGGGCGACGACTCCTAGCCCGCTCCGCTCCTAGGCCTGCGCCGCGTGCGGCCGCGGCGCAGTGTACGTAAAAACCGGACGCGCGTCCGGGCACCCCAGAAAAAGGGCGCCCGGGCGCGCGATCGGCTGTGTTGGCCCGGGGGACGACCCCCCGGAACCCGGGGTGTCGGTAAGAAACGTGTCACCAGCCGCAAACGAGCATGATGGTGCTGGTCAGACCGGGAAGTTGCCGACGACGTCGTCGTAGCGCTGCCGGGCGTCGGCGAGGGCCAGACGGGCGCCTCGTTACCGACGGTGACAGCTCCGCGGTCGTGCGACACGCGATATCCGCCTTCGGTACGCCGCGGACGATGATTGTCCGGCTGGTTGCGGACATTCAGAACCGGTTGTTCTGGCGCGTCGGCACTGGTCGGGCTTCTGGGTGCTGCGTTCCCCTCAGCAGGATGGAGCCAGCCATCCCGAGGTGGGCAGTGATGTGTCGGCCCTGAGCAGCGCCTGCAGCGCTTTGAGCCCCTGCGTTGCTGCGGCCAGGGTGGTCTTGATCGCGGCGACTTCCCCCGAGCCAGCAGCAGCGGCAGATGTCTGGTCCGAACCAACGTGGGGTCAGCCGACGGTTTTACAGACCTCCGCCCGTAACGTTGTGACCTGCGTCAACGTCCCACTAGCGGCGAGTTTGCGCGCGCATCCAGCACGCAGGTCAAATCCTGAGCGGGACGATCCGGCAGGTGTGGACGCTCGACCTTCTGACCCGAAAAAGGGAGATTAGCTGGGCGTGCGGACCCCGCCATCGGGAGCCGGACAGGGTCTGCGGGGGCGGTATGGGTCAGGCGGCCTGGGTCTGGCCTGTTCCGTCGGGTCCGGATTCGGGGACGCGGACGAGGGTGATTTCGAAGCCGAGGGCGCCGAGCTCGCCGACGTTGGTGGGCGATCTGGCGGCGGATGTCGCGCTGGCGCTCGTAGTAGTCCGGGCCGAGGTCCTGGTAGCGCATGCCGGGGGTCCGGCCGATCGGGCGGCTGGGCCTTGACCCGTCGAGCACTGCCGCCAGTCCCTCGCTACAAGGTGCCGGGTGAGGTGTACCTCGAGCGGGTACTTCCGAAGAACGCAGTAGGGAAGATCGCCAAGCCGGTGCTGCGCCAGCGACTGCGGGACGCGCGAGCACCGGAACCCGGATCGAGGAGGACCACATGAGCATTTCCGAGCAGGTAGACGCCCTTCAAAAGCGGGTAGCCGACCTGTCAATGCGCGCATCAGCCAGGCCAAGGCAGATATCGCTGCCCGGCAGGACACTGTCAAGGAGAAGGCCGGACAGGCCGCCGGCCGGGCGCAAAGCCGGTGGGCGTCGCTGAAGGCCGACGCCGCGGCGAAAACGCAGGATCTGCGGGACCGCATCGGCCGTCAACGGGACGAGCGCGACGTCAAGCGAGCGGAAAGAGAGGCCGAGGACGCGGAGAGCGACGCCGCCGATGCCCTGGATTACGCCTCGTGGGCCGTCGACCAGGCACAACTGGCCGTCCTCGACGCGATAGACGCCCGCACCTGGGCCGATGCGCGGGCTGCAGCGTCACCGAGCACATAGGGGACCGCGCACCACCGTCCGTTCGCGATGCTTGCTCTCCTTCTTTTCCTGAACCGACGGTGGCACCCCAACCCCCCGCGACTGGGGGAACCTTCCCCCAGACCCCCTTGCCAGACCCCCCTTGCCCCCTTGTCAGTGCCCGCGGAAGGCCTCCTCCAGCCACCAGGACCCGTGCCCGGACGTGACCTTGGCGTCGATCAGCAGCGGGCGCTCGCGCGGGCCGTGCAGCCAGCCGCGCACCGGGGCGAGGTCCGCCGCGTCGCGCACCGTGACACCCTCGAACCCGAACCCCCGGCCGATCGCCGCGATGTCGGCCGACGGGAACCGCACGATGTCGAGCGGGTCGCCGTCCGGCCCGAAGTGGTGCACCTCCGCGCCGTAGGCCTCGTCGTCGTAGACGACCACCACCATGGGCAGCCCCAGCCGCACGATGGTCTCCAGCTCACTGACTCCCATCAGCGCACCGCCGTCGCCGAGCGCGGCGACGGCCAGCCGGTCCGGCCGCGCGATCGCCGCCCCGATGGCCGTGGCCAGGCCGAGCCCGATCGACTGGAACGCCTGGGTGAAGCAGAAGCCCGCCTCGTCGGGCACCGACAGGTACATGCTCGGGTAGCCCATGAAGTTACCCGAGTCCACCGCCACGGTCCGCTCCGCCGGCAGCAGGTCATCCAGCGCGATCGACAGCGTGCGCGGGTCGATCCGCTGCCCGTCGCCCTCGTCCTTGTACGCCACGTCCCGCCAGCGCACCTGGTCCGCGATCCGCTCCCGCACCTCCGCCGACCGGTAACCGGCGGTATCCCGCTCGGCGAGCGCGGCGGCCACGGCGCGGGCGGTCTCGGCCACGTCCCCGAGCACGCCGAGGTGCACCGGGCGATGGGCGCCGATCGCGCTCGCGTCGTCGTCCACCTGAACCAGCGTGGCCTCCGGCGGGATCAGCCTGCCGTGCCGTGTCGTCCACATGTTGAGCGAGCAGCCCCAGCCGACGATCACGTCGGCGCCGCTGATCAGCTCGGCCGCCAGCGGCGACGCGAACCCTCCGCTCACGTCCAGGTTCCAGGGATTGCCCCGGAACAGCCCCTTTGCCACCGCGGACGTGGCCAGCAGCGCCCCGCACGCGTCCGCGAGCCGCTTGAGCTCGGCGGCCTGGCCCCGGGCGCCCCGGCCCGCAATGAACACTGGCCGGCTGGCCGTGCGCAGCACACCGGCGAGCGCGGTGACCGCCTCGGCGCCTGGCGCGGGCGGATAAGTGCGCCGGACGGCCGGCATCTGGCCCGGTTCGCACGCCGCGGCCTGGACGTTCAGCGGCAGCGCGAGGATCACGGTGCGTCGGCCGAGCGCCGTGGAGTAGGCGCGGTGCGCGTCGGCCAGCGCCGACGCGGGGGAGTAGAGCCGTTCGGCGACCGCCCCGACGGCGGCGGCCAGCCCGGCCACGTCCACGTGGAAGTTGGACCGGACTTCCGGGGCCTCCGCGGCCAGCACCAGCAGCGGGGTACGGCTCTTGGCGGCCTCGGCGATGCCGGTCATGGCGTTGGTCAGGCCTGGTCCCTGATGCACCGTGACGACCCCTGGGATTCCGGTGGTCCGGGCCCAGGCGTCGGCCATGACGGTGGCGCCGCCCTCGTGCCGGGCCGCGATGAACCTTGCCCCGCCTGCCACCAGCGCGTTCGTGACGTGAAAGTTGCCGCTGCCGACCACGCCGAACACGGTGTTCACCCCGAGTCCGGCCAGCCCGCGCCCGACGGCGTCCGCGACCCGCATGCTCAGGAACGCTCGACCAGGGCCAGCGCACGGCACGGGGAGCCCGAGCCGCTGATGATGGGCAGCGGGCCCGCGATCACGACCGCGCCGGTGACCGGCAGCCGGGCCAGGTTCTGCAGCTGCGTGAGGCCGTACTTGCCCGCCCCGAGCAGCGCCGAATGGCAGGGGAACGGCGGGTCGAAGGAGTGCGCGGCCCCGGCGTCGGTCCCGACGGTCTCGGTTCCGAGCCCGATTATCGGCGCCTCCTCGGCCAGCCAGGTCGCGCAGGACACGCTGATCCCCGGCGTGTGCGGGCCGGTGGCGTCCGCGTTGAGGAACGCGGCCTGGTCGCTGGACCGCGCGTCCCAGCCGGTCCGGTACAGCAGCCAGCTGCCCTCGGGCAGCGGACCGTTCTCCGCCTCCCACTGCTTGACGTGCTCGATCTCGAGGAGGAAGTCCGGGTCCGCGGCCGCCTCGGCGCTGAAGTCGAGCACGACCGCCGGAGCGATCAGCCGCGAGACGGGGACCTGGGCCACGTCCTCGCGGTCCTTTCCGGTCATCCAGTGCACCGGAGCGTCGAAGTGGGTGCCGGTGTGCTCGCCGGTCACGATGTCGTTCCAGTACCAGGCGGGTCCGCGCTCGTCATAGTGACTGATCTCGGTCAGCCCGAAACGGGCGGTATTGCCGAACGGCTCAGGCAGCTGGATGATCGGCGTCTCCGCGCTCAAGGGCGCAGTGAGATCGATCACCTCGACTGAGCTGTCCCGGAGGGCGTCGGTCAGGGCCTGCAGCACGGACATGATGCTCCTTCACTTCGTAGCTAACCAAGACTGGGCGGGTAGCCGAACACTAGGCGGCTAACCGAAGCTTTCACCATCACCGCGCCGGTCGGCTAGTCCTCGATTGATCCGGCCCGGGCCCGGATTGATACTGTTCCCGGCGTCGTTAGTGCTGTAAGAGGCCGCCGGACCGCGGCGCAACCTGACTGTCGGGGTGAAAGCATGACCAAGCCTGTTGTCACGGCAACGACCCTGGTCACGGAGGACGGCGTCCCGATCGACGCCATATATCTTCCCGGTACGGGGGACCTCGCGATCGTCGTCGCGCACGGTTTCACGCTGTCGTGGCAACGGCCCAACGTCTGGCGGATCGCCAACCGGTTCAACCGGATGGCCGGCGTGCTCACCTTCGATTTCCGCGGCCACGGGCGTTCCGGCGGCCTGTCCACGATGGGCGATCGCGAGATAAAGGACCTCGACGTGGTCGTCGCCTGGGCGCGCCAGCTCGGTTATCAGCGGGTCGCCGCGGTCGGCTTCTCGATGGGCGCGTCGGTCGTCGTGCGGCACGCCGGCCTGGTCGGCGGGCTCGACGCGGTGGTGTCGGTCAGCGGCCCCGGCCGGTGGTACTACCGCGGCACCGAACCGATGCGGCGGGTGCATTTCGCGGTGGAGCACCGGATTGGCCGGTTCGTCACCCGGCGGTGGCTGAAGACCCGGATCAGCCCGCAGGGCTGGAAGCTGGTCCCCGTCCCCCCGGCCGAGGCGGCGGCGCAGATCTCGCCGGTCCCGCTGCTGATCGTGCACGGCGATAAGGACCACTACTTCCCGCCCGAGCACGCGCGGCAGTTGTACATGGCGGCCAGTGAGCCCAAGGAACTCTGGCTCCAGCCGGGCATGGGCCACGCCGAGTCCGCCTGCAGCCAGGATCTCGTCGATCGCATCGGCCGCTGGGTCGACCAGGCCACGGCGCAGGCCACAGCCCCGGTCCAGGCCACAGCCCCGGTCCAGGCGACAGCCCCGGTCCAGGCCCGCTCCGTTAACGCCCGCCCGGCCGGCCACGCGGCCCCGGACGATGCCGACGCGCAGTCCCCGGAAGAAGTCCAGGCCCGGAGCCCCAACGCGGCCGCCTAACCGCCCGGGTCATGCGCCGGTGAGCTGGGCGATGATGGATCCGCCGTCGATCCAGACGTTCTCCCGGCTGATCTTCCCGTCGCGGAACTCGAAGACGTGCAGCAGCCGGAAGCTCACCGTCTTGCCGTGCCCGGGCACGCCAAGGAAGATGCCGCCTTTCCTGCAAACCATGATCAATTGTCGACTTGGATCCGTTAACGGATTTTTGATGGCCGGGCAATGATGTTAATGGCGCGTTAACAAGGCCACCGCTAGGTTAAGAGCCGATGTCGTTTCCGGAGTATCGCGGGGAAAGCGGCCAGCAGGGCGGTCCTGTCGCTGCGTAATTCGCGAGCTGTGCCGATGCTTTCCACCTCGATGCCCCGTCATCGTCATCCATGTCGGCCTTCCTGGCCATGGCATGCGGCTCGTTCGCGCGTAATCACCGGGGAATGGCTAACGAATCGGAGAGACCTTGGGGGGACGCCCGTAATAAGGGCTGAGGAGCGAAGGTAACACTAATGAACAGGATCACCAGAGGTATTACCGCCAGCTGGCTGCGGCGCCCGGTTATGGTCGTGGCGGCCCTGGTCGCCGGCGCCGGGTTCGCCGCGGCACCGATCCAGGTAGCCGGCGCGGCCGTCGCGAGCGCAGCAGCGGACTCGTCGATCTGCCCGGGGGCGAACGTGGCCGCCTTCGGCCCCAACGTCTGCGTCTTCAACGACACCATGAGCCAGACGGCCATCCAGAACGACCTCAACAGCATCGCCACCCAGCAGGTCCCGGTGGCCAGCCAGTTCGACAGCCAGCGTTACGCCATCTTGTTCCAGCCCGGGACCTACGGGTCGGCCGCCAACCCGCTGGTATTCCAGGTCGGTTACTACACCGAGGTCGCGGGCCTCGGCGCCATGCCCCAGGACACGGTCATCAACGGCGCCATCGACGTGTTCAACAACTTGTGCACCGCGGGCACCCAGAATTGCAACTCCCTCGACAATTTCTGGCGATCGATGTCCAACCTGACCCTCAACGTGGACCTGCCGAAAACGCCGCCGGCCTACGCGCCTCCGGTCGTGGATCCCTTCACCAAGTTCTGCACCAACACCGCGGAGATGTGGTCGGCATCCCAGGCCGCCCCGATCAGGCGCGCCATCATCAACGGCAGCGTCGTCTTCCAGGACTACTGCGCGAATAACAACTTCGCCAGCGGCGGCTTCATCGCCGACAGCAAGGTCAGCGGCAAGCTCAACTTCTTCGGCAACCAGCAGTACATGGTCCGCAACAGCGACATCGGCGGAGCGGCCGGATGCCCGAATGGGCTCTGGAACATGGTCTACTCCGGGGTCGCGGGCGCGCCGTCGCCGGTCTTCACCGGCCAGTGCCAGCAGAACACGGTCCTGTCGGCCAGCCCGGTGACCGAGGCAGAGCCATTCCTCTACACCGACTCGCAGGGCAATTACAACGTCTTCGTCCCCGCAGTCCAGCACAATTCGTCCGGCCCTTCCTGGGCCAGCGGTCCGGAAGCCGGCACGTCCATCCCCCTGGAGAAGTTCTTCGTGGCCAGCCCCGGCACGCCTGCTTCGGCGATGACCGCCGCGATGGCCCGGGGCCAGAACCTCATCCTCTCGCCCGGCGTCTACAACCTTGACCAGCCCATCGTGGTAACCCATCCCGGCACCGTGGTGCTGGGCCTGGGCCTGGCCACCCTGGTCCCCCAGCACGGCAACGCCGCCATGGTCGTCATTCCCAACCGCGGGGTGAAGCTGTCCGGTCTCATCATCGACGCCGGCCCGGTCAACTCGCCGGTCCTGCTCTCGGTCGGGACTCCCGCGCCTGGCTCCGCCGCCGAACCGGACGTGATCCAGGATGTCTACTTCCGCATCGGCGGGGCCGAGACCACTCCCGTCGGGGCGACCGTCAGCCTCCTCGACAATGCCTCGAACTCGATCATCGACAACGTATGGGCCTGGCGCGCGGACCACGGTAACCAGGTGGGCTGGACCCAGAACACCGCCAGCACCGGGGTCGTCGTCACCGGAGCCGACGTAACCGCCTACGGCCTGGCCGTGGAGCACTACCAGAAGAACGAGGTGATCTGGACCGGGCAGGGCGGCACGGACATCTTCTTCCAGAACGAGCTACCGTACGACCCGCCCAGCCAGTCGGCCTGGATGGCAAGCCCGAACCAGAACGGTTACCCCGCCTTCCTCGTCACCCCCAACGTCAAGACGTTCCAGGGCTACGGCCTGGGCAGCTATGTCGTCTTCATCCAGACCACGGCGACGTTGCATGACGCCGAAGCCTTCCAGGCGCCCAACACGCCAGGTGTGCAGTTCCACGATGTCTTCGGCGTGTGGATCGCTGGCTCAGGAGGTCTGGACTCGATCATCAACGGCGTTGGCGGCCCAGTGACCTCGGCCAACCCCGGCAAGGTGGAGCCAGTAGACGTGGTGAGCTATCCATGACGCTCGCCTGACGATGATTGTGGGTAGTTACCCCCGGGAAACGGGAAACGGGGGGTAACTATCCACGATCAGTGGAGAGTCCTTAGGCGCGGCCGGGCTCGGAGTGGACGACGACCCAGATCGCGTGCACGTATTCGCCGGTCTTGTTCAGGTATTCGTGCGGCGTGGAAGAATCGAACGCGATCGAGTCGCCGGGGCCCAGCTCGTAGCTCTCGAAGCCGACGTTGGCCTGCAGCGTGCCGCTAATGATCAGGCCGTACTCGCGCCCGTCGTGACGCAGCGGGCGGCGCTCGTCGGTGGAGTGCCCGTCGGGGGAGTAGATCACCTCGAGAAAGTCCGTCGTGGCCTCCGACTGCGGGGTGAGCCGCTCCCAGCGCACGCCGCTGGCCAGGTCGATGATCTTGCGGCCGTCGGCCCGCTGCACGATCGCCCGCGGGCGCGCATCGCCCGCCGGCCCGGCCTCAGGCGCCACCGCCGGTCCAGCATCCAAGTCCCCACCGGAGTCAGGGCGAGCATCAGGGCCAGCATCAGGGCCGGCATCAGCGCCAGCATCCCCCGCCCGGTGCCCCGGCCCCTGGTCCGATCCGAACAGCAAGTAGTCAAGCGAGCTGCCCAGCTCGGTGGCCAGCGAGTACAGCACGCCCACCGACGGCACCGAGACCCCGCGCTCGATCTGCGAGATCAGGCTGGCCGAACAGCCGACCCGGCGAGCCAGCTCCCGCACGGATAGCTCCCGCCCCACGCGAACCAGGCGCAGCCGGGGCCCTAGCCCGGTGCCCGGATCGAAGTCAGCGGCCATGGTGTAAATCTACACTGCACACCCCGGCCAGCAAGCCTTGACAGCCCCACTGCACGCGACGTTGGATGAGGGGTGCCGGCCCAGCGACGCACAAGCGACGTAAGGAGTTCCCCATGACCGGTCCCGCCCTACCCCTGGCCCCCGCGCCGGGCCGGATGAACGTCGACTTCGAGGAACGCCTCGACTTCGCCCGGCTGCGCCAGTACCGGCTGGACCGGGCCAAGGCCGCGATGGAGGCGGCCGGGCTCGGCGCGCTGCTTGTCTTCGACAACAACAACATCAGGTACCTCACCGGCGTCGCGATCGGCGAATGGACCAGGGACAAGCTGTGCCGGTATGTGCTGTACACCCGCACGGGCGAACTGGTGCTCTGGGACTTCGGCTCGGCCGCCGTGCACCACCGGCTGTACTGCCCGTGGCTCAAGCCGGAGAACTGCATCGCCTCCTACACCACGATGCGCGGCGCCGCCCCGCCCGCGTCCGGGCTAACACAAAAGCAGGTCGCCGAGATCAAGGACCGGCTGAGGAACGCCGGCGTCGGCAACGAACCGGTCGGCGTGGACTTCGCCGAAGTCCCCACCTTCTTCGAGCTGCAAAAACACCACATAGACATCAGGGACGGACAGCAGGTGATGCTGGACGCCAGACAGATCAAGTCCAGGGACGAGATCACCCTGCTGTCCACCGCCGCCGCCATGGTCGACGGCACCTACGCCGACATCGCCGAAGCGCTCCGGCCCGGGGTCAGGGAGAACGAGATCGTCGCGCTGGCGAACAAGCGGCTGTACGAGATGGGCTCGGACGACGTGGAGTCGGTCAACGCGGTCTCCGGCGAGCGGTGCATCCCGCATCCGCACAACTTCTCCGACCGCATGATCAGGCCGGGCGAGCAGGCGTTCTTCGACATCATGCATTCCTACAACGGCTACCGGACCTGCTACTACCGCTGTTTCGCGGTCGGCCGGGCCTCCCAGCCGCAAAAAGACGCCTATAAAAGAGCCCGCGAGTGGATCGACGCCGCCATCGAGATGATCAAGCCGGGGGTGTCCACCGACCAGGTGGCCAGGCTGTGGCCGACCGCGCAGGAGATCGGGCTGGCGGACGAGAAGACGGCGTTCGGGCTGCTGTTCGGGCACGGGCTCGGGCTCGCGCTGCACGAGCGGCCCATCATCTCCCGGCTCACCTCGCTCGACGCCCCGATGGAGATCAAGGAGGGCATGGTGTTCGCGCTCGAGACCTACTGCCCGGCCACCGACGGGCACTCGGCCGCCCGGATCGAGGAAGAGGTCGTGGTCGGCCCGGACGGGATCGAGATCCTGACCAAGTTCCCCGCCCAGGACCTCTACGTCACCAACCCCTACTGACGAGGCGATCACGTTGTCCGAAGTACCGGAAGCCACCGCGCTTGAGCTGTACCGGAAGATGACCGAGATCCGGCTGTTCGAAAAGCGCGCCTACGACCTGTTCATGCAGAACCTGGTCAAGGGGACGACGCACCTCGGCACCGGCCAGGAGGCGGTCGCGGCCGGCGTGTCGCAGGCCATGAACGACGACGACTACATGTTCGTCACCTACCGCGGGCACAACCACGTGCTGG
>WNFC01004436.1_pt1 | contig 33518 bp, 29 predicted proteins | sample 5400541 | NCBI WGS metagenome assembly WNFC01 (sample SAMN13153342, study PRJNA577476) | soil metagenome | isolation source: 120 cm saprolite under Douglas fir tree site 2 hole 2 replicate 1 | place: USA:California | collected 2015-04-18
GCGGCTTGGGCATCCGCTCCAGGAACTGTTTGGCGTAGGTGGAGAGCGATTCGATGTAGCGCCGCTGGCCCTCGGCGTAGAGGGTGTCGAAGGCCAGGGAGCTCTTGCCCGAGCCGGAGGGTCCGGTGACGACCGTGAATGCGCGCCGTGGGATCTCAACCGTGATACCCTTGAGATTGTGCTGGCGCACGTTGCGTAAGACCACGCGATCGGGAGGCGCACGCATAACCCTGTAAAGTAACAGGTGTCAGGGGTCAGATGCCCGGTGGTCAGTCCACTCCTGCGCTTGTGCCGGCTCGCTCGAGCCGGTCCTTCGGGCCACGGGCAAAGATGGGATCGGTGGCTTCGACATCTGGCCACTGACACGTGACACCCGTACTTTGCCCCCCCATGCCCCTGGCCCTCACGCCGCGCCTGCTCCGCCGCGGGCTGGAGTTGTTCGCTCTCATTTCCCTCGTCGGTGTCGCCGTCGTGCTGTTCGCCTATGGCGACACCCTGGCGGCGGTGGTCGCGCCGCTGTTGCACCTGCGCTGGCAGTGGCTGCTCGTCGGCCTGGGGCTCGCCTCCATGGACTGGGTCGGGGGGGGGGTGCGGCTGTGGGTCGTCGCGCGGCACGTGCACCCCGGCGTTCGGGTACGGGACATGATCGTCTCGGGGGGGATGAGTGCCTGGGGTGCCTACCTGACCCCGTTCCAAAGTGGCGCGGCACCGATGATGATGTACACAATGAAGCGCGCCGGCGTGAGCCTTCCGGAGGCAATGACCTCGACCTTCATGACCTTCGTGGCGACCGTGGCCTTCTTCGCGATCGCCGGTCCTGTGGCTATTTACTTCGGGGCGGGCAAGTCGCTCGCCCAGCACAAGATTGCGCTGGGCGTTACGTACTACGCCTTGTTCCGGACGAGTCTCACGATCTTCGGGGTTCTCGGGCTCGTGATGCTTGTGATGATGGCCTTCCCCCGCGCGATTCGCGATCTCGTGCAATTGGCGGCGACCCGTCTCGGGGGCCGAAGCCGGAGCATCTCGGCACGGCTCGCGCAGCTGCGGGCGGGCATCGATCGGGCTCACGAGTGTTTGGAGGCTTTTGCAAGCCCCCGGGGCTGGCTCGCGCTCTTCTGGGCGGTGCTGCTCTCGGCTCCGTCGCATGCGAACAAGCTGCTCGCGGGGTATGTGACGCTGCGGGTGCTCAACATTCCGGCTAATTTCGTCGACATCCTGCTGCTGCAGACCTTCATTACATTCTTGCTCTACTTTGCCCCCACGCCCGGCTCCGCAGGCCTGGCCGAGGTTCTCTCGGCGACGGTGATGCATATCTACGTAGGGCCGTCACAGCTGCCCATGTACACGCTCATCTGGCGCTTCATCAACAGCTACGCGACGGTCGGGTTTGGGTCGCTGCTGTTCTGGCGTTGGCTGCGGCGGGGGCTGATCGTCCTCGAAGACTTTGGCGAGCAGCGCCCGTAAGCTGTGTTTCCTTGCGCGGTTACGGCGCTGGCCGTAACTTCTGGCTCGACCTAAACCCGCTAGGAGACTCACCCGATGTCCCTGCTCGAGCTCGGCGGGAAGCGCTTCACGATCCCGGCGGGCGAGATTTTCCTCGGCAGCGAAGCCGGCTCCGCGATCCAGTTGAGCGGCGCCGGCCTGCTGCCCCGCCACGCCGTGCTCCAGGCCCAGGCTGACGGCCAGGTTGTGATCCGCAAAGCGACCCCGGCGGCGGAGGTGACGATCAACGGCGTCCGTCTAGGCGCGGAGCCGACCCCCCTGTTGCACGGCGACAAGGTGCAGGTCGCCGGCCACGAGCTCACCTTCGTGGATGAGCGCCGGAGTGGCAGCACGCAGTATCTCTCGGCGATGAAGGTCCCGGAGGCGCAGGCCAAGGCCGGCGCACCGGGCGGGGGTGGGGCAGGGAGGCCAACGGGCAACACCGGCGGTCGGGTGGTGTGCCTCACGGACGGCCGCGAGTACACGATCGCCGGAAGCTCGCTGGTGTTCGGCCGAGAGGCCGGCTGCGACGTCGTCGTCCCCGGCAAGGATGTGTCACGGCGCCACGCCGAGATCGTTGCCTCCCCCAAGGGATACCTGCTGGTAGACTCGAGCACGAACGGGACGTTTGTCAATGAGGAGCCGATCCAAGGGCAACGGCTCCTGGCGCGCGGTGACGTGCTCCGGATTGGCGACGAGAAATTCCGCTTCTACGCCGACCTCGCGGCCCCAGCGCCGGGCCCTCAACCGGGGCCGGCCGCTAGCGCGCCGCCGGCCGCGCCCCCGTCCTCACCCCAGTCCCGCCCGACGGCGCCCCCTCCCGCTCCCCCTTCTTCCTCTCCTCCGGTGGTGGCCGCGCCCCCGGCTCCGCCGGCGGGAGCCGGAGACAAGCTCCGCAACACGGCCTTCGGGGCCCTTCCCCCTACCGCTACCTCCTCGCCGGCGATCGGCCAGGCGGCGGCTCCGCTGGCCCGTCTTGTCGTTCGCAGCGGGGCGCTCAAAGGCCAGCGAGTTTCGATCAAGACGCCGATTGCCAACATCGGACGGGCGGACTACAACGACGTTCACCTGCCAGAGGAATCCGTCTCGACCTCGCACGCGAAGCTGCAGCGGCGCGAAGGGGTGTGGATGTTGGTGGATCTGGAGTCGACCAATGGCACGTTCGTGGACGGCGAGCGGGTGCGCGGGGAGACCGCGCTCGCGCCCGGGGCGTTGCTGCGCTTCGGCGACGTGCAGGTGCTGTTCGAGCCTACGGACGGTCAAACCGACCCGCGCCGGGACGCCGGCCCCGAAGCGGCCTACCGCCGGCCCGCCGGCCGCGCCGCAACAGAAGAAGGGTAAGGGTTGCGGGGGGAGCGCTGCCGTGCTACTCGTCGTCGCCGCGGCCTGCGTCTACTGGTTCCTAGCCTAGCGAAACACGCGTGCACATCACCTGCGCCGGTCGCACTGATGTCGGCATCATCCGCTCGGGAAACGAGGATAGCTACCTCATGGTGCCCGACCGGGGCATCTTCGTGGTCGCGGATGGTATGGGCGGCCACGCGGCTGGCGAAGTGGCCAGCGAGATGGCGGTGCGCTTCGTGGCGCGCGACCTAGGCTCGCTCAAAGGGCTGAGCGACGATCTCGTGGCCGAGCGGATGCGCGTGTCGATCCGCGCGGCGAATAACGCGATCTTCCAGCGCACCCTCACCGAGCACGACAAGCGTGGCATGGGCACAACCGTCACGGCGCTGGTGCTCTACGACACGCGGTTCCTCGTCGGCCAGGTGGGCGACAGCCGCTGCTACCTGCTACGCGAAGGCCGGCTCACGCAAATCACCAAGGACCACTCCTACGTCCAAGAGCAGGTAGACGCCGGCTACCTGACGCCCGAGCAGGCGCGCGCCCACCCCTACAGCAATGTGATCACGCGGTGCGTCGGTGCGAACAGCGACGTCATGCCCGATGTCTACGTCGGGGCCGTGCGGCCCAAGGATGTTTTCCTACTCGCCTCGGACGGGCTGACGGGCATGCTCGAGGACCACCAATTGGCGGAGGTGCTGCACGCCGACCGGATGCCCCAAGACCAGGTGGACGACTTGGTGAGCGAGGCAAACCGCCACGGCGGGCTCGACAACATCACCGCTATTATCGTGCGGATCGATTCCGTCGAGCAGCCGGAGGCTGACACGACCACCGCGATATCGGCGGCCACGCGGCCGCACTAGAGCAGCGCCCGTTCGCTTGCCAGCCGTGCCGCCACGTCATCGCGCGGCGCGCACACCAGGTTGACGACTTTCCGCTCCGGGACGGTGGCCGGCTGCAGGGTGAACACCCGCAGTCGCCGCGCCGTACGGTACAGCTCGGCCGCCACGCGGGGCAGGCCGAGATGGGCGGCGGCCTCGCCACCCGAAAGCTGGGCTACGCTCCCGTCACGCCGAACCAACGGGAGGTCGAGGTCCAGCATGGCGGATTTGGCGGGGAAGTCGAGGAACAGCTCCCCAGGGAGCAGGCCCACCTCGCGCGCCAACCGGCTTTCCACGCGCTCGAGGAGGTCGGGGTCGCCCGCCGGCCAGTCAGCAGTATCGTCTGGCAGGTCGGTGGCGGGGACATCGATCGCCCGCTTGGCCAGGCGACGCTCGCGCAGGGCCCGCGCCAGGCCGGTGGGGTCACGTCCCTGGAGCTCCTGCAGCAGCCCGTCGTCGGTAGCCACCGCGACGTCGTCGACGCGAAGGTGGGCGTCGGCCAGGGCGCGACGCACCAGCCTCTTGAACATCACCGTCGCGCTGCGCACCGCGTGGTGCCAGTACACGTTCCGGTACATCTGATACTTGGCGAACAGCAGCGACTCGAGTGCCGCGAGCCCCTTCTCGTGCACCGCGATCGTCTGCCGGCCGTCTCGACCGGCGGCGAGCGTCAGCGAAGCGAGCAGGCGGTCTACGTCGATCACCCCGTAGGGCACCCCGCACATCGAGGCATCGCGCGACAGGTAGTCCAGCTTATCCACGTCCAGCGAGCCGGCCACCAAACCGGCGAGCGGCTCGTGGGGCGCCGCCTCCCTCGTCCCTCTGATCAGGGTGAGCAGCGAGTCGGCCGAGACGCCGAGCTCGGCCAGCGCCGCCGCGAGGGGGCCATCCGAGAGGTGACGCTGGGCCAGGCCCTCGTGCGCCGGGAGCCCTGCCTCCTCTAGTGCGTGGGAGAACGGATAGTGGCCGATGTCGTGGAGCAGGGCTGCGAGCCTGATACGCTGCGCGTCGGCCGGGGCGATGCGGGCCCCGCTCTCCGCGAGCTGGGTGAGGGCGCGGCGGGCCAGATGGTAAGTGCCCAGCGCGTGCTCGAAGCGGGTGTGGGTGGCGCCGGGGTACACTAGAAACGCGTGTCCTAGCTGCCGCACATAGCGCAGGCGCTGCACCGCGGGGGTATCCACCACGGCGAGCGCCTCGCGGTCCAGATGGATGTTGTTCCAGAGCGGGTCGCGAACGACCTCGAACTGGCTCACGACCGCGGGCCGGCCTCCCGCACGGCGGGGTGGACCAGGTCGGCGAACTGCCGGAAGTTCTGCTGGAACAGCCCCGCCAGACTCGCAGCCGCGCCATCGTAAGCGGTCGGATCGGGCCACGTGGCGCGGGGCCGTAGGACCTCGTCCGGCACGCCGCCGATGTGCGTGGGGACGGCGAGGCCGAATACGGGCTCTCGCTCCGTAGCGATGCGGTCCAGCTGGCCCGCCAAGGCGGCCCGCACCATCGCGCGAGTGTGGCTCAGCAGCATCCGGTGCCCGACCCCGGCCGGCCCGCCGGTCCAGCCCGTATTGACTAGCCAGCATTGCACGCCGTGCTTGCCGATCCGTTCGCCCAGCATCTCGGCATACACGTGGGGATGCAGTGGTAGGAACGGGGCGCCAAAGCAGGCAGAGAATGTCTCCCGGGGGGAGGTCACGCCGCGCTCGGTCCCGGCGACCTTGGCGGTATAGCCAGAGAGAAAGTGGTACATCGCCTGAGCGGGCGAGAGCCGAGCGATCGGCGGCATGACGCCGAAGGCGTCACAGGTCAGGAAGAGGATGTGCGACGGGTGGCCCGCCACGCCGCCCGGGATGTGGTTCGGGATGAAGTGGATCGGGTAGCTGGCACGGGTGTTCTCGGTGATGGTGGCGGCGTCGAGGTCGATGGCCCGGCTCTCGGGGTCGACCACGACATTCTCGAGCACTGTGCCGAACATCCGCGTGGTGGCGTAGATCTCCGGCTCGCCGTCGCGCGAGAGGTGGATGACCTTCGCGTAGCAGCCGCCCTCGCAGTTGAACACGCCGCGGTCGCTCCAGCCGTGCTCGTCGTCGCCGATGAGCTTGCGCTCTGGGTCGGCCGATAGAGTGGTCTTTCCGGTGCCCGAGAGGCCGAAGAACAGGGCGACATCGCCCGCCTCGCCTAGGTTCGCCGCACAATGCATCGACAACACGCCTTGGCGCGGCAACAGGTAGTTCAGGATCGTGAAGATGGACTTCTTCAGCTCGCCGGCGTACCGCGTTCCGCCGATAAGGATCGTCCGTTTGGCGAGGTTCACGACGATGAACGTCCCCGACTTGGTCCCATGGATGGCGGGGTCGGCGAGGCATTCGGGGGCGTGCAGAACCTGGAAGCCGGGGGTGAAGTCCACCAGTTCCGAGGCGGTCGGCCGCAAGAACATGTTGTAGACGAACAGCGCATGCCAGGCGTTGGGTGTGATGAAACGGATCGGGACGCGGTAGGCAGGGTCGGCGCCGACGTACAGATCGCGCACGAATAGTTCCTGGGTGTCGAGGTGCCCGACGACGTGCTGATGCAGCCGCTCGAAGTGGGCCGGCTCGAGCGGTTGATTCACCTTCCCCCACCAGATGTGATCGGCGCTGCCGGGCTCGTGCACAAGAAACTTGTCGCCGGGGCTTCGGCCCGTGTGCGGGCTCGTGACGGCGCAGAAGGGGCCGCGCTCGGCGATGACGCCTTCACCCCGTCGTACGGCGTGTTCGTAGAACTCGGGCGGCGTCAGGTTCCAGTGCACGGCGCTCTGCGGCGCCAGGCCCGAGACCTCGAGCCCCGCCCCCCCCCCAGAAGGCTTTGCGGCTCCGGACGCCCCCACGGTGTGAGAGGCCGGCGCCGAACGCTTCACCTCGGTTCCCATGCCCTCGTCCTTTATGGCCGGGACGGCTGCCGGCGGCGGTGTTCCTGCGCGTCCACGGCGGCGATGACTGCGATGTTGACGATGTCGTTGACTTCCGATCCGCGCTGCAACAGGTGCACCGGCTGTGCCATTCCTACTAGGATCGGGCCGATGGCCTGCGCCCCCCCCAACCGGTCGAGCAGCTTGTACGCGATGTTCGCGGCGTCCAGGTTGGGGAAGATCAGCACGTTCGCCGCACCGCGCAGCCTGGCGAACGGGTAGGTACGCGTCAGAATGCGATCCACCACGGCGACGTCGGCCTGTACCTCGCCGTCAGCCTGCAGCGTGGGCTCCTGCTGGTGCAGCAGGGCGACGGCGCGGCGCACTTTGTCCGCGGCCGGATGCTTCACCGAGCCGAAGTTGGAGAAGGAGAGCAGTGCCACGCGGGGCTCGATCCCCAGCCGCCCCACGAACTGCGCCGTCGCCGAGGCGATCTCCGCCAGCGTCTCAGCGTCGGGATCGATGTTCACCGTGCAGTCGGCGAAGAAGAACGTTTGCTGCGGCAGCACCAGCATGTAGATGCCGCTCACGTGTTTGCGGCCCGGTGTGGCGCCGATCACCTCGAGCGCGGGGCGGATGGCGTCGGGGTAATACATCTCCGCGCCCGCGACCAGCGCGTCAGCGCGCCCGGCGCGCAGCATCAACAATCCGTGATACATCGGGTCCTTCACCCGGGCGCGGGCTTCGCGCAGGGTGATGCCCCGGCGCTGGCGTCTGGTCCACAACTCCTGCGCGAACGCCTCGCCGTCGGTTGCGTCGGCGGGATTGGCGAGGGTGAGCTCTTCGAGCGTCACCCCGACGTCGTCGGCCTGGCGGCGGATGGCGTCGGGGTCGCCCAGCAGGATCGGGGAGGCGATCCCTTCATCGGCCAGAATGCGCGCGGCGCGGATGGTACGCGCGTCCTCTCCCTCGGGAAACACGATGCGTTGCGGGTCCTGCTGGGCCCGGGTCATCAGGCCGCGCATCACCTCGCGCGCGCGCCCCAGCCGCGACTCGAGCTGGGCGCGGTACTCCTCTACGTCGATCACCCGGCCCGCCACGCCCGAGCCTACCGCCGCCCAGGCGACGGCCGGGGCGACCCACAGCAGCACCCGCGGATCGAACGGCTTGGGGATCAGATAACCGGGGCCGAACTTGAGGCGCTCGATCCCGTAGGCCCGCATTACTGAGTCGGGCACCTCTTCGCGCGCTAGCGCCGCAAGTGCGCGCGTGGCCGCCATCTCCATCTCCTCGTTGATCTTCTTGGCCCGAACGTCGAGGGCGCCCCGGAAGATGAACGGGAAGCCAAGGACGTTGTTGACCTGGTTGGGAAAGTCCGACCGCCCGGTGGCGACGATCGCGTCGGGGCGCGCCCGCATCGCCTCGTCGGGCATGATCTCAGGAGTCGGATTGGCGAGCGCGAACACGATCGGCCGACTGGCCATGGCCTGCAACATCTCCCCGCTGACGATGCCGCCAACCGAGAGGCCGACGAATACATCGGCACCCTGCAGCGCCTCGGCGAGGGTGCGGTGCTTGGTCTTATGCGCGAAGCGGCGCTTGTATTCATCCAGGTCAGTGCGGTCCGCGCGGACCACGCCCTGCTGATCGCACAAGGTGATGCGCTCCCGCTTCACCCCCAGCCGGACGTAGTGGTCCGCGGTGGCGATCGCCGCCGCGCCGGCCCCGGCGAACACGACGCGGACGGTGGCGATGTCCTTGCCTACCAGCTCGAGGGCGTTGAGCAGCGCCGCGCCCGAAATGATGGCCGTGCCGTGCTGGTCGTCGTGGAAGACGGGAATGGAGAGCGTGGCCCGCAGCCGCTCCTCGATATAGAAGCAGTCCGGAGAGCGGATGTCCTCCAGGTTGATCCCGCCCACGGTCGGCTCGAGCAGCTGGCAGAAGCGAATCACATCCTCAGGGTCCTCGGAGCCCACCTCCAGGTCAAACACATCGAGGTCGGCGAACGCCTTAAAGAGGATCCCTTTACCCTCCATCACTGGCTTGCTTGCCAGGGGGCCGATGTTGCCCAGACCGAGCACGGCAGTGCCGTTGGTCACCACAGCGACCAGGTTGCCTTTAGCCGTGTAGGTATAGGCGTCATCGGGGTGCTTGGCGATTTCCAGGCACGGCTCGGCTACCCCGGGCGTGTAGGCCAGCGACAGGTCCCGCTGGTCCTTGAAAGGCTTGGTCGGTGTGACCTGGATCTTCCCCGGGCGCCCTCGGGCATGATAGTCGAGGGCCTCCTGGCGCCGCGTGGACATCTAGGACACAAGTCCTTTTTGGGGAAGGGGTTATGCTATGCCCCCCCGGAGGGGATGTCAAGCAGCGCGGGTGGTCGATCGGAGGGCCGGACGGTCGGACCGTCAAGGCAGGGCAGCACTTACAGGGTTAGGAGCGGGAATCGCACATTTCGTTCCGGCAGGGGTAAATTGGGCCCGATGCCTCGGCATTCTCCCCCGCCCCCGCGGGCTGTCCGCGCTTGCCTGTTGCTCGCCGGGCTGCTGCAGCTCACGCTGCCGTCCGCCGCGGCGTGGGCCGACGCGCTGTTGGATGGTGTGGCCGGTCCGGTTCATATCGAATCGCGCTCGACCGACGCCTGCGCCCGGATCCACCCGGCGGACTGCGCGTTCCATCGCTTCCTCTCTGCGCCGGTCGTGGTCGGGCGAGCGGTGTCGTTCACCGTTCGCGGTGCGGCCCGGCGTACGCCACCCCTGCCGGTCCGCGGCCTGCGCCGCGCGGCGCTGCACAACCAGCTCCCCGATTCGCGCGCTCCTCCCACGCTCTCCTGAGTGACGGCGCCGCGCATCTCGCGGCGACCGCCTGAACCATCGTCCAAAACGTAAGCGCGTCACCATTCCCGTTCAGGGCGTGGTGCGCGCAACCCTTGGGACCTGGAGAGGCGCTCTATGCCTGTACATTCTCACCGCGGCTCGGTGCAGACACTCCTCATTCTTGCGCTGGCCACGTTCGTCGTGGGCCTCGCCCATGCCGGGCCGCGTTTATCCCGACCGCACGCCCCCCTCCCCCGAGTCGGCATAGCCGAAGGGGACATCGCGGGGGCCGTGCTGGACAGCACGACCGGTAAGCCCCTCCCCGGCGGCGAAGTCCGCATCCTGCGAGGCAGCGCCGTCGTGGCAGTGACCACCACCGACGCGTTCGGCCGCTACGTCGTGCATAACCTGCCGAGTGGCGTCTACACGGTGGACGTCCGCTACCTGGGGTATCGTGCGGCCGGCCGGGACGTAACCGTGGCCGCGACCGGTGATGCGATGACGACGGCAGATTTCCGACTCGCCCCCATACCCATCAGTCTCGCCGCCGTCGAGGTAAGGGCCACAGTCCCGCTTGCGGTCGACACGCGGACGGGTGACCAGATCTTCAAGCAGAACGACTACCACGGCGCGCCAACCAACACGACGTCCCAGATCTTGCAGCAATCGATCGCGGGAGCGGTGCGGGCACCGACCGGTGAGGTCCACATCCGTGGGCAGCACGCCGAGTACACCTACTACGTGGACGGCGTGCCCGTGACGGCCGGCATCTCGGGCAGTCTCAACGAGCTGTTCGACCCCCAGGTAGTGAACCAGATCGATTTCCAGACCGGGGGTTGGGATGCCGAGTATGGAAACAAGAACACGGCTGTCGTCAACGTGACGACCCGAATCCCGGCAGGAGGGTTCCACCTCGACGCCGCGGGGTACGATGGCTCGTTCAGCACGAACGGGCAAAGTCTGAACTTCAGTACCAACGCAAACCAGGTCGGGCTGTTCTTCTCGGGTGCGCGCCAGGTGACGGACATGCGGCGCGAGCCGGTCGTGTTCGACACGGCCAGCAAAACCGTGGAGAACTTCCACAATCATGGCGAGGACATCTTCGGCTTCGGGAAAGTCCAGTTCCTCCCTTCGGACCGCGACGTGATCAATCTTGATGTGAACCGGTCGCGCACGCGGTTCGCCGTGCCATTCGATTCCAGCGCAGGGATAACCGACGATCATCAACAGGACGTCAACGGGTTCGTCAACCTCGGCTGGCGCCGTCGCTTCGGGGAGGGCGGGGGGTCGGAATCGTCCCGGGAGCTCTTTGCGGGACTCTTCTTCCGCGACGGCACCCTGAGTTTCGCACCGGGGTCCCGGGACCAGGCGACTTTCATCTTTTACCCCGACACGACTCCGTTCAAACTCACCGAGAACCGCGACTTCCGCACGACCGGGGTCAAGCTGGACTATGCCGTCCGAGCTCACCACGGGCTGGAGTTCAAGACCGGTGTACTTGCCTCACTCACTCGTGGGCACGAGAACTTCTCCACTGTGGACTCGGCTGGAAAGCCCGGCCCTGCCTCGAATTCGAGCCTCAGAGGGAGCGACGTGGGAGTCTACGCCCAGACGGCGATCTCACCGTCGGATCGCTGGGAGCTGCGGGTAGGCGTGCGGTTCGACAATCACAGCGCCCCGTTCGCGGGGAACCAGCATCAAGTGAGCCCCCGCGTGAAGCTGAGCATCTTCCCCAACCCGGCTAACACGGTATACCTGTATTACGCGCGGCTCTTCCTCCCCACCAACGTCGAAGATCTGCGCGCGATCACGAGCGTCGCCGACAGTGGCGTGGTGACCGCACCCACCCTCCCTGAGCGCGATCACTTCTTCGAGGTGGGCTACGTGCACCGGTTCCCTATGGGGGTGGTGGCGAAGTTGTCGGGCTACCACAAGAGGAGCTCCCCGGGCATCGATGACAACACCGTGCCTGGCTCGGCGATCGTCACGTCGGTCAACGTCAACCAGATTCGCGTGACCGGGATCGAGGGCGTGCTCGAGATTCGACCGGCCGGAGCGATTTCCGGTTACGCCAATGTTTCGCTCAACCACGCCTACGGGTACGGGCCGATTACTGGCGGCTTTTTCCCGACTGCGCCCCCGACCACCCCTCACGACCTGGACCACGATCAGCGCTTGTCGGTCGTCGCCAGTGGGTTGTACTCTCACCAGGGGCTGTTTTTCAGCCTCACGGGGATCTACGGGTCTGGGCTCATCAGCGCGACGCCGCCCGACTCAGCCTATAGGAGCGGTCTCTTCGCCTTCAACAAGAAAAACCACGTCGACCCCAATTTTGTCCTCAACGCCAGCGCTGGGTACGCATTGGTGGTTGGGAACACGGTGTTGCGGCCCCAGGTGTACGTGGACAATGTGTTCGACAAGAAGTATCCGTTGAAGGGCGCGTTCTTCAGCGGGGCGTCCGTGGGACGGCCGCGCAGCGTCCAAGTGCGAGTCAATATCGGAGTGTGAGGCGGAACACTGACGCCCGGCCGACGGGGAAGCACTATTCCCGGTCGGCCGTGGCGGCCTCCTCGAGGGAGCTTATGACCGGTCGGAGTGCGGCAGCGCTGGTTTTATCGATCGTCGCGGTGACGGCCTGCAGCGACGGAGCTGTCGGCCCCGGTGTTTGGCCCCATGCCGCCCTCCCCCCCTGTAACCAAAGCCTAGCGCAGACGATTACCCTGCCGGTAGCGGGCTATGTCTCCGTGGACCCGATGCTGGACGCGGGATGCGTGCTGCTGCCGGCCAACGCGTCCGGGATCAATTCCATCGAGTATCTGGTGGTGCCCCAATCGGCCACCAGCCTCTCGGGCAAGTCGACGCCCTTCCAGCTCAAGGGAGGCTCCCTGCCGGCGGGGGTGACGGCGCAGCTCGTGGGACCGACGGCAGCGGGCCAAGGCGCCCCTGGCTCGGTGGCAATCCAGTTCGATCAGTTCCTGAGGAATCTGGCGCAGACGCGGAACTACGCTGCGGTCGTGCCCCCCCCTCCCCTTGGGGGGAACTCCCCGAGCATGAGCTTCCAGGCAGCGGCCATTGCCGGTCCGCCAGCGCTCAATGATCTGCGGACCTTCAAAGTGTGCAACGTGCTCACCTGCAAGACGCTCTCGAACGTCACCGCCCGTGTGAAGGCCGTGGGCATGCACATCGCCGTTTACGTGGACACGCTAGCCCCGACCGCGGGACTCGACTCAGCCGAGCTGGACACCCTGAAGCAGGTGTTCGACACGCGCCTCTATCCACTCGACACGGCGGCTTTTGGGGGCATTTCCGACATCGATGCCAACACTGTTGCGATCGTCCTCATGAGCGGCACCGTGAACCACTTGGTGACGGCGGCCCAGTGCAACTCGGCGGGGTTCGTCGCTGGCTTCTTCTTCTCCGGCGACTTGGACCCGGCGTTCCGATCTCAGTACAACCAAGGCGAGATCTTCTATTCGATCGTCGCGGACCCGAACGGCACGCTGAGCTGCCCGCACACTACGGCTCAGGTCAAGAGTCTCATGCCGGTCACGTTTACGCACGAGTTTCAGCACATGATCAACTTCGTGCAGCACGTGCTTGTGCGGACCGGCCAAGCTGAGGAAGGGTGGATGGACGAGGGGCTGTCCCGATACGCCGAAGAGCTGGGCGGCCGGAGTTATTTGCCGGCGGACCAGGCCAGCTTCAGCCAGTTCGCCATCGGCGACGTGTATGACGCGTACCAATACCTCGCCGCGACCGGTGATTCTCCCCTGCTGATCCCCCAGGACAACGGGACTCTGGCCGACGCGGGAGCGAGCTGGCTGTTCGTGCGCTATCTCGTGGACCAGCTCCGGACGGACACGACATTCGCGGCGTCGCATGTGGTCACCCGCAAGCTAGTACAGTCGAACGTCACGGGGGCGACGGGCGTGGCTGCCCAGACTGGCCAGGCGTTCGAGGCCACCCTGTCGCGGTGGGCGGCCGCCAACTGGGTGTCCGATCTCCCCGGCTTCACCGCACCACCGGAGCTGCAGTACACGTCGTGGCACTTTCGGACCACCTACGCGTCGCTCCATACCCAGGATCCGGGCCACTTCCCCCAGCCGTACCCCCTCGTGCCTGTCGCGAGCGCCGGCCCTGCCGTCAACGTGAGCGCCACGCTCCGCTCGGGTTCGGGAGTGTATGTGCGCGCGCTACAGGCGCCCGGCGACTCCGCCTTTGTGCTGCGCTTCAGCGGCGGAGGCACTAAGCCGCTCTCCAGTGCGGTCCTACCGCGCCTCAACATCATTCGGATCCACTAAGCCGAGGGCCGGCCTGCCCTGTTGGGGGGTGGGGGGGGGCCGTGGCTCAGCGCGGCGGCGGCGCGACGTTCGGAGCGGTGTGGTAGAGGACTTCTACCGTGCGCCGGTCACCGTCCGCCGGGGCGCTCACCCACGGCGTGTAGTTCAGGATCAAGAGGCTGTCAGAGGCCTCCTGGAAGAGTCCGAGGGAGTGGCCCACCTCGTGGACCACCGTGCGGCGCATGCAGGCGGCGAGCTGCGCTGGCGTGGCCCCGCTTCCCTGCAGCACGGTGAGCGACACGTGGAACGGTCCTTGGAGGGCGTTGCCCGACGGCGCGAAATCGGGGATCGTAGAGCCACCGCACGCGCGGACCGGCGCGCCCTCGTCGGGCGACACGTCGGGCGGCACGCTGCCTGCCCACACGATGATCACGTCGGCGTGGCCGGAGTCGGCCACCAGCACGCCGCGGAATTCGCCGTACAGGAACTGCCGCTGCCACAGGTTGATCGCATTCCCTACGTAGGCCTGCATCGCACCGCGAGTGTCGGCGTAGAAGCGCACCGGCAGTCGGTCCTCCGGCCAGTGGAACACGGCGCCCGAGAGGTCGAAGCCATAGGCCGGCGTGTGGTTCGGAGGTAGGGTTGGCTCGTGACAGGCGAGGCTGCCCGCCGCCATCGCGACCGCCAACGGCAGCTGTTTCACGGCCCGCTCGCTCCTCGTAGACGGTAGCGCAATGCGAGCGCCACGCGGTGTACAACCGTCGAGTTTACGAACCCCTCGGTACGCAGCGCTGGTGTCAGGAACCCGTGCAGGTCGTAGCGCGCCTCGAGGGTGAGGCCGCGCCGGGCGGCGAACGGGGGGCTGTAGCTAACGGCAGCTGTGCCCATGGGTACGACTGGCCCGCCGCCGTCCCGGAAGATCCCGATGCGCTCGGTGGGCAGGTAGGCGAGCAGCCCGGCACCCGCCGCGGCCGAAAAACCGTGGCGCAGGTCGCGTCGTAACGCCACGCCGAGCGTAAGGGTCGTGACGTGGGTGATCGCCGTCACGCCCCCCCCCTGGTCGTGGCGGCTCACGAGGCCGTAGGAGAGGTCGAGCACGCCGTCCGCCGTCCATGGCGCCTCGAGCGGCAGACCTGCGACCAGCGTGAGGGCCGGAGCGATCCCGAGGCGGATGTCGAACGGCGAGACAATGGAGTCGTGAACGAGCGTGGTCGTGTAGCGCGCGCCGAACGAGACGTTGAGTGACGCCTGCGCGCTCAGGCGATCGGGCGGTCGGGCGATGAGCAGGGCCCAACTTACCCAGAGCAGTGCAACCATCCGACAGTCCGACCGCCCGACAGCCTTCACTCCGCTGCGGCCCTCAGCCACAGCCGCTGCACGCCCAGGGCGATGAGGAGCACGAGTCCGTACATGCACACGATGAGCGGTCCGGTGGGAAGGTCCTTGGTATAGGACACCCACAGACCGAGGAGCGAGGCCAGGGCCCCGGTGCTCCAAGAAATGAGGGTGAGCCGACGCTTGTCCCCGGTGAACAGGTTCGCGATCACCGCGGGCACGACGAGGAAGCTGAACACCATCAACACCCCTGCCAGCGGCACGGCCAGCGTGATGACCACGCCGAAGGATAGGTAGAACAGGAAATCCCACCACCGGATCTTCCACCCATTCTGCTGGGCCTCTTCCGGATTAAAGGAGATGGTCAGGAACCTGTGGCGCAGCGCGAACTGGAAAAGGCCGAGGCCGGCATAGACGAGGGCCAGTTTGAGGATCTGCGGCCAGGTGACCCACAGCAGACTGCCGACCAGCGTCTTCTCCACGGCCTCGCCCCCGCCCGGCACCTTGTTGGCCACGAGGACAGCGGCTGCGGAGGCCACGACGTACACGATGCCGATGAAAGCTTCCTGGGGGACCCGGCCCTTGCGGCCGGAGGTACGAGTGAGGGCGAAGAGTAAGGCGCCGAGCGCCGTGGCCACTAGTGCGAAGAGATAGGCGGTAGGCGAATCGGGGTCGACGTGGATGAGTAGCGCGGAGAGGCTGCCGAGGGCGGCCATCTGGGCCAGCGAGAGGTCGACGAAGATGACCTCGCGCGCGATGACGTGCAGGCCCAGGTAGGACAGCATGGCCACGAGCACCATACAAGTCACGAACGGCGGCAGCATCAGCTGGAAACCGCTCACGTTCCCTCCGCGCGGGTCACTGGGCCGCGGCGCTACCCGCGCCGAAGGCGCGGGCCAGCTCCGTGACCCACAGGTTCATCAGGTCGAAATAGGTGTGAATGCCGTCTGCACCCTCGGTGTTGGATGGTACAATCACGGCCCTCGCGCCAGTGCGCTTAGCGACGTCCTGCACCTGACCGCGGTCGTAATAATTGGTCGACAGCAGTACCTGGATGTGCTTTTCCTGCATTGCCGTGATGATCTCCTGCACGTGCCGCGGCGTGGGTGGGATACCCGGCTTGGGCTCGATATAGTCGAAGCAATCCACCCGGAACTCGCGAGAGAAGTAGTCCCACTCTTTATGGTAGCAGGCGACCAGCTTGCCGCGGAACGGCATCCCCTGTTTGAGCCAGCCCCCCAGGCGGGTGATGAGCGGGGCGCCCTGGTACTGCCGCTGGTTCAGGAAATCGAACAATCTGCCCTGCCGGTCGAGGTCGGCCAGTGTCGGGCCGCCAAGCAGCCTCACCAGCTCGTCGCCGAACAGCGCCCGATACATCCGGTCCTCGAAGTCCTTTTCCCGGGCCGCGAAGAAGTCGGCGTTCTCCGGAGATACGCGCTTCAGGCCGGTCAGGATATTCCGCGCGATCTGGATCGCGTTCAGCGGGTCGGTCCAGATGTGTGGGTTCCCAAAGACGTGAATGTCTCCCTGGGTGCGCGAGAAGCTGGTCGGCACGTCGAGCAACGGGATGCCTGCGTAGGCGGCCACATAGCCCGGTCCGCCCTCCGTAACCTTGGGATTGCCTGCCTTGTCGAGCAGCGCCGGCACCCAGAGCTCGAGATCAAGCCCTGTGGTCACGAACAGGTCCGCGCTGGAGAGCGTCGGCACGAAACTGGGCTTCGGCTGCACGTAATGTGGGTTCTCGGTGCCGACGGCGATGGAGCTCACGGTGCCGCGGTCGCCCACGATCTCGCGGGCGATAGATGCGTACGAGGTGAGCGAGGTCACCACCTTCACGGGTGCCGGCGGTACGGAGCCGCCAGCCAGACCAAGTATCACTGCAATGAAGTTCAACATTTTAGTAGCTCTCGTGTTTGTGGGGGCCGATCGCCCAGACGGCTTGGAAGGCGAACTGGTTGGTGGCACTGGCGAATGGAGTCTTCTCGTATCGATACTGGGCCCGGAGGAACACCCATTCGCTTTCCCACCAGGTCAGCGACGGGATCACCTGGCGCGTGAGGCGGCCGGTGGAAGGGTCCTCGACATAGTTGTACGCAGTACCGAGGATCACGCGCTGGTTCATCTTGTAGGTCGTACTGACGTAGCCGCCCACACGGGTCGGGCCGACGCCCGCGACTCGTTGTCTCAATGCCAGCAACTCCGCTCGCAGCGTCCATTCACGGTAGAGCGCGCGCGCCGGAGGCCGCCACGTGAGCCGGAAGTCGAGCCCGCCCACGGTAGTCTTGAGAGCGGCACTGGAGTTGCTGCCGTACAGTCCCGTCCCGCCCAGCTGCATGTACGTCGAGGGGCTCAGCTGGTAGAAGTTGAGCAAGTGGACGAGGTAGCTCGGCCGGCGTCCTCCTGCGAACAGCTGTGAATCACTCTCGCTGCGCGTTACCTGCGCGGTTACCTCGTGGGTCCCGAACCCACCAAACGCGTGGTACAGCGAGATCCCGGTGCCGACCAACCCGTCCGCACCGAGGTAGGTGCGCACGGCCAGCGGGTACTCCGTCTCCGGCACGGCGTGCAAGTGCCAGCGGTTCAACTCGCCGAACTGCTGACGAAACTTGCCGATATCGAACCGGATGTGTCCGGGAAGGCCTGTCCAGTACCCGTAGCCTTCCTCGACGCTCACGTTGCCGTTCTCGAGGCTGATGAAAATCTTGGTGTGCGAGTACGGGTCGAGCGCCGACTGGAAGCCGACCTCGAACTCGCGGGGGTCGAAGTTGTCTCGCTGGACGCCCGGGGCCGTCCCGTAGGCGCGCACGTCGCCCGTCACGCTGATCTCCGGGTTCAGCTGCGCCTGGTTCCGCTCGCGGCCGACGAACTGGGTGGGGAGCGCAGTATCAGCGCGCTGCACCGTGTCGCGCCCCGCCGCGGCGGCGGCGGCCGCGCGGAGCGCGGCGAGATCGTCGCCCCCCCCAGTCCACGGATCTCCCCCGCGAGCGAGTCCACTTGCCGCTGATTTGTTACCGGGCGCTGGGCGCCCGCGATCGCCGGGGCCGCCAGGCACGCGAGCGCGACCAACACGATCTGCAGTAGTCGATTCATATGCCCGTCGTTCTCCTGTCCAGTGCATGAGCGCAGGCACCCGCCGTGTGGCGAGGCCAGGGAACCGACGCCGGGTCCTGGGAAGCCGGACCTCCGGCGGCTCTAGGAGACGACGGGAGGTGCTCTGGGTGGCGCGGTGAGGTGACGGGTGAACTCAAAACGCGACCGCGGCTCTGTGATGCAGGGACGCATGGGGCGCGTGGCGGTCGAGGGCTGCGCCATTGCAGGCGCTGGCGCGACGCGTAGCCCGGCGTACTGGCACAGCGCGCACCGCGTCTCGTCGTGCACCACTGCACAACTCGCCGAGTGACGAGCCTCGAAGGCCGCAGGTGCCTTCGTTGACTCATCGGCGTGCGCCAGCGCTATGGCGCCGCCCCCCAACCCCTGAACAACGAGGAGCAGGGCAGCGAGCGGTGGCGTGAACCGGTGGCGTGTCGTCCGCAAGGCGAACATCCCTCTATCTTACGTGTCGAACCGGCCGTCCGCTGGCCCGCGCGTAGGCACGCAGGCGGCGTAGCATCCGCCGATCGTGTCGGACGGGATCGTCCCGCTTCGGCGTCTCGATAATCTTAATCACAGCCACGAAGCGTGGGTCCTGCATGACGCTTCGAAAGGCGTCGGGGCCGATAGTGCCCTCGGCGATCCACTCGTGGCGATCGAGATGGGATGCAAACCCCGCCTTGGAGTCGTTGAGGTGCAGGCACTTGAGGTGCTCTAGGCCAACTTCCTGATCGAACCGGTCCCACACACCATCAATGTCTCCAGCCACGTCATACCCCGCCGCGTGCAAATGGGCGGTGTCCAGGCAAAACCCCACGCGCGGCCGCACATCGGCCGGCATCGCTTCCCGCAACGCTCGCAGCTCCTCGAAGCGCGAGCCGAGGGCTGTGCCCGCGCCGGCGGTGCCCTCGATGAGGATTCCCACATCCCCCGGCACAGCGGCTAGACAGACTCCGTAGCCTCGGGCGTTGCGCTCGAGGCCGGCCGCACGCTCGTCGATGAAGTTTCCCGGATGGCTCACCACCCACGGGATGCCGAGGGCGCGACACCGCTGCAGCTCCCCCACCAAGGACATGCGGCTGCGTTCTTGGAGACGCTCGTCCGGGGAGGCGAGGTTGATCAAGTAGCTGTCGTGCGCCACAACCGCCCGGATGCCTGCCGCCGCCAGGCCGGCGCGGAACGCTTGGACTTGGGCTGGAGCGATCGTCGGTTCGCGCCATTGGCTGGGAGTTTTCGTGAAGAGCTGGATGGCGCTCGCCCCGATCCTCGCGCCGCGCTCAGGCGCGTACTCCACGCCGTCTTGCGTCGAGACGTGCGCGCCCAGCAGGTCCAGCCGCGCCGGCGGCTTCGTCACCGCCGCGGCAGTTCGGAGAAGGCCAGTCGCGAGATCAAGGGGACGAACCGCACCCCACCCGCCCGGCGCTCCTCGACGCCATCGGCCGTCCTCCGGAGGATGACCAGCTCTTGGGCCGCGAGGTCGCCGATCGGGACGACCAGCCTGCCTCCGGGGGCCAGCTGCTCCGCGAGCGGAGCGGGCACTTGCGGCACCGCTGCCGTCACGAGAATGCCGTCGAACGCCGCATGCTCACTCCAGCCTTCCGCCCCGTCGCCTAGCCGGGTGCGGATGCTGGTGAGCCCCAGCCGCCGGAACCGGTCTTCGGCTTCCACCAGGAGGTCGGGGAGGCGCTCGACGGTGAACACCATGGCAGCGAGGCGCGCCAACACCGCAGTCTGGTAGCCGCTGCCCGTGCCGATTTCCAGGACGCGGTCGCGGCGCCGGACCGCGAGGCACGCGGTCATCAGCGCGACGACGTAGGGTTGGGAGATGGTCTGGCCGTCGCCGATCGGGAGCGGTGCGTCGTCGTAAGCGTCGGCGGCCAGCGGAGGGGGGACAAACCACTCCCGCGGCACCCACGCCATCGCGGCGAGCACGCGGTGGTCGCGCAGTCCCCGCGCGGCGAGCTGCGACGAGACCATACGCCGCCGTCGCCGGTACGTCTCAGGCGCCGGTCGCGCCATTGCCTGCGCTTCGTGCTTGCCGGGCCATAGGCTGAACTATACCGTGACTTCCATTAGGACGCGTGGCTTAAGCTAGGCGATCCTGGCAGCCGGCTGGCAGTCCCGCCTTGATCCCACTTCGGCCACGTATCCGTTTGGGGCCGCAAGCACGACCTAGCGGTGGCGTGCTGCGTTGCTGCATTTTCACTGCGTTCTGAGGTCAACCCTGTGGAATTAGGCTGCGAGGCTCGCAGTCTAGTACTTGTTTGGCCGCACTTGGAGGTCCGATGAAACGACTTCCGCTTGTTGCCGCCCTTACCGTGATGCTCGGCTGCACCGACCAGGGTGTTAGACTGCCGTCGATATCGGTGGTCAACAACTCTCATGGGAGCATCATCTATTTAGCGGTAGAACGTGAGACGGCGAACCGATTGGACATCATCGACTCGGTCCGGGTCGCCAGCTCCCTGGATCGCTTGGTTGCTGCCGGGGAGTCTAAGGTGATCGATATCATGGGTTACCGTCCGGGGAACGACATCCGGCTATTCGTTTATCGTCTCGCCACGCCGAATGGCATGACGGCCCGCTACAATGGCTTCGTCGACGTTGCCGCTTGGCGGTTACGCCAACTCGGGTACCGAGTTTTTGTTACGGACTGACGTGTGCGGCGTGCGGCCTAACGCGTGCTCGAAGCTTACGGCGCGCGTAGATTAGAGAATGAATCGCTCATCAGCGCGCGGCAGCTTAAGCGCGACTAGTCAGGCCGCTGGCCGAGACCGTGCTCGCTCAAGCGACTACTCTTCCTTTAGTCCCCTTCCGATGCGGAACACATGGCCGTCGGGATGTCGCACGTGCATTTCCCGCACGTTCCAAGGCATGTCCGTCGGCGGCCAGGTCACCTCGATGCCCTGCTTAAGGCACTCTTCATAGACGGCATCCACGTCCTCGACCCACCAGCTCATCCAGCAGCCTTTGTCCTGCGACTCGTCCTTGAAACTCGCGAAGGTACTCGTGTTCTTCCCTTTCCCCCGTCCCCCTTGGCCGCCGCGACACATAAAGATCTCGCACGGACCGGACCCAACCGCCCCGAATCCTGTTGGGTCGCCCCAGCGCCACAACTCCTTCCAGCCCAGTATGGCGAACCACGCAAAACTGGAGTCCATGTCCGAGACATTGAGAATCGGGGTCACGCCGTGAACGATCATCGTGCGACTCCTAACCAGTCGAGAAGTGTCGCGCCGCGAATCTAGGGCGCCGAACGGCTTTGGCCAGCGGCCTAACAAGCCTGAAGCTGACGGCGCGCGTAGATCGTGGAATGAATTTCTCTTCAGCGCGCTGCTAACTTGGGCGCAGCCCGTTCGCTACAGGGGATGCCAATGAACGACTACAGCTGAGGTATCGGCATAGGCGTTCTCATCATAGAGGATGGCTAGGCAGAGCCCTGGCTGCCCTCATTCGGGCACACGCCGCTCGGATTGATCGCGGTCAGCCGGCTGCAGAGAGTCCGCAGCTCGATCAGACGCTCGAAGACATGCAGCGACGGCTTGGCGAACTTGAGGAACGACTTGACTTCAGTGAGCGACTCCTTGCCAAGCAACGAGACGCAGAACGACTGGCCTCGGCTAAGGGGCAACCGACCTAACATCGGCGTGAAGCTGGCCGACGGTCGGCCGCCGCTAGGGCGGTTCCCCTTGGTCGGCCCCCCCCCCGTGTTCCCCGGTGGGTTCCCCCAGGGTGATTTGAACTATACCTTGACACCTCCCGAGCGCCCGAGTCCCACGTGTTGTCCCAGCCCCGGCCCCGTTTGCTCCTTCTCGGCGATCCCGCGGCCCGTCCCCAAGACCTAGAGCGGTTCCTCGTGCGGAGCGGCTTCGAGGTCACGGAGACCGGGTCGGCATCCGGTCGCGGGGGTGCGGCGCCCGACGTGATCGTCTTCTCGGCCCGCTCAGCCGACGCGGGGGTCATCGCCCAGGTGCAGGAAATCGTCACGGCGTCGCAATACGCCAAGGCGTCCGTCTTCGCGCTACTCGACCGCGTCGGCCCCGAGGCGGTCGGGGCGGTGCTCGCGGCGGGAGCGCGGGACGTGATCCGGGCGCCGGTGGAGCTGGGGGAGCTGCGGGCGCGGATCGAGGCCGACGTGCGATTGCGCGCCGAGCTGCGTGAGGCACGGGAGGCGTTGCGGGCCCGCGACCTGCTGTTTGACATCTTCCAGGAAGTCTCGGCCGCGCTGCGTGCCGACGAGATCTTCCAGACGCTGGTACGGCGCGTGGGGCACGCATTCGGGCTGACGCACTGCTCCTTTGTGCTGACCGCGCCGGGGGAGGAGCAAGGGCGGGTCGTTGCGGTCTACGAGAACCCCGCCATCCGCGATCTGCGCGTGCAGCTCGAGCGGTATCCGGAGATCCAGGAGGCGCTACGCACCGAGCGCCCGGTGGTGATTCACGACGTGCAGGAGCACCCGCTGTTCGAGTCGATCCGCAGGCACTGGCTGCAACACCAGATCGACGTCAACGTGCAGTCTGCCGTGGCGATCCCGGTGTTCGTGCAGGGGCGTGCGGCAGGCGTGTTTTTCCTGCGGACGGTGCAAGGCGAGCCCCAGCTCCGGACCCAGGACGTCGCCTTTGCCAACACGATCGCGCAGGCCGCGGCGCGCGTGCTCGAGAACGAGGAGCGCCGGGCCGCGATCTACCGTCGCCAGATCAGCGCGGGGGCCACCGACCCCCTAACCGGCTGTGCCAGCCTTGATTCGCTCGACCGGCGCCTCCGGGACGAATTCGAGCGGGCCCGGCGCTACCAGCTGCGGTTCGCCCTGGTGGTGCTCGACGTCGATCGGTTGCGGGACGTCAACGCGCGGCTCGGTCAAGCGGCCGGCGATCGCGTGCTCGGCCAGTTGGGGGCGATGCTGCAGCGTGAGATTCGGGCGCCCGACTTCGTGGCCCGCTATGGAGGTGACGAGTTCGCGCTGGTCCTCCCGGAGACCGACGGGCCGGGCGCCCGGCGATTTGTGGAGCGCCTCCGCAGCGTGCTCGCGCGCCACGCCTTCCCGGACCTGGCTGCCGGTGAAGTGCCGCGGCTGTGCGCCGGCGCGGTCGCATATCCGCACGCTGAGGTGCTGCGCCCCGAGGATCTCTTCGCCCTGGCCGAGGGCGCGCTTGCGAAAGGGAAGACCGAGAACACCGGTGGCATTGGCGTCGCCGAACCGGACAGGGCCCTGGGGAGCGGGGGCGCTTTACCTTCGTCTTAGCCAGTTCAGCGGATCCAACGCGATCTGGCTCGCCCCGCGAATCTCGAAGTGCAGGTGGGGACCCTGGTCGGTACTGGCGCCCCCGACGTGGCCGATCACCTGGCCGTGGAGCACGCGCTCGCCCTTCTCCACGGTGGCGTCGTCCAGGGTCGAGTAGATCGTGTAGTACCCGTTGCCGTGGTCGAGGATGACCGTCATCAAGTAGGTGCCGAGCGGCTGGACCAGCACGACGTTGCCGGTGGCCACGGCTTTCACCGGCGTGCCGGCAGGGGCTGCGATGCCGATGCCGTGCCAGACGATCGACGTGTTGTTGGGTCCCGGGGCGGGGCCGAACCGGTAGACCAGGCGGCCGTCGACGGGCCAGTCGAGTGCCCCGAGGCTGCTCTCGGTGATGGTGGCGGGGCCGGCCGCTGCGCCGCGCGCCAGCGCCTCCCGCCGCGCCCGCTCCAGGGCGGCGATCACGTCGTTCAGTCGGTGCTCCTCCTGCTCCTTCTGTGTGAGGCGTCGCTCGGCGTCCCGCATGCTGCGCTTGGTGGCGGCGAGGTTCGTCTCCCGGCTGTGGGCGAGGTCGACATATCGCTGGAGTTCACCCGCGCGTTCGGCTTTGCGTCGTCCCAGCGCGTCGCGCGCGTCCACTAGCGCCTGCCGCTCCCGCGCGATGCGATTCTTCAGCTTGGCCATATCGTTGGTGAGCAGGCGATCCTGGCGGCTCACGAGGTAAAGATATTTGTAGCGCGACAGCAGATCGCCGAAGCTCTCGGCGGCGAGGAGCACCTGGTAGGAGTAGAGGGCGCCGCGCTTGGCGATGTCGACCAGGCGGCGCTCGAGCACGGCCCGCTTCTCGGCGAGGGCGTCCTGGGCGAGGATGAGGTCCACCGTCATCTGGTCGATCTGTAGACCGAGTCCGCCGATCTGGCGGTCGAGCTCGTTCACGATGCGGTTGGTGGCATCGCGCTGGCGCTCGAGGTTGGAGATCTCATCCACGATGGAGTGCGCTTGGGTCCGCAACCGCTCCAGCTCCTGCTCGACCGACGAGCGCTCACGGCGAATATCCTCGAGACGGCGCTGGTTGTCGCGCATTTGCTGCTCGAAGGTCGGCCGTTGGGCAAACGCCGAAGCGGCCGCCCCCGCAAGGAGAACGGCGCACGTGAGGTAGGTCCGGAACAAGCGGAGTGGGCTCATGACGGACGGTTTACGCTCTCGTCCCTCTGCCGTTCTCATACGCCTTTCCCCCACCTCTCATACCCTTCTCAGATGTCTCCCGACGCTGAGGAGACTCCCCATCAGCCCGATCAACGTCCCGAACGCGACGATCACCAGCGCCTCCTGTTGCGTGAAGAAGCTGACCCGAATGAGGACCCGGTCGATCAGGGCGTAGGTGCCGTAGGAGAGGCCCACCGCGACGAGCCCGCCGAGCAGTCCCTTCATAGCGCCTTGCAGCAGGAAGGGGCGGCGCACGAAGCCGTCCGTCGCGCCCACGAGCCGCATGAGCGCGATCTCCCGGCTGCGCTGCAGCACCGCCATGCGGATCGTGGTGCCGATGATGATGATCGCGACGCCGGCGAACGCCGCGCCGACGACGATCCCCACGGCGGCGGCAAGCCGCCGCAGCCGGTCGAGTTTCTCCACCCAGTCCCGCCCGAAGCGCACGTCGTCCACGAATCCGAAGCCCCGGAGTCGGTCGGCCACCGCGTTCACGTGGTCGGCGTCGCGGAAGGCGGGCTTGAGTTTGACCTCGATCGAGGCGGGCAGGGGGTTATGCTCGAGCTCTCGCAGCACGTCCCGGAATTCGACCAGCTCCGCCTTGGCGCGGGCGAGCGCTTGGTCCTCCGACACGAATGTCGCCGCTGCCACTTCGGGGAACGCTTCGATGTCCTTGAGGGCGAGCGTGATCGCTTCGGCCGGGGTGCCGGGGAGCACGTAGGCCACGATCTCCACGCGCTCGGCGACCCGCTGCAGGGCGTTCTGCAGGTTCACGGCGACGAGCCCGAACAGGCTGAGCACGAACAGTGAAAACGCGATCGTCGTCACGGAAAGCGCCGACAGCAAGGGCGCGCGGCGGAAGGCGAGGAGGGCTTCGCGGACGGTGAGGTTCACGGTGCTGGCGCTGCGTCGCCACGCGGCTCGTCCACGGCCGAGTCGTAGACCACGGCGCCTTCCTGCAGCTCGATCACTCGATAGGGAGCCTGGCGCACGAGGTCGAGGTCGTGTGTGGCCATGACGACCGCGGTCCCGCTGGCGTTGATGTCGCGCAGCAGCTGGAAGACGCCGCGGGTGGCGCGCTCGTCGAGGTTGCCGGTCGGTTCGTCGGCGAGGAGCACGGTGGGCTCGTTCACGAGGGCGCGGGCGATCGCGACGCGCTGCTGCTCACCGCCCGACAGCTCGCGGGGGTAGGCCTGCGCCTTGGCGGCCAACCCCACTTGCGTGAGCACGCGCATCACGCGGGCCGCGATCCCGTTGCGGCGGGCGCCGGTCACCTCGAGCGCGAACGCCACGTTCTCCTGTGCGGTGCGGTCCTCGAGGAGGCGAAAGTCCTGAAACACGATTCCCAGCCGGCGCCGCAGCATGGGGATGTCACGCTGGCGCAGCTCGGCCACGTTGAACCCGGACACGCGCACCTCGCCGCCGGTGGGCCGCTCGTCGGCATAGACGAGTTTCAGGACGGTGGACTTGCCGGCGCCCGAGTGGCCGGTGAGGAAGGCGAACTCGCCCTTCGCGACGTGGAAGGAGATGTCCTTGAGGGCCAGCCCTCCCTTGGGGAAGGCTTTGAAGACGCTCGTGAATTTGATCACTTACAACTGTGCCAGGGCCTGGGCGAAATCCGCAATGAGGTCGTCGGCGTCCTCCAGACCGAGGGAAAATCTCAAGAAGCCGTCGGGAATGCCAGCCTGCTCCCGCTCAGCGGGCGAGAGGCTGGCGTGGGAGGTGAGCCGGGGCTCGGAGACGAGCGTCTCGACCCCGCCGAGGCTGGGCGCGTGCGCCGCGATTGTGAGCGCGCGCAGAAACCGCTCGGCCGCCGGGGCTCCGCCCTTGAGCTCGATGCCAAGCATCCCGCCGAATCCCCCGAGCACCCGCTTGGCCGTTTCGTGGTCGGTATGTGTGGGCAGCCCGGGGTAGTGCACGCGCGCGACGGCCTTCTGCTGGCTGCACCACTCGGCCACCGCCTGCCCGTTCCGGTTGTGCCGCTCCATGCGCACCGCCAGTGTGCGCATCCCGCGGTCGATCAGCCATGCCGCCATCGGGTCGATCGCCTGTCCCCAGACGTGCATCAGCTTGCGCACTTCCTCGATCACCGACTCGCTGCCGCTGACCGCGCCAGCGATCACGTCGGTATGGCCGTTCAGGTACTTGGTGGCACTATGGATCACGAGATCGGCGCCGTGCTCGATCGGCCGGAAGTTGACCGGAGAGGCGAACGTCGAGTCCACCATCAGTGCCAGTCCCTCGGTCGTGCATAGCAGCGCGACTGGCTCTAGGTCGATCACCCGCATCAGTGGGTTGGTGGGGGTTTCAAGGAACACCGCGCGCGTCGTCTTCTTCATCGCTTGCTTCCAGGAGCGCGAGTGCGTCGGGTTCACGAAGCTCACCTCGATGCCTAGCCGCCCGAATTCCTGCGTGAACAGCCGCCGGACCCCGCCGTAGATCCATTCGCTCGAGAGCAGATGGTCGCCAGGGCGCAGCACCGCGAGATGGGCGAGCGCGGTGGCGCCCATGCCGCTCGAGGTGAACAGCGCGGCCTCGGCGCCTTCGAGCAGCGCCAGCCGCTTGCCGATGGCAACTTGGTTCGGGTTGTTGCCGTACCGGGTGTAGAGCACCTCGGCGCTGGAGCCGATCGGGTTGGTAAACGTGCTGCTCTGGTAGATGGGGGGAGCGACCGGCGCCCAATCAGGGCGGACGGTCGGCTCGCCGTGGATCGCGCGGGTGGAGAGCCCGAGACGACGCCGCGGGGGATTAGGGGGGCCGGGCGGGAGGGGTGGGGGGGGGGGGGAAGGGGACTTCACGCGGCCGTCAGGGCCACCGTGCCACCCGGCGTGCGCGTCGCCACATGGCGCGCAACCAGCTCCTCGATGAGTCGCTCCGCCGTCTCGCGTGGGCCGAGGGCCTCCAGTGTGCCGTCGGGCAGCTCGACCAGCACCGCCAGTCCGTGACTCACCAGGACCGGCTCGATCGCCTCACGGTGACCGTCGGTGAGGCCCCGCAACAACAGCACCTTCACCTCGCGCAACAGCTTGGCGATGATCTCGTCGGCGCAGGAATAGTCAATGCAGCCAACGCCCGCGAAGTCCATCCGGGTCACTGTGGGAGTGGCGCCAGCGATTGCCCGTTCGATTTCCTTGCGGACTGCGCGCCCCGTCGGCCGGGTCACCAGGTCGGCGAAAAAGCCGGGCACGGATTGCTGCAAGACGGCGTGCACGTCGATATGCTGAATCACTTCCGCGACCCCTGTTCCGGGATGATCAGCAGCACCTGCGAGCCCGGGAATGCGGGGAGCCCATCCTTGAGCGGCACGTCGTCGTCCCAGGAGGGAACGATGCTGATCCGTGCCGTTCCGCTGCGGATGGAGATCTTCCCGTCCCACCGACTGATGTAGTTCCGGATCCCCTTCAGCCCCTGCCCGCGGCCCGGGTCTCGGAACCGGCTCACGCCCTGGATTAGCGCCGCCTCGAGCGCGGCGGCATCCCCCCAGCGCTCGCCGAACCGCTTGGCCTGGGTTGGTTCCAGCGAATGGCGGAACCCGACACCGGCGTCCGCGACCGCGATCACGACCACGCGGCGGGCGAGCCGGCGACGCCAGTGATAGCTCTGCACGGCGACCCAGCCGCCCGTGCCGGCGTGTTCTACAATATTCTGACAGGCCTCCGAAAGCGCCATAGCGAAACCCATCGTCGCCTTCGGATCGATGCCGAGCTCGGACGTCAGGATCGCGGTCGCCCGCTGCTGGATGTGGCTGACCACTTGGTGGACGTCCTCGGCGGCCCGCACCGGCGTCACGGGTAGCAACACGTCGCTGTCGGTCGGCGACTTGAGCCTCGGCACGCGCCCGTGGATCTCGAACAAGTCGGCCGCCTCGCGGAAGAACCCGGCGCGGCCCCAGTAGCTCAACACCTCCGGGTTCGTGGGCGCTGTGAGCAGCGGTCGCTCCCCCCCGGCCGGACGCGATCCCTGCCCGGCAGCGAGCAGCCCCACCAGCCCGTAGGGCGAGGCCCACTCGGCGGTATGCGCGTCGAACAACAGGCGCTCCCCGTCGGAGACGGCCTGGGCGTACGCCCCGGCGAACTGGTCGAAGGAGCGGTCGTCGAAATTGGCGGGAACGTCGACGAGGTGCGTCATGCCCCGGGCAACTTCCCGAGTAGATGCTGAGCTAGGCCCGTGGCGCCGCGGTAACTCACGTTGCGGGCGGCCAGGCGACAGCCCTCGCGGACGGCGGTCTCGAGCGGCGCACCCTGCAGCAGCTGGGCGGTGACTGTCGCGCCGAACACGTCCCCGCAGCCGGTTGGGTCTCCGGCTCCGCAACCGGAAGGGATGCCCCCAGCGACAGGCGCGGCGATCCGTGCGGTACGGATCGGCCCCACGCGCCGCTGCGTCTTGGCGTCCATGATCTGCTCGAAGTAGACGGCACCCCGGATGCCCAGCGTCACGCATAGCGCCGCGCACCCCTGGTCCATAGCCCCGACGGCCACGGCCAGCGGGTCGTCGCCGAGCTGGCGCATTTCCTCTTCGTTCAGCTGGATGTAGTCGAAGCAGCCGAACCAGGCCGATGCTTGCGGCAGGGGTTGGAGCACGCGGGTGCCGTCGGGCTCCTTGCCTAGGAAGAGGCTGTGAAGGTCGGCGTACAACAGCCGGGGAGCTGGGAAGCCGGCTCGCAGCAGCCGAGCGGTCTCGAGCGTCAGTTCGAAGCCCGAAATGAAGTTCACATACAGCGCGTCAAGATCGGCCACCAGGGGCCCCAGCTCGGGCCAGGTCCAGGATGGGACGCTGCCGCGCATTTGCTCGCAGCGTCGCTCGGACGTCTCGTAGCGCAGGGTGACGCGGTTGTTGGGCTCGGGGACTTCAACAAAACGGGTGCCAGGTGTCAGGTGCCGCAGGGTTCCAAGGAAGGTGTTCGCCTGGGCCGCGAGATCTCGACCGACCTTGATGATCGGCAGGATCTGCCAGTCCTCGCCCAGTGTGGCGTCGAGGCCGGCGAGGGCGTAGGCGATCCCGCCCCACTCTTCCACGGCTGGTTGTGCGGGGTCCCGGCCGTAGATGGTGTCCCACACCATCGAGCCGAGGACGCCGAGCCGCTTCACACCGTCCCCCAAGTCCGCTGGATGAAGACCGCGGCTGCCCCGACTACCCCCGCCGTGCCAGGTAGGGCGCCCGGCAGGATGCGGCACACGTCTACCGCGGGCTTGAAGGCGCGGCGCTTCACTTCGCTCCGCAGCGGCACGAACAGGGTGTCCCCGGCCAGCGTGACGCCGCCGCAGATGACGACGACCTGGGGGTTGAAGATGTTGATGATGTTGGCGACGCCGGCCCCGAGGAGCTTGGACGTCTCCCGCACGACTTCGAGGGCGTAGGCGTCGCCGTCGTGGGCCGCCTCGTAGACGACCTGGGCGGTGATCTTCGACAGATCGCTGTCGACGTACTGCGGCAGCGCCGTGTCGGCCCCTGCCGTGATCCCTTCGACCGCGCGGGCGGCGATCGCCGGTCCGGAGGCGTAGGCCTCGAGACAGCCGTAGTTGCCGCACTTGCACAGCCGACCGGTCGAGTCGATGGTCATGTGGCCGATTTCGCCTGCGATGTCGGAGGCGCCGTGGTAGATGGCGCCGCCCAGCACGATCCCGCCGCCGATGCCGGTGCCGACGGTCAGCCCCACGACGTGGTCGGCGCCGCGCGCGGCGCCAAGCCACCATTCGCCGAAGATGGCGCAGTTGGCATCGTTGTCGAGCGTCGCGGGCAGCCCCAGCCCGGCGGACACGCGGTCGCGCAGCGGCATGTTGACCCAGCCCAGGTTCGGCGTAAGCAGCACGACCCCGGACTTCGTGTCGAGCGGGCCTGGAGATCCGATGCCCACGCCTACGACCTGCTTGCCCGGCACCTGCGCGATCGACGCGCGGGCCAGTTTCACAATTCGCGCGACGACCGCGTCCGGCCCTTGCTCGACAAACGTCGGCTCGGCGACGACCCCCAGGACCTCGGAGCCGTCCTGGGCTACCGTCCCCGCCACGATGTTCGTCCCGCCGACGTCAACCCCGACGATGTAGCGCACCAGTCTCCTCGATGGCCGCGAGCAGCTGCTCGAGCGACAGTTCCGTCATGCAGCGGTGATGCCCCAGCGGGCAGGCCGGCGGCCCGTGCGGCGAGCACGGGCGGCACGGCAGGCCCACGACGCCGAGGGCCCGGTCCCGCGGGCCGCGGGGCCCGAACCCGAATGCGGGCACCGTGGGCCCGAACAGCGCGACCGTCGGCGTGCCGACCGCCTGGGCGAAGTGTAGCGGCGCGCTGTCGTTGGTCACCAGCACGCAGGCACGGCGAATAATCTCTACCGACTCCCGGAGACTCAGCCGCCCGCATGCGCTCGCCGCCCGACCGCCGGCCCGGGCGACCGCCGTCGTGACCTCCGCAGCCAGGGAGGCGTCCTCGGCTCCCCCCACCACAACGATACCGACCCGCGGCGCTAACCGCTCCGCCAGCTGCGGGAACGCTGGCCAGCGCTTGCTCCCCCAGATCGAGCCCGGGGCGAGTGCGGCAAAGGGCTCGCGGAGGCGATGCTCGCGCAGGAACCCCTCGGCCCGGGTCCGGTCGGGGATCGTCGTCTCGAGGTCGGGCATCTGGTAGCGCCCGCGGCCGGCGCCGCGTCTCGGTGTAGAGCAGCCGCCAGCCGTCATGGAACCCCACGCGACGCGGGACGCGCGCCAGCCAGGCCACCGCAGCCGAACGCAGCGAGCGGTGCGGCAAGTAGGCGGTGGCGTAGCCTTCGGCGCGCAGCTGGCGCGCCAGCCGGCCGAGGCCGCGCCACCCGCGGTCGGGGCCGCGCTTGGCGTAGGGGATGACGCGCCGCACCGCCGGATGCGTCTCGAGCAAGGGAGCGGCCGCGGGCGTCGTCACCACGTCGAGTGGGCCGTCCGATTGGGCGAGCGCCCGCAGCAGCGGCGTGGTCAGGACGACGTCGCCCAGGAAGGCGGTCTGGATGACGAGGCTAGTCAACCTGGAGCACCGCCAGGAAGGCTTCCTGCGGGATCTCCACTGTGCCCACCTGCTTCATGCGCTTCTTTCCTTCTTTTTGTTTCTCAAGGAGCTTGCGCTTCCGGGTGACGTCGCCCCCGTAGCACTTGGCGGTCACGTTCTTGCGCAGCGGTCGGATGGTCTCGCGCGCGATAACCTTGGTGCCGATAGCCGCCTGGATCACCACCTCGAACAGCTGCCGCGGAATGAGCTCCCGGAGCTTCTCGGCGATCTTGCGCCCCCACTCGTACGCCTTGTCACGGTGGATGATCACGCTGAACGCGTCCACCGCCTCACCGTTGAGCAGCATATCGAGCCGCACCAGATCCGCGGCGCGGTAGGCGAGAAACTCGTAGTCCAACGAGGCGTAGCCGCGGGAGATCGTCTTCAGCTTGTCGTAGAAATCGAGGATGATCTCGGCGAGCGGAAACTCCCAGCTGAACTCGACGCGTGTGGGGTCGACGTAGTGCATCCCCAGGTACACCCCCCGCCGCTCCTGGCCCAGCTTCATCATGGCGCCGATGTACTCCGACGGCGCGAGGATACGGGCCTTCACAGAGGGCTCTTCGATCCGCTCCACCGTCGAGCCGTGCGGCATCACGCTGGGGTTCTCCACGAGCTGCATCGTGCCGTCCGTGCGGTAGACGTGGTACTCCACGCTCGGCACGGTGCTGATGAGGTCGAGGTCGAACTCCCGCTCGAGCCGCTCGCGTACGATCTCCATGTGCAGCAGGCCTAGGAAGCCGCAACGGAAGCCGAAGCCGAGGGCGATCGACGTCTCCGGCTCGTAGTGCAGCGACGCGTCGTTCAGCTGCAGTTTCTCGAGCGCGTCGCGCAGCTCCTCGTACTGCTCGGGGTTGGTGGGATACAGGCCGGCGAACACCATAGACTGGATGTCGCGGTAGCCCGGCAGCAGCGGCGCGTCGCGGTGCTCGGCGTCGAGCACGGTGTCGCCGGGGCGCGTGTCCCGGACTCCGCGCACGTTGGCGACCATGTAGCCGACCTCGCCGGCCTCCAGCTGCTCGCCCGGCTTGTGGCCGAGCTGCAGGTAGCCGACTTCGTCGACATCGTACACGTCGTCCTTGTGGGCGCCGAAGGTGATCTTCACGCCAGGCCGGATCACGCCGTCCACCACGCGGATGCTGGGAATTGCTCCGCGGTAGCGGTCATAGTAGGAGTCGAAGATTAGGGCGCGCAGTGGGGCCTCGCGGTCCCCGCGAGGCGGGGGCACCCGGTGCACCACGGCCTCGAGCAGCTCGGGCACCCCGGTGCCTTCCTTGGCCGAGATCCGCAGGATCTCCTCGGGCCGCGTGCCGATGACATCATGGATCTCCTGGGCGCGGCGGTCCGGCTCGGCCCCGGGGAGGTCGATCTTGTTGAGGACGGGGATGATTTCGAGGCCGGCATCGAGCGCGAGGAACAGGTTCGAGAGGGTCTGCGCCTGAACGCCTTGCGCGGCATCCACCACGAGGATCGCTCCCTCGCAAGCGGCGAGGGAGCGGGACACCTCGTACGTGAAGTCCACATGGCCCGGCGTATCGATCAGATTGAGCTCATAGAGCTGGCCGTTCCTGGCGTGGTAGGACATGCGGACGGCGTTGAGCTTGATCGTGATGCCCCGCTCCCGCTCCAGATCCATGGTGTCGAGGACCTGCTCGCGCATGAGCCGCTTGTCGAGCGTGCCGGTGAGCTCGATGAGTCGGTCGGCCAGGGTGGACTTGCCGTGGTCGATGTGAGCAACGATGCAGAAGTTACGGATGTGATCTTGACGCATTGGCGATAGTTATCTCCCAGCCACGGGGGATCCTTCGGTGCGCCTGGCGGGGGGGGGGCTGCGGCGCGGCGACCTCGTGACGCTGGAGCACGGCCAGGTACAGCAGGTCAATGGTCTCCCGGTACAGGCGGCGCTCGAGCGCCCGGAGTTCGGCTCGCTCGGCGCGGTGCACCCGAACCGGCCGCTGC